>Ga0265297_10000441_pt1 | contig 124627 bp, 127 predicted proteins | sample Munlanlwell13791_FD_192502 | JGI IMG/M metagenome (GOLD analysis project Ga0265297, IMG submission 192502) | Leachate microbial communities from a municipal landfill in Southern Ontario, Canada - Leachate well 137-91 | ecosystem: Engineered > Solid waste > Landfill > Unclassified | place...
CGTCGCTGGGTGGAACTGCGCCGGTGAATGTTCGAAAACGGCTTAAAACGCTCAAGTCAATAAAGAAAATCCGATGACCATTCGCTCAATCCTTTTTTTAGTAGTATGGTGTCTGCTCGTTTCGATCCCGGGCTGTGGATGGAAAACCGCTCCCCAGGTGCCTGAAAGCCCGAGGCCGGAAGCGATTAAAGACATCAAGGCCGTTAGCAGGGATTCGAGCGCATTCTTGTCCTGGCCCATACCCACCAGAAACAGAGAAGGAAAAAGCATGAGCCCTGCTGATATTCAGCAGTTTCGCATTTATCGGGCGGAATTCCGGCGCGATCGGAAAAAAGCACGATATAAACTGTATCAAGAGCTTGATATGGCCAATCCAGCGCCCGCAGTGATAAGAAACGGTGTGGTGTACTGGAGTGACCATCATTTACGGTACGGGCAGGTTTACGGCTATCGGATCCGCGCAGTCAGCGTTCGAGGTGGTGTAAGCAACTGGTCAGAAGAGGCGCGGGTGGCTCCTCTTGTCTCTCTTGCGATTCCCAAGGGATTTGTTGCAGAAGGAGGAGATACAAAGAACCTGCTTGCCTGGGAGTCAGTTACGACCCGTATGGATGGGAGTACATACACGGGTTTCGTGGGCTACAATGTCTACCGTGGCACAGAACAGAATCGATATGAAGAAGCCCAGCTGAACACGGAACCGCTCAGAACTCCTTCTTATGTGGATAGTGCCGTTGAAATCGGCCGGACCTATTATTACATTGTGCGTTCCGTTGACAGCCCGACTCCTCCCTGGCATGAAAGCCTTGATTCGCGTGAAGCATCCGCAACGCCGCGGAAATTAACACCGCCAAAGCGACCGACAGGCCTGACAGTAGTGCCTGGCATTAACCGGGTATTTCTCACGTGGGCTGAAGGAACGGAAAGCGACCTTGCCGGATACTCTGTGTACCGTTCAACAAGGAGCGGACGAGCGTATGAGCGGCTTACGGAAAAACCGCTGAACCGGACCACATTCTCAGATGAAACCGTGAAAGCGAGAACCACATACTACTACGTGGTTACCTCGGTTGACAAGTACGGCAATGAAAGCGCCCATTCACGGGAGCACAAAGCATTTGTGGAAAATATCGGAAAACGATTTGCCCCGGATACCGGACCATCAGGGACTCGATAACGATTGCAGGATGCGCCGGGTGTTTCCTAATAGGTGAAGGAGGTCACAACAGAGATTATGCACGATTTTCATTATGTCAATGGAGAACTGTACTGCGAAGATGTTCCGATTAAGACTATTGCCAAACGGGTAGGCACTCCTTTTTATCTGTACAGCAGCCGTACTCTTGCGAACCATTATCGTGCGTTTGATTCTGCATATTCGGACATTCCGCATATTATCTGTTTTGCCCTCAAGGCAAATTCGAATGCCGCGGTTCTTCGTCTTCTGGGGCGTGAAAAAGCAGGCGCTGACATTGTATCAGGCGGGGAACTGTTCCGTGCGCTTCGCGCTGGCATCGACCCTTCAAAAATCGTATACGCTGGTGTGGGAAAACGAAGAGATGAAATTGAATATGCCCTGAAGATCGGGATACTCATGTTCAATGTGGAATCAGGAGATGAGCTGCTTGCGCTTGAACAGGCGGCAAAAGAGATGCATGCAACAGCGCGGATCGCGCTCCGTGTCAATCCGAATATTGATCCGAAAACCCATCCCTATATTTCAACCGGACTCAAAAAAAACAAATTCGGGATTCCGATCGAGCATGCCATCGAATTTTATGAAACCGCTAAAAAACTTCCGCATGTGCAGATTGTCGGCGTTCATCAGCATATTGGTTCGCAGATTACAGAAGTTCAGCCGTTCGTGGATGCGTTTGAGAAACTGATTGGCTTTGTAGACGAACTCAAAGCAGCGGGAATTCAGATTCAATACATCAACATCGGTGGGGGACTCGGCATTACGTATCGCGATGAAACCCCACCTTTGCCGAAGGATGTTGCCCAGGCAATCCAGCCGATGCTCAAGAACTGCGGATGCACGATTGTTATGGAGCCGGGGCGCGCGATTGTCGGAAATGCAGGAATTCTCGTGACAAGCGTTCTGTATCAAAAAAGCAGCGGTGAAAAACGCTTCCTGATCACTGACGCGGGGATGAATGATTTGATCCGGCCGAGCCTCTATGAAGCCTATCATGAAATCAAGCCGGTGATCGAAACGGCCGAAGCTGCGGCTGGTGTCTTTGATATTGTTGGCCCTATTTGCGAGTCAGGTGATTTTCTTGCAAAAGAACGGGAGCTTCCGGAAATGAAGCAGGGCGACCTGCTTGCGGTCATGGGAGCCGGGGCGTACGGTTTTTCAATGTCTTCTACGTATAATTCCCGGCCTCGCGTTGCAGAAGTGATGGCGCATGGGAATGAGTTCTCTCTGGTGCGGGAACGCGAAACCTACAATGATCTTATTCGGGGTGAAAAAATTCCCCTCTGGCTTGAAGGGTAAACAGTGGTTTCATCCGATATTCGAGAAGCGCAGTTTCCCATAAAACGATATACTTTTAAACAGGGAGCCCTATGAAAAAAACCAAAAAAATACCCTTTTTTAAGATGCAGGGCAGCGGGAACGATTTTATCCTGATTGATAACCGAAAAGGGGTTTTGAAGGGAAAAAACCTGAAGGACCTTGCACGCAAGGTCTGCGATAGGCATTATTCTGTCGGCGCAGATGGATTGATCGTGATTATTCCTTCCCGCAAAGCGGATTTCAAATGGCGTTTTTTTAATGCTGACGGCAGTGAAGCTGAGATGTGCGGGAACGGTTCGAGATGCGCCGCTCGTTTTGCATTCCTGAAAAAAATAGCTAAAAAAGATATGGCGTTCGAAACCCTGGCTGGCATCATTCATGCTCAGGTGAAACATGATCGGGTTAATGTGCAGCTCACAAACGCTTCCCGGCTTCAGCTCAATATCGCGGTTCCGCTTGAAGATGGTCTTCGCATGGGGCATTTTATTGACACTGGCGTACCGCATCTTGTGTATCTCTCGAAAGATATTGAGAATGAAGATGTCGAACGCATTGGACGTTCAACCCGCTACCATGAATTATTCAAACCCGCTGGCACTAATGTCAATCTTATTGAAGTTCAGAATCCGCATAAACTACGCATTCGAACCTATGAGCGAGGTGTCGAAGGCGAAACGCTTGCATGCGGAACCGGCTCAGTTGCCGCGGCAATCATTGCCGGCTCAGTTGCTGGCGGCGCTTCTCCGGTGGAAGTTACTACAAAAAGCGGGGAAAAACTCAATGTCTTTTATATAAGGACTGCCGATGGATTTGAAAATATTCATCTTGAGGGAGAAGCACAGGTTATTTGTGAAGGAATCCTGTACGCATAACGACTGTGCATGCGGATTCCGCATGGGAGGTGCATATGTTTAAAGGATCGATGGTTGCGCTGGTAACACCGTTCCACGACGGGAAAATAGATGAAAAAGCGCTTGGCGACTTAATAGAATTTCAAATACAGAATGGAACGGATGCCATTATTCCCTGCGGGACGACTGGCGAATCAGCTACGCTCTCACATGAAGAACATCGCCAGGTTGTTGCATTCACGGTGGAGGCAGTAAAAAAACGCATTCCCGTCATTGCAGGCGCAGGCTCGAACAGTACCGCAGAAACGCTCGAACTTACGTCTTTTGCAAAAAAAGCAGGTGTTGACGGAGTGTTGCTCATTACGCCGTATTACAACAAGCCGACCCAGGAAGGATTATATCGCCATTTCAAATATGTGGCGCAGGCCGTGGATATTCCGGTCGTTTTGTATAATGTTCCAGGGAGAACGGGTGTGAATATGCTCCCAAGCACGGTGGCGCGTCTTCGGGAAATCCGGACTATTGTCGGGATCAAGGAAGCAACAGGAGATTTGAAACAGATAAGCGAAATCATCCGGTTGTGCGGCAAGGATTTTGATGTCATTTCCGGGGATGATTTTACAACACTTCCACTTCTTGCGCTTGGCGGTGTGGGATCGATCTCGGTTACGGCAAACGTGGCTCCCCGTGATTGCGCGGCCATGATGGATGCGCATTTTGAAGGGAAATTTGACGAGGCATTGAAGCTTCATTACCGGCTTGAGCCGTTGCATAGTGCCATGTTTCTTGAGACCAACCCGATACCCGTCAAATCTGCAGTTGCGCTTATGGGAAAGATCAAGGAAGAATTCCGCCTGCCTCTCTGTCCGTTATCAGATGCGAATAAGGAAAAGCTTCAGAATGCATTAAAACAATATGGTCTCCTGTAATGCAGTAAACGTGATTGTATTCGCTTCAAAAAGGAGCATTTCATGATAAAAGCTATTGTGTCGGGCGCTGCCGGCAGGATGGGAACGCACATTATTCACGTTCTTTCATCCTCAGAGGGTATTGCTCTTGGAGCCGCTCTCGAACAGAAAGGTCATCCCCTGATTGGTAAATATCCCGGGAGCATTGCAGGGCTTCCGTCGAATACCGTGCTTCCTTTGATTACGGACGATCTTTCCGAGGCATGCAAGGCAAACGACGTTTTGATCGATTTTTCATCAGTCAATGCCAGCATCGAACATGCAAAAATCTGCGCAGACCAAAAGGTACCGATCGTAATAGGAGCCACGGGATTTTCTCCACATCAGCTTGAGCAAATCCAAGCGTATGCCCGGGTTATTCCCTGCGTCCTGTCCCCGAATATGAGTATCGGGGTCAATCTCTGTTTTAAAATTCTGGAAGAGGTCGCGAAGACCATTGGCAATGACTACGATATGGAAATTATTGAAGCGCATCACCGGCTCAAAAAAGACGCACCTTCCGGAACAGCAATGAAAATGGCGCATATCATCGCAGAAGCAGTTAACCGGAATCTTGATGAGGTCGGCGTGTATGCGCGCAAGGGAATGATTGGAGAGCGGTCCTCCCGAGAAATCGGGATCCAGACGGTGCGTGCAGGTGATATTATCGGAGAACATACTGTCATGTTTGCAGGCATTGGTGAGCGGATTGAGATAACCCATCGCGCCCATAGCCGCGAGACGTTTGCTGCAGGGGCGGTTCGTGCCGCGAAATGGCTTGTCGGGAAAAAACCAGGAATGTATGATATGCAGGATGTGCTTGGTTTAAAATAGCAACCCAAGTCGATTTATTATAAACAATTAAATCAAAAGGAGTGTGTCATGAAAGTCTATACCGCGATTCTTATTGGTTTTGTTCTTGTCTTTTTATCCGGTCCTGCAGATGCATTCAAATTGAAAAAAGGGCAACAGTGTATGGACTGTCATAAGCTGAAGCAAAAGGATGCGGAAAAAATTATCGAAAAGGCAGTGCCAGGTGGAAAGATTATGGCAATAAAGGATGCACCGGCAAAGGGCCTGTGGCAGATTGATGTTCAACGGGGCGAACAAAAAGGTTCTCTCTATATAGACTATTCGAAAAAATATCTCACCGGTCAGGTGATTCCCATTGAGTCCATCGGAAAACAGCCGCCGCAAAGAAAGGTCGATGTCTCAAAAATTTCGCTCAAGAATGCGGTTACGCTTGGCACTGAGAATGCAAAAAAGACGATCATTGTATTCACCGACCCCGACTGCCCCTATTGCCGGCAGCTTCATACCATCATCAAACAGATCCTGATCAAACGGACGGACATCGCATTTGCGATCATTCCGCTTGCACTTCCCATGCATCCTGATGCGAATAAAAAAGTACAATCAATTCTGTGCTCAAAATCAAAGGACATTCTTGATGATGCGTTCGCGGGCAAGGAGGTTCCTGCTCCAACGTGTAAAGAAAATCTGGTCGGCCAGAACAATGAGCTCGCCAAGACACTTGAGTTTAATGGAACCCCTACATTGGTACGTGATGATGGCGTTGTCCTCTCCGGATACCTTCCGGAAGAAAAGTTGATCGAATGGATCGACCGGAAACAACCCAAGTAAAACGAACACTGTATCGTATTATTCAGTATCTCTCGAGGAGGATCCGGCTTATCCATGAATAATGAATCGTATATTCAATCCCTATTTGCCGAACGTCTTGGTGGCGCGATGTTCGGTAAAGAACAGAAAATCTATAAATTCGAAAAAATCAAGCGAGCCAAGCGAGCTGCACTCGCTGCGAATCCAGGCGCCGAGTTAATCGATTTTGGTGTAGGCGAACCGGATGAAATGGCTTTTCCTGAAGTTCGCGAGACGCTCCAAAAGGAAGCAGCAAAGCCGGAAAACCGTGGATATTCGGATAACGGGATTCAGGAATTCAAGGATGCGGCAGCTCGCTATATGCAGAAAGTGTATGGCGTTAGTGGGATCAATCCGGAGACGGAAGTCCTTCACGGAATCGGGAGTAAACCCGTGCTTGCCATGCTTCCGGCGGTATTTATCAATCCTGGTGATGTCACCCTCATGACCGTTCCCGGATATCCGGTTCTTGGCACGCATACTCGCTGGTATGGCGGCGAGGTATACAATCTGCCGCTCCATGAAGAAAAAAGATTTCTTCCTGACCTCGACATGATTCCGGCTGATATCAAAAAACGGGCAAAGCTCTTGTACATTAATTATCCAAATAACCCGACCGGAGCAGGAGCTACGAAACCATTTTTTGAAAAGGTTGTTTCATTCGCCAAAGAGAACAACATTATTGTGGTTCAGGATGCAGCGTATGCAGGGATTATGTATGGTTCCAAACCTCTTTCCTTTCTTTCCATACATGGGGCAAAGGATGTTGGTGTTGAAATTCATTCCCTCTCAAAGGCGTTCAATATGACCGGCTGGCGGCTTGCCTTTGTGGTTGGAAACGAACGGGTCATTGCGGGTTATGGGAATGTAAAAGATAATTATGATTCCGGTCAGTTCAAGGCTATTCAAAAAGCAGGCGCGTATGCGCTGGATCATCCTGAGATGACGGATGAGATTACGGCGAAATATGAGAGAAGACTTCGGGCTATGGTTTCGGTTCTGTCTGATATGGGATTCAATGCGAAGATGCCTGCAGGATCATTCTACCTGTACGTTAAGATGCCGAAAGGCATCAAAGGCGGAAGACGATTTGTCAATGCCGAAGAATTCTCAGAATTTCTTATCACGGAAAAACTGATCAGTACGGTTCCCTGGGATGATGTGGGATCGTATATCCGGTTCTCAGCCACTTTCGAGTCAAAAGGAAGACAGGACGAACAACGGGTGCTTGAGGAATTCAAAAAAAGAATGAGCGGTCTCCAGTTCGAATTTTGATTCTTGGCATCAGTAATTATGCCTATTGCATATATTGGTATTGGTTCCAACATCGGAAACAAGATTGAGCATTGTCGTAAGGCACTTGAGCTTCTCGAAGCATACGGGAAGCTCAAAGCGGTTTCTTCATTCTACTGTACCGAGCCGGTAGGATATCCCGATCAGGAAGATTTTGTAAATGCCGTTGCCATGATCGAGACAGGCTTGCTTCCTGAATACCTGCTTGAAGCATGTCATGCTATTGAAAATATGCTCGGGCGTAGAAGAACGGTACTGAAAGGGCCGCGTATCATTGATCTCGACATCCTTCTCTATGAAAATCAGATTATTCAGGCTGAATATTTGATCATTCCGCATCCTCGCATGGCATCACGGAAGTTCGTTCTTATCCCCTTATGCGAAATTGCGCCGGAAGTTATGCACCCCCTGTTGCAGAAATCGGTTTCCTCTCTTTTGGAAGAAGTGCAGGATAGTCATCGTGTCAAGTTATACAAGCAGCGAGAACAGGCATGAATAAAACAGGCATACACAATGCACATTACATTGTCACGGAAGGCCCCATCGGCGTCGGGAAGACAAGCCTCACCACGCTTTTGGCCGAAAAACTGCGCGCTCAAGTGATTTTTGAACGCGCTGAAGAGAATCCTTTTCTTCCGTCCTTCTATAAAGATCCCGCCCGTTTCCGCTTCCAGACGCAGATGTTTTTCCTTTTAAACCGATTCAGTCAGCAGCAGGAAATGATGCAGCCCGATCTTTTTACCCAGCTTACGATCAGCGATTACTTGTTCGAAAAAGACAGGATTTTTGCGTATTTGAATCTGGATGAAAATGAATGTGCGCTGTATGAACAATTTTACCGGATTCTCGAACCGAAGATTGTGAAACCGGATATGGTGATCTTTCTTCAGGCAGATACCGACACCCTGCTCCGAAGAATCCGACAGCGGGCACGGCCGTTTGAGAAAGAAATAAATCACGAGTATATTGCTGCCGTGAATGAAGCATACAATCAGTTTTTCTTCCATTACACGGATACGCCTCTTTTTGTTATCAATACCTCGGATATTGATTTTGTTCAACATCGAGAAGATCTCGATGATCTCTTGAAACAGATTTTAAGTATGAAGCAGGGCACGCAGTATTATGTGCCGAAATCGGGGAAACGGTAACCTTGAAAAGATTTTGAAGATATCACAATTTGTGATAAGTTCACATGCTCTGAACATGTTCGCATACCGAGCATGAGATAGAAATGCTATTGTATCTTTCCCTTTATTGTGTAACGTTATCAAAACATGACGCTTTATATTCTTAAAAGAATCTTTCTCTTTATTCCCACACTCCTTGGCATAACACTTATCACCTTTTTTCTCATGCAATCATTGCCCGGAGATCCCGTGCTCGGCATGGCCGGAGAGCGGGCAAATTCTGAAACCCTTGAGAGAATTCGAGCAGAACTTGGCCAGGACCGGCCGCTTGTTCTTCAATATGTCGGTTATCTCAAGCTGCTCGTAACCGGAGAACTTGGCCGCTCGTATTATACGAATCGGAAAATTACCGACGATCTTCTCCAGAAATTTCCCAATACCATAAAACTTGCCATTGCTGCCATGCTCTTTGCGTCTATTTTGGGAATTTTGATGGGTGCTTTTGCTGCAGTTCATCAGGGAACTGCATGGGATCGGCTCGTGACGCTTATTTCCGTGGGCGGCATATCGATTCCGGTTTTCTGGCTTGGGCTTGCGCTCATGCTCATTTTTTCTTTTTATCTTACCTGGCTTCCTCCATCCGGAATGGGAAACGGGGATCTTCGATATCTTATTCTTCCAGCTGCCACGCTGGGCACGTTTTCCCTTGCATATATCGCCCGCATTACGCGCTCATCCATGCTTGAGACGCTATCTCAACCCTACATTGCTGCTGCCCGCGCAAAAGGGCTTTCAGAAACGAAAATAATATTCAGACATGCTCTGAAAAATTCATTGATCCCTATTATCACGCTCATTGGACTTGATCTCGGCTCTTATTTAAACGGAGCCGTTTTGACTGAGACTATTTTCGGATGGGACGGTCTTGGCCGGTATGCGCTTGAAGGGATCATGAAGCGCGATTACCCGGTGATCATGGGCGTGGTGTTGTTCGGCGCCGGCATTTTTGTGACTATGAACCTCCTGGTTGATATTTCATATCATTTTTTTGATCCGAGAGTGAGGGTGAAAAAATAGAGGCATGATGCCGGATCCCGGATGCATGATGCCGGAGAAAAATATAATTTATGCAACGAAACTTTTCATATAAAGACCTTACATCGAATGTCATCGTATTGATAGCAGTGGTTATTCTTGTGCTGCTTATTTTCACTGCGATTGTGGGTCCTTTTATTGTTCCTTACGATCCGCTTGCCATGGATCTTGACAATCTCAAGCAGCCACCAAGCAGAGCTCATTTTTTGGGCACTGACAGCACCGGCAGAGATATCCTTTCACGGCTTGTATATGGCTCTCGAATATCGCTTTCAGTTGGCATTATTGCGGCGGCATTATCGCTTTGCATCGGTATTTTTTTCGGTTTGATTGCCGGATACTTTGGAGGAAAAACCGATGCAATTCTTTTGCAATTCTTTGACATTTTTCTGGCATTTCCGAGTCTTTTACTTGCGATAGGGATTAGTGCCGTCATGGCGCCTGGGCTTGTTTCAGCAATGCTTGCAATTACACTCGTTGGTTGGGCTGGATTTGCACGACTCGTGCGGGGCATAACCTTGTCGCTCAAAGAGCAAACATATATTGAGGCATCAAAGGCAATCGGAGCACCATCAACACGCATTCTTTACAAACACATTTTGCCGAACGCGCTGCCCTTGCTGCTCGTTGCAGCGAGCCTTCGCGTAGGTGGGTTCATTCTTCTCGAAGCTGCGCTTTCATTTCTTGGGCTTGGTGTTCAACCTCCCACACCAACGTGGGGTTCGATGATTAGTCTGAACCGCGCTTATATCAATACGGCTCCTTGGATGGTGATTTTTCCTGGTTTGGCGATCAGCATCACGGTAATCTGTTTTAATGTTATTGGTGATTTTTTGCGGGATAAACTTGATCCGAGGATGCAGGTGTAACTTCTTTTTAAATTTAAAGGAGAAACAATGAGAAAAAAGAATTTAAAAGGGATAAATATATATTGTTTTTATACTATAGGTATAATTCTTTTTTTAAATATTAATTCTTGTGCGTATAATGATTTTCAAAAAGTCTCAAATACCGGGTATGAATTTATTAGCGGACATTTACAAGAGAACTATGATGGAATTTGCCTGAAGTATGGAAAAGTATACGAAACAAAACAAAAAAAATTAAGGGAAATAGTATCTGAATATGAATACAAGGAAGATTTAACAGATAAAATAGGTAATAACATAATGTTTTTTGCAATCATGGCTAATGACATTAGCCATGTAAAAAAATTTGTGAATAAAGGTGCGAGCCTGAAAGTACAGGATGGGACGCTTTTTCATCACGCTGCCCATTATGCATCAAATGATGTTTTAGATTTCCTTTTATCTAAGGGTTTAAACCAGGACGAAACAAATCAATATGGAGCAACTCCGTTAATGGTCGCAGCATTCGAGAATCGCATAGAAGCTGTGAAGTGGTTTATAGCACATGGTGCGAATATTAATGCGAAGGCAAAAAATGAAGAGACAGCGTTGTCTTATGCAGTTGTATGTAGAAATAAAGAATTAATCCATGAAATTATACGATCAGGGGCTGAGTTGACAAATAAAGCTGTTGAAGTAGGAAGAAAAAGAGGAATAGATTTAAATAAAGAAGCCTCTATTGCGTTACGACCAGCAACTGACTCAATAAAGAAATAACATTAATTACCTTGAATGATTAAAAACTTTCACCCAAAAAAATCTCTCGGTCAGAATTTTCTAAAAGACCCGCATTATCTGAAACGAATAGTGGATGCGGCTGACATTCTTTCTGCTGATCAGGTGCTTGAAATCGGACCTGGACTTGGCCATTTAACGAAGGAACTTGCAGAACGCGCAAAAAAGGTGCTTGCTCTTGAGCTCGATGAGCGGCTCATTACGCCTCTTCAACAGGAATTCAAAGATCAGCCGCATATTGAGATTGTTCATGCTGATGCACTTGAATACTCTTATGCATCACTTCAAGGAAAGTGGAAGGTCGTTGCTAATCTACCATACTATATTTCTACTCCTATTATTCAAAAACTTCTCGTTGATCGCCAGAAATTTATAAGCCTCACGCTTATGCTCCAAAAGGAAGTTGCCGCTCGAATCTGCGCTCCTCCTGGAGGAAAGGAATATGGGTTTCTATCTGTGCTTGTCCAGTTGTATGCTGAACCTAAAATAGAATTTATAGTTCCTGCTGCAGCATTTACTCCCAAACCGGACGTTGATTCCGCAGTCATTACGCTTGGCATTCGAGATACGGCACCTATTATGATTGAGAATGAAGCGTTTTTTATGCGTCTTGTGAAGGCTGCATTTTCTCAAAGAAGGAAAACGCTTAGGAATGCACTGAAACAACTTGATCTGCCGCAAGAAAAAATGAAGCAGGTTCTGGAAGTGACGGGAATTGACCTTGACCGCAGGGCTGAAACATTATCAGTTGAAGACTATGGGAAATTGGCGAGTTTTTTCCAAAAAAAACCATAAAATAGGCGCTGAAAAGCCGTTTTTCACCTTGACACTCAAATAGGTTTTGGCTATAGTGTGTACTCTATCTCTGCCTGGGGGATCGTCCAGTGGTAGGACGACAGGCTCTGAACCTGTTTACGGGGGTTCGAATCCTCCTCCCCCAACCAAATAAAACCTTCAGTGCATACTACTTCTTTCCTGCACTGGTTCTTCTTTTACTTTTTGGTCCCATCGTCTAGCGGCCTAGGACGCTGGCCTCTCACGCCGGAGACACGGGTTCGATTCCCGTTGGGACCACCAATCTTCGTATTCAATAATCACAGAATTTATGTTTAGGAAAATAATTGCGCTGCTCTTGCGACCTTTTTCAATTCTTTGATTCTCACGATTGCTTTTCCGTGCAACGGAAAATGCATGACAAAGGCTTTTGAAGAAAAAATGTCTTTTTGCCAGCCAAACGAAAACTTTTTCTTATTGGTGAATTTTCCATAAGCAATTTTACCAATAAAACAGACAACGTCTGGTTTGTGAATTTTTATTATTTCTATGGTGCGTTTCTGACCTTCTGTTTCTTCTCCTTTTCTTAATTGTGTAATATCGTGCGTCGGTCGAGTAATAACATTAACCAAACCTAACTTATATTTCTTATTGAATTTGGTTCGGTAGATTTTTTTCAGTTTGGTATCATCTTTTAAATCTGTTATGTCTTCATGGATTATTTCGGCCCGGCTTAGAAGATACCAGAACATTTTGTTGTTAGAAAAGGGTACACCCCGTGCATAGGAACCGGGGTGAGGATTTATTCCAACAAACAAGAGTTTTGCGTTGCGAAATTGATAACGAATCATTTGCTGATAAAATCTTTTATGACCAACGCTTCATTATGCTCTTCATCTTTCGCAGCATATAAAAGCGTTATGGTTCCTTTTCTGGCAAGGGATTTTAATTGGGTGACATCTTCTTCATTTGCTTTCAACTCTGCCTTATATTTTTTTTTGAATTCTGACCACTTTTCAGGATCATGAGAAAACCATTTTCTTAAGGAATCAGAAGGCGCTATTTCTTTTAGCCAGAGATCCAAGGCGGCTCGTTCTTTGGATACGCCTCGTGGCCATAATCGATCAACCAAAATTCTATAGCCGTCGCCTTTCTCAGGTTTTTCATAAATTCTTTTAAGCTTAATCATTGGTCTCCTCTTCAATGAATCATTTTTGCCATAAAATAAGCCCGAGTTCTAAGGGAACATTAATTCCATTCAAATGGGGGATTATTCGTGCTGTAAAATCTGATGCAGGACGATCTGTCTGTACATGAGCACTGTAACTATACCTACTTGAACTCAATGGTTTCCTTAGGTTCATTTCCTGACGTGTCGGTTTATTGTCGTTTAATCCGTCTGCGTACAACTCTAAACGAACAGAATTTGTATCCAGATTATCAAGATATACTTGCACTTCGAAAGAATGTCCTTGTTCATTAGTCGTAACACTCATTTTTTCAAAGCGAATATGCGGCCAGCTTTTTTGTAATTCATGTTTCCAGTTTAATATCTTGACAGACTGGTCTTGTTCACTTCGTCTCTGATAGGCACGTGCCGCTGGTACATAATATTTTTCTGTATACTCGCGCAGGCTGCGATTGGATGAAAATCTCGGCGTGAGCTGTGCCATGCTTTCTCGAATGCGATTGACCCAGGCTCTGGGAATTCCCTTTGGATCTCGGTTATAGAATTCAGGGATTACTTCTTTTTCAAGTAATGTATAAAGCGCTTCTGCTTCAAGAGCATCCCAAGCCGGGTCATCACCATGTTCCTTCCCATCACCAACTGCCCAGCCGACTTCCGGCGTATATGCCTCTGCCCACCAGCCGTCTAATTCCGAAACATTAATTCCTCCATTAACCAGAACTTTCATTCCGCTGGTTCCACACGCTTCCCAAGGCCGTCGAGGTGTATTAATCCAAATATCTACTCCCTGTATCAGATGCTCTGTCAAAAGCATGTCGTAGTCGCTCAAAAATATTACATGATCATATGCTTTATGGTAATGAATAAAGCGAGTCCATTCCTGAATGAGAGTTTGCCCATTGTTGTCTGCAGGATGTGCTTTCCCGGCAACAACAAGCTGCATTGGCCGTTCAGAATTCATAAGGAGATGAAGAAATCGTTCAGAATCATGAAGCAACAGATTTGGTCTTTTGTATGTGGCAAATCGCCGGGCAAAACCCATGGTTAAAGCATTCGGATTAAAAATATGTTTTGCACGTTCTACTTCCTGCGGCAACGCGCCGGCAGATTGGCGTTGCAAAGAAAGCCGTTCTCGTACATATTCAATGAGCAATTGCCGATTAGAACAGCGGCATTCCCAAATCCTTGCATCCGGTATTTTTCTGATATCCTCTTTCAGATTTTCCAATGTTCCGAGCCAACGGTTTTTCCCGCACGCTTCAGTCCAGAGCGTATCCATTTGTTCCGAATCCCAGGTTGACATATGTACTCCATTGGTAACATATCCAATCGGAACTTCAGCCAAAGACCAGCGTGGATACAGAGAGCCAAAAAGATTTCTGCTTACCTTTGCATGAAGTTGACTTACTCCATTGATAGCGCCGCTTCCCCGCATGGCAAGATAAGCCATGTTAAAAAACTCAGATGAATCTTGCGAGTTCTGGCGGCCTAAGGCCAATAATTCATTTATCGAGATACCAAGCATGTCCTGAGCATAAGAACTGAGATATTGTTCAATCAGAGAAGGTGCAAATCGGTCAAAGCCTGCTGCCACGGCAGTGTGCGTGGTAAAAAGATTACCTACCCGGGTTGCTGCTAATGCTTCATCGAACGGTTGACCGGTCTCCTGCATAAAGGTTCTCGCCCGTTCCAAAACTGCAAAGGCAGCATGCCCTTCATTTAAATGACATACCTCCGGCTTGATATTTAAAGCCATAAGCAAACGCCATCCCCCAATTCCTAAAATAAGTTCCTGATTCAAACGCAGTTCGGGTCCGCCACCATACAACTCGCTCGTGATTCCCCGGCGTATGGGGAAATTTGCAGGGTCATTGCTGTCCAGCAAATACAATTTCACGCGGCCTATTCTGACTTCCCATGCTCGCAGCCACACCGAATAACCCGGCAATTGAATTTCTAACCGCAGCCATTCTCCATTCTGAGTTCGTACCGGTAAAATGGGCAGTTGCCCTGGATCGTTATAGGGGTAGAGCGCTTGCTGTGCACCCTCTTTGTTTATCATCTGACGGAAATATCCTTGTTGATACAATAATCCTATGCCGACTATGGGCACGCCCAAATCACTTGCTGTTTTAAGATGATCACCTGCTACGTTACCAAGACCCCCTGAATAAATAGGAAGTGCTTCACTTAGCATAAATTCCATGCTGAAATAGGCAATTGAAGTAAATGGCGGATGAACGAATGTTTTTTGGAACCAGGCAGGCACTTCCTCGGCACGATGCCCCGCTTGCACGAGATCGGTTACTTTTTTACAAAAAGATGAATCAGACAACAGAGAACGGAGATGATCCGCTGAAACCGTTTGCAAAATGATCCAGGGATTGCGCGTGAGTTCCCATAATGCCGGATCAAGCTGTTTCCAGACTTCGTCGGCAGAATGATTCCAATAGGAATGCATGTCCAGCGCCAACTCGGCAAGAGCATCAAATCCTTCTATTTCGAAGGGAAACAATGCATATATTGGATTGTCCGTTCTTTTTTTGCTCATTTTCTTCTTCCAATTTTTCCAACTATTCGGATCCAGTGGGGAAAGATCCGATTTAAATCTTTATTTTGAGATTGAGTATAGCATTGGCTCTTCCTGATTATTCGATCCGTTTTTTCATTATTCCATAACGAACGGGCGCATTGTTTTTCGAGCCAACTTCTTTTACGCGCCTTCGGTTTTTTAGAGAAAAACTTTGCTATATTTAATCAAGAACCAAACCTTATATACTATCCAAGTATATGAAATGCATGCCCTTTATCCGATTACAAACAGAGGAGGGTTACCTATGTTTATAGAACTAATGACAATACCTCATGTAATATTCGGCGTTCTGGGAATCATTACTGCATTCTGGCTTGCTGTTGAAGCGGCTAATTGCAGCGTTGCAAATTATCGCAGAGTAAAGATAGCCACGGTTTGTACAACGGGATTCATGTGGCTTGCCTATCTTTTTGGTGGATGGTGGTATGTTGTGTATTATGGCGTTGGCAGTCGGAGTGATAAGGCTATCATTTTATCTGGACCTTGGAAGTGGGCTCATACCTTTTTTATGGAAGCGAAAGAGCACATTTTTTTTATGATCATTCTTCTTAGTATTCTGCTTCCCGTGGTGGTTTTTCGAAATGAAATTTTTAATAATAGGAACGCCAAAAATCTTACCATTGTGATTGGACTCACCATTGCAGTCCTGGGGTTAAGCATGGAAAGCTTTGGCGCTATGATTACGAAGGGTGTTAAAATGGGCTTATTGGAGGGAAAGTAATATGGTCGAAAAACCTCAAGGTAAAAAATTAGATACAGTATCTACCGGATTGGGCATGGCATTTTTTATCGCCAGCCTTTTTAATGCACTGTTGATCATTGTTAAAGAAAATAACCCTGCATTGAAGGAATGGATGCAATCTCTTTTTGGACACCATTGGACAACGCATGGCATCTTTGTCATTATTTTTTTTATTATCGGAGAGTATTTGCTGTCAATTAGTCCCCTAGCAAAAAAGATAGATGGGTCAAAAACCTCTCTCTTTGTTATTGGAGGAACAGTATTCGGTGGGCTCATTATTACCGGATTTTACGTAAAACATCTTTTTGAATAGAATGATTGTATGAGCAACATTCAACCAATCCTACTACGATGAAAATCGGATCTTATAATGTACAAGCTCACGCAGTAGCCGTTCATTTTACCAATGCACTCTACCCTGTCGCACTTTTCTTTTTAATTCTTTCTTACTTTTACCAAAAGGATTTTTCAAGCTTCGCGTATTTTCACCTCATGATTCTGGCTACCCTTTCCTCCTTGGTTTCTCATGTAACCGGCATTGTGGATTGGAAACAAAAATATAAAGGGGCACGCATTAGAATTTTTATGCAAAAAAAAAGATATGCGCTGATCTTAATCGGGCTCGGAACGTTGTGTACGATTTGGTATGCTTTTTATCCTGAGATTGCACATGATCAATCAGGGGGGCATTTCGTTTTTCTCCTGTTAAATTTTGCGCTCCTCCCCGTTGTTGTTTATTTAGGATATCTGGGAGGCAAGCTTGTATTTCAATGCCCGCATGAATGACGCAGGAAGCGTTCATGCCTCATGCTACCCGGGGTCTCTGCTTCCAGCAATTTGCGCACGGCAATAATCTCTGAAGTTATTAACACTCGTAAAAAATTCCTTCATCATGAGAAACCAGTAATAGCGTCCTGTTTTGGTAAGTGAAATGCTATTCCCCCGTTTCCTCAATCCGTTAAAGAGCCAAAAAAACAATAATTCAGGCCAGAGATGTGTATAGATATTCACACCGTGCTTTGCTTGTAAGGAATTTACATCGAGATGCAAACAGAAGAGCTCCAGGAGAAAATCATAACAAAGCCGTTCGCGCACGCTGAAATCTTTTTTTGCTGCAAGAGGCAATACTCCTTTCAGGACCTGTTGAATGTAGGTTTCAATATCAAAGGTATTTGCATATGCACTGTTCCCGATATGACCAATAGCGCCGCTTCCCAAGCCCGCATATTCATCATGGTGAACGGCATATTCATCAATCGCTGTTCTGTGTTTAGAAAAACACCACGCAGTGCTTGCCTGATAATGCTGCGCAAGCATCATGATGACCGTATCATAAAAAGACCGTAAACGTCCTTGATCAATACACACTCCGAAATTTTTACTCAAAAGCTGTTGGTTGCTGGAAGAGGACATCAAAGGATAATATGTTATTTGATCAAGATTGAGGCGGAGAATGGTTTCCAAGTCTTGTTCGAGCATTGCGAGTGTTTGTGTGGGCAAATTAAATATCATATCAATATTCAAGGTCTGAAAAATCCCCTGAACGTGTTTAAGCCGTTCTGCAATTTCTTCCCCACTCCCGTATTTATGGTAACGCTTTAAGAGCTTTAGTAGATTGTCATTGAAGGTTTGCACACCGACCGAAAGCCGGTTCACTCCCATTTGTTTTAAAAGAGCGATATTTTTCGCAATGAGGTGTGCTGGACTTGTTTCTATGGATATTTCCGTGACCTGATACATGCTCCGAACCAGCTCTATGGTTTTGGCAAGTTCTTCGATCAAAATCGTCGGAGTGCCACCGCCTACGTATACGGTAGAGAAATCATATCCTAAATCGCGGTACATTTGAATTTCTTTGCGCAATGCCTCGAAATACCGTTGGGCAAGCACGCGGTCAAATTCTACGCGATTAAAAGAACAGTAGGGACATAATTCTTCACAAAAGGGAATGTGCAAATACAAACCGATGGGAAGGCTGTTTAGGCGTGGCGCGAGCGCGAGCGAAGGGGACGGGACAAAGGCTAAGGTTTCGCCGTTTTTTTTGCGGACAGCATACGTGATTAACTTCTCAGCCAGTACAAGACCTGGCTTCCTAAGATAATCCAGTGTCATGCAATCTGCTTTCGAAAGAGAATCGTTAAGATGACATACTTCTACTGCCCCAAGTAAGGTTATTGTATCATAGATACAATAAAAAGGAAGGGTATTGAGAATGAGTTTAGAACTTATCTCAAAATCACTTTTTTGCAAATACAACCTTTTAAAGTCATTCCCGTGCAAACGGGAATCCAGGTTTTTGAGGCTTTTTTGGATGCCCGCTGAGCCTGCCCCAGCATGATTAGAGCAGGGGCGAGCATGACGACTTATTGAGACATGACAAATTTTGAGATAGGTTCTAGTAATTATTACCGAAGCCGTTCCAAAATTAATTCTGCAGGGTGTTTTGCTCTGGTCTTGGAATGTAATTTATCAAGCCCGCCTCGGATCTGGATCAGGCAACCAGGACATTCTGCCGATACATAATCCGCTTCGGTATTTATGATATTGTTCAATTTCCGTTTTAACATGCGCATGGAAAGAGCCGGTTGTTTTATGGTATATGCACCACCCATGCCGCAGCAGGCATTCTGTTCTTGCAATTCTTTCAATTGATATCCGCATTTTTGCAGAGCAGAGCGAGGTGTTTTGCAAATTCCCTGTTGTCGCGCATGGCAGGAATCATGATAGGTGAGGGTAGGATATTCTGGTGTATCTTTTATGAGGAGTTTCTTCTCCTCAAGCAGGAAATGTACATATTCAGAGAACATCATTGTTTTCGAAGCAAGGTCTTCTGCTTTGGAGACAAGGTGTTTTTTATTTTGCTCGGTCAGCACGTGAATCCACTCTTTTTTTAAGGCTGTTGCGCAGGTCGCACATGCGGTGATGATATGCGTTGCATCAGTACGGAGCAGATGTTCCAGGTTCCGCTCGGCTGCAAGAGATGCCAAGTCGAATGCACCGCTTCCCCAATGCGGGATCCCGCAGCAGGATTGGCCCTCGGGAAATAACACTTCTATTCCTGCTTTGTTTAAAATCTTGACGACAGCTTCTCCGATCTCGGGAAAAACAAATTCAATTGCACATCCTGCAAAAAAAATTACCTTTGTTTTGCTCGCAGGCTGTTTGATTGTTTTAAATACCTCACGAAAAGGAACAATGGCAATAGACGGCAAACTTCTGTGCTCGGAAAGTCCGGATAAAAATAAAGGGAGATGCCGGATAAAGCCGTCCCTAACAATCGGTTTTTGCAGGAGTGCGGCAGTCCGAAGCATTGCATGAAAGATTGGACGATTGTTGATGATCTGGAGAGCTGTTTTTTGGATGAACGGTAATCCTTCTTTTGCTGCGAGACGCCTGCGCATTTCAAGAAGCAATCCGGGAATATCAACTTTGCCGGGACAGACTTCCTTACAGGTTCCACATCCAATGCAGAGTCCCTGAAGGTTTTTCGTTTTTTCCCAGGCATGAAACCATGCGGTCAGAATAGTCCCGATTCCTCCGGTATAAATATGACCGAAGACATGGCCGCCCACGAGACGAAAGACCGGACACACATTTAGACACGATCCGCAACGGATGCATTGAAGCGCCTGCCTGAATTTCGGATCACGTGCCATTTCCGTTCTTTTGTTATCAAGAAGAATAATATGAAGTTCTTTTTGCGTTCCATCCGTATTCGGGATTGGACCGGTTATTATTGAAACATAACTTGTTAACAGCTGACTCGTCGCACTTTTTGGCAGGGCAGTCAGAATAGGGGATATGTCTTCAAAATTTTCAATCAGTTTTTCAATCCCCACAATTGCCACATGAATCGGGGGGAGAGTGGTTACCAGACGGGCATTGCCTTCATTGGTAACAATGACCAATGAACCGGTTTCAGCCACGGCAATATTTGCTCCGGTGATACCCATCTCAGCAGTCAGGAATTTTTCTCTGAGCTCTTTTCGAGCAACATCTACAAGCTCCGAAATTTCATGGGAGAGTTCTCTTCTTACAGCAGTACTAAAAAGGTCTGAAACCTCTTGCCTGGTGAGATGCAGAGCCGGCATGACCATGTGTGATGGCCGCTGTTTGGCAAGTTGGACAATCCATTCTCCGAGGTCTGTCTCATCTGCCTGAATGCCGTGATGAGCAAGATGGCTGTTTAAATGAATTTCTTCGGAAGCCATGGATTTGGATTTTACAACACGAGTGACATTTCGCTCTTTGCACAGGTTCGTAATATAATCCAATACTGCCTGAGGAGTCTTCGCACGAAAAACGACTGCGCCTTTTGCTGTTGCTGATTGGGTAAATTGTTCTGCGAGCGCATCCAGTTTTGTTGCTGCGGTGCTTTTTATTTCAGCGATTCTATCTCTGAGGGCTTCGATATCAATGCCTGCATATGCTTTGGCCCGGCTTGCTGGGTAGTTCCACCGGTCAAGAATATCCGAAAGATTGTGATTCTGTAATGCTGCATCTACAGATTGTTTGAATTCTTTTATCATTGACCGGCACTTTCCAACGTATCAATGCACAAAATCACGAGACGTTTCGGTCCATGAACGCCGATAGCGAGTACCCGTTCAATGTCAGCTGTTCTGCTGGGACCGGTAATGAAGGAAAAGCAGCTTGGTTCGTGAGGATGTATTTTTTTTAAAATCGTGGGCAGATCAGGAAGAATTTGTCCTGTTTCCAAACAAGCAATATGAATCTCAGGAAGGCTGGATGCCAGCCTTGTTTCAACCGAGGTGGAATTCCGGATCACGGTTCCTGTTTCTGCCATTCCCCAGTCCATTTTTGTAATCCCGAGCTTAGCGTTGTTTGCAGAATCACGGGTAACCAGAAATTTCACTCCAGGATTTTCAAAAGACACTGTTCCTGCTTTCGGCATCAAGGCGTTGTCTGCCCATACCGCATATAATCCGGGAGTATCCTGAATCTCTTCCTGTTTTAAAAAGCCACGAATGAATTGTAGCGCATCGGCATCTTTTTTAAACCGGTGAACTTCGCTGCCTGCTGCTTCGGCCTTTAATTTGAATAAATCAAACATAACGTCGATCCTTATTCTAAACTGGTTCAGAATAGTACTCAATACAACCCTTCAATGCAAGGTAAAAAAACCAGGTGGCAGTGGTATACTTTACCCAGATGTCATCTTACGGAAGAACCACGGAGCTGTCATGTCTCTTATTATAGGAATTCCTTGTCAAGCTGCTGCAGGAGAACGTCGCATAGCCATAACACCTGATATTGCAAAGCGGTTTCAATCATTGAACGTGGCAATCCTGATAGAAACGGGAGCCGGAGCAGGCAGTTATTTCCGCGATAAGGATTTTGAAGGTGCGCTCATTGCTCAGGATCGGAGCCAGGTTTTTACCTCGAAATTGGTTCTGACTGTCCAGGCTCTTTCTCGTGAGGATATTCAGATGATGGAGCCGGGATCATTTCTTATTGGCCTTATGGCTCCGTACCAGAATAGGAATTTAGCCGAGATATTATGCAAAAAAAATATAACCAGCTTTGCAATGGAATTGATTCCCAGGGTTTCCCGCGCGCAGAGCATGGATGCGCTTTCTTCCCAAGCGACCGTGGCGGGTTATCAGTGTGTCATGATTGCCGCTTCACTCTGCCCAAAATTTTTTCCGATGATCACCTATGCTGCCGGAACGCTCCGTCCAGCACGGATCCTTGTCATCGGGACAGGGGTGGCAGGTTTGCAGGCAATTGCAACCGCACGCAGGCTCGGAGCGATTGTGGAAGCATATGATGTTCGTCCGGAGACTCGCGAAGAGGTGGAATCACTCGGAGCGCGATTCATTGAAACCGGTGTTTCTGCAACAGGGACAGGCGGGTATGCACGTGACTTGACTGAAGAAGAGAAAAAACAACAGCAGGCACGGCTTGCAAAAGCCGTTGCTCAAGTGGATGTGCTCATTACGACCGCGGCTGTTCCCGGAAAAAAAGTCCGCGCATTATATCCGAGGACGTGGTAGGCAGTATGAAACCAGGGTCTGTCATTGTTGACCTTGCAGCAGATACCGGCGGAAATGTCGCCGGTTCCCAACCTGGCAAAACCATAGTCATGCATGACATCAGTATTGTGGGCGTATCAAATATCGTTTCCCGGATGCCGGTCCACGCATCTGAGATGTATGCAAGCAATTTGTTCAATTTTATTTCTCCTTTTCTTGTGAATGGCGAGTTTATACCTGACTGGAAAGACCAGATTCTGATGGAAAGTCTTTTTACGCATGAAGGAACCGTACGTAATGAAGCAGTAAAAAAGAGTTACCAGGAGCAGATATAAAAATCTCAAATTGCAAATAACAAATAATATTCAATCATCAAATTCAAAACCAAACAAACAGTTTGAAAATTTGATTTTGGTGCTTATTTGTATTTTGGAATTTGAGATTTCAATTTTTTCAGGAGGTTTTTATGGAAGGATATGCAGCACTCTACATTTTTATGCTTGCCGTATTTACCGGATATGAAGTGATTTCACGGGTGCCGGTTATTTTGCATACACCGCTCATGTCTGGTTCAAATTTTATTCATGGCGTTGTTCTGGTCGGAGCAATGGTGGTGCTTGGAAGGGCAAACACTCCGTATGAACAAATCATTGGATTTTTCGCCGTTCTGTTCGGAGCCGCTAATGCAGCAGGAGGATTCGTCGTTACCGAACGGATGCTCGCAATGTTTAAGAGTGGAAAGGATCGTACATGAAGGGCTTTACGCTGATCAATGCCTGTTATTTCATTGTTGCTGTCCTGTTTATTCTTGGCTTGCGCGGAATGTCTTCTCCGGTAACTGCCCGGCGCGGCATCCTGTGGGCAGGACTCGGCATGCTTCTGGCCACTCTGGTTACCTTTGGCTGGCCGCAGATGCAGAATTATGGCCTGATCATCATTGCGCTGGCTGTGGGAGGAGGAGCGGCATGGTGGTCTGGAAGAGTTGTGAAAATTACGGACATGCCGCAGATGGTCGCGATATACAATGGCATGGGCGGAGGCGCTGCTGCGGCGATTGCAGCGATTGAACTGCTTCAAGGCTCGCTTCGCGGTTCGGTTGTTCTTACCATGGCAGTACTCGGCGCCTTAATGGGAACGGTCTCTTTCTCGGGTTCGTGCATTGCTTTTCTTAAACTCCAGGGAATTCTTGAAAGAACGTTCCGGCTGCCGGCCCAGAATGTGGTCAATACTCTTTTAAATATTTTAGGAATCATTGCCGGAATCATGATTATTATCACACCAAATCCATCACCACTCCTCATCGCGATTCTTTTTGTCCTTGCGTTAACAATCGGGGTCGTTCTTACCATGCCGATCGGTGGTGCGGATATGCCAGTTGTCATTTCTCTTTTCAATGCGTCAACCGGACTTGCTGTTGGTTTTGAAGGGTTTGTACTGGGGAATCCAGCTCTTATCATTGCAGGAATCGTGGTCGGATCGGCGGGCTCGCTCCTTACCCATCTTATGGCAAAGGCAATGAACCGATCGTTGTTTACCATTCTGTATAACCCGATTACCGGGGAAGTTCAGGCAGGTGGCGCGGGAATTACCGGCACCATGAAAGAAGCGAGCGCTCTCGATGCAGCATCTATGATGCGATATGCACGCAGGGTGATTATCGTACCCGGGTATGGAATGGCTGTTGCCCAGGCGCAGCATAAGGTGTGGGAACTGGCAAAGCTGCTTGAAGAGGCAGGCGTGGAGGTTAAATTTGCAATCCATCCGGTTGCCGGGCGGATGCCGGGACATATGAATGTGCTTCTTGCTGAAGCAGGGGTTCCCTATGAATATATCTTTGATCTTGATCAGATAAACGAAGAATTTTCTCAGACGGATGTTGCCTTAGTCATTGGCGCGAACGATGTTGTGAATCCCGTTGCGCGGACGGACAAATCGAGCCCGATTTACGGCATGCCGATCTTAAATGCAGATAAAGCACGAAATGTGATTGTGATCAAGCGCGGCAAAGGCGCAGGATATTCAGGTATTGAGAACGCGTTGTTCTATGCAGAGAACACCCGCATGCTGTACGGAAGCGCCCAACAGGCGGTTACAGCGGTTATTCAGGATATTAAGGAATTGCTTTGAACACGATCTCAGGTATCTTCTGCCAATTCAGTTCTGACCAGGGCAAGAATAGCTGAATGGGGAACGATAAGATATTTCTTTTCTTCGAATTCCAGCTCCATTGATGATTCCTTCAAAAAAATTGCATAATCACCTTCTACGGCCTGGAGCGGGAGATATTTTACCTCTTTTTTTCCTGTGATCCAGGATTCATCCGGCGTATTGTCGGGAATAGGATATCCCGGACCAACCTTTACGACGGATCCTCCCATAATCTTTTCTTTTTCCTTGACGGTGGGTGGAAGATACAGTCCTGATGGGGTCTTATCCATCCGCTCATCCGGATCAACTAACACGCGGTCGCCAACGATGATGAGATTCTTTTTTGTTTTCATGTACGGTAGTATTGCATAGATGCGAAAAATTTTCAAGCGAACTGGAAATCAAAGGCAAATTATGTGCTGGTTTTGATTCTGTGATTTGCCAGTCGTTCCAAAGCAAATACTAATGCAGAATTATCCAGACTTGCATTGCCCTGGCCTGAAACAGCATTATACAATTCTTGGGCAAGTGCAGTGCCGGGTAAGCTCATACCCATTGAGCGTGCTGTGTGCAATACAAGGTTTAGATCTTTCAGTTGCAGGCTGACTTTAAATCCAGGAGCGAATGTTCGTTCGATCATTCGTTTTCCATGTAGATCGAGAATCTTGCTGCCAGCAAAACCGCCGAGCAAGGCCTCTCTGACTTTTGCAGGGTCTACGCCAGCCTTTGATGCAAAAACGAGCGCTTCACTCACTGCTTCAATCGTGACGGCAACAACAATTTGATTTGCCAGCTTGCATATCTGGCCTGCTCCGTTCTCGCCAATATGAACAATATTTTTCCCCATGAGCTCGAAAAACGGTTTTGCGCGATCGAATGATTTTGTGCTGCCGCCAACCATAATTGAAAGTGTTGCCTGTTCTGCGCCGATCTGGCCTCCGGAAACCGGTGCATCCAGCATCTCGACCTGTTTTTCTAATAGCCGTTTTGCAAATTCCTTTGTTGCAACCGGAGAGATTGTGCTCATATCAATGATCATCGAGCCTGATTTGAGGCCATGTATAAGACCTTGATCTCCGAAAATCACTTTCTCAACATCAGGTGTATCCGGTACGATAGTAAAAATAATATCCGATTTCATAGCCACTTCATGGCACGATGTGCACGGGATTCCACCTTGTGAAGCAAGCTCATGAATAGACGTTGCTGAACGATTATAGAGATGTACTGTATGACCTGCCTTAATGAGATGGCCAGCCATGGGCTTTCCCATAATGCCCAGGCCGATAAAGCCAAGATTCGCCATGTTGAGCCCTCCAAGAAGGAATTTTGATGAAAACTACTGTCAGTATAACATTTTTGAAAAATGCGGGTGGAAATCAGGCTGAAGAATGAAGGAAGAAATTCATGACCAAAAGAAACATAAATGGCTACCGTTCCAGATACAGATCAACGAGATGTTTGAAGCCATATTCTCTTGTATAGAGCTGATCTTCCCGGGCCTTCCTGACAAAATCGATTGCCTCAGAGGTCCCGATGTCGCCGATGGATTTAAGCGCCATATATTTTTCTATCTCGATAGATTGTTCGTATTTCTTTTTCAAGAATGCAAACTGATACTGCGCGCCAAGCGTGCCCATGGCGGAAATTGCAGCTGCTCGGGTAAATCGATTTTCGGCATCGGAAAAGGCAATCAGCGATTTCATGGCAATCGGATTGCCAGAGTTTCCCAGGTCCATTATCGGTCGATACGCGTCTTCATCACGAGACCGAATTTTCTTTTCAGCAAGCATGTGGAATGGTTCCAATGATGCTTCACTTGCGAAATAATGCAATGAACAACGATTAATTTTAGAAGCGATTTCCTTTACCAGGATTGACAGTGGCGTATTAAAACAGGGTTCTTCAACTTCCTTCATTGTGCCGCTGTAAACTTTGCCGGCATAAAAAAAAGCGCGGATGCTGCAAGTTTTGCCTTCAGAAGTTAATTCCGCAAGAAAAGAGTGATAGGATTCCCACGGCGACAACCAGGCAACCTGCCTGCTTACCACCTGATATTTTTTGATGGCAAGCACCATGTCTGCATGGCTGTTTGCATTTTTGTAAGTAATTTTTACAGGAATGTCCCGTGCTGCAAACTCTTTTTCCAGGGATTGTGAAAGCCATGCAACAGGATCATCCATATTTACAAGCGTAATCTGTACTTCCCGTAATGTCGAAATTTGTTTATGAAACATCGTGTTCGGACGTTGATCAAGAATCCTGATGACATGCGGCTTTTTTTGGCCAATATCATATTTTATATTTGATACAAGGGGTTCATTGATTGTGAATCTGTATTGAGGTGAGCATCCGACAAGAAAACCCGCGCTTATTATAACAAGCGAAAATTTTATCCACGTCGAATTCATCTGCCTTCCCTCCTCAGTCGCAACATTTTCCGGTCATTCGAGCGAACAGCGTTGAGTTTATGAATTAAAAAGTCCAGCCGGCCCCGCTAGAAGTAAAAAATGTCTATCCATTTTTTACAAGCAACTATATTCAGAATTGGAAAAAATGTAAAGGAAATATTCATCGATTGCATAAAGCGGGATAAACAAAACATTCAGAGCATATTGACAGATTTCAAGCATCTGTCTATAGTATCTTTTGGGAGGCTTTCAAATGGATGCCTTGTTGAGCGTGGCGGCACCGATCATCGTATTCACAATCCGCGCAATGTATCGGTTTATATGGCTCGTATTTCTTTTGTGCATCGTGAGCGGGTGTTCCATTTCCCTCGTGACTATTGATACCATGCGCAACCAGCCGATGGATGCGCAGTCGGAACAGAAAAAAATCCGCGCTCAGGAACATATTGCGACTGAAAGCCTCTCAGACGGTGTTTTTATCGGGATTACTCTCTCGGGAGGAGGAAGCCGTGCTGCGAATTTTTCTTCAGCAGTGCTGCTTGAGCTGGAAAAGATCGGAATTCTGAACAAAACAACAGCCATTTCATCCGTGTCCGGCAGTTCTCTTCCTGCTGCCTATTACGGCTTGTACGGTCGGGACAAAAAACGGTGGAATGAAAAGGCGGTTCGTCATCAGATGGGGAAGGATTTTGAAATACGATGGCTTGGACGATGGTTTCTGCCGCATAATATTCTTCTCTACTGGTACACAAATTACAACCGCAGCGACATCATGAAGGAAGCGTTGGATGCCAATTTATTTCACGGCCGCACCTTTGCGGACATGGGAGACGGATTCCCGCGCATTCTTATCAATGCTACAACTTTGTCAGAGGGGAAGCGATTCGTTTTCAGCGAAGACCGGTTTCGGTCGCTGCATTCCCGGATCGACACGTTCCCCGTTGCGAATGCGGTTATGGCTTCCAGCGCCTATCCTGGGGCATTTCACGACATGACATTAAAAAATTATGCGGTTACAGATCAGGAGCAGTATGAACATATCATTGATGCCGGGCCGTCCGACAATCTGGGGACCACAACACTGCTTTCAATGGTCTCCCATCTGTATCGAGAGCCTGTTAAACCGAAAGGATGTTTTCTTTTTGTTGTTGATGCCTATCCGGCTCATGTCAATTCTGAATTAAGCCGCCTTGCTGATACACGTGAGTATTTTGATTTCTTTTATGCGCGTAATGTTTCTGCGGCATCTGATGCTCTCTTAAGCGCCCGCCGGATCGATCTTCTCAATCAACTCAATATTTACCCGCTTGAACCAGGCATGGATCCGTTTCAACCGAATACCGGCCCGGATGCCATTTATCCAGATCCATCTGACCATCTACAAGTAGAATGCGCTGTCTGGCATTTGAGCCTTCAACGGCTTTATTCAGGGGAATTTGGCGGCGATGTGGTTCAAAAGAACCCAGCGTTAAAAAAAGATATTTCCGAACTGTCTGCAGTCGTGAATTCAATACCTACGCGCTATAAATTAACCGGAGACGGGCCGAGTGATGCACCACATCTGGACAGCGATGCTCTTCAGGAAAGCCTTTTTAAGGCCGCTCATTATCTTCTTTATGTTGATCGGGATGAAAATGGAAATCCGATCTTAGAACAGGTATGCAATTGGTTTATCCAGAAAGGGATTCGTGATTTGCAATGTGATGTGAAAGAAAAAACAGGCTTGCATCAAAAACCAGAAAGAGCACTAGAAGCAAATCAGGAACTGTTACCAGCCACCGGAAGCACCCCCGCCTCCGGAGGAACCACCACCCCCGGAAAAACCGGAACTCCCCGAACTCCATCCGCCTCCTGAACTGCCGGACGATATCATGAACCCGCCGATGGAAGCATGTCCTTTGGTTCTCAGTTTCTTTTGTGCCTGTTGGTACCATGCGGTATTTTTGAGCACCAGTTTTGAGATCGGGAAAAGCACCAGATACGTTATGAGCAGATATAATGCCCCGGTTGTTCCTACAATAATAACCGGAAACATGGCCCAGAACGGAATCAGAAAAACATAGAGAAACCAGCCAACCCCGGGCGTTACCACGCCGATTACCGTGAATAATCCAATAATCCCGAAGACAAAGGCACCGATAAGAATCCGTTCGATAAGCGGCATATCAGGTACGTTTATGTGAAATCCGGATTGTTTTTGCGGAGCGCTGCTTGCGTCATTCAAACTATCCGGGATACTATTTCCTTCAAGTATATTGATAATGGCTTTCACACCTGCTTCGATACCGCCGTTGTAATTTCCGGTCTTGAACTTGGGGGTCATACCATTCCGTATAATGCTTCCTGCCAGAGAATCCGGTATCATTTCTTCAAGGCCGTAACCAACCTCGATTCTCATGCGCCGGTCATTCGGCACAATGACAAGGAGAATCCCGTTGTCTTTTCCTTTTTGTCCCAGTTTCCAGGCTTTAAAAACAGAAGCAGCATATTCTTCAATACTTTCGCCTTCGAGTGAGGGAATCGTAAGGACAACGATCTGGTTGCTCGTACGGTCTTCATGAGCCTTGAGTTGTTCAGTCAGGGAACGACGCATTCCATCCGAGAGAATTCCCGCATGGTCATTGATTCGTCCGGTAAGATAGGGGATATCAGCGGCAATCGCAAACGAAGCCCAGAGTATTCCGCATATAAGCAACAGACGCCGGAGTATCACAACCCTTTCTCCTCAATAATCTCGTTGCTCAGTTCATTTTGTTTGCTTGTTGTCGGTTGAGCAGGAATGAATGTTTCAAGGGCATTAATCCCTTCTCCAAAGGCATGTGCAATCTGCCCTGCTGCAAGCGCTGTTTGCATGCGCGCAATAACTGTTTGGATCGCAGCCTGAGGAAGGTATTTATTCAGGCCGCTGTCCGGAAGGAGAACGATTTTTCGCTCAAACATGCTGATAAGCAGCAATATGCCCGTCCTGGTATTCGTGGCAAACAACTCACGGGACAGGAAAAGAGCTTTTGCATACTGGTGTACTTCCACTTCTCCACGATGCGAATGCAGGAATAATCGTGCGAATCCCGGAAAAATAATGGTGAGCAAGGCGGAGCAAGCGCCAGTTAAAAGGATGACATTTACAGCAATGAATACGGTTAAAATCCAACTAAGATAAAAAATATCCATGATGACTACCAGTAATCCTGCAAGAGCTGCTCCAAGAGCAAAGGCCTTCCAGGGCAGTTCGGGATACGAGTCACTGCGATCAATAACCGCTACTACGATCTGCGTTCCGGTCTTTTTTTCCGCTGCTGCAATGCGCTTGTCCAACCTCGCGCGATCCTGATCAGTCAGGGAGTGTTTCATACTTGTCCTTCAATATAAGCATCTTGAAACAAGATTGTTACCCGGTCTTTTCTGATGGGAAGTGTACCAACGAATCGACCAGTTGCCGGATCATTTTTTGATACGAAGTATGGTATTTGTAATGCATGAAAATTTGTGTCACTTCGAGGCTAGGCGCTGAGTTCGTATTCAGTTTTTAAAACTTTGAATTGGTGCCGGAATTCTTCCGCCCAGAGATATGAATCCTGCGGACCCGCCATCATTCGGTATATTGATAATAGTTGCTTCACCCAACAGGCCGCCGAAGCTTGCCTTGTCGCCGGCTTTTTTCCCGGGTACCGGAATGAGCCGTGCCGCGGTCGCTTTGCTATTAATAACGCCGATTGCCATTTCATCTGCAATGATTCCTGCGATGGTTTCTGCTGACGTATCACCAGGAATGGCGACCATATCAAGCCCGACCGAACAGACACTGGTCATGGCCTCGAGTTTTTCGATCGTGAGCTGGCCAGTTCTTGCTGCTTCCGCAATATTTAAATCTTCGCTTACTGGTATGAATGCGCCGCTCAATCCGCCGACATACGAGCTGGCAAAGACCCCGCCTTTTTTTACTGCGTCGTTCAACATGGCCAGGACAGCGGTTGAACCCGGGTTGCCGATGCTTTTAAGGCCAAGGCTTTGAAAAATTTCACCCACGCTGTCACCGACATTGGGCGTTGGCGCAAGCGAAAGATCTGCTACGCCGAAGGGAATATGCAATTTGTTTGCGACCTGTCTGCCGATCATTTCGCCGATTCGTGTTACTTTGAACGCTGTCCGTTTGATTGTTTCAGAGAGCATTCCAAGATCAAGTTTTGGATTTGCCGCACGAGCACGATCTATTGCATTTCTGACGACACCGGGGCCGCTGACGCCTACATTAATGACCGCGTCAGGTTCTCCCACGCCAAGATATGCTCCCGCCATAAATGGCACATCCTGGGGTATATTTGCAAACACGACAAGTTTTGCACAACCGATACCGTCTCGATCAGCAGTACGCTCGGCAGTGCGCTTGATCGTTTTTCCCATGAGCGCAACGGCATCCATATTGATTCCTGCATGCGTTGACGCTACATTGATGGAAGAACACACCCGGGCTGTTTGGGCAAGCGCATCAGGGATAGCCTCAATCAGGGCATGGTCTCCCTTGGTAAAACCCTTTTCAACAAGAGCACTGAACCCGCCGATAAAATCGATTTTTAGTTTTGATGCGATTTCATCCAGAGCAGCAGCAATCTTGCACATGCCTTCCGCAGAAAAGCCGCACGCAGCAACAGCGATAGGACTGACTGCAATGCGTTTGTTCACAACAGGAATATCATATCGAAGCCCGACTTCGTCGCAGACTTCGACAAGGTTGGAAGCAAGCCGGTTCATTTTTTTCTGAACATTCGAAATAAATCGGTCAACATCATCGCTGGCACAATCGAAAAGACTTATCCCGAGCGTTACCGTGCGGACATCCAGATTCTCATTCTTGAGCATTTCAAGCGTTGCGATAATTTCTCGTTCTGTTATCATGGTTATATCCTGTGGATTTGTTCAAAAATTTCCCGGTGCTGAATTGTGATATCCAACCCGAGTTGATGCGCACGTTCAAACAATGCATCCCTTAATATCCGATGATCCTGGGACGAAGGAATATCGACTTCATAATACATGATGTTATGCAGCGGATCAGGATCTCCGCGAAAAACCGCCTTGAGATTCGTGATATTTACCTTATACTGCGCAAGAATTTCGGTAATACCCGCGACAAGACCGGCGCGGTCAGGACCGATGGTCGTGATGACGAATGATTCGCTCGCCGGCTGTTCATGCACGATATGTGCATGCATTGGCCGCAGATGCACAAAAAGCCCGAGAGGCTTCGTTTTTTGTTCCAGCGCCGCAAGAACCTCTTTTTCTGTTTGCGAGTCCTGCATGGACGCAATGATAATGGCCACGAATGCCGACTGCAATATCGTCTGGCTTACATCTTCAAGATTACAATTCTGTTCGAATAATGCTTTTGAAACTGCAGCAATGATGCCTGGCTGGTCGGGTCCCAGGACAAATACGACGATTTTTTTCATAGGCCTCCTTGCGATATCCCCGGTTGTTTGTCACGGTACTATAATTTTGTTCAGAAGGCAAGAGGTTTGAAAGCGTTTTTAAGAACAAAATGCCTCATTTGCTTGCTATACTCAAACAAGACCTTTTGACCTCACTGAACTGGCATGAAGGAAGCTCTGCAATGACCGGATACCGCATTGAAAAAGACACCCTGGGGGAAGTCAAGGTTCCCGAAACTGTTTTGTACGGGCCTCAGACACAGCGTGCCTACGAAAATTTTCCGGTGAGCGGAATCCGTTTTCCCCCGGCATTCATCCAGGCTCTCGGTCTCATCAAGGCTGCTGCAGCGGAAGTAAACCGGGAACTCGGGCTTCTTGATCCGCAAACTGCTGAAGCGATAGAACAGGCAGCGCTCGAAACAGCGGCGGGAACCTGGCATGATTCGTTTCCACTCGATGTATTCCAGACCGGTTCGGGAACCTCGATGAACATGAATGCCAATGAAGTGATTGCAACGCGGGCATGTCAGACATTGCGTAAAGAGCGTGGAACAGTTCATCCGAATGATCACGTGAACAAATGCCAGTCATCCAATGATGTTATTCCAGCGGCAATTCATGTGAGTGCGTATCTGCAGATTACGACATTGCTCTTTCCCGCGTTCCTTCATCTTCATGCAGCGCTGAAAAAAAAGGAAACAGAATTTTCCCCTATTATAAAAACCGGGCGCACGCATCTCATGGATGCAATGCCGATCCGCCTTGGCCAGGAAATCAGCGGTTGGGCATACCAGGTTGCCCAGAGCAAGGAGCGGATTGAATCCTGCCTTCCGCGGCTTGCAAGGCTTGCGATCGGAGGAACGGCAGTAGGGACCGGAATCAATGCTCCTCTTGACTTCGGAACCCGGATGGCTGCTGCGCTAGCCAGGCACACTCATCTCCCCTTTGTAGAGGCAGAGAACCATTTTGCAGCACAGGCGGTCATGGACACGGCTGTGGAGCTTTCCGGGCACCTGAAAACCGCCGCATCGTCATTCACAAAAATTGCAAACGATCTCCGATGGATGAACAGCGGACCGATTGCCGGGCTTGGCGAGATTGCGCTTCCCGCGCTTCAGCCGGGATCGAGTATTATGCCGGGAAAGGTGAACCCGGTCATGTGTGAAGTCATGATGATGGCATGTGCTCAGGTGAGCGGAAACGATGTCACGATCGGGATCGCGAACCAGCAGGGGAATTTTGAACTCAATACCATGCTTCCGGTTATTGCGTATAATCTTCTCCAATCGATAACTGTTCTGGCGAATGCTTCCCGGCTCCTGGCTGACAAGGCAGTGATGGGAATTGTCGTGCATGAAAAACAGATTGCGGAGCTCTTGAGCAAAAATCCCATTATCGCAACAACGCTCACTCCGCTCATTGGATATGATTTGGCAGCTCAAATTTCAAAAAAAGCGTATCAGGAAGGACGTCCGCTCCTGGATGTTGCTGCAGAAATGACGTCACTTTCTCGAGATGAATTGAGCCGGCTGCTGGATCCAACAAAAATGACCGAGGGTGGAATTCTTTCATAGCACATAAATTTACAAGGAGGAAACGATATGACCGAAGCTATTCGTATTCTCGGATTTGCCGGCAGTCTCAGAAAGGGTTCGTATAATAAAGCGCTTTTAAGGCTTGCCGAAGAGCTTGTGCCAGACGATGCAAAGCTCGAGACAATCGACCTTGAGGGATTTCCCTCGTTTAATGAGGATCACGAACAGGATCCTCCGGCAAAGGTAAAAGAGTTCAAGACAAAGATTCGGAACGCTGACGTACTGCTGATTGTTACCCCGGAATATAATTATTCACTCCCAGGGGTGCTCAAAAACGCGATCGACTGGGGCTCACGACCGTACGGTGACAATGCGTTCGATAATAAACCACTCGGAATGATGGGCGCATCAATCGGCAATATTGGGACAGCACGAGCGCAATATCATCTCCGACAGTCGTGTGTTTTTCTGAACATGTATCCCATGAACCAGCCGGAAGTTATGGTCACATTCGCGCAAAAAAAGGTTAATTCCAGTGGCAAGGTGATTGATGAAGCAGTCAGAAAACTGGTTCAGGAATTCATGATAAACCTTGTGCAGTGGGCACGGAAGTGGAAAACTATCGGGATACAATAATTACGTTCGATACATTCGCGCATATTCGCAATAATGTTCGGCCGCATCCGCAATCATTCGTTCCTCATCCTTCCCGGCCGGCCGCACAACCTTTCCGGGAATGCCCATGACGACAGATTGCTTAGGGATGACCGTTCCCGGCGCAATGACACAACCTGCAGCAATCACACTTCCTTGTCCGATAACCGCTCCATTTAAGATCGTTGCGTGAATCCCGATCAGAACGTCATCTTCAATTATTGCACCATGGACAACTGCGCCATGTCCCACGGTCACCCGGTTTCCGAGAATGCACGGTGTTCCCGGATCAGCATGCAAAATGCTTCCATCCTGGATATTAGTCTGATTTCCGATAACAATTGCTTCCGTATCACCGCGGACAACCGAGTGAAACCAGACACTTGATTCCATGCCTATGGTTACATTGCCTGTCACGACTGCGCCCGCTGCTATAAAAGCGGTTGCATGAACTTTTTCGGAGTGATGGCTGCAGTCAATAGGTCGGGTATCATTCATGGCTGTGCATCCCGGATCTTGCTTGTTTCACTCACTTCCAATTTCAACGCAAGCAGGGATCGGTTGATGTCAGCAATGAAGAAGAGCAGGGATGCGCTGATGGACATCATGCACGCGACAAAAAGGCCGCCGGTCACGAGCGCGCTGTTGAAATTAAACACGGCGCTGAAAAACAACACGATAATCATGACTGCGGCAATCAAGGCGCTGATCGTTATCAAGACAATGGCAGTTCTGACCAAACGAGCTCGAACGAGGAGAATCTGAATCTGCGCTTCCCGTGCATTCTGTCGAGCATCAACAATCCGCATTTGTTCCGCAGACAAATTTCTTACTCGATCAACGATTCGTCCCATTCTATTCGTCATGGTGAGCAGTATCAATCCAACGCCCGAAATAAGAATCATCGGCCCGATGGCTGTTTGGAGAATAGGAATCAAATCATGAAGCGATAGTTCATGCATACATAGTCTCCTTTCCTGGAACGAATATCTTGGAACACAAGAGAAGTATATCAAAAGAGATTTAATTCGGAAATAGTTTTGTGTGCTGATCCGTAAAAAACACATTAGCATTTTCTTTCACGCTTGACACTCCTGTGCAATAATGCTACCTTCGTGCATTCATGCCACAGTAAGGAGATCCCGCATGATTTATGATGCTACTGATCTTGCAATCCGGATTGATCAGACACTCGTCAGACCTGATGCAACGGTCGAAGAACTTACTTCCGCATGTGAAGCAGCCAGGCAGTATGGGTTTTCCTGCGTTGTTGTATCGAGCAGCATGGTCGCCCAGGCGCGTCGCCTGTTGGACGGCACCCTGATCAAAGTCTGCTGCGTTGTCGGCTTTCCTCATGGCACAAATACAACAACGGTCAAGATTTTTGAAGCCATGGAAGCAATCAAAAACGGGGCATCCGAGCTGGACATCTGCATTCATATCGGACTGGTCAAGTCAGGCCGTCTCGATGCTGCTGAAATCGATATTAAGAATATCATCGCGCTGACTCCGCAGAAGGTGCACAAGATTATTCTCGAGACAGGAAGTCTTACGCAGGAGGAAATTGTTCAATCCTCTCATTGTGCGCTTCGCGCAGGTGCAGAATTTATTAAAACCTCGACTGGATACGGGCCGCGAGGCGCCACTGTGGATGATATCCGGTTGATCCGTGATTCCGTTGGTTCTGCATGCCGGATCAAAGCATCGGGCGGCATTAAAGATCTTGCCGCGGTTATGGCTATGATTGAAGCAGGCGCTGACCGCGTCGGGACAAGTTCCGGCCCGGCGATTATGCAGGAATACCTCGGAAACAATCGGTAACTTTTTTGTAACCCTGTCCTCGTTCACATTCATTCAATTATCAGAGAGAACAATGGAGTCATAATGTCGATTTTTTTAAAAACCGGACTATTCATAAAACATGCTTCTCAAAAAATTATCGCCCTGAAGCTGCGTTGGAAAATGCTTCTGGTCTCTCTCACGGCTGTTGCGGGGCTCGCCTGTATCTGTATCTGCATGCAACAAGGACCGATTTCCTTCCGCATTATAACGCAGGCGCATATTGCAGAAGCATGGAAAGCTGCCGGGCTTGAGATGGCCGAACATTCGGTTCGGCACAAGGAAAATTTCTGGAGGATTGCCCGGGTCTACGGGGTTGATATCGACACCATTATCGGAATGAATCCAGAACTGGGGAAATTGACCGCATCTCTTGGCCAGACAATACGCGTATCAAACAAGCGGGGTGTTCTGCATAGAACTGAAGAGCGTGAAAATGTTCAAACGCTTGCAGACCTCTATCAGGTTTCTGCTGAAGGGATTTTGCAGATGAACAATATCATGCCTGATGACACCCTGCAGGCAGGACTGGAAGTGTTTATCCCTGGCGCAAAACCGAAAAAGCTGTCTTCAGGATTGGCTGCACACTATATGCTTCGGGGGATTTTTGCATCACCCTTGCCAGGACGCATCACCTCGGGCATGGGAATGCGCAAACATCCGGTCGGCGGTTTCCGGGGAAAACATACGGGTATTGATCTGTCTGCCCGTGAAAATACCTCCATTGCGGCAGCCGCTGGAGGAACGGTGATGCAAACCGGTGAAGGCGATTATATCGGGAAATTTGTTATTATTGCACACAAGGATTCTTATACGACTGTGTACGGTCATTGTTCCCGGGTTCTTACGGCACCAGGGAAAACAGTGAAAAAGGGTCAGATCATCGCAAAATCAGGCAGCACGGGACGCGTCACCGGACCGCACCTCCATTTTGAAATCCGTAAAAATGGAATTCCCCAGAATCCGCTTAATTACCTTTGGTAAATTCAGAAACCCGCTTAGCACAACCATTGCCATTTGCCTTCCATGCCTCGGGGACAGCATTTGTGAGTTCATGAAAATGATGCTCCATTGCATGGATAAGGCGGTTGCACTCTTTAAAGTTTTCTTCATGGCCTGCATCTTCAAGCAGTGCAGCATCCTTCCCCAGGACATTCGCGCTTATATTTGCAGCTGCTCCTTTTATTGTGTGCGATAACAATATAATACGCTTATAGTTGTTCGTTTTGACTGCCTTTTGAAGATCAGCAATCTGACCAGGAAATGTTTTGAGAAAATACGCCATAATTTCCCGAATCAGCTTTTCATCACCATCCAACCGATTTCTCAGTTCTTTTTGATCAAAAATACTTTTCTCAACAAGGGGCTTTTCATCTGCTGTCTGAAAGGCATCTCGCACATGAGCGGAAGGCCCTCTGACATACGCTTCAATGAGGTCTCGCAAAACTTCAATGTTAATCGGTTTCGTAAGATAATCATTCATTCCTGCTGTCTTGCATTTATCATGATCGCCTTGCATTGCATGAGCGGTCATGGCGATTACGGGAACAGCATGGTCAAGCACTTTTGATGTCCTGTCCCTGATGACTCGTGTTGCCTCATAACCATTCATTTCAGGCATCTGAATATCCATGAACACAAGATCATACACACTTGTTTCAAGCGTCTTGATCGCTTGCATTCCGTCTGCCACGGTCTCGGCAGCATATCCCAGTTTTTCAAACATTTTGAGGGCCACTTTTTGATTGATCAGATGGTCTTCTACAAGAAGGATTCGAAGTTGCTTGCGCCGAAGTTCCTGAATGGAATGCCGGGTAATGATCTGCGTTCCGCGTTCCGATGCGCGCGTATTTCCGAGAACGAGCCGCAATGCCTGGAACAAATCCCTCGGCTGAACCGGTTTTGTCAGATACGCAGAAAAACCGATTTCCGTCATTTTTTTTGCATCGCCCCGCTCTCCGCATGAAGTTATCATAATCAGACGAGTTGATTCTATTGCTGGATCCGACTTAACCGTTTTTCCAAATGTCTCACTGTCCATGCCGGGCAAATGTTTGTCGAGAATCACTACCTGAAATGGGTTTTTTGTTGTTATTGCCGCATGAAGAAGATCGATCCCCGCAGATCCGTTTTCTGCCTGTGAAACGATCGCTCCCCATGAAGCAAGCTGATCGACAAGAGCCGATCTTCCGGCCGCGTTTCCATCCACTACCAAAATACGGGAACCGGTTATATCTGCACGATGGGGCTCTGCTTTTTTTTCTTTTTGCTTCTCGAATATTGCGGTAAACCAGAATTCTGACCCCTTCCTCTCGTGACTCAGCACACCGATTTCTCCATTCATGAGTTCTACAAGCTGTTTTGAAATGGCAAGACCAAGACCGGTTCCCCCATATTTCCTCGTGATTGATGCATCAATCTGGGTAAAACTGTGGAACAATTTATTTTGCATGGATTCCGGAATACCGATGCCTGTATCCCGAACGGAAAAACGCAGAATCGCCTGAGTATCTGTTTCAGAAAGGAGCGTTGCACGAAGATCGATTTTGCCCTCTGCAGTGAATTTAACCGCATTCCCCGCAAGATTGTACAGCACCTGGCGAAGCCGCCCGGGATCTCCACGAAGCGCGGACGGGACCTGCGGAGCCATGGAGTACACAAACGCAAGTCCTTTGTTTCGCGCCTGCAAAACAAGCATGGTGGAAAAATCGTCAAGCATGGCACGCAAATTAAAGTCAATAGTTTCCATGGTTAATTTCCCTGCTTCAATCTTTGAGAAATCCAGGATGTCATTCAATAGAGTGAGCAAATTCTCTGCGCTGAAACGGATGGTTTCCGCATAGTCGCGTTGGGCCGTGGTTAACTCTGTTTCGATCAGCAGGCTTGTCATGCCGATTACCCCGTTCATCGGAGTCCGGATTTCATGGCTCATATTTGCAAGAAATGCGCTCTTCGCCACATTTGCCGCCTCGGCTTGTTTTGCCATTGCATTTGCATGAGCAATAGCATCCTGCAGTTCCTTGTTTGCGGTTTGCAGATTGGCCATGGTTGTTCGCAATTCCATTTCCGCTTTTTTTCGTTCCGTAATGTCACGAAGAGACCCTTCCGCATAGAGGGGTTTTCCCGCTTCATCCATAATAATTCTGCTGGTGACGGAAACCGGAGTCAATGTCCCATCTTTTTTCCGGAGAACAATTTCATAATCATTGATCCATCCGTTCTTCATTAAGAGTTCGATCATTTTCTGTCGGATTTCCGGTTTTGGGTACAGGAAGGCGGTGTTTCTTCCAATGAGGTCTTCAAGATCATATCCTGCAAGCCGGCTGACCGAAGGGGATACTTCAAGAATAGTGCCCTGTAAATCCGTTTTATAATAAATATCCACGAGAGAAGAAAAAATTCCCCGGTATTTTTTTTCACTTTCCCGCAGTTCATCTTCCACTCGTTTTCGCTCGGTAATATCGTGGCTGATTCCGGTCATGTGACGGGCCCGTCCTGTTTCATCCCGTTCAACTCTGCCTGAGGATTTCAGAAAATGCGTTGACCCGTCCGGCCACAGAACCCTGAATTCAGTGTCAAGTTCCTTTTCGCTCACCAGAGCCTGCTTCATTTCTGTATGCACACGAACCGTATCATCAGGATGCAGACATGCCGCCCAGGTTTCATACGTCATGACAAAGTTTCGTTCCTGCATTCCGTACAAATGAAAGGTCTGCTGGTCGCACAACAGCCGGTTTTCCGCAATATTCCATTCCCATACCCCAATGCCGGCTGCTTCTGCAGCAAGCATAAAACGCATATTCAGCCGCCGTATCTGTTCTTCTGTTTCATATTCCCGTGATACATCGCGGAAAACCAGGACGGTGCCGATACCGGTCCCTTCCCTGTTCCGGATAGGAGATGCGCAGTTGGTAATGCGGTGCTTTCCTCCTCCCCGGGCAGCAAGAACAGCAGGCACGGTCCGTCCAGGGAGATCATCGTTTTCCAGCGTATTCCGATTTGCATTGTCCTTGCTTACTGAAAAAACAGCTTCGACAGGACGGCCTGCTGCCTCCGCCTCCTTCCATCCGGTCAATTTTTCAGCCACTTGATTCATGATGGCGATGCGGCCCTTGCCATCAACGACGATTAACCCGTCACATATGGAACGAAGCGTGATATTCAGGCGGTCTTTTTCATTCGCCAACTCTTCGGTTCGTTCCTTGACCAGCCCGGCAAGTTTAAACCGCGTTACCAGAACCCCGTTGAAGTAAAAACAGACGAGCGTGGTCAGCCCCATGCCCAGAGGAATAATCCACCAATACCATTGGGAAAGGTGGCTTGCAATAAAAGCGGTTCCCGGAAGAACACGAATGACCCACTGGCGCCCTGCAAATTCAATAATTCGTTCAAAACGTGCTGAGTGGTGAGGTTGCTCCCAGTTTATATGTCCAATCCGCGGAAGGTGGAGATGTAAAAGCCTGTTCTCAGGAGAAGCATCCCAATCTTCGACCTTGAAGGACAGTCCCGTGGGGTAGTGTCTGGCAATAATAGTGCCGATCATGTCACCTGCCCGGTAAATACCCATGGCAAAACCGCGCACGGTCCGGAGACGTGCCTCGATTGACTCTGTTTTTCCAGGTGCGTAGACAGGATTAAAAATCAGATAGCCGGATTGATTTTCTTTTTCTGTAATGAGCCGGAGAGGCGTTGTGACGGTAGGAAGACCTTCATCCCGAGCGCGTTCAAGTGCTGTTCTCCGCTCATGATCCGACATGAGATTAAATCCATGCGCTTCCTTGTTCTCTTTGTGCGGTACTACGTAATAAACAGGATAATAGTTCTCATGATCAGCTGCGGGAGCAAAGTCGCCGAGCGGTGCTTTTTCCTGGAAGCGAAACTGACTAAAACCGTCCTTGTGCGCGCGTGTTTCGAATACTGCACGCTCTGATCTGGTTACCCGGGGGATCCACGCCATGCCTTTCATCTGGTGTTCCGTAATTGAGCCGGTATAGCGGTCAAACATTGTCCGGTTGATCGAGGGCGAGCTTTCAAGAAAACGGCGGACGCTGTCTAATTCATCAAGCGAGGAAAACAGAGACTGGACGAGCGTCTCGGTTCTGCTGGTGGCCTGTTCCCAGAACACCGTGCGAAAATAATCCAGCTCATACCGGCGTGCTTCGTGAAAGGAAACACTGGTAATAACAATTCCGACCAGAATGATTGCACTGGTTGGTCCCCAGCGAAGCAGGGAAGAGCGGGGGAATTCGAAAATTCCGCCTTGTTCTGATAATCGGCGTTGCTGCAAATAGAACACAATAAGAACAAGAGCAGCACACAGGAGCAGAAATAAAATAACGGTTCGGACACGCTCGGTTTTCAAGGCCGCATGATACGGTGCGGCGTTAAAGTCGATCCCGAGAACTGCAAGAACCCGGGTACCATAGGCATCGTACAGAGGAATAAACGACGACAGAACGGCAACTTCTGCATGAGCCGGAGGAATGATTATTTTTGATCCACCGTTTTGCGCAAGCTCCTGAAGATACAACGGCAATTCGCCGTACGGCTGGCCAGGAGATGCATGAAGAGAATCTGCAAGATAGACGACTGTATTTTTTGTAAACCGTACCAAATACAGTCGTTCTATCTGAGGCATAACCTGTTGTATGGTCTGGAGTTGTTTTTTTATCCGATGGTATGCAGGATTGCGGGTATCCGAACGGTTTCCCGACAGTTTCTTCAGATTTGCGACGGTTATACTTTCTGCGTTCAATTGAGTGCGGTCGAGCATGAATGTCTGCTGCCGCACTGCTTCCCGAGACGCCGTCCAGTCTGCGGTTATCCATCCGGCAGAAAGCATCGCCGCTATGATGACCAAAAAAGGCAAATATCTGGACCCTATGCCAAAACAAAAGGAAATAATTATTCCAGATACCAGCGCAACAAGGGCTGAACCAAGTAAAATTGTATCCATGCTTCCCCTGTGGTCATGTGCCGCCTTCTTTTTTCGGATAATGCGGTTATTGAGAACGGCGCTTCATGGTTACCGTTTTTTTAAGAAGGACCTATTATGTATTTGCGTCCAAGCCAAGTTTTTTAATAACTTCGATGAGCTTGTCCTTGCTTATCGGCTTGATAAGATATGCCTCACAGAGGGAATTAAATGATTTAATCATGTTTTTCGAGTCGCCAAGGCAGGTGGTCATAACAACCTTGATACAGTCATCAAGCGGCACCTTGAGCGCAGCTTCCTTCTCCCGGATCTGACGCAAAACCTCATGTCCGTCTATCTCCGGCAGCATGATATCGAGCGCCATCAAGGTATAGGGATTGCCTTCTTCCCGGGCCATATCAAAGGCAAGCAGCGCTTCTCTTCCATTTACGGCCATGTCGCATTTTCCATACGGAGCAAGAAACTTGGCAATCAAGCTTCGGGATATGAAATCATCCTCTACGATCAAGATTCTCATGTCGGTTGTACCTTTCTGTCTCTCATGGATTTGATATTCATCAAAGAAAAATTAACGAATACAAGCTATTTATCGGCAAAAAAATACGTTTCTTTACAGGAGTGTATGCAGAAAGGATAAAAAAGCCGACCCAAAAAGGCGTCGGCCAGGGTACAGGAGCCTGTGTTTTTATGCAACCACTGCAGGCTGGGGAAGGGGTTTTTCCCGATACAGGAAATCGTCTATTTTGGAAAGGCCCAGGGTGATCCAATTCTGAGGATGGTTCAACACGGTGTTGACCATCCTGGCATTCAGGCAATGACCGGATTTATAGGCAACCACGTGACCAATGATCGGCATCCCGATGAGGGAAAGATCGCCGATGAGATCGAGAATTTTATGCCGGACACACTCGTCCCTGGAGCGAAGCCCTTCCTTGTTCACGATGGTATAATCGTCGAGGACCACGGTGTTATCAAGGGAGGCGCCTTTTGCAAGGCCGTTTGCCTGAAGCGTTTTGAAATCCTGCAAAAACCCAAATGTGCGGGCATCGGAAATCTCCCGCAAAAACGATTCTTCGTTTGGTTCATGGCGCCGGCTCTGTTCCTTGAGCAGGGGATGATGAAAATGAATACAGCAGGAAATGCTGATCATATCCGCAGGCCAGATTGCAAGCTGTTTGTCCTCGTCACGGACAACGAGCGGTTTCAGGATTTTCAAGACCGGCTGAATTTTTTCCTGAGTCTGCACGCCGGCATCAGCAATGAGACGGACAAAAGACCTTGCGCTCCCATCCATAATCGGCACTTCTTCGGAATCTATTTCAACAATCGCATTGTCAATGTGTAGTCCGGCGAATGCAGCAAGCAGATGCTCCACGGTCTTAACAGAAGCGCCGTTTTCCGAGAGTATGGTCGCATATCCCGTTGTCGCAATATTTGATCCGCGAGCCCTGATATGCATATTGTTCAAATCCATTCGGATAAATACAATACCGGTTCCTGCGGGAGCTGGTTTCAGAGTCAAGAACGTTGTTTTGCCGGTATGCAAACCAATCCCCTGGCAGGAAACACTGCTTTTTATTGTTCTTTGAAATCGCATCATTGATGTTCCTCTTTTAAACGTCTTAAAGCAATATATATGCCACGATCTTTTTATGAACGTTATAAAGAAAAACAACTAGTTTATAAAACCAGTTGTTTTTTCTGTGGTAATAAAACAACAACAATTCTCTGTCTGTTGCTTCACTGCAACACCATTTTATTCCGGGTGCAAAGAGATAACTCTTTTTTCCAACGTTCTGTATGAGTTATCAGGGACTTGATTTTCATTGACAGGTTGTATAGGGGTGTGATAAATTTTTTTGACGAAATCATGGACACAAACGGAGCGATAATGGAACCGAAGTTCGACGAATTGTATAAACAGGGAATGGAAGCATTCGAGAAAAATGATTATCAAAAGGCCGAGAGTCTGTTTGAAGAATGTCTCATTATCAATCCGCAGTTTGCCGACATTTTAAATAAAATGGGCATTATTTATCACCATACAAACCGGCTGCAAAAAGCGGCAAAGACATTCGAGAAGGCCCTTGCGTTAAACCCCGCCTATACGGAAGCATCTCTGAACCTTGCCATCACGTACAGCAATCTCGGAAAATACGAACAGTCGCGAAAGGTGTTTGAACGGGCTGCCCATTTCATGAAGGAGCCGGTTGAAAAAGCTCAATCAGAATCCGGAGCGATCGATCCTTTTATCCGCGGCAAGTTATCTGATGAGCATCTGCGTATCGGAAACATGTATTCTCAACTGGGTCTTCTGGATGAAGCGATCGATGAATATCGCAAGGCATTGCGTCTTTCCCCGAATTTTGTTGATATCATTACCCAGCTGGGAATCGCCCTGCGGGACAAAGGGCGCTATGATGATGCGATTGCTGAATTCAATAAAGCCAAAGAAAATAATCCTCGCTATATTCCCGCGCGGCTTCATCTCGGGATTGCCTATTATTCCCAGGGGTTTTATGGACGCGCCGAGGAAGAGTGGAGGGAAGCCCTGATCTTTGATCCTGACAACGCTACGGTGCGTGCCTATTTGAATTTCATCCGACCCAAAGAAGCCTGACGGAGCTTTAGCAGTGCCTCTTCTCGATATACAGGACCTCACGGCGCAGTTTTCCACGAAAGCCGGCATTCTTACGGCGGTCAATCATCTCAGCCTGAAACTTGAAAAGGGCCGGGTGCTTGGTCTTGTAGGAGAATCAGGATGTGGCAAGACTATTACCGCGCTTTCCATTCTTAATCTGGTTCCTCCTCCCGGAAAAATCGCCACTGGTAAAATTTTTTTTGAAGGCCGCGATCTCCTTTCCCTTTCAGAGGAAGAACTGCGTTCCATCCGGGGTGCGCGCATTGCGATGATTTTTCAGGAGCCCATGACCGCGCTCAACCCGGTCCTTACCGTAGGAACCCAGATTTCCGAAGTTCTGACCACCCATACAAAGAGCACACGAGACGAGGCTCTCCATGCCTCCATCGAACTCCTGCGGTCTGTGGGGATTCCGTCTCCGGAGAAGCGCGTGCATGAATATCCGCACCAGCTCTCAGGAGGCATGCGGCAGCGGGTCATTATTGCCATGGCCATTGCATGCAAACCGTCTCTTGTTCTGGCGGATGAACCGACAACCGCGCTTGATGTCACGATCCAGGCGCATATTCTCGAACTCTTAGGCAGCATCCAGGCTGAGATGGGTATGGCCATGATCCTCGTGACGCATGATCTCGGATTGATCGCCGAGCGTGCGCATGAAGTTGCTGTTATGTATGCAGGCAGGATTGTTGAACAGGCAGAGACACGCGAACTTTTCAGCGATCCGCGCCACCCGTATACGCGCGGGCTGATGGCTTCGGTTCCCCGGCCGGGACAGGAAAGGAAAAAAAGGCTGCAAACCATCACCGGCTCAGTGCCTCCGCTGAACAACCTTCCTGTTGGATGCGCATTTAAAACTCGATGCGATCTAAAAACAGCTCATTGTGAACAAGAACCAGAGCTTGTTGAAGTGAAACCGGGACATTGGGTTCGCTGTTGGCATATATATGCATAGCTGATCCGATTTCTCGAACAATATGAGAATCGTAATATGATAGGAATGATGAATCCAATTCTTGTTCTTGAAAATCTGTATAAATTTTTTCCGGTGAAATCCGGTCCTGGGAAAAAGCTGGTGGCAAAGGCTGTGGACGGGGTCAGTTTGACGGTTGATTCCGGGAGCGTTATCGGGCTTGTGGGAGAAAGTGGTTGCGGAAAATCAACACTCGGACGGCTTGCCCTGAGGCTTCTTGAACCAACGTCCGGAACGGTTTTTTTTGAAGGCAGAGATATCGGAACGCTCACCAAGCACGAGCTTCGATCGCTTCGAAAAAAAATGCAGATCATATTCCAGGACCCGTTTGCTTCGCTCAATCCCCGGATGCGCGTTCAGGAAATTGTGACCGAGCCCCTTGTCATCCATAAGCTTGCATCACCAGTCGAATTGGAAGGGCGTGCAGCAGCTTTGCTTGAAAAAGTCGGAATGAGTCCTGATTCGCTTCGACGATATCCGCATGAATTCTCCGGAGGCCAGCGACAGCGGATCGGAATTGCACGGGCGCTTGCAAGCGAGCCGTTGCTTATTGTTGCCGATGAGCCGGTATCCGCATTGGACGTTTCCGTACAGGCACAGATTATGAATCTGCTCGGCTATCTGCGCGATCAGTTGAATATCTCCTTTTTATTCATTGCGCATGATCTGAACATTGTCCGTCATTTTTCCGATCGTGTTGCTGTCATGTATCTGGGAAAGATCGTGGAATCAGGGCCGGCTGAAGCGGTCTATCAGAACCCGTCTCATCCCTATACGGAGGCACTGCTTGCCGATATTCCTGTGCCGGATCCAACCGCACAGAAAAAACATATTCTGTTGAAGGGAGATATCCCGAGCCCGGTAAACATTCCGCCCGGCTGCAGGTTCCATACCCGCTGTCTGTATCGATTTGAGCCGTGCGACAAGATCGTTCCCAGAACAATCGACCTTGGTCGCGGCCATTTCGTTGCCTGTCATTTACGCGGCTAATGCTGTCCAAAGAGCATGAGGGCGTTCAGATAATCTAGCTTGCAACAGGATGCTCGGGAATCTGATCAAAGAGAACAGGATCCGGAAGGGGCTGGCCGCTGTTCAAGGAGGGAAGAATCAGCGGATCTTTTACGTTTCCCTGTAATTCCTTTTTCAGAACCATAAAAAACGTATGAATGATATGCGGATCGAACTGCGTGCCGCTGCATCTCAGAATTTCATAATACGCTTCTTCGAGTGTCAACTTCCTTCGATATGGACGGTCGGTTGTCATGGCATCAAAGGCATCGGCCAGTGCAAGAATCTTTACTCCTTCACTCAACTCGCTTGATCCCAATGCATCCGGATATCCTTTTCCATCCACCCTTTCATGATGATGCCGGACAAAATACTCAATATCTTTCCAGGGGAATTTGACCTTCGAAAGGATATCATAAGATATCTGCGGATGTTTTTTAATCTCACATTCCTCGGGGGTTGTCAATTTTTCGCCCTTGTTGATGATTTCCCGGTCAACGATAATTTTGCCAATGTCATGCAAAAGACCGGCAACATGCATGCCTTCCAGTGCCAGGGGTTTCCACCCGAGTTCCCGCGCAATGGCAACGGAATAATTTGCAACTCGCGAGGAGTGATCTTTCGTATAGTCATCTTTTGCATCAATCGCGGCTGCAAACGCCTGAATCGTGTCATGATATATTTTCTGCATGGTGGTGTAGAGCCGCTTGTTTTCGGATACCTTTTTGGTGAGCTCGAGAAACAGGCGGGCATTATACAAGGTCATTGCCGTTTGATGCGCAATGATCCTGAGGATATCCCTGTCTTCGGAACGATAGACTGCATTCCCAAGTTTTTTCCCAAGCGTTATGGCTCCGACCAGATTTCCTTTGATCCAGAGCGGAATAAAAATCTTTGTTTGTAGTTTTGCAAACAGCTCCTGGTTCTGGCGATAGAACATTGTTTTGGCCAGAGCATGCATGTCATGCGGGTCGTTCATTTTAAGACGCTTGATATGGCGGGCCACCACCGTAAGCCTGATTTCTTTTTTGCTTTTACCACGAAGACCTTTGTCCACCAGGTGAAGAAAACATTTTTTTTGAGGATCGTAAACAAACACCGCTGCCGTGGGAACGGAAAATATTCCGGTTACCATATACAGGGCTGCTTTCATTTTTTTTGCCAGTTCTTTTGAAGAACTCACTTCCTGGCCCAAGTCAACGAGAGATTCCATGCTGAACAACAACCGCTTGAGCTGAACACTTTTATTCATTTGTTTAACCTCGTCCGTTCAAAAACGTAATTGCTTCCTCTTCGTTGGAAAAAACCTTAACGTGTTTTATCAGGCCAACCATATCAAAAATATCACAATGAATTTTTTTGAGATTGGTGAAGCACAAAAGGCTGTCGTACTCGCGTGTTTTTTGAACAATTCCCGTAAAGATGGAAATCCCGATCGTGTTGATGAACTGAACATCCGCAAAATTGACCACTAACTTTCTGATTCCCCGGCCCAGAAACTGTTCGCTTGTCTTTTCAAGCCGAATGGCACCCATATCGTTGATATATCCCCGGGGGGTGATAACGGCCACATCCTGGGCGGATCGAGATGATATGGAAAAATTATTCACGGTTTTTGAACTCCTCTTTTTTACCAGACATTGCTTTGTTGAAGGTTTTGATCAATACAGTTTTCATTCCTCGGGCGGTTTTTTCAAATCGGACTTCGTCGGCAACGCGCTTCATCAGTTTAATTCCCCATCCCCGGCCCGGCGTTTTCATCCCCTCGCGGTCTCCAAACGGCTCCCCGGTCTGCTGGACAACGAATTCCCGGCCGCTGCTTTCAATCCCGATTTCCATACGGTTTTCTTCCACAATGACGCTCAGGTAGATTTTTCGTTCAGCTCCTCCGCTGTGCTCTATGGCATTAATGCACGATTCAATAACAGCGATCTGGAGCTGGCCTATCGTGTCCTGGTCAAAGCCAAGGTTTTTTCCTATTTGATCCAGACACTGTGCGGCAACGAGCTCCGCCTCTTTTGCCATGGGCAATACTAAATCAAAACGGGTCATGTCTGATTTTTGCGGCAGCAGACGATCCAGGAATTCCTGTTGCAGATCATGAGCCGGTTGTGCAAGTATTTCTTTTTGAAACAGAGCCTCGATAACATCCCGCAGCACCAGGTCTTCAACCGGCCGCATGACTCCGAATGCACCCTCAATGAAACCTGCACCATACAAACCATGCACGATGGTTTCAAGTTCAGCCGTTGTTCCCTCAAATGATTCCGCAATCTGCTCAAGGGAAAGCGGTTCGCGAGAGTGGTACGTCTTATAACACAGAGAAAGAGCGATTTTTCTGCTGCTGAAATTGGAAAAACTATTTTTAAAAACAGAGGTCCAGAAACCCGAAAGACGTCCTTCAATAAGTTCTTCACAATACGCATTCCAGAAGTCCCTGTCCGTATTCTGAGCGGTTACTCCTGCTTTTGTGCAAAGGCAGGTCAGATACAAGGGGTTTCCGCCGAGCCGGCGCACGAGGAGGGGAGGGATTGCTCCCTTGCTTTGCTGCCGTTCCAGAAGAGACTGCGCCAAAGACAAGGCATCGGCATATTCAAGAGGTTTCAGTGCCACATGTTCGAGCAAACCTGCAACCGGCATTTCAAGAATCTCATTCGTATTTCCGGTGATGATGTATGGCGCTTTGTTACGCGTGATCGGATCATCAAAGAGGGAAACCAGCCGGTGATCCGGAGCCGCTCCCAGGGAAAGTTCTTTTAACCGGTGAAATTCATCGAGTAGAATTGCAACTGGAATGCCTGTTTTGAGTATTGACTGATGCGGAGCTTCGAGGGCAACTCGAAGAGCGCTGATTGGATCCGCAGCTCGTTCATACTCCCTGATAATTGTTTTTACCCACGAGGCGCCGCGATCCTCAGCCAGCAGAGATACGTCCCGCAGGGACATGCCTTCATACGAAAAAAGCGCCTGTTCTTTTTTCTCGAATGCAAGCCTTTGACACAGGAATTGTACGAGATACGTTCTGGAAAACGCTTCAACCGAAAGCAGCGCGTCATGTACTGAGTAATAAAAAGGGGCAACCCGGTCCTGCTTCCAGAACAGCAAACCGAAAAGCTGCTTCAGGAATTCTGTTTTGCCTATTCCACGCATGCCGGCAAGCATTATGCTTCGAGTCATACCAATACCAGCCTGACAAATTTTTTCGTACCTGTTTGTCAGTTCGTTGTGGCGTCCGATATAGTCACTATTTGGAAGCGTATTAAAGGGCATGCTATGCATGTACCTCGATCACGTTTTTGCCCATTTTTTTTGCCCGGTACAGGGCTTTGTCAACATGCTCCAGAAGCAGTTCACTGGTATCTCCATGGTCGGGATAGCAAACAATTCCCAGACTTGCGGTCAGATTGAGCGGCCGCGGATGAAGCGCATCGAACGGAAGAACCGTCGTTTGTTCAACGCTGGTTCGCAGCCGCTCAGCAAGTTCCCGCGCCATGTCTTGCGGAGTTTCCGGCAGGAGAACAAGGAACTCATCTCCGCCGATTCGCGCAAGAACATCTGTTGAGCGTATATTCTGGAGCAGCAGCTGCGCAATGCGCTGAAGGATGGTATCACCGAATAAATGGCCGAAGGTATCGTTGCAATATTTGAACTCATCCAGATCAAGCATACAGAGACTGAAGACGTGACCATGCCGTTTGCATCGTGCCAATTCATTCTGTAACTGTTCGAGCAGGTAACGACGGTTAAAAAGCCCGGTCAGGGGATCGGTAACAGCAAGTTTTTTCATGTCCTGTAATGTATTGAAACAGGCGTTCCGTTCCATGGTTATGGCGGCATGGGTCGTGAAGGACTGGATAATCTTGAGGTCTTCCGCCTGAAAAGGTTCTCCGTTTTCCTTGTCTGCCAGATTGACAACACCGAGTATGCGGTCTCCCACCTTTAACGGCAGACTTATGCATGACGCAGTTTTGTAATGGCTTCTCCTGGTTTGCCTGATCCGTGGATCACGCTCGATGTCTTCGATGACAAGAGGTTCCCCGGTTTCAGCCACCTTGCCGGCAATCCCTGTACCCCTCTGGATCTTGAGTTGTTCGGTCGCTGCCTCATGCATGGTTCCTCTTGTTGCCTTGATACGAAGACAATTCGTTTCATGGTCAAGCAGCATGACCGATCCGCGGCTGGCCGCGGCCAATGTCGCTGATTTTTCGAGAATGGCGTGCAGCATGGCTGTCTGATCCTGAATGGGTGCAAGGGTTTTCGTCAGCTCGGGAACCGAGGCAAGCCGGTTGAATTTTACCTGCAATTCCTGATGCCGCTGACAACGCTCCTGGGAAAGACCGGCCTGACGGCAGAACAACGAAATAATGTGTTTCTCGTCTTCCATGAGGACCATATCGCATATTCGAACGATTGCGGCCAGCTTCTGATTCACCCTGATCGGGAAAAAATACAAGGCACCCATACCATTCAGAAAATCGGCGGTAGGATCCTGAACGGGTTCTGCTGAAAGAACCCAGTCATTTTTCAGCAGGTCCTGCACCAGCGCATCATGTGCATGAATGCGGATTGCTTCCGGAGGAGTGGAGCCTTTTGCGAGGTTGTGTCTGCTGATATATGAGCTTTGTTCAGGATCAAAGGGAAGAATGGCAAGATTTTCTATATCGAGCAGTTCGGCAAGCTTGTTCATCAAATCCTGCAAGAATGCTTCAGGACTTTCTTCCGATATGTTCTGCCAGGTTCCGAGAACCTGTTTGAGATTCCCAAACTTTCTTCTCATGAGGAGGGCTTCCCGGGAATTTTTTAACAAGCGGGGAATGAATTCTGAAATAAAATCACATGCGCGCATTGCATCCTGCGTGCTCGTGAAGGAAAGCGTTGTTGGAATTGTTGTATCAAGTCCTGAACTGCTCATCAGATCCATTGATTCCCGAAAATCTTCGTACGATGCATAGGACCCCTGACCAAGAATGACTGCTTTTTCCTGCAAGGCGTGAAAAGGCAGAGCGAAACTCATTATTTTGGCATAACATTTAAAAATTTCAGGTTTGCCTGCAGCAAGCGCCTTCATAAGGGAAGGCTGACAGGATGCATAACAGCGGCCTTCAAAAGAGGCATCCAGAGCAGGTTTCGCACAACAGGGTGGATTTTTTCTGGAAGAAACAAGAAGCGGCGCCCCACTTTCAGAGTAAATGCTTAACGTAAAGCCCAGCGTTTCGGACAGGATCCAAAAATAACCTTGCCAGATGTCACTTGTAAAGAGATCCCTCAGGTTTTCTTCGGGAATGGTGTTTACCAACGCGGCCTCCGAAAGCCGGACCTGTCATTTGATTTGCAAAACCGTGAATCGGAAGAACTGATATACAGTGTAGTGCAGCAGGTATGATCAAAAGCACATGCAGCGAGGACGCATGAACAACGATCGTACGATTATGCCAGTATTTACGTTAGTATGATTCCATACACTGCGTGAATAAAAACGAATAGATAGAAACAACACGGCGACAAAATGAAATGAAAACAGCATAAAAAGTACCACAAGAGAAATAAGGCGTCAAGAGAATTATAGGAGAAGAAAAGAGCAGGGAATGATTACCAGCGCGTTGCGCTTTTTTGAACGGATCGGGACAGGATGCGTTTCATGCGAGGCATATCCTGAATATACGTCGGAATAGTGCCGAGCTTCCAAGTATATGCTTTGCCGCATTTTTCGCAGGATGCGCCTGAAAAAGACTGTTTGCAGGTATTGCAATAAATGACATAATGCCGGGAAAGGCGGCTACCGTGCTCTTTTAAGCTAATGGGCTCCTCACAGCAGATAAATTCGCTTTTCAGATCAGCACCGCACAGGCAGCGGGCATCGAGCGGCCAGGGAAGCATTTCTTCCAGCGTATACAACGCCTGATCCAGAATTTCATCAAGCTCATCGTTCGTTGTATAGCCGAGAACGCTCTCTGAAAGTTTTTTTCGAATTTCTATCATCAGGGTGTTTTCTTTGAGGAAATGAAGGATTTTTCTGAGCCGCTCCTCTTTTCGCCGAAAACGGGAGAGTGCACGAAGGTTTTTGTTGGTCTTATACTGTTCCTGGAAATACACCAGCATCCAGATCTGCGTCATATCATAAAAGAATTCAAGCAGAGGATAATAATCATATTTTTCACGAATTGCCTGTTCCATTTCCGCACGTTTTTCCGGAATGACGGGAAAAACGGCAATCAAAAGTCCTTCTTCAAAATCTTCATAAAAAAACGGCGTATTTGAGAAATGCTGATAGCCGCAATGGACGCATTGAATAATATTGAATTCCCATTTAAAGAGCGCTTGTTTTGCCTGCGGAGCCTTGGTAACATCAACCCAGGTGATGACCCGCGCAGAAAAATCCTGGGAGCAGTTATGGCACCGGAAATTTTCGGTGCTGTAGGCTTCTGCAAGTTTTGCGAGCAGTTTCAGCATAATTTTATTATACACTCTTTTTGCCAAAAACAAGCTTCAAAAGAATCTCTTGTTTATGGTAATATAGCTTTCAACATTTTTGATTACAGCTTGTCATTTTGCAGTTGTGCAATTACGGGTTGTCTCATGTACTGTTATCTGCATTATGGAATAAAACTTTAGCCTTTATTTTAAGAGAGGAATGTTATGCTCATGAAACAAGATACACTTTTAAACACCGCGTTGCACTCCGAGGTTGAAAGCAGATTTCTCACGTATGCGCTTTCCACCATTGTATCGCGTTCTCTTCCGGATGTTCGGGACGGGCTTAAGCCGGTCCATAGAAGGATACTGTATGCAATGTGGGAAATGGGACTTGGCCCCACTGCCAAATTCAGGAAAAGCGCTGCGGTTGTCGGCGAAGTGCTCGGAAAGTTTCATCCTCACGGCGATCAGGCAGCGTATGATGCCATGGTACGGATGGCTCAGGATTTCTCGCTTCGGTATCCGCTTGTTGAAGGCTCCGGCAATTTCGGAAGTCTCGACGGAGATCCGGCCGCAGCCATGCGGTACACGGAAGCACGGCTCTCGAAGATTGCTGAAGAACTTCTTGTAGAGATTGACAAGGAAACGGTGAAGTTTCGCCTGAATTATGACAATTCCCTGAAAGAACCGTGTGTGCTGCCGGCTCGTTTTCCTCAGCTTTTGATAAACGGCACCTCCGGCATTGCCGTTGGCATGAGCTGCTCATTTCCGCCGCATAATCTTGGAGAAGTAATCGATGGTTTGAAAGCAATGATCGATAATTCCAATATCGAGATCAAGGACCTGCTCAAATATATCAAGGGCCCGGACTTTCCCACGGCTGGTCAGATATTGAACACGAAAAAAGAAATGAAGGAAATCTATCAAACCGGCAGCGGAGGAATCAGAGTCCGGGGAGAATATACCATTGAAGATCTCCCACGCGGGAAACAGGCAATTGTGTTCACCTCAATTCCTTACATGGTGAACAAGGCAAAGTTGCTTGAGAAGATTATCGGTATTATGGAAGACAAGAAGTTGCCACAGGTAACCGCTGCTCGAGACGAGTCAACGGACATTATCCGGATCGTGCTTGAACTCAAATCCGAAGCCAATCCTGAGCTCGTGACTGCCTACCTGTTTAAGCATACAGACCTGGAATCGACCTTCCCCATGAATTTTACGGCGCTTAAGCCGAACATGGAGCCTGAACGGTTATCGCTCAAGGAAATCATGCAGTACTTTCTCGATTTCCGGTTTGAAACTACAACCAAACGGCTTAACCATGATTTGCGGCTGCTGAAGGCCCGGCTGCATATTCTGAAGGCGTTCGAAATTCTGTACGATGATCTTGACACTGCCATTAAGATTATCCGGAAGGCACAATCCCGTGAAGACGCGGCAGGAAAGCTGAAGAAGCATTTCAAGCTGGATGATGAGCAGGTAAAGGCCATTCTTGATATGCAGTTGTATAAGCTGAGCGGCATGGAAATCGAGCGAATTCTTAAGGAAAAGGCCGAAAAGACTAAACAGAAAAAAGAGATTGAAGCCATTCTGGGAAGCCAGAAAAAAATATGGGGCTTGATCAAGACAGAGCTTCATGAGATCAAAGATGCATACGATGATAAGCGAAAATCCGTGATAAAAGCAGCAGAAGATGTCGAGTTTTCTCATGAAGATTTTATCGTGCATGAAGATGTCACGGTAATCCTGACCAAGATGGGATGGATCAGGCGAGTAAAAAGCGTGGGTGAAAATCTGCGCTTCAAAGAAGGCGATGATCTTATGGCTCTTTTGCCTGCAAATACCCGCGACAATATCGCCATCTTCTCTTCTGCGGGCAAGGTCTATGTTCTGAAGGCGAATGACCTGCCGACCGGATCCGGGTTCGGTGAGCCGGTACAAAGCCTGTTCAAATTTGGAGACGGCGAGCGGCCAGTGACTGCGATGAATTTCTCAACAGTCTTCGGAGGAGGCGGAGAATCAGGAAAAGGGCAGGAAGAGCTTTCCCTCTCTTCACAAAGCATCATGGCATTGAGTGTTTCTACAAAGGGCATCGGTTTTAAATTTGATCTTGGCCCCTATAATTCCGTGACCACACGGGCAGGGAAAAAATTTGCCGGATTAAAATCCGGAGACAGTATCCTTGGTGTGGATATTTTGGACACGCCAAACGTCCTGTTTCTTACTGGCGAAGGAAAGGCCGTAGTGATTTCAGCAAAAGATGTGCCGTTCCTTTCCGGCGCAGGCAAGGGTGTCAAACTGGTGAATGTGAAAAAAAGCGAGGTTGTCCTTTTCCGGCCAGTGAAAAAAGGCGATCAAGTGAAAGTGCTGGATGACAAAGGTAAGGAGAAGACAATCGATCTTAAACATTATGGAGTGATGACGCGAGGGTCTGTGGGATTGAAGGCGGTAAAAGCTGTAAAATTTGTTTAGAAACTAAATCTACCACAGAGGCGCTGAGTCACAGAGTGAATTTGATCATTAAAGGTCATATATTTTCTCCGTGTCTCAGCGGTAAAATTTACCTATGAAAAGCTATCGCAAAGAGCTCTGGTTCAATATTCCTTCACGAAGAGGATTTGTGAATATTACTCCTCAGGTTGAAGATTGCTTACGGGAAAGCGGTGTGAAAGAAGGCATGGTTCTTGTCAATGCAATGCATATTACCGCATCGGTATTCATCAATGACGATGAATCCGGTCTGCATCACGATTACGAGGTCTGGCTTGAGAAGCTAGCTCCGCATGAACCAGTATCACAGTATCAGCACAACAGGACAGGAGAAGATAACGGAGATGCGCATTTGAAACGACAGGTCATGGGACGAGAAGTTATTGTCGCTATCACAAACGGCAAACTTGACTTTGGGCCTTGGGAACAGATATTCTACGGTGAATTTGACGGAAGAAGAAAAAAGAGAGTGCTGGTAAAAATTATCGGAGAATGAATTTACGGAGGCAACATGATAAAACAAGAAATTTTAAATTTTATAAATGCCAATCCTGTGTTCTTTCTTGCTACTGAAGATGCAGGCAAACCGTATGTTCGCGGGATGATGATTATTGAAGCAAATGAAAACGGTATTCTGTTCAGTACTGGGAAACAGAAAGACTTGCATCAACAATTGTCCAAAAATCAGCACGTAGAATTATGTTTTTATGATCCCAAGATGAATAAGCAAATACGAGTCAACGGAACCGTGGAATTAACCGAAGATATGGATACCAAGAAAAAGGTTCTTGCTAAATTTCCTTTTCTGAAACCTGCAGTGGAGAAATATGGCTATGATATATTAGCGCCGTATTATCTGCGGAAAGGGAAGGCGGTTATGTGGACTTTTGAAACGAATTTTGAGCCGAAGAAATTTATTGATATATAATAATAGAGGAGTCTCCAACTTCTGCTGGAGGGCTCCATTTTAACAGCAATTCCCCGACGACCCGCTGCAATCGCACGTTGGTTCTCCGCCAGTAAGCATGCTATTGATGAGCGCAGAAGCACAGCCGACCCCTGCATTTACAGTAATAGCGCCAAACTCGCAGTTCCGGGCGCAGGCACCGCATTCCATGCATAAATCCTTATCAATAACAACGGCACGTTTGTCGCGCAGAACAAAGACTCCTTGCGGGCAAACTTCAACACATCTGCCGCAACCCGTGCACTTGTCCGAACAATATTGAAGTGTAGCAACATTCTTAAGATATTTCATACAAGCCTCTATATTTTTCACCGCAGAGGACGCGGAGAAAATCTCGCATTACAATACGTTAATCGATTTCTCAATTTTTCCCCGCTGTGCCCTCAGTGGTAAAAACTCTTTCAAGTTTCATAAAACGTTTGTCATTTCCTTAATCTTAAACAGAATTATCAAAACAAGCGAGATTCCCGTAGCTGCAAAATAAAGAGGAATACTGAACTTAAGCTCCCGCTTTACTCCTGATATGCCCGTAAATGTTGTAGCTCCGGTGAATTGAAGCGCGATGTATGAGCTTACTGCAGGAAAAAACATGAAGGCAGCTGCAATTAAAAATGGATTCGCCAGTGGTAGAATCAATTGTGTTGCAAAGAATACAGAGGCAAGTCCCATGATCCAACCTTTGATTGCAAAAGAACGGAATGGAATAAAGGGAAGCAGGACTGGAGTTAAAAATGCCCCAGAAATTATGGATACAAGACCAAGAGTCAAAAACGGTAATCCTCCGGACCATGCTTGTTGAAATAGAATACCCGAAGGTTGAAGGCCGAAAATGAGCAGAATAAAAGCAGCATACGAAAGATATTTTTTCATGAATGGATTTATCTCTATTGGTGTAAGGATAAGCCTATCAATCAGGGAAAATTGTACTGTGCTCATTTCAGGTGTTTTCTTATATCCATTATTGATATAAGCAGGTATGTCTTCAGCTCGTACAGGGCCGAACAGAACTCTGAATCCGGTTTTTTTCTGGACGATGCTCGCTGTTACGCCTACCGCGCCGAGCTGCGGCAGAATGATCCTGCGGTGGTTCACAAGAGCGTCGAGCTTTGCTTCGGTAATTCGTTTGATAAGTTCATTCGTACCGAACGTGCCTTTGCCTGCCGCGCACCAGACATTGATTCCCTTTGTATCGAGCACCAGTATCCATGCATTCAGTCCCGCAAGTTCGCGCCGCAGAAGATCGAAGCTCATCTTATAATTTGCAGTCACGAAGATATCCGAATCCTTTGTCGGTTCACCAATCGCATAGAGGCCAGGAGATATTGTATAGTTATTCCGGAACGCGCTGATCCTGCATTTGATCATGCCCCAGATGTCGTTGGAAGATACATGGCTCGAAACTTTTTTCACAGTGCCTGCGGGTGTAGTAATCATTCCCGTGACCCAAGAAGGATGCCCTTCTTTTGAAGAACAACAGGCGTTTGATGTGTGCGCCTCAGAACTTTTTTGAGGAGAGCAGCATGAATTGACGCTCTGTATTTTTTTAATAACAATTTTTTCCATTATATTAATACCGATGTAAAATCATTTTACATTAAAATCAAATTGTCGTTTGTATTCATTATAAGAGTATCTATATTCAACAATTACTTTCTTGTGCTTAGGTGCATTTTTAATGTTTGCAAGCCGCCTAATATCTCTTTTGTTCCAGTGTATTTTTTCATATCAGAAGAAGAGTATTTAATGATGCATGTAGGTGTGCTGTCTATCCTATTTTGTTTCATAATAGTATTTATCTCCAAAAAAACCGGATTTTCATCAAATTGTTTCCACCGTATTTTCTGCTCCCGCAGATAATTTTCAAGATGCTCTTTTGAGCGAACATCTTGCCGTTTTGCCGCATGAAAAAGAGCTTTCCGGATTCGAAGGACCTCATGGGCATCGGCACCAGCATGGATCGCATACAGATAATAACGTGCATACAAGGGAGTTTCCGGCGAGAAAGGGACATCAACAAAAGTTATTTTTACGTTTCCGCGGGAAAGAAAATCCTTGATGATCGGCTCAATGTCGGCATCGAGAGCCTGACAAGGTGGGCAGAAATAGTCTGAAAAGAAGAATACCTCCTGCGCGCCTTTTCCAAGAAACGGGATAATCGGTCTCTCATCGGCATATGCAGGGGTCACGAAACCCGAAAAAGTCAGCACCATTATAAGATATCCAAGAAGTGAAACAATGAGCAGTGGTATTTTTTCAAGCTTTATCATAGGCACATCAACCTCCCCGAGAAAATAGAGCCACATCCTGCGCCGGGATTCACGCCAGGCCGAAGGAGCTTCATAGTTAACAATAAAGGCCGCGATTACCATCAGGGCAAAAGCAAGACAAAAGGGGCAATAGACGTCGTTTTGCCACTGAAAATGAAATAAATACGCTTCAACGCCGAGGCCGGCCGCCAACAGCATACGAACGAATGCTGACTGTTTACATGCGGCACAGGCGATAAGCGCCAGCATATAAGTGCTCCCGATCCATTTGAGATCAATCCCCCAGATATCTCCTTTGAGATACCTGCATGATGTGTCGCAGACCGCGTAAAAAACCATTAATGCAATGCCTGCTAATGCAAGCAGGATAGTAATTGTGCTACGATATTTTTTGATATATTGCACGGACGAATTAATCCTTTCAGGTATTCATATTAAAAATGTTCATCCAGCACAACGCAGTAACTCGCCAGGATTACGTTATTTTTCCCTATCCGTATTGAGCCTGTTTCCCCTGCCAAGCTTCACCGTACCGGATTTCCCCTGGTTTTTCCCCTGAGGGGTATCCTCAATACGTTGAAGGGGATCACCGATATTTCTGAATAAATAATCCCGTTCTTTTTGTTCAGGCTGGATCAGAAAAGGGAACAGTAAAAAAACAGCAGCAAGACCAGCACAACCGGCGGTCAGTATCCATTGATAAAGCAATGACGGCACTGCCCGCTGAATGAGGCTAACAATGATTTTTCGATGCAAAATGATATGGATCACCACCAGCGCAATAAAACCGTACGCGCCTGCAAGATGAATCGTTCCCCATGCATGCCGATCCAAGCCGAGAAACAGCAAGGTGCCATTTTCCCCATATGCGGTCACCTGCTCTCTCCCCGGCAGCAATACATACTTGATCAGGAAACCGATACCGGCAATGAATGCAAGCGCAAGCACCATGAAAAGATCAATGATCAGATTTATTGTTCCGCGATTCTTCATGCATACCCCTCTTGCCTTCTTAAATGAACCTGCTCCTCGCAATAATCTGCCAAGCGAAACTATTTCAGGAATCCCTGAATAATCCGGTTCACCGCCTGGTCATACGTCAAGCCCAGGCTCATCAGCTTGGTCAGTTGATCACTCGCGATTTTGCCAATCGAGGCTTCATGCGTCAATTCTGCGTCAGGGTGACCGGCTTTGAGCGACGGCATGGTTTCATTCGCACCATTGTCCATGATAATCGCGTCACATTCAATATGACCGAAACATTTATTTTGCGCGTCCATGGTCGCGTAAAAAGTCTGTTTAGAATTTCCCTTCATCACTGACCGTGATATCATGTTGGCTCGGCTTCCCGCGCCTTTTAAAACAATATTGTTCGTGGAAACGGCCCTCTGCTCACCATCCGTTAAAACTCTTTCCGTAATCAATAAAAGACTGTTCGGCCCCAACACCGCTTCATTGAGCCGGTTGGCTTCGTCCACACCGCCTATCTGGGTTAACGCCATCTCCGCGCTGGCGCCTTCTGCCAGAAACACCTTCGTGGTCGGATTGAGCGTTCTGCGCCCCCTGCCGTCACCTGAGGCATAGTGTTTTTCAACATATGTCACCTTTGCCCTTTTGCCGACCTGAAATTCATGCATTCCGGCGTGACCTTCCGGTTCGGATGTTCCGCAATGAATGCCGCAGCCGGCGACAATGGTCACGTCCGCGTCTTCTCCAATGATAAAGAAGTTATAGACCACATCGTAAAGACCGGCCTGACTCAGAATAACCGGGATATGGACGGATTCATTTTTCGTCCCAGGTTTGATGGTTACGATGATGCCTGTTCCTTCGGCGTTGGTTTCAATGTTGATATTGGCCGATACCTGCCGGCTGAGGAGTTTGCCGTTTTTTCGTATATTGAAAGCACCCTTGGGCAGACCCTCCAGATCGGCGACCGTTTTTAATAGTGATTTATCTATAGCATTGAGCATTCTGATCTCCTTCACAGCTGTCCCGATATGTGCACACTCGCAAATCATCCAGTAGCGGCAGAGCGCCTTCCAGATTTCCACTATAAACAATCTTGCCCGAATCGAGTATCAAGATTACATCCGCCGCCTCCAAAAAAGCTTTGTTATGGCTGATTACAATGCTGGTTGTGCGGTTATCCGCCAGTTCTTTTTTTAAAAGGCTGACCATCGGATCTATCGTCCACAAATCAATTCCCGTATCCGGCTCGTCATACATTGCCAATTTGGGATTGGCCGCGATGGTGATTGCCAGTTCAATCTTTTTAATTTCACCACCTGATAATTTGACATCCACTTCTTTATCCAAAAAAGAAAGAGGACAAATGCCGACTCGCCTCATGATTTCCAAAAGCTTATTTTTATCCTCGGTTCCGGCGGCAATCGCCAGCAGATCACGAAACGTGATGCCTTTGAAGCGCGCTGGCTGCTGAAAGCTGTAGGCAATACCCGCTTTAGCCCGTTCGGTAATCGTTAAGGGTGAAATATCCTGCTTGTTAAAAACAATAGAGCCCTGCGATACGGGATTGATGCCAATGATCAATTTGGCCAGCGTGGTTTTCCCGCTACCGTTGGGACCGGTAATGGCGTAAAATTTACCATCGTCGAAGGTAAAATCGATACCGTCGATGATGTTGCGCGAACCTCCACCGTTTTCTCCGCTATCCTGCACGGTAAAATATAAATTCTTTAATTCCAGCATGAGTTGATTTGCCTTTCTCTATATTGTGAGATTTGACACACCTTCACGCGAGTGAACGGAGCTAAGATCAGTGGCTTTTTGAAACGCTCCGCAATTACTCCGACGTCTTATTCTTCCCTGAGAGAATGTCCTCCCCTTATCAGTTGGGGGAATACAGAAAACGGGGCGTTTGCTAAATCTTAGCATTGAGGGCGCCCGGTGCCAAGGATTTCGATTTTTATTATATGAATCTCCTGGTCATGTCACAACAGAGTAACTACAAGATATATGCCGGCGAGCATCAGAATGCCGCCGCTCAATTTTTTTGCATAGAGTGAGAAGTTCTGGATTCCGCGGGATTGCATAAGACTTTCAGTGAGCCCGACGGAAAGACCTGCAACAAAGATCAAAGCACAATGTCCGATTGCGTATGCAAATAAAAGAGATCCGCCATAGAGCATGTCACCCTGCGTCGAGGCATATGCGAGAATCACGGCAAGCACCGGTGTGGCGCAGGGAGATGAAACGGTTCCGGTCAGAAGCCCAAGCAGTAATGCGCCCCACAATCCTTTTGTTTTTATCTGATGCGTTTTTTGAAAGGGAAGTGGAATCTCCAAAAGACCCATGAGATGAAGTCCCATGCCTATTGCAATGATAGCAAGGCCGATATAAAGCCACTGTCCCAAAAACCCGAGAAGTCCACCCATGGCAGAAGCAGCGGCTCCCAAAAGAGTAAACGTAATTGCAAGGCCGAGAATAAAAACCAGCGAATAAAGCGCTGCCTTCTTATTGTTCCCTTCAGAATAACCACCTACGTAACCGATAATGAGTGGTATGGCTGCCAGAACGCAAGGACTTGCTGCAGATAGAATTCCTCCCAGAAACACGGCAAGGAACGCGAGACCCGTCTGGTTTTGTATGATTGACTGTATGTTGATAAAAAGGGATTCCATGAATATTTCAAACACACGCCTGGTTATAATCCATATTTTTTTAAAACAGGAACAATTTCTTCATACGCATAAAATCCGATATGACGGTGAAACTCTTTTCCCTTCCGATCGAGAAAAACCTGGGTAGGAATTCCATACACGCCGAAGCGGCCTGCAGCCGAGCGGTCTCTCCTGACATCAACAAAGATGACTTCGAGTTTTCCCTTATAGGTCTCTGTAAGTTTTTTCATCACCGGTCGCATCTGCTCGCAGGGAATGCAGCCCACGGAGCCGAGTTCCAGCATGACTGCTTTACCTTCTTTTTTTGCTTTGGCGAGCAGATCATCAATCTCGGCTGCCTGGATGGATTGAGAAAGAAACAAGACGCTCGAAAACAGAATAGCTACTGCAAGACTTCTCTTCATGGTTCCTCCAAAATTTAAAGAACGAATAGAGAGCATGTTTAAATCGGTTCTGTACTCTTGACTTGGCAATATTGATCTCGATAATATTTTTTCTGTATCCAGAACGACACATTGACCAGACCGATAAGCACCGGAACTTCCACGAGCGGGCCGATGACGGTAGCAAAAGCCACGTTTGAATTGATCCCGAAGACGGCTACTGCAACGGCAATCGCGAGCTCGAAATCATTCGAAGCGGCGGTGAAGCTGAGCGTTGCCGATTTTGGATAGTCCGCGCCTGCTTTTTTTGCGATAAAAAACGTGACTAAGAACATAAAAACAAAGTAAATAAAAAGCGGAATAGCAATCCGGAGCACATCCAAAGGCAGCTTAATAATATATTCTCCCTTGAGTGAAAACATCACGAGAATTGTAAAGAGCAGTGCAATCAGGGTAATGGGGCTGATTTTCGGGATAAACGTTTCGTGATACCACTTCTTATCTTTCAGTTTAATAAACACAAATCGCGTTATCATGCCGGCCAGAAAAGGAATGCCAAGGTAGATAAAAACGCTTTTTGCAATCTGTCCTATGGATACGTTCACGATTTCGCCGCTTAACCCGAAGAGCGGGGGAAGAATCGTGATAAATATCCAGGCATAGAGCGGATACGTAAAAACCTGAAAGAGTGCATTGAAGGCAACGAGTCCAGCAACATAATCCGGATCGCCGCAGGCAAGATCGTTCCAGACCAAAACCATTGCGATGCATCGGGCAAGTCCTACGAGGATCACGCCGATCATGTATCCCGGCATGTCTGGAAGAAGAGCAATAGCAAGAAGAAACATGATAATCGGACCGATAATCCAGTTTTGAACAAGGCTTATAACAAGGATTTTATAATTGCTGAAGACTTTTGGCAGATCTTCATACCGCACCTTGGCGAGGGGCGGATACATCATGAGAATAAGTCCAATTGCAATCGGGATGTTCGTTGTGCCTGATTGAAAACTGTTAATGATTTTTTCAACATGGGGAAAGAAGTAACCAATGCCAACGCCAACCGCCATCGTGATAAAAATCCAGAGCGTCAGATACCGGTCAATAAATGAAAGTCTCTTTCTTGTGCTTTCTGTCATCATTTTCCTTTCTTTGCCGTCACAGGACAACATGCCTTTTCCATATCAAGTTTTTGAAGCAGCCATTTTTTCAATCTTGCTTTGTCGCCCGCAATGTTTTTATTCGTTATTTGTTCAAGAACAGAAGAAATCAAAAATCGTTTAAAGGAATCAGAATTGTCCAGTTGATAATGAATCCATTTCCCATCTTTTCTGCCTCTGAGAAGGCCTGCTTCCTTTAATATATTCAAATGAAATGAAATTTTCGGCTGGATAAGATCAAGTGCTGCAACAATATCGCAAACGCACAATTCTCCTTGCTCAAGCAATTTTATTATCCGTAAGCGTGTTTCATCGGATAACGCTTTAAAGACAGGCAATATTTCCTTCATTTGATTTCTTCCTGAATCAGCTGTTTTATTTTCTTAATATCCGGCAATGGCCGGCCCGAGTGCTTCAGTTTGCCGTTTATCATCAATCCCGGCGGAAGGAAAATGCCCTGTTCGATGATTTCTTGGATGTTGCTTATTTTAACGATCTGCGCATCAATGCCGAGTTCATGCACTGCAGTTCTTACTGATTCTTCCAGTTTTATGCAATTGGCGCAGCCAGGCCCGAATACTTTTATTTCCATGGTTCATTCCTCCGATATGCCTTAAAGAATAGCATTAAACAGGTAGCCTACTGCTATGATCGTAACGGTCACGATGCCTACAAAAACAACTAAGAGCGGCATCTTGAGCACTTTTTTCAGAATAATCATTTCCGGAAACGACAGTGCAGTTACTGCCATCATAAATGCGAGAACCGTTCCCAGGGCAAGCCCTTTTTCCATCAGTGCGTAGACAATGGGGATCACTCCCGCTGCATTCGAATACAAGGGAACTCCCAATGCCACGGCCAAAGGAACGGCAAAAGGATTATCAGGTCCTGCATAACGCGCTAAAAAATCTTCAGGCATATACCCATGGATCACACCGCCGATAGCGATTGCAATAAGCACATACAGCCAGATGCGTTTCAGAATATCGAGCGTATTTTCCTTCGCATATTCCAGACGTTGGCGAAATGTCATGGATGAGGATTCAGCGGCCTGCTGTACTCGAATACAATACACATATTCTTCAACCCATTTTTCTAGCTTGAGCTTTCCGATGATGAGACCGCCAACAATGGCAACGGACAAACCAGTTACCATATAGAGAAGTGCAATCTTCCATCCGAACATTCCCCACAAAAGAATAAGCGCAACCTCGTTTACCATGGGTGAAGAAATGAGAAACGAAAACGTTACACCAAGAGGTATTCCAGCCTCCACAAATCCTATGAACAACGGCACTGCGGAGCAGGAACAAAATGGGGTTGCCACACCGAGTAGTGCTGCAAGAACGTTTCCCATATATTCTTTTTTTCGTGACAGAACCTGCCTTGTTTTTTCCGGGGGGAAAAAGCTGCGGATGATGGATATTGCGAAGATGATGACACTTAACAAAAGAAAAATTTTTATGGAGTCATAGATGAAGAATTCAAGGGCAGCTGCAAAGTGAGCTCCGGGATCGAGCTGAAAGATATGATAGGTAATGTACTTCGAAAGTTCCTGGAGCATGACCTTCCCTCAACATATAAAAATTATTTTATATATACCACGGGAAGGAAGCTGCGTCAATAGGGAAAGTTCCTTATGGTTTTACTTGATTGACAAATCTTCCTTGATATTTCGCCGATCCTTCACACCGCTCAAAAACAAATTGACAGATGCGGGTGCCGGGATACAATGCGAGCGGCCGGTGACCCAGATTCACCATTTCCAAAACCTGATGATTCGCAATGCCAGGATGCATGAATCCTGCAGTCACATGAACGGCAAGTCCAAACCGCGCAAACCTGCTTCTGCCTTCCAGCCTGCCGGAAACTGTATTTGCCAGGGAAATTTTTTCTTTGGTGATACCCAGGATCATTTCGCCGGGATTGATAATAATGTAGTTTCCATCATCAACATGCACATCTTCGGTAATGTCATGAAAATCGGAATCATTTTTTATATGGAAAATTTCCGTTTCCCTCTTAAAAAATTTAAACTCATTGCCTAGAGTGAGATCGATTGAACCAGGACCGATTTGGGACGGATCCAGCGGCTCGATAGTAATAAATTTTTGTTTCAGTGCGTTCTTGATTTCTTCACCAATTAATACGCTCATTTTGTTTTCACCTCATGAGAAATGAATTCAGATATCGCTCCTTATCACGGAGGACAATTCGCGCACACTGAGGTAAATAATGCAGTGCTTAAATATCGATCTCCGCGGTCAGGCAGGATGACGACGATGGTTCCCTGCTTTATTTCCTTTGCCTTTTGCATTGCCACCCACATGGCAGCACCACTGCTCATGCCCACAAACAAGCCTTCTTCAAGCGCCAGTCGGCGCGTGGTCTGAAAAGCATCATTGTCTTCTATGGTTCGCTTTTCATCCAAAGCTTTTGGATCAAAAATCTTAGGGACAATCGCTTCTGTCATGTTTTTGAGCCCTTGTATCTTATGTCCTGGATGGGGTTCTACTCCCACGATGGTAATGGATCGATCATATTCTTTCAACCGTTTTGCTGTTCCCATTATGGTCCCGGTCGTTCCCAGTCCGGCAACAAGAACCTGTATCTCGCCGTTTGTTTGCTCATATATTTCTTTTCCCGTAGTTTCGTAATGCGCCTGGATGTTTGCAGGATTGTCAAACTGGTTTGGCATAAAGTAGGAATGCTGTTTCTCTTCAAGAATTTTATGTGCAAGACGGATGGCGCCATCGGTTGCTTCGTTGCCCGGGCTTAACACCACTTCTGCGCCAAAAGCCTCAAGAATCTTTTTCCGTTCAAAACTGACACAGGAAGGCATTACCAGTTTTACCTTGTATCCCTTTGCTGCGCCTACCATGGCAAGGCCGATCCCCGTGTTTCCGGATGTTGCTTCAAGGATAATCGAACCGCTTGTAAGCTCGCCGTTTCTTTCAGCGGTTTTTATCATGAACCATGCAGTTCTATCCTTTATTGATCCGCCGGGATTATTTCCTTCCAGCTTGGCAAGCAGTCTGACTTTCGGGTTGGGATTTATTTTTTCCAGCCGTATGAGGGGGGTGTTGCCAATGCAATCAAGAATACTCATCGCAGATGCTCCTCTTCAATTCAAGCTTACTTAAAAAACGAGTATAGTGAATTTTCCTATCCAACGCAATCTTTATGTCTGTTATGCATGCTCATTGGTGCGCACTTTATGCGGAAACTGCCTTTGTTGCGAACGAAAAGGCCTTGCATTTTTCAGATGGTTATACTATCTTTCAAAACACAAAACGAGACAAGAGGCCACCCATGAACCTGAAAGACTATTTCGAATTCTCAAAATATCAAACGACGTACAAAAAAGAAACGCTCGCTGGAATTACCACGTTTCTTACGATGGCGTATATCATTGTGGTGAATCCCGCTATTCTTGAAATTGCAGGTATTCCAAAGGGACCTTCCATGACTGCCACGATTATTTCGGCAGTATTCGGGACGCTGATCATGGGCGTGTACGCAAAACGGCCGTTTGCTATTGCACCATACATGGGAGAAAATGCGTTTATTGCATTTACCGTTGTAAAGGTGCTCGGCTATTCTTGGCAGGTGGCGCTTGGCGCAATTTTTATAGCCGGGGTACTGTTTACGATTTTAACCGTGCTGAAAATCCGCGGGTGGATGGCTGATAGCCTGCCGCGGTCATTGAAATACAGCTTTGCCGTCGGAATCGGATTGTTTTTAACTTTTATCGGCATGAATGAAACCGGGATCGTTGCGCTCGGCGTCCAGGGGGCTCCGGTCAGTTTGGGAAACCTTTTGCATCCTACGGTATTGCTGGCCTTGTTCGGTTTTTTTATCATTATCTGGATGATTATAAAACGAGTCCATGGCGCTATCATCATCGGCATGCTTACAACAACCATTCTCTCTTTTTTCATGGGCATAACACCGCTTCCCCGGGTCTGGATAGATCTGCCTCCGAATCCGGCACCTTTGTTCATGCAGCTTGATATTCTTGGAGCATTGAGCCTCAAAAACTGGCCTGTTGTTCTCATCATTTTTATTATGGCATTTGTGGATACGGTCGGAACGCTTATTGGTTTGTCAGCGCGCGGAAATTTGCTTGATGCAGACGGCAATCTCCCGGATATTGAAAAGCCGATGCTTGCAGATGCGCTTTCAAATCTGGCAGCGCCGGTGTTTGGTACGACGACTTCAGGCGCGTTTATTGAATCAGCAGCAGGAATAGAAGAAGGCGGACGAACAGGTTTTACAGCGATTGTTGTTGCCGGATTATTTCTGGTCGCATTATTTTTTGCACCCATCGCGACGATAGTACCTCCTCATGCCTACGGCACAGCTCTTATTGTTATCGGTATCTTCATGATCAGTCCGATCACCAATCTTAATTTTACGGATTACACTGAACTCGTGCCGTCCTTTCTCACGATTACGCTTATGGTTTTTACCTTCAATATTGGTGTCGGTTTAACGGCCGGTCTCTTATCTTATCCTCTTCTTAAAGTTGTTTCCGGTAGATATCGCGAAGTCCCTCCGGGGATGTGGATATTCGGAATCTTAGCGTTGATGTTTTATTTGTTCTATCCTTATAAATAATCATCTCCGTTTTTGAATTCTCTTTTCTCCTTAATACTTAGGTTTCCCTTTCGTTTTAAGCCCTCTTGCTTGACAAAGTCTGGATGCGTTCTATACTTAAAACGTATTGCAATTTTTTTTATTTCGTTTTTATATTTTTGGAAATGATTTTATCTTTTTTGCATCCTGCGTGTCTCAATGAATAATCCAATTCAGCAAGAGCAATCAAATGAGATTGCACAACGCTTAACACACATTTCAGGAGGAACAGATGATGAAAAAAGTACTTATTACAACAGCAGCATTATCTCTTGCACTTGCAGTACCCGCGCTTGCCGCGAACAGCGATCAATCACAGACGTTTAATCAGCAAAAATCTCAGCTGCTAAAAAACATGGATCAGCGCATTGACAGCATGAAGACTGCAAGACAATGCATAGATCAGGCTGACAATGCAGCAGATATTCAAGCCTGCAAACAAAAACATAGGGAATATATGATGAATCATAAAGGTTTGATGCGGGAAGATATGAAAAAACGAGGTGCTGAAGACCCCCAGGGTCGAATGCATAGACCTGGTGGACCTAGAGAAGGGATGTACAGCGGGGGCGTAGGCAGCAGGCCTGCTTCACAAGGGAGTTCAGCAACAGGTACGCAAGGGACAACCGGAGGAACAGGTGGTCCCGGAAGATAATTTTTTCAGCGGGGTGGCTTGAGAAGCTGCCCCTTTTTTATTTCTACAAAGGTTCCCCTGTCCTGCTTTTGCTGAAGCATTATCTCTTATTTTCTTGACTCTTCCTTGGTTGCTTCTATAATTCAAACATGCAAGGAGGTGGAGCATGATCCAGAATAAAATCGTTGTGCATTATCAGGATGGAAAAATTCTAAAAGGTTTTACCAGCGATTTTATGCCAACGAAGAATATTTTGCATCTTGCTCCCGTGGATGCTGAGCCGAATTCAAAACCTCTTTCTGTTATGATCCAAAATTTAAAAGCGGTTTTTTTTGTAAAAGATTTCGTTGGAAATCCTGCTTATCACGAAAAGAAGGAATTTGAACCGTCAAAAACGCTCGTGGGAAGAAAAATCAGAGTTGTATTTAAAGACAATGAAGTTCTCGTTGGAACTACCCAAGGATATCAACCCGGCCGTCCCGGATTTTTTGTTTTTCCTCTTGATCCGCAATCCAACAACGATCGATGCTATGTGGTATCTCCCTGTACCAAAACAGTCACCTTCATGTAAACCCTAAAACAGTTCAAACACAAAATTTTTGTTCCGTCTTATGAAATCACGCATGTGGAAAATAAAAGCGTGATTTTTGCGTCCGGTTGTGTTACAGTAGTCGACGGTTCTCGCAATTCTTCCATCATATCCAAATACCCGCTCCAACGGGAGATGAATCTGATCATGGTAGTAACGAGAATATACATAATGCGGTCCATGAATTACCGACCACGCAGCTCCATAGTCGGTCATGGAAAAGCTCATTGGACGTCGCAAAATTTTAATACCTTCCCTTTTTACCTTGCGTATCCGGGAAGTCCCGATATTCCTCGTTCTCCCCCGAGATCCTTTTCGTGATTGCTTTCTTTTTAAAAACCGTAACTTCCATGGGTGGGTTAACAATAAAGTCACTTTTTGTTTCGTAAAAATTGTAGCAACTTTAAAAAGGAATAGTGCTCTTACAACGACAGGAATATGATTTTTTGAAGAAGTAAAATAAGCATTATAACGCTGTATAATCTATTTACAGTGATTTATAAAATAAAGGCACAGGAGGGAGTAAAAAATGGAGAAGAAAACGAGACTTGAACACGATTTAATCGGAGAAATGGAAATTCCTGCCGATTGCTACTGTGGCGTACAGACGTTGCGCGCAGTGGAAAATTTTAAAATCACGGGAATGCCCATTTCACACTATCCTGAATTCATTCAGGCATTCGCATATGTAAAGAAGGCTGCGGCGCTTGCCAATAATGAATTAGGCATCCTTGAAAATGATGTCATGAAGGCCATTGTGGGCGCCTGCGATGAAATTATTGCGGGAAAATTGCTCGATCAGTTTATGGTCGACGTATTCCAGGGTGGTGCTGGAACGTCAACCAATATGAATGCCAACGAGGTCATTGCAAACCGAGCACTTGAACTCATGGGACTGGAAAAAGGGAAATATGACAAAGTCCATCCGAATAACCATGTCAATCTTTCGCAATCAACGAACGATGCCTATCCCACAGCTATTAAACTTGCCGTTTATGTCCTGCTTAACAAACTTATGAAAAGCATGGAAGTTGTCGAGAAGGCGTTTGCCGCCAAAGGCAAGGAGTGGGAGAATGTAATTAAGATGGGCCGCACACAGCTTCAGGATGCGGTTCCCATGACGCTCGGCCAGGAATTTACCGCTTATGCCTCCTCAATTCGATCCGAGATCACTCAGATACGTGAAGTACAGAAGTTAATGGCTGTGGTCAACATGGGTGCAACGGCAATCGGCACGGGAATTAATGCACCGCCGGATTATGCACGCGTTGTTGCAAAACATATGGCAAAAATAACCGGCATACCGGTTACCACAGCTTCGGATCTTATTGAAGCCACCTGGGATACAACTGACTACGCACAGGTATCTGGTCAATTGAAACGGTTTGCCTTGAAAATTTCGAAAGTTTGCGATGATCTCCGTCTGCTTTCTTCCGGACCTCGGACGGGTATCCGCGAAATCAATCTTCCACCGATGCAGCCCGGCTCATCCATTATGCCCGGCAAAGTGAATCCGGTGATTCCCGAGGTCATGAACCAGGTAGCCTATCAGGTTATCGGGGCTGATGTAACGATTAGCTTTGCATCCTCGAATGGTCAGCTTGAGCTGAACGTTATGGAGCCGGTGATTGCTTATAATCTGTTCCAGTCAATCGAATCGTTGAGCAGAACCTGCCATATTCTTGTTGACAAGTGCGTCAAGGGTATTACCGCAAACAAAGATCATTGCCGCAAACTAGTTGAAAACAGCATCGGTATTGTGACGGCGCTGAACCCGGCAATCGGCTATGAGAACTCAACCATGATTGCAAAAGAAGCGCTTGAAACTGGCAAGTCAGTGGCAGAACTGGTTCTGGAAAAGAAGCTCTTGACCAAAGAGAAATTAAGTGACCTTCTGACCCCTGAAAACATGCTGCATCCGCGCGACATCAAAAGCATCAAGAAATAAGAATCGCATTGTTCAAACAAAAAGAGCCATCTATTTTACTGATGGCTCTTTTTTTATTCGAAAATCGAATGGTATTCTTCGAATTTCCTATTCTCGTATCTTTCCTAATCGGTTTCTTTTCCAGCAAGCCCTGATTTTTTCACTACATTTCTCGCTCTGCACTTGGCATGAGTCATGCAAAAAAGATCATTAAAATTGATAAGGAGGGATACGTATGAAACTTGTTACGGTTTTGATCCTGCTCTCGGTGCTCATTGCGCTGATTTCTTTCCCTGAATTTACAACGGAGCGAGACCGGCCCATCAGCTATGCCGTATTGCTGCGCTAACTTGAAATAGAGCCTTGACCACGTTAATAACCTGCAAGAATCATTTTCAACAGCGCCATGCGTACATATAAACCGTTTTCCGCCTGCTCGAAATAACGGGCGCGCGGATCTTTATCAACGGAAAAACTTATCTCCGTAATACGGGGAAGCGGATGCATGATAATTGCCTGTTTTTTCATAAGTCCGAGTACTTCATCATTAATAATAAACCGTTCGCTTGCCTTCACGACCTGTTCATAGGTGCTTTGCTCGTCATCCTGAAACCGTTCTCGTTGAACGCGCGTTTGATAAATGACATCAGCCTCCGGTGCTATTGCCCGCAAATCATCCGTCTCGTTCCAGGAAATGTTGTGTTCCTTTAAATAGGCCTTGATGTCATCGGCCATTTTTGTTTGCTCGGGTGAAACGAAAATAATGTTATTATCCGGAAAATGTTTCCCCAAAAAATAAGACAGCGATCGGACTGTACGGCCGTTTGCCAGATCTCCAACCATGGCAATGGTCAGGCCCTTTACTTTTTTAAAAGCCTTTCGAATCGTGTAGAGATCAAGCAGCGCCTGCGTTGGATGCTGGCCTTTTCCATCTCCTGCGTTGATGACCGGGACACGAGAGAATTGCTGGGCACGTTCTGCCCCTCCTTCCTTGTGATACCGAAGAACAATAACATCGCAGTACGCGCTGATGACCCGAATGGAGTCTTCGAGGCTTTCTCCTTTTGCCTTGGAGGAAAATTGGCGAGCGTTTTCCGTGCTGATGACCGCCCCGCCCTGGCGTTTCATGGCAGATTCGAAACTGAATCGGGTTCGTGTGCTCGGTTCATAAAATAGTGATGCCATAAGTTTTCCCTGCAGCAACGCTTGATCTGGTTTTTTTTCCATTTCTTCTGCTATACGGAAAATTGCGTTGATTGTCTCTGAATCGAACTGCTGAGCTTCAATAACTCCTCCCAGTTTTTTCATACCAATTCCTCCATGCGTATCCTGTATTTAAATGAACAAATAAATGACTTTGTATAAAATTCTGCGATACTCAGCGAGGTCGATTATACCACATTTTTTTAAGGTGGGTTATTTGAAAATCCTGGATAGTTGTTCTGCTAATGGGTTCCATAAATCCATCTTGTGCCGGATTTTGCTATACTTAAAGTGATACTCCTAACAAGCGGTATTACTCTGAGCTCATTTCTATGATAAAGATTAAACTATGAAAAAACCGATTCAGGATTTGTACGAAGAACATGGCGGCATCCTCCGTATGCTTTCGATCATGAAAAAAGTCGCTGCCCGATTACAAGAGGGGAAACCGGTTGAACACGAACACCTTGCTAAAATAATTGACTTTTTTCAAAACTTTGCTGATACATGCCATCATGGGAAGGAAGAAAATATTTTATTCCCTGAACTTTTGAAAAATACGGCAAACATTCACGCGATTAACGAATTACTAGGCGAGCACAAAAGCGGCCGGGATTTTATCAGAGGAATTGCCGAGTCGTTTGAACACTATGAAGCGGGAAACTCGGACGCCTTCCATATAGCGGTTAACGCCCGAGGTTACACGAACTTGTTGACAGAGCATATCAAAAAGGAGACCCCATTGTTTTTAGCAGCAGACAAGCAATTGCCCCTTGCTGTACAGAATGAGATGCAGGAACGTTTTGCAGAATTGGAACGCAATGTCATTGGCCCTGGAAAACATGAAGAATATCATGGATGGCTTCAAGAGCTCAAAGAAATTTATCGTGCATAATACTAAGGAGTTCCCCATGAAACAAAGTACATTGCTGCTTGACCTTGTCGCTGTTACGTTTCTAGTAATGAGCTTTTCGGCTTGTGCGACAGGAAGGCAGATTATTGCACAACCTGCAGATTCTGCTGAAGTGAGCGGGACCTTTACTCTTATTCAATATGGATGCAGATATTCGGAGGATATTGAGAACATGGCGATTCTTGTCAATGAAAAAAGCGGCTATACTTTTACGGTATATTCGCCAGAATTTATGTATAAAACCAAAAAAGGAATGCCAGGGCATCAAGCGCTGAATGAAGCGTTTGCTTTTGTGCAGTGCAGTTCATACTCGATATGGCACACCGTGCTAAGGAAAATCAAGGATTCTGCCGATACGATCATTGCATATGAGATAAAGCCGATATATCGCCCACTCGAGGTCCGGGTTGCAGAACCGTTGATTTCGTCGTACACCGTAGAGGGGAAGATGGTTACCGCATTTATTACACTCGACCCTGTCTTGTTGCAGGAAGGGGATGCCCGAGAACCTTTTTTGTTAAGACGATAAATTTTGCATGAACTTCACTCAAGGAGGAATGAAATGTCAAAAGGATATGAAGAAGAAATTGCCAAGGTTGCTTATGATCTACATCAAAAACGAGGCGGTCAACATGGGGATGACCAAAGAGACTGGTTTGATGCTGAGAAAATTGTAATGTCCCGGCATCAGAAATCGAATCAAGAAACCAAAACGTCTGTGCAGTCAAAATCAAAGAGAAGAAACGTAAAAGCAGCATGAGCAGATAGCGCGTTATCTGAAAATAAGAGAACGATTAAATTCTTTTTCCCTCTTTTTGAATATGGTATACTCCCTCATTCATTTGTATTGACAAGGAGGGAGTATGAGACGAAATATTCTCGTGTTCACAGTGATGGCATTGGTATGTTTTCCGTACGTTCTGAAAGCAGAGAAAGCCGAGAATGATCGCTGCATGAAATATTTTCAGCACGGGCAGATTGACGATGCAATTCAGGAGTGTACACGCCAGATATCAGGAGTATCTAAAAAATCTTCAAGCGCACGAACGTATCTCTATCGCGGACTTTCCTATCAGGCCAAAGCTCAGTTTGACCTTGCAATCGCCGATTTTACCAAGGCAATAAAATTGAATCCAAAATACGATAAGGCCTATACCGATCGCGGCAATACGTACTTGCTTCAGGGAAAGAGCGATCAGGCAATCAAAGACTTTACCCAGGCAATAAAAATAAACCCCAAAGCTGATCACGCATATTTTAACCGTGGGGTCGCCTATCACGTAAAAGAAGAATTTGGCAAGGCTGTTGCTGATTTTAACAAGGTAATTACCCTCAAGCCGGCCATGTATCAGGCATATTTTTACCGGGGACTAACCTTTCAGGCCAAAGGACAGCTGGACAAGGCAACCGCTGATTTCAGCAAAGCAATCAGCATGAATCCCCGATACGACAAGGCCTATTTAAATCGCGGAAATACCTATTTGCTGCTTGGCAAAACGGATTCGGCAATCAGTGATTTTACCAAAGTTATCGAGATCAATCCAAATGACGATGAGGCTTACGGGAATCGCGGCGCGGCTCGCATGATCAACGGTGAATTTGACCAGGCGATCGCTGACTTATCAAAGAAAATTGGATTAAATCCAAATGACAGCAAGGCATATGCAAATCGCGGAGCCGCATATCAATTAAAAGGCCAGTTTAAGCCTGCCCTGGCTGACTATGAAAAGGCAATCGAAATAAACCCGGATAATAGTGCGGCGTATTACAATATGGCGTGCCTTTATTCTCTCAAAAAGGAGGCTCAGGAATCCTGCGATGCTCTTCAAAAGGCCATAGATAACGGATATGAGCAGTGGAACCGGATAAAGACAGATCCCGATCTTGCCTTTGTGCGTGAAACCGCATGTTATAAAAAAATCATGGAAGGGAAATAGCGCAATTTTTTTCTTCTGATTTTTATCGCGTGCGCTCAAAAAAAATGCCCTCTTGTTTTTAAGAGGGCATTTTCAGTATACGGGTATCAAAAAAAATTATATCGTCATGATCTCTTTTTCTTTGTGAGCCAGCAGCTCATCGATTTTTTTAATATAGAGATCGGTGGTTTTTTGAATCTCATCCTGTAGTTTCTTGGTTTCATCCTCTGAAATGTGGGCGTCCTTGTCTTTGCTTTTTTTCTTTATTTCATCGTTGATATCTCTTCGAATATTTCGTATGGCAACCCGGGCGTCTTCAGCTATTTTTTTTGCATGTTTGACAATCTGCTGCCGGCGTTCTTCGGTCAAGGCAGGAATACTGAGGCGAATAAGCTTCCCATCATTGCTGGGATTGATGCCGATATCCGATTTCTGGATTGCCTTTTCAATCTCTCCAAGCATTTTGGGTTCCCAGGGCTGAATCGTGATCTGTCGCGCATCCGGAACAGCCATGTTGGCGACCTGATTCAAGGGAGTAGGGGTCCCATAATAATCAACCATAATTCCGTCGAGCAATCCAAGAGACGCTCTTCCCGTCCGCAGGGTAGCGAAGTCCTTTTTGAGGGACTCAAGCGCCTTATTCATTTTGTCTTCTGCTTTTTTCCTCTGTTCATTATGCATTGTCCCTCCCGGTTACCAGTGTCCCGACTTTTTCACCGAGTACAATTTTTTTGATATTGCCGGGAACCGTGAGATTAAATACGATAATTGGAAGCTTGTTGTCCATGCACAGCGAAATGGCGGTAGCGTCCATCACCTTGAGATCTTTCTGAAGGACATCAATGTACAATAACTGGTCATATTTGGTTGCGGTAGCATCCTTCATGGGGTCCGCATTATAAACGCCATCCACCTTGGTCGCCTTCATGATGACATCCGCGTTGATTTCCATAGCTCTCAGAGCCGCTGCAGTATCCGTGGTGAAATAGGGATTTCCCGTGCCTGCAGCAAAAATAACAACTCGTCCTTTTTCGAGATGCCGTACTGCGCGTCTCCGGATATACGTTTCGGCAAGTTCCCGCATTTCTATGGCTGACTGCACACGGGTGACGATCCCCTTGTTCTCAAGCACATTTTGCAGGGCCAGCGCGTTCAATACCGTTGCAAGCATGCCCATATAATCAGCGCTTGCCCGTTCCATGCCCTGTGCTGCCCCGGAAATGCCCCGAAAAATATTCCCCCCGCCAATGACAATGGCAACTTCAACGCCGAGACTACAGACATCCTTCACTTCCGACGTAATTGCATCCAGCACGGAATGATCGATCCCGAATTTCTGATCGCCCATGAGCGCTTCACCGGAAAGCTTAAGCAAAATGCGTTTATATCGAGAACGGTTCTGCATGATTATTTGAGTTGCGCAGCTACTTCTTCAGCAAAACATTCTTTCTTTTTTTCTATTCCTTCACCGAGCTGATACCTTACAAATTTGCGGATCTCCGCATTGTTTACGACATCCTTGACCTTGAGTTTCCCGTCTGGATCCTTGATGTAAATCTGCTCCAGAAGACAGGTGTCGCCATAAAATTTCTCCATTTTCCCATCCACGATTTTTGCAATGACTGCCACAGGCTTGCCCGTTTCCTTTGCCTGGGCTTCATAAATCGCGCGTTCGCGCTCAATCGTATCTGCGGGAACTGTTTTTCTTGAGAGATACAGCGGGTTGGCTGCAGCAATGTGCATGGCGATATCCTTTCCGAGCTGGTCATCGCCGCCGGAAAAATCTACCATCACGCCGATTCTCGTTCCATGGACATACAACGCAATGTTCCCGTCTGTTTCATATCGTTCAAACCGTCGGATTGACAGATTCTCACCTATTTTTTGAACAAGTACCTGGCGTTTTGCCTCGACGGTCTCATTACCGAAAAGAAGTTCGGAAAGCGTTTCGATACTTGCCGGTTTTTTCTCTCTCACCAGATCGGCAAGACCCTTTGCAAAAAGCTGGAACTCTTCATTCTTTGCAACGAAATCGGTTTCGCTGTTTACTTCAATGATTACTCCGGCTTTTCCTGAGAGTGAGGAAGCAATTATCCCTTCAGCGGCTATCCGCCCTGCCTTCTTGGCAGCAGCAGCAAGCCCCTTCTTGCGAAGAATATCAACAGCCTTTTCAACATCTCCGTCAGATTCTTCCAGGGCTTTTTTTGCTTCCATCATGCCTACGCCCGTTTTGTCCCGTAAATCCTTAACTGCACTGGCAGAAATTGTTGCCATTCTTACAACTCCCTTCGTTTCCCTCAAGATGAGTATACTCTGTTAAAACAAAGACGCTATGATCGTGCTGCCTCGTCATCAGTATCTTCGGCCTCTTCTTCAGTCGTCTTCGTGGGAACAACCATATCTGCTGCCGGTATTTCGCCCGTGGTCCTGCTTGCTTCGAGCATTTCGCCGGTCTCTTTTGCAATGGCCTGTCTTCCTTCAAGGACCGCATCGGCCATTTTGGAGGCCATTAACCGGATGGCGCGGATCGCATCATCATTCCCGGGGATCACATAATCGATATTGTCAGGATCGCAATTCGTGTCAACAACCGCAACCACGGGAATTCCGAGCGTATTGGCCTCATGAATGGCAATGTCCTCTTTTCGCGGGTCAATAACAAATACGACTGAAGGTAAAGCAGGCATTGTTTTAATGCCGGAAAGAATTTTCTCGAGCTTGGCCCGTTCTTTTTCCAGCCCGGCGACCTCTTTCTTGGTCAGCTTGTCATAGGTGCCGTCTTCCTTCATTTTCTCGATTTTTTTCAACCGGTCAATGCTTTTTCGAATGGTGGTGTGATTGGTGAGCATACCGCCAAGCCAACGGCTTGAAACATAGTACATGCCGCACCGCTTTGCTTCCTCGGTAATCGCGTCTTGAGCCTGCTTTTTTGTGCCTACAAACAGGATATCCTTTCCCTGGGAAGCTTCGTTCCGGACAAATTCATATGCTTCCTTGAACAGTTTCAGGGTTTTCTGAAGATCGATGATGTAAATGCCGTTCCGTTCGCCAAATATATATTTCTTCATTTTGGGGTTCCAGCGTTTTGCCTGATGGCCAAAATGCACCCCTGCTTCCAACAACTCCTTCATAGTAATCGTGGACATGTGTCCTCCTTCTGGTTTTTACCTCCGCATTCTTCATTCCTGCAGCAGATCTCGATTATCATCGAAACACCCTGCTTCAGGTCTGAATGCGTGTGTAATTAAGATATGCCTTAATCAAAAGGCAATCGCAAAAATAGCATAATTTATCTATGATTACAACAAAAATATCTCTTTTTCTGGCTTCTTATTAAAGAGTGTGATAAAAATCATATCCTTATTTCTTAAAGTGACTCTTTGAGAGAATGCTAATCTATTGAAATATAATAAATATTTATAATCAATTGAATTTAATTTCTTGTTTTTAATAATAAAAATGCTTGACAAATCTGGTCGAATTGTTTATATTCGCTTTTCCTAAAATTCCTAAAATAATTAAACCTAAACAAGGCGGATGCAGTGATGGGAACTTATTCGGCAAAAAAAGAAGATATCAAAAGAAGCTGGCATGTTGTAGATGCAAATGGAAAGACCCTTGGTCGGCTGGCTACAGTTGTTGCAGCAGTGCTGAAGGGTAAAAACAAACCAATTTATACTACGCATATTGATACAGGCGATTTTGTTATTGTCGTGAATGCAGATAAAATACATTTAACTGGCAGAAAACTTGATCAAAAAACATATTATAGCCATTCTGGTTATCCAGGCGGCTTGAAGTCCATCACAGCGCGAAAACTTATGCAAACTAAACCGGAAGATGTAGTTAAAAAAGCAATTGAAGGCATGCTTCCGAAAACACGGCTTGGCAAACAAATGCTCTCAAAACTTAAAGTCTATACCGGCGACAGCCATCCGCACAGCGCTCAACAGCCGAAGAAACTTGATATTGCACAATAACAACGAAGGTAATGGCAGGAGGATTTAATGTCAGCATCCGTATCAAGATATTATGCAACCGGGAAGCGAAAAAACTCAATTGCTCGCGTATGGATGATGCCCGGGAGCGGAAAAATAACGATCAATGACCGGTCCATGGATCAGTATTTTGGTCGTGATGTTCTTAAAATGATCATACGACAGCCATTTGAGATTACCGGTACGGTCGATAAATTCGATGTGCTGGTAAGCGTGCTGGGTGGTGGTTCCTCGGGCCAGGCCGGAGCAATCCGGCATGGAATTTCAAAAGCTCTTCTTGCAGTGGATGGCGATTCCCGGAGTAAGTTGCGCCAGGAAGGGCTGTTGACACGGGACCCAAGAGCCAAGGAACGTAAAAAATATGGCCAGAAGGGTGCACGGGCACGGTTCCAGTTCTCGAAAAGATAAGGGACTCATTATACCTTGTTTTGTGTTCTATATGGTACGGTGCTTCTGTTTGAAAAAAGAAGGGAAGGTAGAGATGCCTTCCCTTTTATTTTACGTAAATATCCATTCAGCATAACGGTTTGCTCTCGACGAGAAATGTAACGGCATGAACGGAAAAAAATTGCCCATAGCAATTGTCGGATCAAGCGGATACACCGGAGGAGAATTGTACCGGCTTCTGCTCCAGCATCCGGATGTAACGGTGACCGCGATAACATCGGAAAAATCAGCTGGCCAACCGATTACTGCGCTTTTCCCGAACCTTGCGGGGTTGACACAACTGCAGTGCGAGACGCTTCAGTACGAACCAATAGCAAAAAAAGCTGACTTCATTTTTCTTGCGCTTCCTCATGTCGCTTCCCAGGAAGCGGCGGCCCGGTTTCATGAACTTGGAAAAAAGGTAGTGGATTTATCCGCTGATTACCGCCTTTCCGATCCAACGCTCTATGAACACTGGTATGAACATCGTCATGGATATCCTGAACTGCTTCATCATGCTGTGTATGGCCTTCCGGAACTGCATAGAAAACGGATTATGCAAACATCGCTTGTTGCCAATCCCGGGTGTTATCCAACGAGTGCGATTTTAGGTCTTGCGCCTGCAATAAAAAATAATATGATCGACCTTGCAGGTATTGTTGTCGATTCCAAGTCAGGTGTATCAGGCGCCGGACGCGGGCTGTCGCTTGCCTCTCTTTATGCGGAAGCAAATGAAGGATTTATGGCATACAAGATTGGAACGCATCGGCACACACCGGAAATAGAACAGGAATTATCAGGATTAGCCGGCAAAGAAGTTGTGATTTCCTTTACCCCTCATCTGGTTCCGATGAACCGGGGGATTTTTTCGACGATCTATGCCAGTTTGTCGAAACCTTTCCATACCAAAGAAGCTCATGAGCTGTATCAGGAATTTTATAAAGAAGAGCGGTTTATCCGATTATTGCCGATCGGAGAATTTCCCAATGTCCGGAATGTTCGCGGATCGAATTTCTGCGATATCGGCATATCTGTGGATCCTCGGACCGGACGTCTGATTGTGCTCGTCGCGATCGATAATCTTGTCAAGGGAGCGGCTGGCCAGGCAATTCAGAATATGAACCTCATGATGGGATTTGAAGAGGATGCCGGGCTTGGTGATGCAGGGTTATTCCCCTGAACGCTTCATGGCGTTCCTGTCAGAATAATGTTGATTCTCTCTGTCAAAGGAGTTGATGAATGCGAATGGTAGATACGAAAGGTTTTTCCGTTCCTGGTTTCAAAGTGTGGGGTATCCACTGCGGGATCAAGAAGACGGATAAAAAAGATCTTGCGATTATTTACTCGGATCGCGAAGCCTCGATCGCCGGCATGTTCACCAAAAACAAGGTGAAAGCGGCTCCTATCCTTTTTAACATGGCACAAATAAAATCCGGAAAAGGACAGGCTATTATTGCAAACAGCGGATGTGCCAACGCCTGCACCGGGAAACGCGGACTCGGCGATGCACGTGCCACTGCAGAAATTGCTGCACGAGAACTGGGAATCTCGTCGCATTCCGTGTATGTGGCATCGACCGGCGTGATCGGGGAATTCCTGCCCATGCCGAAACTGGCAACAGGGATTTCCACGGCAGCAGGACTCTTGTCCGCAACAGGATGGGAACAAACAGCTGAAGCCATCATGACGACGGACATCTATCCCAAAGTATCCGTTCAACAGGAAGAGATTGGCGGAAAAACGATCACGGTCGCAGGAATTGCAAAGGGATCAGGCATGATTCATCCTGACATGGCGACTATGCTGTGCTTCATCGTAACGGACGCAGCAATTTCCGCGCCGCTTCTCAAGAAAAGCCTTGTATCGGCAACAGAAAACTCATTTAATTCTATCATTGTTGATGGAGATATGAGCACCAATGACATGATTCTTTGCATGGCAAACGGTGCTGCGGGAAATAAACGGATAGCACCGGCAAGTAAAGAACATAAGAAATTCCAGGCATGTCTTAGCGCGGTAGCCATGTCTCTTGCAAAACAGATCGTCCGCGACGGAGAAGGCGCAACCAAATTCGTCGAGATTCAGATTCAAAACGCCAGGACACCTGTTGAGGCAAAACGCGCCGCCGTAACGATTGCCAAATCGAGTCTTGTTAAAACGGCCTTGTTCGGCGAGGATGCCAATTGGGGCAGAATTATGGCAGCGCTTGGATATTCCGGCGTTGATATGGATCCTGCAAAAACAGATATTACCATCGGCAAGACCAAGCTCGTGGAAAAAGGGCTTGGGCAGGGGAAAGCAGCAGACCGCGAAGCCACTCAGGCGCTCAAGCAGAGAGAGATACAGATTATCATTGATCTTCACAAAGGAAAAGCAGCTTCAACGATCTGGACATGCGATCTGTCGTACGAATATATAAAAATAAATGCTGCATATCGAAGTTAATATTTTGAAACCATTGAAAATTCGATGATTTTTCCCTTGACAATCAAGGATGGAGTTGTTAATTTTAGTCTTAATCCACCAATTTTAGAGGTTAACCACTGTTTTTTATATTCTCGAAAAGCTGTTACGTGACATAGGAGGGGGGTGTAGCGAGGGTGCCCAGTATCAGATTGCGCGAAAACGAGCCTTTCGAAGCCGCGCTTCGGAGATTTAAAAAAAGCATTGAAAAAGAAGGAGTACTTTCGGAAGTAAAAAAACGGGAGCATTATGAGAAGCCGAGCGTGAAACGAAAGAAAAAAGCGCTTGCAGCTCGAAAAAAAGCGGCAAAAACCGCCCGGATTTTTAAACAAAGCTAGCATCAGCATACCATGCGGTAATATATTTTTTAAATAAGAGGATGCAATGGAATTACGAGAGAGGATCGATAGCGAAACCAAGCATGCGCTTAAAGCCGGAGCAAAGGAAAAGGTATCAACCCTTCGGATGCTGAGTGCGGCCTTAAAAAACAAACAAATTGATAAAAGACGGACGCTTAGCGAAGAAGAAATCATTGAGACGGTCCGCTCGCTCATCAAACAGCGTAAAGATTCCATCGAACAATTTGCCAAAGGAGGCCGGCAGGATCTAGTTGACAAGGAAACTGCCGAAGTAACCGTTCTCGAGGTCTACCTGCCTGCACAAGTATCGCGCGAAGAACTGGAGGCAATGGTTCGCGATGCTGTGTCCCAGACAGGAGCACAGGGAAGCAGAGATATGGGCAAGGTCATGAAAGCGCTTATTCCTCTGGTGGGCGGCCGGGCGGATGGGAAGCTGATAAGCGAACTGGTAAAAAATGCATTAGGTTAAATACCTGTTCCACGATTGACGTAGTATACGATCGTTCGAGTTGAACGGGGGCCGACAGGCCCCCTGATTTTTTTTAAGGAGCTCCGTGGTGAAACTGAAAGAATTTTTTCGGATGGCCGTTCAGGCGGGTAGTGAGGCAGATCCGAGGGGAATTGAAGCAATTCAAAAAGAGCTCCAGGCAAACCGTGCTTCCTATGAGGCATTGAAACCCGAGGAACAACGTTTTTTTGACCAGGAACAATTTGAAAATCCCTATGTGGACAGCAGACTTCTGCATGGGTCCCCTGAACGTGAAATCAAAAAAATTCTCGTGGGAATCGATATCGAAACAGCCGAACTCATGCTTGCCGATCGTTTGAATCAACACGGCGCAGGAATTGACCTCGTGCTTGCCCATCATCCCGAGGGCAGGGCATATGCAAACTTTTACGATGTCATGAAGATGCAGGCGGATATTCTGAATCGGTATGGGGTTCCCATTTCCGTGGCGGAAAACCTTCTTGAAGAACGCAGGAAGGAAGTGGAACGAAAAGTTCTTCCGGCAAATCACATGCGGGCTGCTGATGCTGCGAGGCTTCTCGATATCCCTTTTATGTGCCTGCATACTCCGGCTGATAATATGGTGGTGAAATATCTGCATGATCTTTTTGTGCGTGAACAGCCCGAGCGGCTTCGTGATGTCATCCGTCTTCTCAAATCGATTCCGGAATATCAGGAAGCAATGAAAAATAATGCAGGGCCAAGAATTCTGCTCGGATCTGCCGATCAACGGTGTGGCAAGATATTCGTCGATATGACCGGAGGGACTGAGGGATCGAAAAATATCATGGAACGGCTTTCGCAATCGGGCGTGGGAACCCTCGTGGTTATGCATCTTTCCGAAGATCATCGGAAAGAGGCGGAGAAACATCATCTTCATGTCGTCCTTGCCGGACATATTTCCAGCGACACCCTTGGGCTGAATCTGCTTCTTGATGCGATGGTATCCCGCATGCCATTCGAAGTTATTGAATGTTCGGGATTCAAAAGAATTACACGAGTATGAGATGAAAAACCGATGATTTGCTTGAGCATGCTCTACATCGCGACAGCTGGCACGACTCATCACTGATGTTCCTAGCTTCACCATTTTCCTGATCATGATTTCTTACTATGAATGAACATACTTTACGGGTGCTTGAATACCGGAAGGTGATCAGCATTGTCTCACGATATGCTGCCTCAGAACCCGGCAGGGTATCTGTCAGTGCGCTGCTACCCTCCCCGTTGGTTTCCCTTGTCGAAACCAGGCTTCAGGAAACTTTTGAGGGTGTCCGCATTCTTCAGAGCGGGGATTCGCCGGATCTGCACGGCATTCAGGACATTCAGCCTTCTCTCCGCAAACTTGAAATTTCCGGGACCACGCTTTCTCCGCTGGAACTTCTGCAGATTGCGCAAACGCTTGAAACAGGAAGGCGCATAAAAAAATTTTTCAGCCGATTCGAGGGAAAAGGAACTGTTTCCCTGCTTTCTGTCCCGCTCCTTTCTGCCAAGGCTGCCTCCATTTACGTGCTCAAGAATATTGAAGAAGCGATTACTTCCGCCGTTGATGAGAAAGGGGAAGTCAGAGATTCAGCAAGTCCGGAACTCCGGAAAATTCGTAAACAGATTGCGAGAAACCGTGAAGAAATTCTCGAACGGATGACCGATATCCTTCACACCGACAGTCTTCAAAAAATTATTCAGGAACCGGTGATCACCATGCGGGATGACCGGTATGTGCTTCCCCTCAAACCGAATTTTCGCCAAAGTTTGCAGGGTATTGTCCACGGCCATTCCGGTTCACGATCCACGCTGTTTGTCGAACCGCTTGATATTCTGGAAAGCAATAACCGGCTCGCCGAACTTCGTATGGATGAATATCAGGAAGTCGAGCGTATTTTGCGAGAACTTGCCGCGCTTCTTGCCCAGGAAATTCCTTCTTTAACTGCAACACTTGATGCGCTGATTGCTATCGATGCCATATTTGCTCGTGCATTGTTCGGGCTCGATTTTCAAGGGGCAGTTCCCACGCTTGCGGCCGGCTCCCTGATCCGGCTGTATCAGGCAAAACATCCGCTGCTTTTGGAAAAGCAGAAAAACAGCGGTAGTATGAGCAGCACTATTGCGAACGATATTATTCTGAATGAGCAGGAACGCGCTTTAATTCTGAGTGGCCCGAATGCAGGCGGAAAAACCGTCATTCTGAAAACAGTTGGTCTTCTTGCATTGATGATGCAGGCGGGTTTGCCCATCCCGGCCCGAGAAGGGAGTACACTTCCCTGCTTTAAATCGGTGTTTGCCGACATTGGTGATGAGCAAAGTCTGGAACAGGACTTAAGCACATTTTCCTCTCATATTCGTCAAATTGCGGAAATACTCAGGTTGGCAGAGCACGGATCGCTTGTTTTGCTGGACGAGCTGGGATCCGGAACCGATCCCGGAGAAGGGGTCGCCCTTGGAGCGGCCGTGCTCGATGGATTAATCGGACGGGGCGCTGTTACCCTGGTCACAACTCACCACAATGCGCTCAAGCTTTTCGGGGCACAAACCAGCGGCGCAGTAAATGCCGCCATGGAATTCGACCTTCAGACCTTGAAGCCCACGTACCGGCTTATAGCCGGAAGACCGGGAAGAAGCTACGGACTTGATATGGCAACCAGGCTCGGAATGCCGGAAGAGATAATTCAACAAGCACTTGCTCGGCTCGGAGATGCAGATACGAAGCTCGATGATCTCCTCAAACAAATCGAACAGGACTCGATCCTTCTTGCTTCTGAACGGGAGGCGCTGAAACAGGAACGTATTCTCACAGAGCAAAAACATCAGGAAGCAACGGTATTGTTGCAGACAACGAAGGAGGAAATGCGTACGCTGAAGGAAAAGGCTCGCCAGGAAACCCGAGACACAGTTGCCGCTCTCCGTCAAAAATTGAAGGACCTTTCCAAAAAGCCGCTTCTTGTCCCTGCTGAAATTCGGGAAACCAGATCTGAAATTGAACTGCTTGCCAACAAACTGAATCCCGGACCGAAGCAACATGCGGATTCGAATCCGGATTATCCGTATAAATCTGGCGACAAGGTTCGCGTTCTTGCCGTAAATAAGACAGGCATTGTGCTGAGTGTGAAACCGACCATGCTGGAGATTGATTTCAACGGGAAGAAACTGAAACTCTCCCGGAATGAAGTATCACCGATTGGAAATAATTCTTCTGCTCAGCAAACAGCCCATGGTGGCGCCTCCTGGAGCGCGGACCTTCAAGAAATATCGGGAGTGCCCAACCGGCTTAACATCATTGGGCTTCATGTTGATGAAGCGCTTGACGAGGTTGACCGCTTTCTTGATGCAGCATTGTTGCAGGGTTTTACGATCGTGACCATTATTCACGGTCTGGGAACCGGAGCCTTGAAAAAGGCAGTAACAACACTTTTAAAAAAGCACCCTCAGATTGTCTCAATTCGCATGGGAGAGCAGGCGGAAGGTGGCGCAGGGGTTACCGTGGCGGAATTTAAGGCACCGAAATAAAAAGTTTTTTGATGAAATTGCATCTGGATTTTTTTTCTACAACATGTATTATGGTGGGTATCCTCAAGGTGGAGAAAGAGTGTATTCCAAGGACATAATCAACCGGGTCAGGGATCATTCCGATATTGTTGATGTCATATCCGGGTATCTGTCCCTTAAAAAAACAGGGAAGAATCATATCGGACTCTGCCCGTTTCATTCAGAGAAAACCCCGTCATTTAATGTAAATTCGGACAAACAAATATTCCATTGTTTCGGATGCGGTGTAGGCGGCGATGTATTCACTTTCCTGGAGATGCATGAGGGACTAAATTTTGCGGCTGTCGTGGAAACGCTTGCAAACAGGGCAGGGATGGCGCTTCCTAAAAATCCTGACCGTATTGCTCAAGATACAAAGACAGAAGAAGAGCATAAAAAACTTTTTGAGATTCTTGCGGACGCAGCCAACTATTTTCAGCGGGAACTTGCAGGTTCCCAGGGTACCTCCGCACGAGCGTATCTGAACGAACGGGGAATCAACGACGAAATAACGAACGATTTTGGACTTGGGTATGCGCGTGCGGAATGGGAAAACCTCTTCCGCTTTTTAAAACAGAAAGGGCATACGGCATTTCTCATCGAGAAGGCCGGGCTCATTATCAAGCGGAATGAAGGTGAGGGATATTATGATCGGTTCAGGGCACGGATCATGTTTCCCATCAGAGACCTGTCCGGTCATGTCATCGCTTTCGGTGGAAGAGTTCTGGATGATGCACTGCCCAAGTATCTCAATTCTCCCGAGACGCCGCTCTACAGTAAAAGCAATGTTCTTTACTGCCTGGACCGCGCAAAAGAGGCGGCAAAGAAACAAGGATATTTCATCATTGTCGAAGGATATTTTGATGCGCTTGCATGCCATCAGTATGGTGTGCGAAACGTTATTGCGACCCTGGGAACCGCTTTGACACCAGGGCATCTTCGGCTGATGCGCCGGTTTGCGCAAAAACTGGTGCTGATCTTTGATCCAGATCCTGCAGGCATCAAGGCAACCATGCGTGGGTTTGATTCCCTTATTGAGAGCGGCATGAAAGTAAATGTGGTTTCCTTGCCGGATGGCGAAGATCCGGACACATTTCTCAGGAGAAAAGGTTCTCATGCATTTGCCGAACACTTGAAAGGATCGGTCAAATTCATGGATTTTGTTCTCGGGCAGATTGTGCAGGGAGGATCGTCTGCCTCGATTGATCAGAAAGTGCAAAAAGCAGGCGAGATGCTGGGATTCATTGCAAAGCTGTCCAGCGCAATTGAACGTGACTACTATCTAAAACGAACCGCAGAAGCCTTGGATCTTGATGAAAATATCGTGCGACAGGAGATCCCGCGACAGACACACCAGCACCTGCCCGATTTACGTGAGCAGAGGGAAAACAGTGGAGTTGCAAAAAACAAACCTCGTGCAGAAGAAGTTTTGATTCATCTTATGCTGAATAACTCCAATATGGCGCTGCAATTGAAAACGGAGATTCAGCCGGAGGATTTCACAGACCCGCTGTATCGACGGGTAGCCGAGAAAATTTTTGCAGTCCTAGGAGTGAATGGCACGGTTGATATCAAGGCGCTTCTTCAGGAAGAGGAGCATGAAGTCAACCGGCTTATTTCCCATTATTCCGTGCTGGAAATGAATTACGATGATCCGGAAAAGCATTGCCGCGACTGTGTTGATCTTCTCAAGCAGCAGAATCCGGAAAAAAAAATACGATTACTGGTTCGCGAAATCAGGGAAGCCGAAACACAGGGCGATGAAACACTCGTGCTTCGGCTTATGCAGGAACAGAACGAGCTTATTAAACGACCCGGAAGAAGGATTCCCGGCAAATAACAGACAGTACGACTGTTTACATAGTGCAATATATTTTCCTGAACGTTACGTTCAAAAAGGAGCAGCGACGTATGTCAAAGCGGGACAAGCCAGGCAGTGCAAAAAAACCAGAAACCGCCAGCAAAGAACGGAATTTTCTCCCCTTTGAGGAATCCGGAGACACAATTCCTCATGAAGATGTTTCCCCCGAACAGCTTGATAGCATCATCCACCTGTTCGGCGACAATGATCTTGATATTGACATGGGGGATTCTCGGCACGACGGAAAGACACGCCAATCCCTTGAAGAAGATATGGAAGAGGGGATTGAGCAGGAAGAAGTGACTGCCGAGGATGCCGTTGAAGAGGAAGTGGAGGAAGAAGAGATCGAGGTCGGAGTGGGCAAGACCGATGACCCGGTCAGACTCTATCTCAAAGAAATGGGCACGGTGCCGCTTCTCTCGAAGGAAGGCGAAGTGGCAATCGCCAAACGGATTGAAGAAGGCAAGCGCGAAGCTGCCCAGATCCTCTACGGGCTTCCTTTTTCGCTTTGTGATGTGCACGAACTGGGTGAAAAACTGAGAAAGGGAAAAATCAGCATCCATGAAATCGTTCATGCAGGAGACGATGATTTTGACGAACTGCAAACGCAGAATGAAGAAGAGCTTCATATGCGTGTCATCAGGTTGATTGCCGCGATTGACCGGCACAGCAAGGAGTTGAAAACACTCACCACTGCCATTCTCAGCAACCGCTGCACGGATGCGAGAAAGAAGAGCCTCCGAGAAAAAATTCCTTCAGTACGGTATGCCCTTTTCAGCAAACTAGAAGCCCTGAACATTCATTGCCGCCAGACTGACCGGCTGGTAGTCAAACTGCGGGAGATGGTGAGTGAAATTCACCAGGCGGAGCGCGATATTCATACCGTCAGCCGGAAAACCGGTCTGGATAACAACGGAATCAAGGACCTGTTTAAGAAAATGCGGCAGGGAGAGCGCGAGCTCAAAAACGCTGCACGCAGACATGACATGAAACAGGAAACGCTTTTGGCGCTGGAAAAAACATACCGGCATGCTGTCCGACAGATAAAGAAAAACGAAGAGCTAAGCGGTGTATCAGCGGAAGACCTTAAAAAAGGGCTCCGTGCCTACGAGCGGGCGGAAGAACGCGCAAAGTATGCAAAGAGCGAACTCGTGGAAGCAAACCTCAGGCTTGTGGTTTCGATTGCAAAGAAATATACGAATCGCGGACTGCAGTTCCTTGATCTGATTCAGGAAGGAAACATCGGTCTCATGAAGGCCGTGGATAAATTCGAATGGCAGCGGGGATATAAATTCAGCACGTATGCAACCTGGTGGATCAGGCAGGCAATTACCCGGGCAATTGCGGATCAGGCGAGAACGATCCGGATTCCCGTGCACATGATTGAGACCATGAACAAGCTGATTCGCACATCGAGGAGTCTAGTCCAGGATCTCGGTCGGGAACCAACTACCGAGGAACTTGCCGCATCCATGAAGCTGCCTGTTGAAAAAGTCAGAAAGATCATGAAAATCGCGAAGGAGCCGATTTCTCTGGAAACACCGATCGGCGAAGAAGAGGACAGCCATCTGGGTGACTTTATTGAAGACAAAAAAGTCGCGTCACCGCTTGAATCGGCAATTAGAAAAAATCTTCATCAGCAGGTGAGGAAGGTGCTGAATACTCTCACCGAACGAGAAGAAAAAGTGCTCCGCTGGCGGTTTGGGATCGGTGAACATACCGATCATACACTTGAAGAAGTCGGCCAGGAATTTGATGTAACGCGCGAACGTATTCGCCAGATTGAAGCAAAAGCGCTGAGGAAACTGCGCCATCCGAGCAGAAGCAAACAATTGAAAAGTTTTATGGAATAATCATGCGTACTTGACATTTTAGTCGTGTTCTGACATTATGTATTGTTATGCGCGAGCATTCAATATCAAGTAAAAAATAAGCACCAATGACTAAATATTATTATACCTGTTTGGTTATTGAAAATTGAGTATTGAATATTATTTGTAATTTGGATATTAGAATTTGTAATAAACAGGGGCCCATAGCTCAGTTGGTAGAGCTACCGGCTCATAACCGGTTGGTCCCAGGTTCGAGTCCTGGTGGGCCCACCAACCATAATGGACGGAACAAAATTTTTATGAAATGGATTACAAAAATCTGATTGAAGATGAGAATGCGCCCATGAGGCGCATTTTTATTTGGAGGCAGGATGGATGAACAGCTGAGCATGCTGATACGTCTTCAGGAGATGGATACTGAAATACGAGGTCTTATGAACCAACGAAACCGACTTCCTGAAATTCTGAAAGAGCTGGAACGGAGACAAACGGCAAACAAGGCAAAATTAGATGCTGCAAAAGAATCACTCACTGTTGCGCAGAAAAACAAGCGCGAACGAGATCAGGAACTAGAGGCGGGAATCCAGAAAGTGGAGAAACTCAGGGCACGGACATCTGAGATAAAAACGAACAAAGAATATCAGGCGCTTCTTAAAGAGATTGAAACCGTAGAACAGGAGAACAGGGCTCAAGAAGACACCATTCTGGAGTTTATGGAAAAAATCGATGCCGCTCATGCGGCAATTGAAGAGGCTGAAGAGGCCTCCCGTTTGGAAGAAGCTGCTATTGCAGCAGAGCGAAAAGAGCAGGAAGCTGCCGTTGCAAGGATTGATGAGCAGCTCAAAGAACGGGAGAAACAGAAAATGGAAATTACTGCGGGCATAGAACCATCACTGCTCGCCCGCTATCAGCGCCTGTTAGCAGCCAAATCAGGTACCGCCATCGTTGAGGTCAAAGGTGAATCATGCTCCGGCTGTTTTATGAGCATTCCCCCCCAGGTTTTTGTGAATGTAAAGAAAAACGAAGAAACTATCACCTGCCCCCAGTGTGGTCGCATTTTGTATTACAAAGAGGTAATAGTGCCTGTTCAGGAATAATTCGACAATCCGCTGCATTATTCATACAGGAATACATCAATGGCTAAAGAACTGATTATGTATACAGACGGCGCATCCCGAAACAATCCTGGTGAAGCAGGGGCCGGGGTGCATATCATGGAAAATAATAAGCCGGTTATCCAGCTTGCCAGGTATCTGGGCAAGACGACAAATAATATTGCCGAGTATTCTGCCGCCATTATGGGGCTGGAATATGCGGTTCAACATGTTGCCACGCGAGTTACGCTTCTGGCTGATTCAGAGCTGCTGGTAAAACAGCTGAACGGACAGTATAAGGTAAAAAACGAAGGGCTCAAGCCGCTCTATTTGCAGGCAAAAAAATTAATGGCGCATATAGGAAGCGTTGAGGTACAATACATTCCACGAGAGATGAACAGAGAAGCAGATGCGCTGGCGAACAAGGCAATAGATGAGAAAGTAAATCCCAAAATCCAAATTTCAAATAACAAATAATTTTCAAGGTCCAGTTTTCAATAACCAAACATTGGAAATTGATCTTTGATTATTGGGGCTTATTTGTTATTTGGTTCTTGGAATTTGGAGGTTGTATTTATCAGAGCGGGTGAGGTGATTGCTCCCTGGAAACAGGGGGAGGAAAGTCCGAGCTCCGCAGGGCAAGGCGGTCCCGAAACGGGACAGGGGGCGACCCCATGGAGAGTGCCACAGAAAAGAAGACCGCCCCGAACAGGGGCAAGGGTGAAACGGTGGGGTAAGAGCCCACCAGACGTTTGGGTGACCGAACGTGCTTGGAAAACCCCGCCTGGAGCAAGACCACATAGGGAAGCATCTCCCGCAAGGGAGTAAGGACGGCCCGTCCAAGACTTCCGGGTAGGTCGCTTGTGCCTTCGAGCAATCGGAGGCCCAGATAAATGATCGCCATCCTGAGTGATCAGGAGACAGAACTCGGCTTACGACCCGCTCTGATTTTTTTCTACTCCCTCATACAGTTGTTAGGTCATGAATAAGAAAGACTTTACCTTTCATCCCTTCGAAAAACTTAAAAAGAAAATTGCTGAACGGGAACGGATTCCGACGTTGCAGCCTGTTCCAATCACAGCGAATCAACAATTTACGCAAGAAGAATTGTTTTCTTCTGCAATGCATGGTGTGCAGGAAATCAAGGAGTTCAGGATTATATCGCCTGAAAATCGACGTCAAAAAAGTACGCTTCGTAATGAGAAAAAAGATTCAGAGCAGGAAGTCCTCGGCATACTTGCTGAGATTGCAGGAGGGCAGCGGCCTGTGAATCTTCCGGATACTCAGGAATATGTTGAATGGACGAATCCTGAATATCAAACGGACGTCACCCAGCAAATGCATGAAGGGCAATTCTCAATCCAGGAATTTCTTGATCTTCACGGCCATACGGTTGTTGAGGCAGAAGACGAGCTTGAACTTTTTCTGCAGGATGCTCTCTCACGTGGATTACGCTGCGTTAAGATCATTCATGGAAGAGGTCTCCGGTCAGCTAAAGGCCCGCAGATCAAAGGCGCGGTCATGAGAAGGCTTTCAGGCAGGTACAGAAAAAACATCATTGCGTATGTGACGGCGCGGCAGTGTGATGGCGGCCTCGGCGCCTTATATGTCCTGTTAAAGAAAAAATGAGTAAAAAAATATTAACCGCTCCTGCTGTAAGAACATTCCAGAAAAAAATTACCTCCTATTATAAAAAATATGGGCGCAATTTGCCTTGGAGAAAAACGAAAAATCCTTATCGAATTCTCATCTCTGAAATTATGCTGCAACAGACCCAGGTTGATCGGGTGTGTGAAAAATATAAAGAGTTTCTTGCTGTATTTCCCGATTTTCACTCTCTTGCTCATGCAACTCCTGGAGCAGTGCTGAGAGTTTGGTCAGGCCTGGGATATAACCGCCGCGCCTTGGCACTGCGATCTCTTGCGCAAAAGGTTATGGAGAGCTATTCCGGAAAACTTCCCTGCGATCCGCAGACCTTGATTGCGCTTCCCGGAATCGGCAACTATACTGCCGGCGCTATTTGTGCCTTTGCATTCAACATGCCGGTACTCTGCATGGATACCAATATCCGGCGAGTATTTATTCATGAATTTTTTCAGGATAAAAAGAATGTAAAAGACCAAGATATCCTGCCTCTTCTTGAACAGACGCTTTATAAAGAAAATCCTCGTCTCTGGTACAATGCATTGATGGACTATGGCAGTATGCTGAAACAGACCTCTGAGAACCCCAATAAAAAAAGTGCACATTATGCCCGCCAAAGTCCTTTTGCAAATTCCAATAGACAGGTGCGGGGAGCGATATTAAAGGTGCTTGTGAAAGAATCACCACTCTCGGCAGCTCAAATCGCTAAAAAAACTAAGATTGATCCAGAGCGGGTGACGAATAATCTTGTTCGCCTTTGTGATGAAGGGTTTATTCAAAAAAAGAAAAACACTTTTCATCTCTAAAAAATGCGTGCAGCTCCTGACTACATACAGTTCTACCCGACGCTTCGGTGCACTCTCTCGTGTGCCTTCTGCTTCAACCGCGGTATGCCATCAATGCCAGACATATCCGCACAGCAGTTCTCTCTGTTGCTTGCCAAACTGAGAACACTTTCCATAAAAACTTTGGATATTATGGGCGGAGAACCGACGCTGCACCCCGATATTGTTCGATTTATTCAAGGAGCAGAGCGACAGGGCCTGCGTGTGAATATCAGCTCGAATGGAACAAATGTCGAGATGCTTAAAAAGATTCTGAACACAAGCAATTCAGGTACAGTCGGTATTTCTGTTCATGATCGAGATATGTTGAATCATCTGAAAGCATTTATCCTAGAGCATCATCCTGATGTAAAAACGATTTTCAGCAAAACCCTGGATCTGGTGCTGGTCACTGAAATCCTTATGCTTAAGCCGAAACACTTTACGCTGATCTATCGTGATGTCATGGTTCCTGACGAACTTGACGAATCAGTTCCTTTTTACCGATTTATGTCTGCTGCGCAGCAGCAACAATACAGGGCTTCAGGTATAGATACGGTTTTCTGCTCGGGTTTTCTTCCGGATACGGAACAGTATCCGGAGCTTGCATCAGTCCGGTGCCCGGCGGGTACGACGAAACTGGGGGTCATGCCAGACGGTTCGGTCTATCCGTGTAATCTTTTTTTCGGCAAAAAGGAATTTCTGCTTGGAAATATTCTTACCGATCCGTTCGAATCCATCTGGAATCAGATGGTTCTTACATTCTTTCGCACATTCATCAGCAATACATGCCCGCATAAAAACTGCGAACTTCACTCGCAGTGTCATGGAGGCTGTCCTGCCCAGGCATTCTTCCTGTTGGGTGATCTTAGCGCGCCTGATCCACGGTGTGTGAGATCATAATCTTCCAAACTTCTTTACAATTGGCGACGTTTGTACTATTCTTTTAATAAATTATAAATCAAGGAGCTTACGCATGGTCACTGCACTGGTTCTTTTGAATATCGAACGAGGAAAGATCAATACGGTTGCTGAGAAACTTGCCGAGATGGAGGGCATCAGCGAAGTCTATTCTATTGCCGGCCGGTTTGATCTTGCCGTGATTATTCGGGCAAAAGACAATGATCAGCTTGCAGAACTCATAACAAATCATATGCTCAAAGTTGACGGGATTCTTAAGTCTGAGACCCTGATATCTTTCCGGGTTTATTCCAAGCACGACCTTGACAGTATGTTTTCTATCGGGATGTAATTATAATTACTACGAACACCAAACGCATTTCACGCAAAGGCGCAAAGAACGTCAAGGTTCCAAATCTTATTTTTTTGTGAGCGCTTTGCGAGGAATGGTTTTACCTATAGCCAGTTCACGTACTTCCTCGAAATTTCCCGTTGTGCTATTTCCATAAATTGTTTACAATAGAACACTTTTTGTTAAGGGGGGAAGTATGAAGCAGACCAAGATTCTTCTTTCAGATAATGATATACCAACACAATGGTATAACATTATGGCGGATATGCCAAATCTTCCAAAGCCGCCGCTCCATCCGGGGACTAAAAAGCCCTTGGTTCCAGAAGATCTTTTAGCCATTTTTCCTATGGCGCTGATCGAACAGGAAGCAAGCACTGAGCGATGGATTCCCATTCCTGATGAGGTTCGCGAAATTTACACGCTGTGGCGACCATCACCGCTGTTTCGTGCTCACCGGCTTGAGAAGGAACTGGGAACGCCAGCGAAAATTTATTATAAGTATGAAGGGGTGAGCCCAGCAGGAAGCCATAAACCGAATACCGCCATTCCCCAGGCTTATTACAACAAAAAAGCAGGCATCAAGCGTATTGCGACTGAAACCGGGGCCGGGCAATGGGGTGCATCCATGGCGCTTGCCGGAAAACTGTTCGGGCTGGATGTTACAGTCTACATGGTTAAAGTGAGTTACGGCCAGAAGCCGTATCGAAGAATCCAGATGGAAACATGGGGCGCGACGGTTTATGCAAGCCCTTCAAAGGTTACGAACGCAGGAAGAAAATATCTTGAACTCGATCCGAATAATCAGGGCAGTCTTGGTTTAGCAATTTCAGAAGCAGTGGAAGATGCTGCTACCCATGATGATACTAATTATGCGCTTGGATCAGTTTTGAATCACGTCTGCTTGCATCAGACAGTTATCGGGCTTGAAGCAAAGAAACAAATGGAGATTGCCGGTGATTATCCCGATGTTGTTATTGCTTGCCACGGTGGAGGTAGCAATGTCGCTGGCATCGGTTTCCCATTTGTGTGCGATAAAATCAATGGTAAAAAAGTCCGCATTGTTGCGGCCGAGCCTGCATCATGCCCCACGCTTACCAAAGGCGCATTCCAGTATGATTTTGGAGATGTTGCAGGTCTTACGCCTCTTATGACCATGTACACGCTCGGACATGATTTTATGCCGCCTGGAATTCATGCAGGGGGACTTAGATACCATGGAGCTTCACAATTGATATCTCAACTCTGCAAGGACAACTTAATGGAAGCGAAAGCATATAATCAACTTTCGGTTTTTGAGGCCGCACTTCAGTTCTCTCGAACAGAGGCGATCATTCCAGCGCCGGAAAGCGCTCATGCGATTCGCGCAGCAATTGATGAAGCATTGCTCTGTAAAGAAGAAGGAAAACAGAAAACTATCCTATTCAATTTGAGCGGGCATGGATATTTGGACTTGCAGGCGTATGCAGATTACCATGACGGTAAGCTGCAGGATTACGAATATCCAGCTGAGAAGATAAAAGAGTCGCTTTCGAAATTGCCGAAGATATAAGAAGTCGTAGTTGTCATTGCGAGCGAAGCGAAGCAATCTTGGCTGTGTGTTAATTAGTGACTCTGGATTGCCACGTCGTAAAAAACACTCCTCGCAATGACATTTTAATTAGTCATACCCGCGAAAACGGGTATCCAGCGCTGCTTTTAAAAAACTGGATTCCCGTTTGCACGGGAAAGACGGATAACAAATACTATTACCATATAAACAAAAAGCTCCCTGATTCAAGACAGGGAGCTTTTCAATTTCGGCTATAAAAAAACTGTCATACCCGCTCCTGCTTTAATCATGCTAGGACAGGCTTCGGCGGGTATCTATAAAACTGGTCCAGTTCTATGGGAATGACAGACAAGAAAAGCACCTTTAAGTAGGGTCCTCCTCGTCTACGTGACTTAATTATTCAAGTTATAGTGCTGTTGCCAGCGTAAACGTGGCTCGACTCGTACGGCGCAAAGGAATGAATTCAAATGATTCATGTTATGGCCACATCTATTGACGAGTATCGACCTTGTAACGCGCGGTCGAATTAGAGAGTAGCATCGGGCATAAAAATTTTTAACCTCATTCGGCCAAGAAGAACGATATCCGTGTTCGACCTCAATAAATCGTTTAATACAATAAATTACGAGATCAGATAACTGCAACATAGGATTTTTTTTTGAGTCTACAGAGTAACTGAATTCTACAACCCATTTAATACGATGTGACATCATACCCCCAAAACGTCGTTCGTGCATAAGACGCTCAATTTGCTCGTGGTATTGATCCTTTTTGTCAAGAATGATTAGCCCGCGCGCCGATTGCCCAAGCCGCTCTTTAACTAACCAGTTGATATATGTAATAAGATAATCGAATCCGAGCAAATACGGCTGTTTATGGTCAAAAGATATTTCGATGGCAAGCACGGTATTCATTATTTTTTGTTTATTGAAAGCGACATAATGAACACCATGAGAGCGTTCCGTTAGTAATTTTAAAAGTTCCAAGCAAAGTGAGCAGCGATCAGCAATTGGAATGCCGAAGAAGAAACCATCGCCGTTTGGGGATAGCAGGTCCTTAGCATGGAGTTCAAAATTTTTTGGAAGTGGTTTGCCTAAATAAGCCGTTAATTTTTTGACCAAGACCTCTTGAGTGGTATTCCATCCCTCATCTCGCACACTAATACCACCAAGAACAATGATAGGCTGATCAAAGTCGGCAAGATTACTGCCAGTATCGCCTGACTCATCAAGATAGAAGAAATGCATACTTGAAATCCTTAACTAATCAATTGGACATACCTATCAAGACCCTATCAAAAACACAATTATTTGTAAATTAAAAAGTTCGATAAATTTTCAGAGGAGTAGGTGGGTAATCTTGGGGCGAGAAAATTCAGGGCGTGGCTGTCTCCTTCATTTCCCGCTTGAATTCTGATGTAAAGTGAAATGTTACTTCCGGATATGCTTCGATCATGTTTCGGAGCACCCATTCTGATTCTGCAAGAAACACGATGTTTCCATCCTTGTCGGTTGCAATGCGCTCTGATTTGAACCGGCAGAATTTTTCCAGTTCCTGTTTGTCCGTTGAGGTGATCCAGCAGGCTTTGTAAATTGCCATTGCATCGAATCTGCAGATTGCTCCGTATTCATGTTCAAGCCGATATTGGAGCACATCGAACTGGAGCTGGCCAACGGTGCCGACGATTTTCCGGTTTCCCTGCTGCTGCGTAAACAGTTGTGCTACTCCTTCATCAGTTAACTGCTCGATTCCTTTGTTGAGCTGTTTGGATTTGGATGGGTCAAGGTTGACCAGTTCTTTGAACACTTCTGGAGAAAATGTCGGGATTCCTTGAAACATAATTTTTTCGCCTTCAGTCATTGTGTCGCCGATCTTGAAGGTACCTGTATCATACAAACCGATCACATCACCAGGAAAGGCTTCATCAATGATGCTTTTACGCGCTCCGAGAAAACTCACCGGGCTGGTGAAGCGAATATTTTTATTTAACCGCACATGATGGAACATCTTGTTCCGTTCAAATCTCCCTGAACAGATGCGGATAAACGCAATGCGATCACGGTGGCGAGGATCGAGGTTTGCGTGAATTTTGAACACAAATCCGGAGAATGTATTTTCTTCAGGATCGATCATGCGCTTGTCCGTCGGTCGGCTTCCGGGCCAAGGCGCAATCTCTGTAAACGTATCCAGTAACTCTTTCACGCCAAAATTGTTGATCGCACTTCCGAAAAATACCGGAGCAAGATCACCTCTTTTATATGCAGTGACATCGAATGGGTCATGCGTACCGGAAATGAGTTCTACATCTTCCTTTAATTTGACGGCGAAATCGCCGAGTTGCTGTTCCAGAATCGGATCATCAAGCCCGTTGATGGTGATTGCATCATCTGTAATGGTTCCGCCAGGACGGAAAAGATGCAACGTGTCATGATACAGGCTGTACACACCCTTAAAGGACATGCCCATGCTGATTGGCCATGAGAGAGGCTGCACCTTAATATGTAATTTTGTTTCCAGCTCATCGAGAAGATCGAAAGGGTTTTTTCCTTCACGGTCAAGCTTGTTCGCAAAAATGATGACCGGCGTATTTCTCATGCGGCAGACCTGCATCAGCTTTTCCGTCTGTTCCTCAACACCCTTGACACAATCCACAACCAGAATCACACTGTCAACTGCCGTAAGTGTCCGGTAGGTATCTTCTGCAAAATCTTTATGGCCCGGGGTATCCAGCAGATTGATTTTAAGATCGTTATAATCAAACCCGAGTACAGAGGTTGCGACTGAAATGCCGCGCTGGCGCTCAATGTCCATAAAATCAGATGCAGTACTTTTCCGTATCTTATTCGATTTGACGGCTCCGGCAACCTGGATTGCCCCACCAAACAAAAGGAATTTTTCCGTGAGCGTTGTTTTTCCGGCATCCGGATGACTAATAATCCCGAATGTCCGGCGTTTTTGTATTTCATCTGAATAGAGCACTTTTCTTCTCCGAAAACAGCATAAACGAGCTCCGTACCTTAACAACAGCGCAATAAATTGTCAAGAATTATTCGGTTGGGAATGGCCATGGTAGATGGTGTTGATGGCGTGGTAAGCCGCGAGCGTGAGGGTTTTGCGAGAATCGTATTTTGCTGCTTGAATCATGGGAAGTGGCATGAGTTCTACCTCGATCGATTGCAGGGGAAGTAACTTTGGGACATGCCGTAAAAATGTCATTTCACCATAATAAAACACGGAATCTCTGTTGTCAGGAGTTACGGCCGATTTGTTTATTGACCTATATCGGATGCAAACGGGCAGTACATTGGCCTGCGCAATGATCGCTGCATCGAACAGAGATTTTTTAAAGGGCATGACCTGATCGCCGTTTGAGGTAGTGCTTTCGGGAAACAGTGCAACGGGGAAACCGTTCTTCAGCAGGTCTGCGATCGATTGGATTTCTTTTTTAATCCCTGATGGATTTCTTCGTTCAACAAAAACACTTCCGCCAAGAATCGACAGGATGCCGAGCAGGGGAGTGTTTTTCATTTCTATTGAGGTAACAAACACAGAGGGAACGAGTGAAGAAAGAATGAGAATATCGAGATAGGAAACATGATTTGAGACAATAAAACAGGGAGGGGTCATGAGTCGTATTTGTTCCGGATTTTTTACCTGCACACGAACATCGAGCATGCGAAGCATGATGCGGGTAAAAAAAGACGTCGAACGTATTGTCAATGAACGCCAGGCTTTTCTCGAAACCGGGAGCACATACATGAGCGAGGCGAACACCAGATAGATGCACGCGAGAGAAAGAGTATAAAAATATTTAAACGCCAGGGGGAGTGAAGGTAACGACTTTTCGATTTTCATGAGAGTAACTATATACGATTTCAGTATTCCATATCCAGCAAAAATTCACTTTTGACTTACTTCGCTCTCTGTACAGAGATGAAATTGCCCGCTATACTTAAAGAAAGAGATGCATCTATAAAAAAGGAGACACATTATGAACATACTCGCAGAATTCAGTATTGTGCCGGTGGGCACCGGATCAAGCATCAGTTCCGAAATTGCGCATGTGATGAAGATTGTTTCTGAAAGCGGTGTCCGGTACAAGGCGAATCCCATGGGCACGGTACTGGAAGGAACCTGGGATGAAGTCATGGGAGTCATTAAAAAGTGCCATGAAGCGGTTATGGCAAATGCTGACCGGGTCATTACCCGGATATCGATTGATGATCGAAAAAGCAAAGAACAGCGTATGGAGAAAAAAATCGAATCCGTAGAGCAAAAACTTGGCAAAAAACTGGAAAAATAATGAAGAAGGGCAGGCCATGCCTTGCATTCAAAAATCCATTCTTGCAGTATAACGAAAAATTAAATAAACAGGAGGCATTATGACTCCCGGGACAAAACGCGGTTATAAACTAACCTACAAGAAAAAACCACAGACAACGGATTCCTATATTTCCCGAAAAGGACAAGCAAAGATTTTATTATGTGAGGCCTGCAATGATGTGTACATGAATAAACGATGGTATCATGACAACAACCTCTCAGAACAAGCGGCACAGAATCCGGAAACTGTGAAAGTTATCTGTCCAGCGGATCAAAAAATACGAGACGACTTTCCCGGCGGCATTGTGACGCTGCGGGGAAGTTATGTTCGCTCGCACAAGGATGCCTTGTTGCAGCTTGTTAAAAACGAGGAGGAACGTGCGCGAGGATTAAATCCTTTGGAGCGGATCATATCTATCAAAGAGCATGGAAATGGCGAGGTTGTTATCACTACGACAAATGAGAAAATGGCTCAGCGCATCGGGAGGGCGATCAACAAGGCGTTTCACGGGGAAGTTTCCTATCGATGGTCGCATGACACGAAGCTGGTACGGGTGGATTGGAAGAGAGAAGAGGATAAAAGCAAGGTCGAGTAAAAAGGCCAAGTTCGTTAAGTTCCCTTTTCAAAAAAAGCAGTGGACCGTTCTTGTGCTTCAGCCATACTCGTACTGGACTGGACTCTGGAGGCCAGGTAATGACCAAATTTATAATTTTGGGCAAAATAATGGGTGAATTGCTTAAGCCTGCCCAGTCGGTACTCTGGCCGGAAAAGTTCAGTCAGGAGATCGATAAAGCAGCCGTACATCGCCGGCAAAGACACTGCTGGTTCCTCAATTTCGTAGCCATATATATCCCGTGCAATTTCCGCAAACAGCCAGGGTTTTATCACTGCGCCGCGGCCGAGCATCAGGCCGTCGGCTCCTGAAATACGCAGGCATTGTTCTGCATCCTGAACAGAGAATATCCCGCCATTGGCAATGACTGGAATATTGATCCAGTCCTTCACCTTAGAAATATACTCCCATCGCGGATTTCTTACAAAAGACTCCTCTTTAAGACGGGCGTGAATTGAGAGCATATCAATGCCCTCGTTTTCAAGCATGGTGCAAAAAGTTTTTAGTTTGTTTTCTTCTAAATCAATGCCGAGCCGGATTTTTGCGGAGAGAGGCAGTGGAGTACGTTTCCTTGCTTCGGCCACGATAAGGCGCACCACCTTCGGCTGTTCCATCAGACTGAAACCCGCGCCGAACTTGCCGATGGCTCGGGCTGGACAGCCCATGTTCAGATCAATAGCATCAGCCTTCAGCTCATGAAGCTTCTCTATGGCCGGGGCCAATTCTTCAACGGTAGAGACCAAGAGCTGATAGGAAAGCGGTTTTTCCAAATCAGTTCTGATCAGAAAAGGAGAGACTCGAGGGCTTTCTTTAGGCAGCCTTCTTGTTGAGAGCATTTCCGTGGAACCGAGACCGATTCCGCCAAAACCGAATATGATCTGCCTGAGCGCGCTGTGGGTAAGGCCCACCATCGGCGCCAGAAGCAAAGGCGGGTTGATTTGAAGATTTCGAACGTGGATTTGTCGGAGAGGGGTCTGCATGTGTTGTGAGTCAAAAACTTTACCAGAAAACAAAGGGGATATCAAATTAAAAGGCTTGTGTGCATCTTGCGTTTGAATATTATTTCAGACTATAAACAGAGGAGGGAGAGAACGAAGAAACATTTTTAGAGGCATACCACTTTCATATCGATCTATAACACTGTGTGTTTTAATAGCGCTATTGTTTTTGAATCCTGCTCTCCGTTAAAGTACTTATCCAGAACCTTAATAAATAGGGAATTGGAACCTTCCACACAAGCAAACAAGGTCATGCACGATTTGAATTTTATATCATCTGGATGACCAAAGATTTGTGAGATTGATTTTCCTTCAACAACAAGAACCAGTTCCGAGCATTCTATGAGGCGCATCCCGAGAATCGGATGGTTAAGATAGTGTTCGGCTTCTTGAATGCTTTTTATCGCATAGTAGTTTGAAGTTGTACTCTGTGCCAATCCTTCAATCTGCGGGAAAATAAACCACATCCAATGAGATTGTTTCTTGCCGTTTCTCAATTCTTGGAGAACGTTGTCATATATGTTTTCTTGAGCAGTTATGAAGCGGTGTAATTGAAATGGGTCATTATCATGGTTCTTCATACGGGTAAAAGGCTAGGTTTCTGAGCTCTCTTTTTTTAAAGATGCTAGGTATTCCTCCCATTCAATCGGAAGGAGATATTTCTTTTTGTTGTTGCATTCCTTGCAGGAAGGGACCAGGTTAGCATGCACAGACTTACCTCCCCGTGCAAGCGGGATCAGGTGATCCATGGTCAGTTCGCCGGGCTTGAATTTGCTCCCGCAATAATAGCAGATTCCCGTTGATCGCTTCCGTTTCCACCACGAAGAATCCCGCAGTTCCCGAGCTTTTGCTTTTTCACGCTTTATATAGGATTCATCAACCGAGATAAAAAAATCTTTATTCATGGTTTTTCACTATACTTTTTTTACGTTTTTTTGTCATCAGAAATATTCATGCTTGAATAGGTCATCCCACCTCGTAAGCTCTCAAAAATTCAATATTTTCCTTGACAATGCTTTGTACGATATATATACTTTGCCCAGCAGGTGGTATATAGTGGGAAACGGTGGGATCAAAGAGGAGAAGTATGTTTCGAGGCAGTTTTGAACATACCGTTGATGTAAAAGGCCGAGTAAGCATGCCGTCACGGTTCCGTGAGATTATTACGGACCATTATGATGGAAAACTTATTCTGGCTATGGATTATGACCGCTGTCTTACCGTGTATCCGCTTCAGGAGTGGGAGCAGCTTGAAGAAAAAATCAAAACCCTTCCTATGATGAAACAAGAAGTAAAAGATTTCAGGCGATTTTTACTTTCATCTGCAACAGAATGTGAATTGGACAAACAAGGAAGAATACTGCTCCCTCCTGTGCACCGCGAACATGCAGGGATATCAAAAAATGTGGTGTTTGTTGGAATTATCGAGAAGGTCGAAATCTGGGATGCAGGATCATGGAAGACAAGGAATTCTCAACATGGCGATACGATCGGCAATGCACTTGCCGCACTGGGACTATGATATGGATTCAAAGATCAAAGTATATCAGATGAACCTGGAAGGCGAAATCGATGCTCTGAAAATGGACGAGATCAGCAAAGTCGTCGGGCAATTGATTAAAGGTGAAATGTACGGTCTGATTTTGAATTTTGAATCGGTCGAGCACATTCATTTTACGATTCTTCCTGCACTCGTTGAAGAGAAAAAACGGATTCAGTCGTTTGGCGGCGATATGCGGCTTGCGGGCTTGTCAGATTATATAAAAAATATTTTCCGCACAACAAGCGTGCTTGAAGAATTTCAGGTATATGATACGGTGCAGCAGGCCGCGAAGAGCTTCGGTGGTTCAAAACCCATAACTAATCTGCCGCTTGGATTATGAGTACGAAAAATGTAGGACGCAGTGAATGAAATCCGCCATACTCCGGTTCTGCTCCAGGAGGCAGTTGATCTGCTCGCGCCTCATCCAGGCGGTGTTTACCTCGATGGAACCCTAGGAGCCGGCGGACATGCAGAAGAAATTCTAAGGCGTTCTGCGCCGGACAGTGTCCTTATCGGACTCGATCAAGATGCCGAAGCTGTTGACCGGTGTCGAATTCGCCTTTTGCCATACGGCAACCGCGTTATTCTTCGGCAGGCGAATTTCAAGGACATGGCGGAGATTCTTGCAGAGCTTGGGTGCGAAGCAGTAGACGGCGTGCTTCTTGATCTTGGCGTTTCCTGGTTTCACCTGAGGACCGCAGAGCGGGGATTCAGTTTTCTGCTCGACGGTCCATTGGATATGCGTATGGACCAGCGCGGTCAACAGACTGCAGCAGATCTGGTGAACACCCTCTCCCGTGATGAGCTGGCGAAGATACTGTATGAGTACGGTGAAGAACGCAAGGCGGGTGCAATAGCGAGGGCGATAGAACAGGCACGGACCCGTGAATCGATCACAAAAACGGTTCAGCTTGCGAATATTGTTGCACGGGTGTTTCCTTCCTCCTGGCCCCGTCATATGCATCCCGCCACGCGGACGTTTCAGGCTCTTCGGATTGCTGTCAATAAGGAACTTGAATCTCTGGAAGAGGGCTTGCAGCACGGCATACACATACTCAAGCCGGGAGGCCGTTTTTCCGTTATTACGTTTCATTCATTGGAAGACCGCATCGTAAAGCGGGCATTTGCGGAAGCTGTGCAACGCTGCGTCTGTCCCCCGAAGCTGCCGGTTTGTTCCTGTAATAAAAAACAGGAATTGATTCTCGTGACGCGAAAAGCGGTGAAACCCAGCCCTGAAGAAGTACAGGATAATCCGGCGGCTCGCAGTGCAAAATTGAGAGTCGCTGAAAAAGTAAAGAATGCAATGCGAGCGGAATCAGCATGAACACTCGAGTAAGTCATATAGGATCACTGGTGTTTGAGCAGAGCAAGCGCGGAAACATTCGCCGGGTTATTGCCGTACTCGTTATCGTTGCATGCCTGATGCTGTATGTTGCCGGAAAAGTGAATATTGTTCGGCTCGGATATAACATTGAGACGCTTGAAAAGGAAAAAAACGAACTGGAACGGGAGAATCGCGCTCTCCTTATAGAGACTTCCATGCTGATGTCCGCAGCCCGGATAGAAGAGATCGCGATAAAACGTCTTGGAATGGTCAGGCCTGCAAAAGAGAACATCGTGGTTGTAAGGAAAACCGGAAAAGAAACCACGGACGGAAAGAATCGTTCCGGGAAAAGCGGAAAATGATAATAGCCCGAGTTTTTTGGTACGGAGCGTAGGGAATCATGGAACGACGGGGAAGAATTCTTGTACTCGTGTTTTTGCTGGGAATTGGTTTCGCTCTGATTGCCCTGCGGCTGGTCTATCTTCAGGTGTATCAGCGGGGACCCCTTTCTGCGCGTGCTGAACGGCAACAAGAGCGCGTGGTAACGATAGAGCCGAAACGGGGCACGATCTATGATCGCATGAGGCGTGAACTGGCAGTCAGTCTTGATGTTGACTCGGTCTATGGCGTCCCATCAGGAACAGAAGACCCGCATGCCGTCGCATCCAAACTCGCCCGTATCCTTCAGGAAGATCCAAAATCACTCGAACGGAGGCTTGCCGGCGACAAACATTTTGTCTGGCTCAGCCGAAAGGTTGATCCAGGCAAAACAGAAAAGGTCAGAGAACTGGGCTACCGGGAAATCGGGATCCGGCTTGAACCAAAACGATTTTACCCGAACAAAACTCTGGCGGGTCCTCTTCTTGGTTTCACGAGTCTGGACAACAAGGGTCTTGAAGGTCTTGAATACACCTACGACAAGATTTTGAAAGGCGTTCCGGGCTGGATTCTTGCGGAAAAGGATGCTGTAGGGAGAACCGTTTTCCCTGGCGGGCACGGCCTCCAATACCGGATGCCCAAACCGGGAAATGACATTGTTCTGACGATTGACGAAGTGATTCAGCACATTGCGGACAAGGAAATTGATGCGGCGCTTATGAGCAACCGCGCCAAGGGAGGCGTCTGCATTGTGATGGATCCCCGGACAGGCGAAATCCTCGCGATTTCGGTCCGGACTACAGTCTCAGGCAGGACTTTCAATCCGAATGAGCCGAAGAGATATAAACCTGGCGAGTGGAGAAACAGGGCAGTAACCGATGCATTCGAACCCGGCTCTATTTTCAAACCGATTATCGCTGCTGCTGCGCTCGAAGAACGGGTCGTGCATCCGCTCGAGCGATTTGATTGTTCTGCAGGATTGATTCAGCTGGCAGACCGGACTGTGCATGATGATGAAAGAAACGGAGTACTGACCTTTACGGACGTGATTGCCAAATCAAGCAACGTCGGTACCATAAAAGTTGCGATGCGGCTCGGCAAGGAACGGTTTGCAAAGTATATAACCGCTTTCGGATTTGGGAAGAAAACCGGGATTGATGTTCCCGGAGAGATCACTGGGCTGTTGAAAGATGTGGGAGACTGGTCAGGCGTGTCGCTCGGTTTTATTGCGATCGGACAAGAGATCGGCGTTACTCCGATTCAGATGGCTTCGGCGTATTGTGTTCTTGCGAATGGCGGCGTCCTGATGAAGCCATATCTTGTATCGCAGATTATTGCCCGGGAGGGGAGCGAAGGGCAGCGATTCAGGCCGGAGCCTGTTGGACGTATTCTGAATGAAACAACCACTGCAAAATTAAATAAAATACTTCAACGGGTAATTGAAACGGGGACGGGTCAGAAAGCAAAGCCGACCGGATATACTGCGGCCGGGAAAACAGGCACAGCGCAGAAGGTCGATTTCAAAACAAAACGCTATTCTAAAAAGGACTATGTCAGCTCCTTTGCAGGATTTGTCCCGGCACGGTCACCTCGTCTGGTGGTTCTCGTCATGATTGATAGTCCTGCGGGAAGCATTTACGGAGGAAGCGTTGCTGCTCCGGTATTCAAAACAGTTGCGGAACAGAGTCTTGCGTATCTTCAGGTGCCGCCTGATGATGTGGAAGGAAAAATGCTTCTGGTGAACCGATGAAACTCGGAACTTTATTGACAGCGCTTGAGATGGAGAAAAATCCTCTGTCCGACGCATACGATCTCGAGGTGCGGGACATTGCGTATGATTCCCGGGTGGTACAACCGGGTTCCCTGTTTGTGGCCGTGCGAGGATTTCAGTCGGACGGCCATCAGTTTATTCCGGATGCAGAACAAAAGGGCGCTGCAGCAATTATTGCGGAAAGAACATCTGCAAAATCCGGAAAAGCGCCGCTGCTCGTGGTTCAGGATTCCCGGCGTGCGCTTGCTCTTCTTGCGACCGCCTTTTACGGACAGCCATCGCAGAAATTGAAATTGATCGGGATCACGGGAACAAATGGGAAAACCACCACGACCTATCTTGTGAAATCAATTATCGAAACAGCAGGCCGGAAAACCGGGCTTATCGGTACGATTGATTACCGTATCGGTGAGCGAGTATACCCTGCACCGAATACAACACCTGAGTCGCTTGACCTTCAACGGCTGCTTGCGGAAATGGTGGACTATGGTGCTGAGTATTGTGTGATGGAAGTTTCATCGCATGCGTTAGAACTTGGAAGGATCCAAGGCTGCACGTTCGCGGTTGCTGGTTTTACGAATTTAACCCAGGACCATCTTGATTTTCATACAACCATGGAAGCGTATCTTGCTGCGAAGCTCAAACTCTTCACATCTCTTTCCGAAGAGGTTTTTGCGGTCATTAATAAGGATGATCCGAATTCAGAAACCTTGATTCGGCTGACTCGTGCAAAAAAATTTACCACTGGTTTTTCAGACGATGCAGATATTCGCCCGGCAGGAACAATCAATCATGATTTGAACGGGCTTTCTTTTCCCGTTCACATTCCAGGCGGGACTATCATCCTAGAGTCGCCGCTCATCGGAAAACATAACGTTTACAATATTCTGACGGCAATCGGTATTGCGCATGCCTTGGGATTTACGAGCGAACAGATCTGTACAGGAATACGCACGATGCAGGCGGTTCCTGGCAGGATGGAAAAAATAAACGAAGGCCAGGCATACGGTGTTCTGGTTGATTATGCGCATACTGAGGATGCTCTTGTACGGCTTCTAGAGGCTGTCCGAGAAATTACTGAAAAGCGGGTGATTACGGTGTTTGGGTGTGGGGGAGATCGCGACCGCAGCAAACGGCCAAAGATGGGCAAAGCAGCTATCACGGGAAGTGATGTCGTTATTGTAACGTCTGATAACCCCCGATCCGAAGATCCGCTCGCCATTATCCGGGAAATTGAACAGGGGATGGCCGGCATTGGTATAAAGACCGAGTACAAGGATCCCGTAGTGGCGATTTCCGGTAAAAAACCATATTATGTTCTGCCCGACCGGCAAGAAGCCATAGCTGCTGCAATACGAATGGCAATGCCAGGAGACATTATCGTGCTGGCTGGAAAAGGGCATGAAACGTACCAGATCATCGGATCAAACAAGATGCCGTTTGACGACCGCGAAGCAGCACGGCAGGAGATCAGAAAGAATCAAAGAAGATGATGCATCATGACAAGACAACCGGTTCTTCTCGAAAGATCATGCACTGCGCATTCTTTTTCCTCGGAGTGCGCTATGAATGAAACGGAAAAAAATCTGCTGTACGAAATTCTGGGGAGGATAACGAAGATGGAGATCGCAGGAATTTCCATAGACTCCAGGAATATCAAGGGAGGGGAGCTGTTTGTCGCATTAAAAGGAGATCGTTTTGACGGCCATGATTTTGTGCCGGACGCAATCCAGAAGGGCGCATGGGGCGCCTTGGTTGACCGGACCATTTTTGAAGAAAAATTCGAGAGCATCGGCGGATACCAGAATATTCTTCCGGTTGATGATACCTTAACCGCTTTACAGGAATTGGCCAGGATTAACCGAAAAAAATATTCGATTCCACTGATTGGGATCACCGGATCGAATGGAAAAACAACGACCAAGGAAATGCTCGCCTCGATTCTGAAACAAAACGGTCCGGTGCTCAAGAACGAAGGAAACATGAACAACCATATCGGCGTACCGCTTACCCTGATGCGACTGGATGCAAGCCACAAGGCAGCAGTTGTTGAGATGGGGATGAGCGCGCCAGGCGAGATTGAGACGCTTGCCCGGATTGCAGGACCGACCATCGGGGTGATTACGAACATAGGGCCGGCGCATCTTGAGTTTCTCGGAACACTTGAGATGATTGCCCATGCAAAGGGAGAATTGCTGGAGCGGCTCTCTGCTGAAGACACGGCAGTCCTGAACGCCGATGATCCGCGTGTTGGAATATTGAAGTCAAAGTTTACAGGCCGGATTATCATGTTCGGGATCGAGCAGGAAGCCGATGTAAGGGCAACGAATATCAAGCAGAAACAGAACACCTTTGCATTCAAGCTTTCTGTGTCAGGAAACACCACACCTGTTCTCCTGAACACCCTGGGTCGACACAATATTTATAATGCTCTTGCTGCTGCGGCTGCTGCGCATGCTGCAGGCATGACGCTTGATGCAATTAAAACCGGCCTTGAGGAATTTGCGCCTGTTGCCATGCGATCGGAAATGAAGCAGCTTCAGGGCAGAATTGTGTTCGCTGATTATTACAATGCGAATCCTGCTTCCATGCAAGCCGCACTCGCCACCCTGATGTCACTTAAAAAGAAAGGGCGTTCCCTCGCTGTCCTGGGTGATATGCTTGAACTGGGAACTTCATCACCGAAAGAGCATGCAGCAATCGGGCAATTGGTCGCGGAGCTGGGCATTGATGTGCTGATTACGATTGGACCGCTGTCGAAGCACCTAGCCGATGGTGCGATCAAAGCAGGAATGAAAAAAAATCAGGTCTTTGAAGCACAGACGCATGCTGAAGCAGTTGCCTTGATTCAAAAGCATTCACGCCGAGGCGACGCTGTTTTGGTGAAGGGATCGCGCGGCATGAAGATGGAAAAGATTCTGGAGGAATTCTGATGCTGTACCACTTGCTGTATCCGCTTCACACGACATTTTCCGGTTTTAATGTATTTAAATACATCACTTTCCGGAGTGCAGGAGCGGCACTTACTGCACTCTTGATTAGTTTTTTGCTCGGTCCAAGCATGATTGCCTGGCTTCGGAAGATCAAGGCAGGCCAGCATATCAGAAATGACGGGCCACAGACGCATTTGTCAAAACAGGGTACGCCGACCATGGGAGGGATTCTCATCATTGCCGCACTCGCTGTTTCCATTTTGCTCTGGGCGGATCTGACGAACAAGTATATGTGGGTTGTGCTTTTATCAACGCTTGCCTTCGGCGGAATCGGGTTGTGGGATGATTATCTCAAGGTCGTAAAAAAACGGTCCACTGGACTTCTGGCCCGTGAAAAATTCAGTCTCCAAATTCTTGCTGCGCTTGCCATCGGTATATTTCTGTATTACTTCGCAAAAGATCCGAATGCGGCACATCTCTCGGTTCCCTTTATCAAGAAGGTGGTGATTGATCTCGGCTGGTTCTATATACCGTTTGCGGTTATTGTGATGGTTGGTTCATCCAATGCGGTGAATCTGACGGACGGGTTGGACGGCCTTGCTGCAGGCCTCGTGGGAATTGCGAGCATTGCGAATGCGGTCATTGTGTATATCAGCGGAAACCGGTTGATTGCCGAGTATCTCAAAATTCCCTATATCGCAGGAAGTGGAGAACTGACGGTGTTCTGCGGCGCGCTGCTCGGGACCTGTCTTGGATTTCTGTGGTACAACGCGCATCCTGCGGACGTTTTTATGGGGGACACCGGATCGCTTGCTCTGGGTGGCGCCCTGGGCGCACTTGCGCTTGTAACCAAGCATGAACTGATTCTTATTATTGTGGGCGGCATTTTTGTGGTTGAAACGCTCTCGGTGATCATGCAGGTTGCTTCGTATAAAATGACCGGAAAACGGATTTTTCGCATGGCGCCCATTCATCATCATTTCGAACAATTGGGCTGGCCCGAGACAAAGGTTATTGCGCGATTCTGGATCATTGGGATTATTCTTGCCCTGATATCCCTCGGGTCATTGAAATTGAGATAATCAACACGGAAAGAGGATAGTTGTGGAAACTGATTTTAAAGGGAAAAAAATTACGGTTGTCGGGATGGGGAAAAGCGGGATTGCAGCTGCACGGGTGCTTGCTGATCTCGGCGGCTGCGTCACGATCACGGATAAAAAACCGATTCAGGAACTAGAATCGCAGATTACCATGCTCAGGAATGCGGCTGTCTCAATAGAAGCAGGGGGTCATCCGGAGCGACTGTTTCTCGAATCTGATCTTATTGTGCTGAGTCCTGGGGTGCCCAAGATACTTCCGCTTCTGCAGGCCCAGCGCCACGGAGTAACAATCATCAGCGAACTCGAGCTGGCATGGCAGATTTCAAATGCTCCCTACATCGGCATTACCGGAACCAATGGAAAATCAACCGTCACGACGCTCGTCGGGCTCATGCTCGAGAAAGCGGGGAGGCAGGTTCTTGTTGCAGGAAATATCGGGAATGCGCTCACGGATCATGTTCATGAGCTCAAAACCAGAGAGTGGATCGTTGCTGAACTCTCGAGCTTCCAACTTGAAGATATTCACGAATTCAGACCAAAGATTGGCGCAATTCTGAATCTGACACAGGATCATCTTGACCGGTATCATACGCTCGAAGAATATGGAGAAGCAAAAGCACGGGTATTTATGAATCAACGGAAGGATGATTTTCTGATTTTGAACTTCGATGATCCGCTGGTGAAGTCATATGCCAATCAGACTCAGGCAACCGTGGTTCCGTTCTCGAGGCTGCTCCGCTTTAATCCCGGCGCATGCGTGCATGAAGGGTTTGTTACCTTCAACGGAAAGCGTATCTGCAGAACAGATGAAATCCGTATCCAGGGTGTCCATAATCTTGAAAATGCCCTGGCTGCAGCAGCAATCTCTCTGTCTGCAGGAGCTGACAAAGATGCGGTTGCTGAAGTGCTTAGGGAATTTTCAGGGCTTGAACATAGGCTCGAATTCGTGCGCGAAAAAAACGGTGTTCGCTATATCAATGATTCCAAAGGAACGAACGTCGGCGCAGTCATTAAATCCGTGGAGAGCTTTCATGAACCGGTTATTCTGATAGCGGGCGGGTATGACAAAGGAAGCGATTTCAGCCCGCTGTATTCCTTGTTCAAAGAAAAAGTGAAACTTTTGATCTTGATCGGGAAGGCAGCAGATAAAATGCAGCAAGCCCTGGATAGTGCAACAGAAACTATCCGGGCGAACACGCTTGAGGAAGCAGTTCAGCGCGCGTCACAAAAAGCATCGTCCGGTGATGTGGTTTTGTTGTCCCCGGCATGCGCAAGCTTCGACATGTTCAAAGATTTTGAGGACCGGGGAAAACAGTTCAAGGAAGCAGTACGAAATTTGTAATTCTATAAAGAACATTGGATGCTTCTATGCAGGCGATGATGCACTATAAGGCACATTATGACGGGATTCTCCTGTTTGCCATTCTGATGCTTGTGGTGACCGGGGTGGTGATGGTGTACAGCTCGAGCAGCGTGGTCGCGCTCACTACGTATGATGATACGACGTTTTTTTTGAAACGCCAGATTGTCTGGGCGGTGCTCGGACTGGCATGCATGTTCGTAACCATGAGAGTGGATCACCGGCTTTTGTCTGACAGGCGGCTTGTGGTTGCACTGCTAATTCTTTCGCTTCTTTGCCTTGCATTAACACTGGTTCCCGGGATCGGTACGATGATCAACGGATCCCGGAGATGGCTGCGATACGGCATGCTTTCATTCCAGCCGTCAGAACTGGCGAAATTCGCGCTTATCCTGTATCTGAGCTACTATATTGCCAAACAGGGCGAACGTTTGCGGAGCTTCATGCAGGGACTGTTTCCCGCCTACATTGTGTCCGGCATATTCCTGGTCATGACGCTTGTGCAGCCGGACTTCGGTGCAACCATGACCATGGCTGGTGTTGCCGGAATTCTGCTGTTTGCCGGTGGGGCAAACGTGCTTCATCTTATCGGGACTCTTCTGTTAGCATCGCCGTTTGTTTACACTGCGGTTGCTCACAGCACGTACCGGCTGAAAAGGATTTTTGCGTTTCTCGATCCATGGTCTGATCCGCAGGGTTCCGGCCATCAGATTATCCAATCATTTCTTGCGTTCGGGAGCGGCGGTTTGTTCGGCAGAGGCCTTGGCGAAGGCAGGCAGAAGCTTCTTTTTCTTCCAGAGCGTCATTCTGATTTTATTTATGCGGTGATCGGCGAAGAGCTTGGCCTTATCGGAGCGCTGGTTGTGTTAACGTTGTTTCTTGTTATTTTATGGCGCGGTGTTGTGACTGCCCTCGGATCAATAGAGCCGTTCAGCCGGATGCTTGCGCTTGGCATAACTCTGCTTATCTGCGTGCAGGGATTGATTAACATGGCGGTTGTGACCGGACTTTTGCCGACCAAAGGGATTGCATTACCGCTTGTCAGTTACGGCGGGTCATCGCTTGTGATCACGATGGCTGCGCTTGGGGTATTGCTTAATATTTCGCGCGAAACTCGTTAGAAACAGGATGCCGGATGTCGGATACAAGATGCATGATACCAGATGCCAGATGCCGGATACATGAAATAGATACTCGATGCATGATGCCCGATGAGAGATGAGAAGATGAGTGTGCTCATATGAAAGTATTGATTGCCGGAGGAGGGACCGGAGGGCATTTGTATCCCGGGATCGCTATTGCGCGGGAGCTCATGAAAAATCCCACGAATGAGGTCTTATTCGTTGGAACTGAACAGGGGATTGAGGCACGGGTCCTTCCCCGGGAAGGGTTACGAGTAAAATTCATCCCGGCAGGAAAACTAAAGGGCATGGATTTTTTTTCAAAACTTAAAACTTTCGCAAAACTTCCTGCAGGCTTCATACGGTCGTTTCAGCTGCTTCAGGAAGAGCGGCCTGACATTGTTATTGGTGTGGGAGGCTATGCATCTGCTCCCCTGGGAGCCGCAGCAGGCATTCTGAGGTTCCCTTTGATCGTGGTTGAACCGAACTCCTATCCGGGACTTGCGAACAAGATACTCGGGAGAACAGCCGTCTCGGTTGCCCTCTGTTTCCCCGGGACAGCGGCAAAGGATTTTTTCCCTCCGGAAAAAACGGTTCTGCTTGGGCCGCTGGTCAGGAAGGGAATCGATCAGGGAGATCGAACCAAGGCATGTGAGCGATTCGGGTTTGATCCCAATGGATTTACCCTTCTGGTTATGGGAGGGAGCGGTGGAGCGCATGCCATCAATATGGCAATGAAGCAGGCAGCTCAAAAATTGACCAGAATCAGGAATCTTCAGGTCCTTCATGCAACCGGAGAGCATGATGCGCCGGACGTCCTGACCGGTTATCGTTTGGCTGGTCTTAAGGCAACAGTCCTCCCATACATTCATGCTATGGAAGATGCGTATGCAGTTGCGGATCTGGTGATTGCGCGTTCAGGTGCTACCACGGTGGCAGAGCTTGCGGTATGCGGAAAGCGGGCGATTCTGATTCCGTTTCCCTATGCGGCTGACAATCACCAGGAATACAACGCTCGAACGCTTGCTAGCCGGGGTTCAGGAGAGGTTCTTCTGCAAAAAGATCTGACGCCGGATCTCCTGGCTGAAGTAATAAAAAAACATGCAGAACACCCGAATGCTCCAGTCGGTGTGCGCATGGCAAGTACGGCAGCTGAAGAGATTGTGAGGATCTGCAACGATCATGTTCAAAAAAATTAAACATATTCATTTCATCGGGATTGGCGGAATCGGCATGAGCGGCATTGCCGAGGTGCTCCTGAACCTCGGATACCGGATTTCCGGCTCTGATATGAGAGAATCGGAAACAACAGAACGGCTTCGGAAGCTGGGCGGAGAAATTTCGATCGGTCATGCCCCGGAACATATTACGGAACCCCATGTGGTGGTCATTTCTTCAGCAGTCACGAAGGAAAATGTCGAAATGATGGCTGCACGTGAAAAACAGATTCCGGTTATTCCCCGGGCTGAGATGCTTGCGGAATTGATGCGGCTGAAATACGGGATTGCAATTGCCGGAGCGCATGGAAAAACGACTACGACGTCGATGGTTGCAACGGTGCTTGCGGCCGGAGGGATCGATCCTACGGTCGTGATCGGGGGAAAAGTTAACAGCCTGGGAACGAACGCAAAGCTCGGACAGGGCGAGTTTCTGGTGGCTGAAGCGGATGAAAGCGATGGAAGCTTTCTTGCTCTATCTCCGGCGATCGCGGTTGTTACGACAATTGATGCCGAGCATCTCGATTATTACCGTGACATCGATGAGATTAAAGATGCATTTCTTTCCTTTATCAACAAGGTTCCGTTTTACGGGATGTCCGTTCTCTGTCTTGATCAGCCGCATATTCAGGCGCTTCTTCCCATGGTACAGAAGCGGTATGAAACATACGGTTTGAGTTCGCAGGCGGATTATCAGGCTCGCGACATCGTGCTTCGTCCGCTGGGCTCCCGGTTCAAGGTCGTGCATCACGGGACCGACCTCGGATGGTTTGAACTCTCGATTCCGGGCGTGCATAATATCAACAACGGTCTTGCCGCTATTGCCGTTGCCCGGGAACTCGAGATTGATCTTGAGATCATCAGAAAAGCGTTGAAAGAGTTCAGCGGCGTTCAGCGTCGGTTCCAGGTCAAAGGAGAGAAAAACGGAATTACGGTCGTTGACGATTACGGTCACCATCCGACCGAGATCAAGGCTACCCTGGCTGCGGCAGCAGCGGCTGATGATCGAAGAATTGTCGTCGTATTTCAGCCGCACCGGTATTCAAGAACACGGCACCTGCTCCCGGATTTTTTCACCGCATTCAATGAAGCGGACAAACTCATTATCATGGACATTTACGCTGCCGGAGAAACACCGATTCCGGGCGTATCAGGACAGGCGCTGTATGAAGGTATAAAAAAATACGGCCACAAGGATGTGACGTTTATTCCGGTTCGTGAAGAGGTGCTCCGGCATTTGAAAAAAAATACGAAACAAGGAGATATTGTTCTTACGCTCGGAGCAGGAGATGTGTGGAAGATTGGGGAACAATTTTTAGAAGCAGTATAGGAAAAGCAGAAATCAAGTAATCAAAATGGAGTGGATATGAAAATTCATATACGAGGAGAGATCCGAAAAAATGAACCCTTAAGCAGGCACACCTCATTTGGCATTGGAGGGCCTGCCGATATTTTTGCCTGTCCCATTGACGCTGAAGATGTAAACGTTTTGCTGCATGCATTCCAGGAACAGAACATACCCTATTTTGTTCTTGGCGGAGGTACGAATCTGCTTGTCCGGGATGGTGGATTCCGGGGAGCGGTTATCTGTCTCAAACACATGAACATGATCAAGATCGAACGTGAGTATCGCTCGATTGGCGGGACGTTTTTCTCGCTCTCTGCAGAGGGCGGTGCGCTTATGCCGAAGCTTGTTTCGGTTGCCGCCGAAGAAGGGCTGACCGGCTTTGAATTCGCGGCGGGAATTCCGGGAACCGTGGGCGGAGCAGTCCGAATGAATGCCGGAACCGCGATGGGTGATATCAGCGGAGTCATTCATTCGGTAACGCTCATATCTCCTGATTCGACCATTACCATACGGGAACGGGAGGAAATCGGATTTGGATACAGAAAATCTTCTATTCCAAACGGTTCACTCGTGCTGAATGCGCGGATAAGCCTTCGCCGGGATGATAAAGACAAGGTCAAGGCCAGGGTCCAAGAATTGCTCGATAAACGGAAAGAGCGACAGCCCTGGAGATATCCGAATGCTGGATCGATTTTTAAAAACCCGAATGAAAAGCCGGCAGGCGTGCTGATTGAATCAGCAGGGTTGAAGGGAAAAAAAGTCGGCAGTGCGCAAATTTCAGATAAACATTGTAATTTTATCGTGACCATCGGAGAAGGCAAGGCAGCCGATGTTATTGAGCTTATGGATATGATTACGAAAACGGTGCTTGACCGGCATGGCGTACGGCTTGAGCCGGAAATTCAAATTATCGGGGAAGACTAATGGGATTGGTGACGAATAAAAAAATCGGTGTTTTGATGGGAGGATTGTCATCCGAGCGGGAAGTTTCGCTGGCAACCGGACGGGCAATCTCGAAGGCTTTACAGGACAAGGGATATCAAGTCGTTGATATAGATGTGGGAAGAGATGTTGCCGAAAAAATTCATGACAGCCACATTGATATCGCATTCATCGCGCTTCACGGAAAATACGGAGAAGACGGGGCGATCCAGGGAATGCTGGAGGTCATGGGTATTCTCTATACGGGTTCGGGGGTTCTTGCAAGCGCCATTGGAATGAATAAAACTGTTTCCAAACAATTATTTCGTTCCCAGGGGCTTCTCGTGGGACCGTATGAAGTTGTTTACAGCGGTACGGCTGACCGTGTTTCTGGCGTGATCGAGAACCTGAAATTCCCGGTGGTTGTCAAACCCCATGCAGAAGGATCGAGTGTCGGGATAAGCCTTGTTTTTAAAAAAGAGGAAATTGCGCCAGCGCTGGAGCTTGCCTTCAAGTATGGAAATGAAATTCTCATCGAAAAATTTATTACAGGCAAGGAAGTCCAGGTCGGGATACTGGGGAACCGGGCACTGGGCGTGATTGAAATCGTTTCAAAGCACGCTTTTTACGATTATGCCGCGAAATATGAAAAGGGAATGTCGGAACATTTTTTCCCCGCACGAATTTCTGAGAAGGCATATCAAATGCTGCTCGAAGCAGGACTGGCAGCCCATCGTGCCATCGGGTGCAGCGGATACAGCCGGGTTGATTTTATTCTGGACGAGTCAGAATCAGCATACATTCTGGAAGTGAACACGCTTCCCGGCATGACTGCGACCAGCCTTCTGCCGGAAATTGCAAAAGGGGTAGGTATTCAATTTCCCGAGTTGGTCGAGGAGATTCTTCGGTTGGCGCTGGAAAAAGACATCCGGAGAAGGTAAGAACGTTCGAGGAACATGCGAGATTATAAAAATGTAAGTGTTCCAAAACAGTACCGTACCGTAACTCGGGCAACCAGACAACGGGTCCTTCTGAACCGTCCAAAGGCTCGAAGCGGGAACTGGTTTCCCCGGGCAAAAAACGCGGCACAAAAATGTCTGCTCATCATGCTTCTCGCGGCTGCCGGCTGGCTGGGCTGGCAGGCATACCGCGTTATCACCCATGCTCACGTATTTCAGATTTCAGGTGTTGATGTGAAAGGGGTGCGGCAGCTTACGGAAGCTGATTTGAAAGAAATCGTTGGTGTGTTCACCGGGCAGAATATTTTTCAGGCTGATCTGAACGCAGCAGTGATTCGAGCCCAGGCAAACCCATGGATCAATAGTATAAGCATTTCCCGGCGGCTGCCGGACAGGATCAGCATGGTGGTGACCGAGCGGGTACCGTTCGCAATTTTGGATACCGGGAAAAACCGGTTCCTTGTGGATGTCAGCGGGGTAGTCATTACCCGGGTTCCGAATGACCAGACAGGGCTCTGGCCGTTTCCCGCTGTTTCGATAAAGGATTACCGGGCAATGCCAGGGGAACAGATCGCGCTGGAAGGCATGCACGAAGCCTTGAAGCTTCTGGGAGAAATTACAAAACGCGGAGGATGGGAACTCCAGGAATTAACCATCAAGGCAGGGACTCCTGAGTCGCTCACCGTGGTGTATGCAGGTCATGAATTCAGATTCGGGAGCGGCCGATATGGGGAAAAACTAAAAAGACTTTTTGAAGTGATGACGGATATGAAGCAGCGTGGCCAGGATATTGCGTATGTTGATCTTCGCCCAATGCGGCAGGTTGCGGTGATGCCTAAAAAAGAAGAAAAACGAGTAACAATACGGAAAAAAAGAACATGACCACTCATGTGCCAGGGGGTGTATAGTGGCAAAAAAAATGGATAACGTGCTCGTCGGGCTCGATCTGGGAACGACCAAGGTGTGCGCTATTGTCGGAGAAGTAAAAGAGGGAGGCCGGGTCGATATTATCGGGATCGGCATCAATCCTTCACATGGCTTGAAAAAAGGCGTGGTTGTGAACATTGACAGCACGGTTGAATCCATAAAAAAAGCCGTGCATGAAGCTGAACTCATGGCCGGAGTTGAGATCAATTCCGTGTATGTCGGGATTTCCGGCGGGCATATCAAGGGAATCAATTCACGAGGCGTGGCAGCAATCAAAAACCGTGAAGTGGGCTCAGCCGATGTTGCCCGTGCGATCGACGGCGCGCGTGCAGTCAATATTCCGCTCGATCAGCAGATTCTCCATGTGCTTCCGCAGGAATTCATTATTGATGATCAGGACGGTATCAAGGAGCCGCTCGGCATGTCCGGGACTCGGCTCGACGTCAAAGTCCACATTATCACCGGCGCGGTGACTGCAATCCAGAACATTGTAAAAAGCTGTTCGCGGGCGGGATTAAGCGTGCATGACCTTGTGCTCCAGCCACTGGCATCGAGCAGGGCGGTATTGACCGCTGAAGAACAGGAACTTGGCGTGGTGGTAGTTGATATCGGAGGCGGGACAACGGATCTTGCATTTTTTCTTGAAGGAAGCCTGTGGCATACGGAAGTGCTTCCGATCGGCGGCAACCACCTGACGAACGATATTGCGATCGGGCTTCGCACGCCTGCATCCGAAGCGGAGAAGATCAAAATCAAATTCGGATGCGCGCTTTCATCTCTCGTGAAACACGAAGAAACGCTGGATGTCCCGAGCGTTGGAGGACGACCACCCCGGCTTCTTTCTCGACAGATTTTATGCGAGATCATAGAACCGCGCGTGGAGGAGTTATTCGGCATGGTGCAGCAGCGGCTCAAGAAGACCGGGTTTGAGGATATGTTTGCATCCGGTGTCGTCCTGACCGGGGGGACTGCGCTCATGGAAGGGGTGCAGGATGCTGCTGAGCGTTACCTTGGCCTTCCTGTCCGCTGTGGAACACCGCGCAATATTGGTGGGCTTATGGATGTGGTAAACAGCCCTATTTATGCGACAGGAGTCGGGCTCGTTATTTACGGGGCCGAGAACCAGGTGGAACAGCCACGTGCTTTCCGAAGCGTTGGAAGCGTGAATAAGTTCTGGAAATGGCTGGGAGAGTATATTTAAATACGGAATAAAGGCCTGCTGAACGTAAATGAGTTTCCTACTTTATTGGAGGGACCATGGAAGACAATCTTGAACTTCGCTTTCAAGATATCATGGAGTTTATAGCTGATTCAGCCAAAGAAACCCAGAAAATGGAACCGCAGGAAGAGAGGAGGGCAAACGGGATGTTCGAATTTGAAGAGGAAAAACTGCCTGCTGTCATCAAAGTGATTGGTGTCGGAGGAGGCGGGAGTAATGCCGTAAACAGTATGATCCAGTCCGAAATCAAGGGAGTGCAGTTTATTGTGGCGAACACCGATATGCAGGCTCTGGATCTTTCCCGGGCGCCCATGAAACTTCAGATTGGTTCCAAACTTACCTGTGGACGGGGAGCTGGCGCCAATCCGGAGATCGGACGCTCTGCGGCACTTGAAGACGCGGACAAAATTTCTGCAGCGATCTCCGGTGCTGACATGGTTTTCATCACTGCCGGCATGGGCGGAGGAACAGGGACCGGAGCTGCGCCCATTATCGCAAGCCTGGTGCGGGAAGCAGGCGCATTGGCTGTTGGTGTTGTCACTCGACCGTTCAGTTTCGAGGGCGAGACGCGTTCCCGCAAGGCCGATGAAGGAGTGAACGAACTTAAGAAAAACGTGGATGCACTTATCGTGATCCCCAATGAACGACTCCTGAATCTTGCCGAAAAGAGGACTACCCTGCTTGAATCATTCAAACTTGCGGACGACGTGCTCGGCCAGGCAGTCAAAGGTATTTCGGATGTGGTCATGGTTCCGGGATACGTGAATGTTGATTTCGCAGACGTCAAGACCGTGATGTCAAATCGCGGCAGAGCTGTCATGGGCACCGGCATTGCGCGAGGAGAGGGAAGAGCGACCGAAGCAGCACAACGTGCCATTGCCAGCCCGCTGCTTGAAGACGGCTCTATCAAGGGAGCGCGTGCTGTCCTGATCAATATTACCGGCGGCAATGATATGGGTATCTATGAGCTGAATGAAGCATCCGCGATCATCAAAGAAGAGGTTGATCCGGGAGCAAACATTATTTTCGGTGCTGTAATCAATTCCGGGTTGAGCGAGGATGTGATCATAACCGTTATTGCGACCGGCTTTGATGAAGAAGGGATCAAGGAACGCGTGAAGCGGCCGGTCAGTCTGAAGGAATTCATGAAAGTCGTTGACAAACCAAAGCGAAAACAGGAAGCATTCGATTTCAGGAATGATGCGCTCGGGATCGGCGGAGAAGATCTTGATCGGCCAACATTCTTACGGAGGCAGGCGGATTAGCTTATCGCTCGTAAATAATCTTCATGCGATTCAAATCACCTCAGATTGACGGTTATGTGGTTTATGCAGTAAGCGGCGTGAATACCATCTCGTTTGCAATTGATTTTGAAAATGCCGATACCACCGGCCTTCTTGGCTTTGCAGTTGAACGTGAAGATCACCAAAGCAGCGAACGATATTTCATGCGCGGTTTTAAAATATTCAAGGAACTGATTCCCCATCCCTATCCCAACATGGAAGTGAGCACGTTCGATCATCCGATTCAAAGTTTTGTCTGGGATGATTTTACTGCCAAACCCGAACATTCCTATACCTATTTCTTTTATCCCATCACTGGACAGGTGAAGAACCTTAAACGAAGTACGAAACCTATTCCCATCCAGGTTACTACTGAACCGTTATACAGCAAAACTGACGAGCATGACATTTTTTTCAACCGAGGAATTGCGAGCAGTCAGGCGTATGCACGGAAATTCGGCAATATAGCCCCTGACAAAATCAACGATCCGGAAAAACAGGAAAGTGCTTATACTTGGTTAAGCAGGGATTTGAAAGATGCGATACTGAACTTTATTGCACAGGCTCAAAAGGGAGATGCACTTCTCGGATGTTTCTATGAGTTTCGTTATCAGCCTGTTGCGGATGCATTCAAAGAAGCAATCAAACGAGGCGTTGATATCAGGATTATTATCGATGCAAAGCCGAATGCAGAAGGTTTTCCCAGAAATGATAATTTAAAAATAATCAAAAAAGCCGGTATCCCGATTAAGAATATTATTAAACGGGAAGCAAATAAGGACAAAATTCAACATAATAAGTTTATTGTTTTTTTGAAAGGGAGCGAACGAAAACCATGCGCGGTTTGGACCGGCTCAACGAATATTTCCGAAGGCGGGATATTCGGCCAGACGAATGTTGGCCACTGGATCAAGCATGAAGAAACAGCTCAGAAATATAAACAGTATTGGGATATGCTGAGCAGTGATCCGGGAGGCGCTTCTAATGATGACCGGTCAAAAAAAATCCAGAAGAACAAACTGTTTAAACAGAATGTGGTAACCATCACGGATGATATTGAGCCTGAGCGTATTCCCGATATTCCAAAGGGAATTACTCCGATTTTCAGTCCTCGTCAGAAAATCACCATGTTGAATACGTATGCTAAGATGCTTGATCATGCCGCAGATTGTTCTTGTATCACATTGGCCTTCGGTATCAGCGACGTATTCAAGCAGATTCTTGCTGATAATACGTCGAAAGATCAGATTACCTTCATGCTTCTGGAAAAAAAAGATCGTCCCAATCCGAGGAGTAACAAGCAATTTACCTATGTAGGGGCCGGCAACAATGTGTACAAGGCATGGGGTTCCTATATTCATGACCCGTTGTATCAATGGACCCGTGAAACAGATACACTGCTTATGGGCATGAACAAGCATGTAAGATAGATTCATTCAAAATTTTTGCTTGCCGATCCTTTGAGCGATGATCCGATCGTCGTTACCGGTTCTGCAAATTTCAGCAGCCCTTCCACTACCGATAATGATGAGAATATGATCATTATTCGGGGCAATAAACGGGCGGCTGATATTTATTTTACGGAATTTAACCGGCTGTTTAATCATTATTACTTCAGGGCTGTACAGGAGAAGTTGTCTTTTGACGAGAAAAATAAACAACCGCAGGAGAATAGTCTTTTCCTTTCCCCTACCGACGATTGGCTGAAAAAATATCAAGAAGGAAAACTAAGATACAAACGCGTCAAGATGTTCTGCAAAATGCAGGGATGTGGTTAGGCTCTCTTAGCTGTCTTTGTGAGCAGAGGA
>Ga0265297_10000442_pt1 | contig 124294 bp, 121 predicted proteins | sample Munlanlwell13791_FD_192502 | JGI IMG/M metagenome (GOLD analysis project Ga0265297, IMG submission 192502) | Leachate microbial communities from a municipal landfill in Southern Ontario, Canada - Leachate well 137-91 | ecosystem: Engineered > Solid waste > Landfill > Unclassified | place...
GAAGCCTAAGCTTTCCGCGCTCTGCGCTTCTATGCGTAAACTCATCATCATCGCAAACCACATCCTTGCTTCAAATCGCCCTTGGCAGGTTCTTCCTGCTTGACTATTTCATCACAATCACCGGACAGCCGCTTCGCGGCTTCCGGAATGACGAGAGAACAGAAAACAAATCGGATTCCGCATAAACGCGCATTTGCAATTGCAAAAGCGCGTTTTGCGGAATGACGAAGTCTTACTTCTCAATCAGCACTAAACGTTTTTCTCTAATTCCTCTCCCGCAAGGGGAGAGGAAGATATTTTAGAGCTTGTAGTGGCGCTTGAGGTCGGCGACGAGATCGAGGCGTTCCCACGAGAAATGCCCATCGTCTTCAGGCTCGCGCCCGAAGTGGCCGAACGACGACGTTTTCTTGTAAATCGGACGGTTGAGCTGGAGGCGCTCGCGAATGCCGCGCGGCGACAAGTTGACAAGCTGGCGCAGCACATCCGGCAATTTTTCGTCATCGACATGCGCCGTATCGTGCGTCGAGACAAAGAGCGCCAGAGGCTCGGACACGCCGATGGCATAGGCCACCTGAATCGTGCAGCGCTCGGAGATCCCCGCCGCAACGACGTTCTTCGCCAGAAAACGCATCATGTAAGCCGCCGAACGGTCGACCTTTGTCGGGTCTTTGCCCGAAAAGGCGCCGCCGCCGTGAGGCGCCGCACCGCCGTAGGTATCGACGATGATCTTGCGTCCCGTCAGGCCTGCGTCGCCGTCGGGCCCGCCGATGACAAAACGCCCCGTCGGATTGACGTAGAAATATTTTTCTTCGGGAATCCATTCTTTCGGCAACGCCTTTTTGACATACGGGCGGACAAGCTCGCGCACTCCCGCTTGATCGATGCTTTCGTCATGTTGCGTCGAAACGACGATACGCGCCGCGCGAACGGGTTTGCCGTCCACATATTCAAGCGTCACCTGACTTTTCGCATCAGGCCCCAAAAGCGGGAGTTTTCCGGCCAGACGGTCTTCGGAAATAAGGCGCAAAATCTTATGCGCGTAGAAAATCGGCGCGGGCATATAGGTCGGCGTCTCGCGGCAGGCATAGCCGAACATAATGCCTTGGTCGCCTGCGCCTTCGTCCTTGTCTTTGCCCCCATCGACGCCAATGGCGATATCGACCGATTGGGGATGAACGTAATTCTGGACATCCGCCCATTGCCAGTGGAAGCCCTTTTGGGCGTAGCCGATTTCGCGGATCGCTTCGCGCGCCGTTTCTTCCATAATCTTGGGCGTCACCGAAGACGGCCCCCGCACTTCGCCCGCCAGAACAACGCGGTTCGTCGTGCAAAGCGTTTCGACACCGACGTGGCTGTGCGGATCGGCCGCCATAAACAAATCGACAATCGAGTCGGAAATAAGGTCGCATACTTTGTCGGGATGGCCTGCGCCTACGGATTCGGAAGTGAAGAAATAACTGTGCTTACTGTTCATGAGGGGAGCTCCAAGAAAACTAAGGCTAGGGTTGAAAAATGGCGGTCAGAATTGGGGGAGGCTAGTTTATTCGTCGATGAGATTAAAACAAAATTTGTATTTGTATCAATCCCATGAAAAGGGGGGGTGGCTTCAGCGTATCTTATATTCTCCATGTGTTTCTTACAGCAACTTCTAACCCCTCCCCTAACCCCTCCCTCAAGGGGAGGGGAATATATTTGTTTTTTCTAAACGCGCATGGGCATCAGGACGTAGAGGGCAGATGTATCCGACACATCTTGAATAATCGCCGGAGCCGTCGCATCGGCCAGAGAAAAGCGGGCTCCCTCGCCTTCGACTTGCTGCAGGATATCAAGCAGATAATGGGCGTTAAACCCGATTTCAAGCAACGCGCCATCGTATTTGGCTTCCAGTTCTTCCGTCGCACTTCCGGCCTCCGGCGAATTCGCGGACAAAACGACATGACCCGATGAAATGCCGATTTTTATCGCGCGCGATTTTTCCGAAGAAATAGTGGCGACGCGATCTACCGCCGCTGCGAATACTCTCGTATCGACTTCCAGCAATTTGTCGTTGCCGGAGGGGATGACGCGTTCGTAATCGGGGAAGGTGCCGTCGATCAGCTTGGACGTAATAACGATGCCGTTGAAAGAAAAACGCACTTTGGTCTCGGAGAGCGCAATTTCGATTTCAGCGTCGCTTTCGTCGATCAGCTTGCGGACTTCGCCAACCGTTTTGCGCGGCAGGATAACGCCCGGAATGCCTTTGGTGCCTTCGGGCGCGGGCATTTCGACGCGCGCCAGACGATGGCCGTCCGTCGCAACGACGCGCAGCACGTCGACTTTCTTGTTCTTCGCGGCATGCAGGTAAATGCCGTTGAGATAATAACGCGTCTCTTCGGTTGAAATTGCAAAGCGCGAACGGTCGATGAGCGCGCGAAGATCGGAGGCCGAGAGCTTGAACGTATGCTTTAGGTCGCTGTCGGGCATGACGGGAAAATCTTCGACCGGCAGGCAGCCGAGCTTGAAGTTCGACCGTCCCGACGATAGAGCCAGTTGGCCGACGTTGGCCGCGCTGAGCTCCACCTGCGCGCCATCGGGCAATTTCCTCACAATTTCATAGAGCGTATGCGCCGGCGCCGTTACGGAACCCGTCTTTCCAACCTGGGCATCCAGGACTTCGTTAATCTCAATTTCCATGTCCGTCGCGGTCAGGGAGACTTCCTGAGCCGTGACGCGAATCAGGACATTGGCGAGAATGGGGATGGTGTTGCGCCTTTCGACCACGCTTTGAACGTGGCTGAGGCTTTTCAACAGGGCATCGCGCGAGAGGGTCAGCTTCATGAAACGTTCCGAATCGTCAAAGTTTCTGGAATCGAAGACTATTAGAGTTAGCAAAGAAATTTTGCTATGGCTAGTATGGAGAAAGGCCTTTATTGTGCCGGTTTAACAGCATTCGAGAGGGTTATCGTAGAAATTGATAATCCACGTCAACTATTGAATAAGCCTAACCGCTCACCCCTCCCCTAACCCCTCCCTCAAGGGGAGGGGAATTTGGGCGGTCTCTTACGACAGGTTTTCACTCTTACTTTCGAGATCATCATGCCTTCTTCTCTTAAACATTTCGGCGTTGTCGGCGCAGGCGCGTGGGGAACCGGTTTGGCTTTGGCGCTTCATCGCGCTGGCCGCGATGTGACCTTGTGGGTTTTTGAGCCGGAGCTGGCCGATGCCTTAGCCAAAAAACGCGAAAATACGGTTTATTTGCCGGGCGTCAAACTACCCGACGAGATTCATGTGTCGAACAACATGGGCGATCTTGCCGCCTGCAATGCCATTGTTCTAGCCGTGCCCGCGCAGCATGTGCGCAAGACTTGCAAGGCTTTGGCCGCGCATCTGAAGCCGCCGACGCCCCTTATCATCGCCGCCAAAGGCATCGAGCTGACGACCCATCGGCTGATGAGCGAAGTCGTCGCCGAGACTTTGCCGAGCAATCCGATTTTTATTTTGTCCGGCCCCAGTTTTGCGTCCGAAGTCGCCCGCAATCTGCCCGCCGCTTTGACGCTGGCCTCCGAATGGGGCGCGGAAAACGTGGCGCTGGCGATAGCGTCGCCGACGTTCCGCATTTATACAACCGACGATATTATCGGCACGCAAATCGGCGGCGCCGTTAAAAACGTTCTGGCCATCGCCTGCGGCATCGTTGCCGGACGCGGCTTGGGAGAAAACGCCCGCGCCGCCTTAATCACACGCGGGCTTGCCGAAATCGTACGCCTTGGCATTGCTCTTGGCGCACGCGCGGAAACGTTGATGGGGCTTTCGGGGCTAGGCGACGTCGTTCTGACCTGTTCAAGCATGCAGTCCCGCAACATGTCGTTGGGCTTTGAGCTCGGCAAAGGCAAGGATTTGAGCGCGATTTTGGCCAGCCGCAAAAGCGTGACCGAGGGCATTTCAACCGCCGCCGCCGCGCTCGGATTGGCGCGCCGCCACGGCGTCGAGATGCCGGTCGTGGGCGCGGTCGATTTGATTTTGCGCGACAAGGCCAGCATCGACGAAATTGTCAACGGGCTTCTGGCAAGGCCGCTTAGGAATGAGACGGTGTAAGAAAGCATTCAGGGGTCGGCATTCAGCATTCGGGGAAGGAAGAAGAATAACCGAATGGGCGCATTTCGGAATGACGGGTGCGATCCGGAATGACGGGATTTTTGAAGAACGGGTTCTCAATAAGAAAAAGCTGTTCTTGCGGAATGACGAAGGTTTTTGGTTTAGTGGCATTACATCATATCTGCGGATAATTCCTGTCTGCAAAAGAAGCGCCTCTTGCCGCGCGGACGCGCGGCGCTGGATTCCCGCTTTCGCGGGAATGACGATGGAGGGGGCTTATCTGAAGAAGGCGCCGAACATTGCGCGCAAGATAGCGGCGCAGACGATGATGACGGCAAGAAGGCTGCTGAGAGTCACGGCGATGGGTTTGCCCATCGTTTTAGCGACGTCTTCCCTGTTATTGACTTTGGCTTCAAGCTTGAAGATTTCTTTTTGTATGTTCAGATATAAAATCCGCGCGGTAAAAAAATCTTTCTGATCATTGCCGAGGCGTTTGGAATCGTCGATCAGCTGCAACAACAACGTCAGATTGCCCAACGCAATAATATCCTTCGCTCTTTTAAGCAGAGACTCACGCAGCTTTTTGTTGAAAACGCGACCCAAGGCCGGTTCGACAACCGGCGATAGCCATGCCGCCAGATTCGGCAGATTTTCAGGCCCGTATTTGTATTGAAGCTCGGCATAAAGCGCCAGAAGAGCCACGCCGCGCGGAATCGAACCTTCAGGCCCGTTCATGGCCAAAAACGATTTTTCGCTGCGCCTTTCGCGCACGATCAAAAACGCGGCGATGTGGCGATCCATCGGCTCGCGCGATCTGTTGCCTGTCGACGCAATGCGTTCAAGCGCCGGTAAAAGCAGTTTAGGCGACGTCACGTACTGGCTTTTGAGCATCGGACTAAGGCACGGGATCGCCGTGTTCGATTCGTAAATCGCGCGTTCAATGCCGTTGCCGAACGTCGCTTTTTCAAGAACGCCCCGAAGGCGATCGAAAAGCTGGCCCAGCGCGACGTAATCGGCTTTTGTTTCCCCCTGAAACTGAATCCACCAGGAAACAAGCGAGCTGACAATCATCTCGGACAAGGCTTGAACGTTATTGCCGGTTTGCATCGCGTCGACAAGCAGCGTCGGAATGCCCATCGGCATGGCTGAGATTCCGCGATAGCGGATCGGCAACGAAGAATCGAGGGCAATGCAGACGCGCGCCACCAATTGGTCTTCGTAATGCGCCGTTTTTCCGCTTTGTTTCAGGTCTTCGATAATTTCTTCGATATCCTTGGCGCTGTCTTTGTCATTGAGCGCGCGCCGGAGCCATTTGTTCAGCGCTTCGTTTTCGATGACTTTCGTCGCTTCAGAGGGATTGGCGGCAAAGGCGTCGACAAGCGGGCCGATTTGCCAATAATCGCTGCCCAAAAAAGTAAAGTGGCGCGTCGCCCGACGTCCGGCATCCGAACTTTTCGGCGTCATGCGGCGTCCATTCAGCCATTGATCAAGATCGGCCGCCGTCCAGCGCTGCGCCCCATCGTCGGCGAGAAGCCCGCGCAGAATTTCGATATGCGTCGGGGGAAGACGCTGATTGTTGATGATGGCGCCGAAGCTTCCTTTCTGCATCTTGAGATCGATGATGCCGCGATCGTCAATTCCTTGCAGGGGATTGCGCCCCATCACAAGAAACGCCAACGTGACGCCGAAGGCATAACAATCGTCAGCGTGCGTTCCAACGCCGCGCCCTAAAGGCATGGCCATCGCCCGCTCGATAGGCTCAAAAACAACAGGTTGTCCGACCCCCGCGGGAACGGACAGGCATTCGCCTATCTGGGGCGGAGACGACGTGCCGGTTCGCCAGAAAATATTCGTGGGCCTGATCGCATTGTGAATCATGCCCATATTGGACAAAGACGTCAGCGCGCCGATCATCGGCGCTACGAAATGGCGGACGATGGCGTCTTCGCTTAAGAGCGGATGCGTCTCGTCAAGCGAAAGGAACATCGGCGGCGACGTCGGCTTTTGATATACAAAAGCGTACAAATACGTGCCGTCGATCCATTGGACGACGCCGCCTTCTATAAAACGCAAAATTCCCGGATTGTCGATATTGCGCATCGTTTGGACCGATTCGATCCGCGGCGTTATTTTCGACGTGCACACAATCGCGTAAAGGTTCGACGACGCGTCGGCCTTAAACCGCGCCGTGTAGGCCTGGCCGCCTGCGGTGTCGAGTTCGGGCAACGGCTGAGAGGGAAATATTTCAATCCTTGACCCCAGCGCTACGCCGGAGCCTGCTGTCGTTATGCGTTGCTGTTCTTCTTGAGCCATAAAAGGACTATCGTCTGGATGGGGCGGTGATTCCCAGGTGAGACGAGGATTCTAAATCATTTTTTCCCATTATGGAAATGGGCGTTTTTTGAATACGACCCAAAACGGCGGTTTTTTATCAAAAGAAGGGATGGCGCGTAGCGTATTGCCCTTCCAAATCGCGGGAAGTGTGGCCCTGATGCGCCCCTGGGGAATCCGGCGGCGTAAATTCGGGGCCAAAGAATCAAGGATATCGTGGGGCGGAAGGCCCAAGGCACGGACCGACCCTTTCGGCGCTTTGGAGTCCGCCGTCACAAACCAGCGCCCGTCCCACAAAACCGTCGCCCCCGGAGACAAAGGCAAAATCTCGCTTGCCGCCGAAGGTTCGCGCAACAAGGTCACTTTGTTTTCGGAAATCGAAATAATGCAGCCGTAAAACGTCCGCGTCTGTTCTTTTTCAGGGCCGATTATGGCGTCAAACAAGGAAGACAGGGAAGCGTGTTCCGGCGGATAAACATCGTCGTGAACCTCTCTCAGCGATGCGCCCAAGGCGCGCAGGGCAATTTCACGCGGCTCTCCGCGTAAAGCCGGACGACTGAGCTGGACGCTGCCCCCAAACCCCGTTTGCGCCGATGTTTCCAGAAATGTCTGCGTCGCGTGATCCAGCGCGTCTTTCGCCTCGCGCGCACGGGCGGCCAACGCTGTCAAGCTTTCGACCGTCAGGCCTTCGGAAGCCAAAAGCGGCATAATTTTACGCAGGCGTCCGCGCGCGTATTTTGTCTTCGCGTTGCTGGGATCGGTGACGAAATCAATGCGCGCCGCCTTGCACGTCGCCCGGAGCCTTTCTTTAGACAAAGACAAAAAAGGACGAATGAGCCGGACTTCGTCGCGAACGCTTTTCGGCGCGATGCCCGCCAAGCCGTCGATGCCGCTTCCTTTGGCCAGGCGCATCAAAACGGTTTCGGCCTGATCGTCGCTTTGATGCGCAAGCAATAAATCGCCCGCGCCCAAGCGATGGCAGGCTTTCGTGAGCAGGTCGTAGCGAGCTTCGCGCGCCACTTCGTGTACGCGCGCGGGAATAGCGTCGTGCTTCCAAGGCAGAATTTTGGCCGGAATGCCCATTTTTTGAAGCTGCTTTTTGACCTGCGCCGCTTCGGCGGCGGATTCTTCGCGCAGGCCATGTTCGACGATCAAGGCAATGCAGTCGCGCTGCGCCCAGCGCTTAACGCAAAAAGCCAACGCCATGCTGTCGGGACCGCCCGAAACCGCCAACGCCACTTTCGCGGAGAAGGGCGTAAACTTCTCCATCAGGACGGAAAATTCGCGCTCTGTGATCGCTTTGGATTTTGTCGAATTATCTGATGAGGTCATGTTCTTTCACAAAACGATAGGGTTATAGACCTCTCCTGATTCCAAAACATCCTTCTGATAGCAACCTCTAACCCCTCCCCTAGCCGCGTTATCACTATTTATGCTCTTATGGCATTCGCCGTTTCGCGCCCTCAAGGGGAGGGGAATTAGGGTTAGCGCGCCGGACATTTGAGTTTGGCCCGTTCGTCATTCGCGCGTGACTTGACCGCCGGCGCGGCATTCGGATATTTGCTTTTCAGCTCGCTCAACGTCACGCACGCATCCTGCGTTTTGTTCATGGCACCCAGCGCCATCCCCAATTTCAACAAGGCGTCCGGCGCTTTAATGCCTTTGGTATTCTGTTGATACGCGTCGGCAAAGGCGACAGCCGCCTCTTCGTACCGCCCGCGGACGTAGAGCGTTTCGCCATACCAATATTTGGCGTTTTCGATCAGTTTGTCCTTAGGGTTTTTTTCGATGAAGCGTTTGAACGACTCTTCGGCTCCCGCATAATCGGATTCGCGCAAGAAATTAAAGGCACGTTCGTACTGCTCTTGCGAAGTCAGGCCGTAATCGGGCGGAACTGCCGGCAAGGGCGGCGCGTCGGGCTTGTTGATTCCTCCCGTGACCTTGCCCCCCTGCATTTTCAATGCGCCGAGCGTGCCGTTGGCATCGACGACGGGAATCGGCGTTTGCGCCGATGACTGAACCGACGGTTGCGGAGTCGAACGCGTCGCGGCTTGCGTCAATTCTAACTTGGCCATGCGCGCATCCGTATCGCTTTGCAAGCGTTGCAGAGCTTGTTCAAAACGGCGCAACGAAAACTCGATTTGTTCGAGACGCCCGTTAAGCGCACGGAGTTCCGCTTCCTGCGCCGAGAGGCGCGTTTCGTTGTATGTCGCGCTTTTTTCTTCGCGATCCTCTTCGGCAAACGCGGGTACGGCCATCAGAAGCGCGGCACAGGTCAAAAGAATAAGTCGGGATGTTTTCATCGAAAGATTTGGGGCTTGGATTAAAGGCGTTGATGCGATTTTAGACTCCGCCGGAGCGAAATTCCAGCTTTAAACTTGAGGGCAAAAAAGAAGCCTTCCGCTTGCAGCGGAAGGCGTTGCGATGCGGTTGCCCCCGAAGGGGCTTTTAGGAAACGCCGCCGATTGTCGCCTGAAAGCGCGCCGACTTTTCAAGTTCGTACGCTGCCCAAACCCTTTTGGCTTCTTCCGGCGACATTTTTCTCTGGCGAAGTTGGCTTTGGACTCTTTCCTTGCTCATCAGCTCGGGTTCCAGCTTGTATTTAAAATAGATCAGCTTGTTATCATCGAGGGGGCCTGTGACGTCCTCGTTCTTGCTGGGCAACGGAAAGTCCTCGCTCTTCTCCCCAAATTCATAACGCTCGCCGTCTACGGCATTGCATACGATGCAATTTTCGGTGAAGTTGTCGCGCTTTCCGGCGTACCTCAGTAAATATATGGGTTTAACTTTTTCCAAATAATTCTCCCTATAACCAGACAGCGCTTTTAATAGTGTATCGCTTCTTTGCTGTGCAGGTGCTGTGCACAGAGGGCAGATCGGAGTTGACTCGGTTTCAATGCGCCGCATAGGCGGAACCGCAGTTTAAAAATTCAGATCAGAACGTTTCGGCAGAGCCGACTTTGCGGCGACGGCCACGACGCGGAATATTGCCAAACTCGCTTAAGGATTCCGCGGAAATTTGCCCGTTGCTTTGCAACTCGGCCAAGGCGCGCTTCAGAGCGATCTTTTCGCGCAGATCGTCCTGATCTCCGATGCTCATGATCGCAAGGCGGTTCTCGATAAGATCGCTAACAACCTCAATGCTGGTATGTGAAAGTAACATTGTCATCTCCATCAAATACACTTTGTAAAAAATGCTCCTCTAATACCTCCATTATTTATCTAAAATGTTAAATATCGGTGAATTTGTCAGAAAATATTGCATGAATTCAGTGTGTTAGAGTCGGCTCTTTTGTGCGGTGCACTTTGAATCATTAGGGGAATCCGGTTGGCAGCCTTACTGCGGCGTTAAGGATAAAGGGAAAGATGGATCCCCGCCGACGCAGAAGGGAATACCCCACCCACCCGCCGCCGCTTCGCGGCGGCACCCTCCCCCAATGGCGGAGAGGGAAAAGTAAGAAAACCAAATCGGATTCCGCATAAGTTTTCTTTCGCTACGCGAAGAGAAAACTTTGCGGAATGACAGTTGCTTTTAACGGCGGGGATGGAGTCAATAAAAACACTCTCCGGGAAAAGCCTAACCGATGACCCCTCCCCTAACCCCTCCCTCAAGGGGAGGGGAATTAGAGGGGTTAATTTATTTGCCCTTGTGATGGTCGGTGCCGATCAGCATATACATCGCAGGCACAACAAAGAGCGTAAAGAGCGTGCCGACCGAGAGGCCCGTCGCGATGACGAGCCCCATGTTGAAGCGCGCCATGGCTCCCGCGCCCGAAGCCGCAATGAGCGGAATGACACCTAAGACCATCGCGCCCGTCGTCATCAAGATCGGTCGAAGGCGTATCGCCGCCGCTTCGCAAATGGCTTCGCGCTTGCTATGTCCCGCCTTTTGCAGGTTGTTCGCAAATTCTGTGATAAGGATGCCGTGTTTGCTGATAAGCCCCATGAGCGTTACAAGGCCGACCTGCGTGTAGATGTTAATGCTCGCCTTGCCGACGCCTCCAAGACCAACGATCTGGAATAAATACGAGACGGCTTTGGGCATCATTTGAAGCGCGCCTGCATCCGTGCTGTCGAGGCAAATAAAGAAAAGCGCGCCAGCAATCGACAAGGGAATCGTAATCAGAATAATCAAAGGATCGCGGAAAGATTCAAACTGCGCGGCCAAAGCCAAAAAGACGATGATGATGGAGAACAGAAATATCATCGCAAAACCGCTCGATTCGGACACAAACTGGCGGGACTGTCCCGCGTAATCGATGTCGTAGCCTTGGGGTAAGCTGCGCTTGGCAATGTCCGTCAGCGTTTTAAGCGCTTCGCCCTGCGAAACGCCCGGAAACATGACGCCGGAAACGGTCGCGGAGTTAACCTGCTGGAAGTGGTTGCGCGACTGGGGAATTGTTTTCAGTTCAATATGCGCGAGCGTCGAAAGAACCACCGGCTTACCGGATGCCGTGCGGATATAGTAATTGTTGAGTTGCTGCGTCGTCAAACGCGAGGCTTGCGCAACCTGAGGGATGACTTTGTAAGAGCGGCCATCCATCGAGAAATAATTGACGTAGCCGCCGCCGAGCATCGCCGACAACGCGTTGCCGACATCGGTCATCGTGAGCCCTAAAAGCGCCGCCTTGTCTCGATCGATAACGACCGTCGCTTGCGGCAAGTCGATCTTGAGATCGGTATCGGAGAAAATCAAAACGCCGCTTTTCCGAACCTCATCCATGTACGCTTCAACGACGGCGTTCATGCGATCCAGCGATTGGGTCGATTTGATGACGATCTGCACGGGCAATCCGTGAGCGCCCGGCAGAGACGGCGGCTGAAACACGGCGGCGCGTATGCCTGCGATGTTGTTTATATCCTTTTGCACGATCGGTTGAATATCGTTGGTCGTGCGGGTTCTTTCGTCCCACGGCTTAAGCGCCACGCCAGCAAACGCAAATCCCGGCATGTTGACTTGGAAAACGTGGTCGGATTCGGGATAGGAGGATAAAATATCGTACGCCTTCATGTCGTACACCCAGCGCTGTTCCAGCGTCGCATTGGGAGCCGAGGAAAATATATTGATGATGACGCCCTGGTCTTCCTGCGGCGCCAGTTCCGTACGCGCGGAGGAATAAAGAAAGTAGATGCTGCCGAGAATAAGAGCGACAAAAAGCATCGTTACCGGCATATAATTCAAGCTGGAGTCGAGAAGACGCTGATATTTATTGTGAAGCCGATCAAACGCCTTGTCGAGATAGACCACCAGATGCCGTTCCCATCCCCGATTTTCGGGATCGTGCGGCTTGAAAAGCTTGCTGCACATCATCGGGCTGAGCGTCAATGCGACAACGGCAGAAATCGTCACCGCGCCGACGAGCGTGAAGGCAAATTCGGTGAACAAGGCTCCCGTTAAACCGCTTTGAAACCCGATGGGCACATAAACGGCAATCAGAACAATCGTCATCGCGATAATAGGCCCGCCCAATTCCCGCGCGGCCAGAATGGATGCATCAAACGGGGATTTACCTTCTTCCAAGTGCCGGTTGACGTTTTCGACGACAATAATCGCGTCGTCCACCACGAGGCCGATGGCGAGCACAAGCGCCAAAAGCGTCAGCAAGTTGACGGAAAAACCCATCACCATCATGAAGATAAAGGCGCCCACCAACGACAAAGGAATGGCAATGATCGGGATTAAAACCGAACGCGGCGAGCCCAAAAACATAAAGACGACCACGGCGACGATAAGGACGGCTTCGATCAAGGATTTTTCAACTTCGTCGATCGAGCTCGTCACAAACTTCGTCGAGTCGTACAAAATCTCGGCATGGATGCCTTGGGGCAATTGCGCCTTAATGTCGGGGAAAACCTCGCGGACACGATCGATGACTTCCAACAGATTTGCACTGGGCGCCACCTGAACGCCGATAAAGACGGCGCTCTTGCCGTCAAACGCAACGCGCGCTTCATAATTATCGGCGCCAAGCGTGACGTTGGCGACGTCTTCAAGCCGCACTATTGCGCCGTTGCTTTGCTTGATAACCAGTTTGCGAAATTCATCAAGCGACTTGATGTCCGTCGAGGCATTCAGGTCGACCTGAACCATTTGCCCTTTGGTACTACCAAGGGCGGAAATGTAGTTGTTGGCCGCCAACGCCGCGTTGATATCTGTTGCCGTAAGGTTGTAAGCCGCAAGTTTTTGCGGGTCGAGCCACGCACGTAACGCAAAATTTTGCGCGCCTAAAACTTCGGCCGTCTGAACGCCTTCCACCGATTGCAGCTTCGGCTGCACGACACGCATAAGGTAATCGGTGATATTGTTTTGAGCCAAAACATCGCTGTTAAAGCCGATATACATAGCGTCGATTGTTTCCCCGATTTCAATTTTGAGAACGGGTTCTTGGGCTTCTCGTGGCAACTGATTGCGCACGGACGTAATTTTGGAAGTAATTTCCGTCAGGGCTTTGTTGGCGTCGTGATTGAGGCGCAAATTGACGGAGATCGTGCTGACTCCGCTGTTGCTCGTCGACGTCATATAGTCGATGCCGTTGGCCTGCGCGATGGCGTTTTCGAGTGGCGTCGTGATAAACCCGGCGACCGTATCGGCGTCCGCGCCGTAATAGGTGGTGGTAACTTCAACGACGGCGTTTTCCGTTCTCGGATACTGCAGGATCGGCAACGAAAAGAGCGCTCTGAGCCCGATGACGAGGATCATCAGACTGACGACTGTGGCCAAGACCGGGCGACGGATGAAAAGGTCGGTAAAATTCATGTTGTTTAAGCGCTACTCTATTTATCTTCCGGTTTCGGGTTTTCGTCATATTTGGGTTGAATTTCGTTGTTGATGACGAGCGGCGTGCCGTTACGCAGCTTCAACTGACCGGAGGTTACGACTTCATCGCCTTCTTTGATGCCGGAGGTGACGGCAACCTGATCGCCGCGCATGGCGCCTAACTTCACAAAGGTTTGTATCGCCACCGTTTCGCCTTTGTCGTTCTTGGATGCAATATAAACCGTATCACCGTAGGGGTTATATGTGATCGCCGTCGTCGGCAACGTGAGTTGCTTTTTCGGCTCGGCAATCGTCACGGAGATGTGCGCGAACATGCCGGGAAGAAGTTTTTGATCGGGATTCTTGAACGTCGCCCGTATTTGAATATTGCGCGTCGATTCATCTATTTTCGAGTTGAGGGCCGAGACTTCTCCCTCAAAAACACTTTCGGGCAAGGCGTCCGCGCGCAGAGAGACTTTCTGCCCGACGGAAAGCTGCGGGATGTCTTTTTCCGGCACGTTGAAATCGACGTAAATCGGTTCAAGCTGCTGCAAGGTCACAACGACCGTTCCCGCGTTTAAGAATTGCCCAAGGTCGATCTGACGGATGCCAAGGCGGCCTTTGAACGGCGCGCGGATCGATTTTTTATCGACTATTGCCTTCTGCGCATCGACCTGCGCCTTGGCGCTGTTCAATGCCGCTGTATCGCTATCGACGGTTGCCTGGCTGACGGCGTTTCCTTTGAGCTGCTTCAAGTCGCGATCAAGCGTGATTTGCGCCAAATTCGCCGCCGCTTCCAACGCGTGAAGCTGCGCCACGGCATCGGCATCGCGCAGGCGAACCAAGACCGCATCCGCTTCGACATCCGCGCCGGAGTCAAACGACAGCTCTTCGACAATGCCCGAGACTTCGGACGACAAATCCGCGCCATTGATGGCGCGCAAAGAGCCGACCGCTGTGAGTTCCTGCTGCCAATTTTCCATCGGAGCTTTTATCGTTGAGACTGTTTGCGCTTCAACGGGCATTGCCGACAGGTACTGTTTCGCACCCATCGCCATCATGTATTTGAAGCCGATCATTCCGCCAATAATTACGGCCACGGCGACGAGCATAATAATCATGCGCTTAATCATTTAGAACCATCCTCATAACTTGGCTTTAGTATACGTCCATTATCCGCACTGACTTTTATACCGCGATTCCACCAGCCGCCGCCAAGCGCCGTCAAGAGCGCCGCCGTATCGGCATAGCGTTGCGCCTGCGCCTGTATCGCTCCGGCTTTGGCCTGCTGCGCGGCTTGTTTCGCCGCCAGAAGCTCGGCAATGCCGACGGCTCCGGCGTCAAATTGCGATTGAACAAGAGCTTGATTGTCAAAGGCCGCTTTTTCGGCATCGCGCCGCGCGTTCAGGCTTTCGGCGTCGGATTGCAGGGCGTGAAGCGTATCCGCCACGTTCTGAAACGCCGCCAAAACCGTTTTGCGGTATTGCGCCGCCGCCGCATCGTAAGAAGCGCGCGCGGATTCTTCTTTATTCGCGAGTGCTCCCGCGTCGAACAACGTGTCCGCCGCGCTGGCGCCGAAGCTCCAGAGGCCGTAGCCGGGCGTCAGCAATTTGCTGAACGTTCTGGCCATCGAACCCAGATTTGCGGAAAGCGTGATGTTCGGCAGGCGCGCCGCCTGAGCGATGCCGATGGCGGCGCTGGCGGCATGGAGATTTTCTTCCGCCGCGCAGACATCCGGGCGCTGCTGAACCAGCTTGGAAGGCAACGAGAGCGGCACGTATTTCGGCAGCGTGATATCCGCAAGCTTGAATTCCGCGTCGGGTTGTTTTTCGGGCATTTGTCCGACCAATGCCGACAAGGCATGACGCGTCACGACCAATTGGTGCTCAAGCGGCGGCAGGTTGGCTTTGGCTGCGGCCAGCGCCGATTGCTGCGCGGCGACGGCCCCCTTTGCCACTGCGCCGGAGGTAAAGCGCAAATTATATACCTCCAGAACTTTTTCCTGAGCCGCGACGATTTCGCGCGCCGCCGTGATCTGTTCGCGCAGGTTCGCTTCGGCAATCGCCAAGGTCACGACGTTCGACGTTAAAGACAGATAGGCCGCTTCTTTTTGAAAGCGCGCCGCTTCTACCTCGGCCTGCAAGGCCTCCACCGTGCGTCGCGTCCCGCCCCAGAGATCAAAATTGTACGAAACGCCTACCGAAGCGGTGTGCAATGTATATATGGACTTGGCTCCGCCCGCGCCGGCTTTTGATGTTTCCTGACGCTCTGAGGAGAACGAACCGCCGACAACGGGGAAGAAGGCCGCGCTGCCTGCCGAAAGATTGCTTTCCGCCGCTCTTAGCGTCGCTTCCGCAGAAGCCAGATCAGGATTGTATGTGATGGCCTGCATCACGAGCTTGTTCAAATTATCGGAATGGAAAAGCGACCACCATTCGGCGGGAATATCCGTGTTGTGCACGATGTACTGCGCGCCATCGGCCGTCATATACGGCGTCATCTTATAATCATATGACGAAACGTCCGGTTCTCCCGGAGGCGTAAAGTCGGGCCCCGCCGCACAACCTGCAAAAAGCAGGGCGGTTATGGCCACTATCGAGGCATTAGAAAGAGAATAAGCGCAGCGCATGGGTCAAATACATTGCATGAATCATACCGCTTTACAAGATTACCGTGGCGACTTATACATTCAACAGTGTATGTAAGTAAAGGGCTAAGAATCCAAAGAGAATAATAAGATAAGGGAACCCCTCACCTGCAAAATCTAAGGGCTTGTTTAATCGCAAGCCCAAGATTTTGCTTCCTCTCCCTCAAGGGGAGAGAGAAGTATTATTACAGCATCGCGATCGGAGTTTAAGAAGAAAACCAATGGCTAGACGGACAAAAGAAGACGCGGAAAAGACCCGCGGGCGCATTATCGACGCGGCGGAAAAGATTTTCTATGCCCACGGCGTGACGCGCTCGTCGCTCGAACAAATCGCCGAAGAAGCGGGGGTCACGCGCGGCGCCGTTTATTGGCACTTCAAGGATAAGGCCGAGCTTTTTCACGCCATGGCGCAGCGCATTTTTTTGCCCCATGAGGATCTGCTAGAAAAAATGGCGGCGCGGCCTTCGGCCACTCCCCTTCTCGATTTAAAGAACGCTTGCATTCACGCTCTTAAAATGATGTCAAAAGATAAAAGGCGGCGTGAAGTCGTGACTATTTTGTTTTTGAGATGCGAATACGTCGAGGAAATGCTGGATATCATTAAGCGCCGGAACGTCAGTAAAAATAAAATGCTTGTTCTGTCGGAAAAACTTTTTTTGCATGCCAGAGAACTAAAAATGCTTGCACCTTGCTGGACGCCGCGCCAAGCTGCGGTAGCGATGGAAGCTTTAATCGTGGGGCTGATTCTCGGCTGGCTGGAACAGCCGAAGAAGATCGGTCTTGTGACCATCGGAGCATCCTGCGTCGAAGCCTTTTTTAATTCCTTGCAAGCACATGGCCCTTCAAAAGATTGACTTCTTTCCTCCCATCATTGCGCATCGCGGCGCGCCGTTGCGCGCGCCCGAGAACACCATCGAATCTTTTGTTTGCGCGCGCGACGCCGGCGCAAAGTGGATCGAAACCGACGTGACGCTGACCTCGGACGGCATTCCCGTCCTGATGCACGACGAAACGCTCGACCGCACGACGAACGGACACGGCCCCATCGCGGAGATGACTTGGGAAAAAATTCAGCAGCTCGACGCCGGAAGCTGGTTTTCGCCCGCCTTTGCCGGAACGCGCGTTACGTCCCTGACGGAACTGATGGCTTTTTGCACGTCTTCGCGCATGCGGCTTGTTCTGGAATTGAAGCCTAGCCCCGGTCGCACACAGGCGACCGTTATGGTCACGTTGATCGAAGCCTGCAAGCTTTGGCCGGAAAACGCACCGCCGCCTATGGTCGGAAGTTTCGATGTCGATGCGTTGATGATTTCCGCCCAACTGCGCCCCGATTGGCCGCGCGGCTTGTTTTTGGAAAAATGGCGGGACGATTGGATCGAGACCGCTTTTTTAACGCAGGCTTCGACCGTCACCATGCGGGACGATATGCTGACGCCCGAAAGGCTGCCTTTGATCAAGAATTCGCCCTTCCCTCTTCTTGCCTATACGATCAACGACAAGGCGCGCATGAAAGAGCTGCTAAAAAACGGTATTAAGGCTGTTTTTTCCGATAATGCCACGGGGCTTTTAAACAATTGAAATCCTTCTTGATAAAAGCCCGTCTGTTCTGCTATTGGCTTGCCCCTACCCCTCTTACAGGGCTTGCGGCCGTGGCGAAACTGGTAGACGCGCCAGCTTGAGGTGCTGGTGAGAGAAATCTCTTGGAAGTTCAAATCTTCTCGGCCGCACCAGTCTTCGCGAACGAAGTGAGTGAAGACTGTCCGGCATAGCTCTCTTGAGCGAAGCCGGACTGGTTGACGTTCGCTACGGCTCGGCGAACCAATTCAAACACACAACGCACAAAAAAGCTCCGCGCTCCCCGCCTTCCGCCTACGCCAAAGGCTTCGGCGGACAGGTCGCGGGGATGACGGTGGTTTTGTATTGGAAAGCGCCTCTCTTGCTGAACTCCCCCCTCCCTAACCCTCCCCGCGAGGGGGAGGGGAAGTCGATGATAAATTCCCTAACCCGTTCAGAATCCCCGTTTTTCCTGTTTTCTTGACAGAAACGGAATCTTGTCCTTATGTACGGAACCCATTTCTGAAGAAATGGAAGGTCACCCTTTCCCGATACTTGGGTGGCGAGTCCCTGATACCGGCATCCGGTTCAGGTTCGTTCGGTCGCGATTGCGCCGGGCACTTGAGTCAAGTTCACTTTCAACTTTTAGCGAGTAGGTCTTATGAAACTGTCTGTTAAAGGCAAACAAATCGATGTTGGCGACGCTTTACGCGAGCATGTTAGATTTCATCTTGAGGAAGTCATTGGCAAATATTTTGGCGATAACTTCGACGCCAACGTAACCTTTTCCCGCGACGCTCACTTGTTTTGCGCCGACATTATGGTGCACGGCGAGCATGGCGAGGTTTTGCAGAGCAGCGCCAGTTCCAGCGAGCCCTACCCCGCATTCGATGCCGCCGTCGCCCGGCTTTCGGGACGCCTGCGCCGCCATAAGACAAAGTTGACGCAACACCACCACGAAGTTCATCGCGAAAAGATCGAGTCAATGCTCGCCAGCTCTTTCGTTTTGCATGGCGACGAAAAAGACGATGACAAAGAAGTCGGCGATAATCCCGCGATCATCGCCGAAATGACGACGCCCGTGGAAACGTTGACGGTCGGCGAAGCCGTCATGCGCCTTGATTTGGGCGACTTGCCTGCTTTGATGTTCCGCAATCGCGGCCACGGCGGCTTGAATATGATTTATCGCCGGTCTGACGGCAATATCGGTTGGGTCAATCCCGCCGAAACCGTCAAGCCTGCCCGAACAGCTTGACGTAACAACGAGGGTGTCATGGGACAGAAATTGACGATGCGCGACCTCGTTTCTCCAAGCACCATAGACGCGGCCTTAACCGCGGATACCAAGAAAGATGTGCTTCAAAGCCTCGCCGCCTCCGCCGCTTTGCTTCTGAGCAACGACAAGTTTGCGGTGTTCGACGTTCTGTGGGAACGCGAAAGATTGGGAACGACCGGCGTCGGCCACGGCATCGCCATTCCCCACGCGCGCGTGCCCGGACTTAAGAAAGTCTTCGGGTTTTTTGCCAGATTGAAAAGCCCGATTAGTTTTGAATCCATTGACGAGAAGCCCGTCGATCTTGTTTTTCTGCTTCTGTCGCCCGAAGACGCCGGAGCCGATCATTTACAGGCTCTCGCCACCGTTTCGCGCCAGCTGCGCGATCCCGTTCTGTGCGAGATGTTGCGCAAAGCCAAAGACGCCAGCGCCATCTTCCGGATTTTGACCGAAAGCAAAGAAGCTCAGGCGGCTTAGGTTAAATTAACCAAATTTTGAATTTGCTTTTACTTTCGCGGGAAAGGTTATACCTTTTTGCCAATCATTTATGCGCGTTTATTGTGCCTGTCTTTGTTTTACGAGGGAGCTTTTGAAATGGAAAATTTTGCGCCTTTGAATATTGTTGAAGAATTCGCTCGCGATCCTTCGATGGGAGAAATCTTTTCGGAGCTTTACAAAAGCGGGACCTTCTCCATCAATGACGTCACGCCTGAAACGGAGCAGGCCGCATATGATTCCGTCGTTGCCGCGCAGGCGAAGTTCGAACAGGGTATTGTTAATGGTCTAAAAAGCGGCGAAATCGTTTTGGCCATAGCCGTCGTCCATACGGGAGGTCCCTGCAATCCTCTTTCTTACAAGAACAATAACCGGACGCCCATTCTTGAGGCTATTTTGGAAAACGGCGGCGTTGTTGCTTGCGTTTATCAGAACAAAAATGAGCTGGGCAAGCCCTCAAGAATGAAGGAAAAGGATTACGCTGCCGCCACTGAACGCTATCAAGCGTATTTGAAAAAATATCCGAATCTTCAGGATTATCCCGTTGAAGACGAAAAAAATGAGCTGACACAGGAATTATCGGGCGCCTCGTACTTGGTTAGAACAAAAGAAGGAAAAGAATATTTTTATTCCTTCCAATCTTTCCAAATTCAAACGATCGGGAAGAGCGCCACACCAAGAAAGTGGGCCGTATGGGCGGGGCCAAGCACGTATTTTCCCACTACCCTGGACGCTCTTGATGAAGTTGAGCCAAGAGAATCTATTATCAACTGGTTTTTGGTCTGCGAAACCAGAGCGACGATGCGCCTGATGAGAAACTCCGTTACGCGCGATACTGTCGAGGATTACATCAGACAGAACTTAAGCCCTATCGATCCGCGGCAGATTCATAACACGCACGACCGGTAATTAAGCTCTCATTATTTCTTCGAGCGGCCAGCGGGGACGCGCGCAGACATCGAGTTTGTCGGTTAAGCCCAAGCGGAATCTTTCCAGTCCCGCCCACGCGACCATGACACCGTTGTCGGTGCACAGTTTCGTTGGGGGCGCGGCAAAGGGGACTCCGTTTTCTTCAGCGATGTCTTTGAGGCGCGCGCGCAAGGCTTGATTGGCTGCGACTCCGCCTGCCGCTACGAATGCCGTGACGGGTTGTCCTTCTTCGGCAAGGAGGCCAAAGGCGTGGCGGGCGCGGTCGGCGATACTGTCTGCGATAGCGGCTTGGAGGCTGGCGGCCATGTCGGAGACGTAAGACAAAGGCAAGCTTCCGTTCTCTTGTCTCACACCAACCCCTCCCCTAGCCCCTCCCTCAAGGGGAGGGGAATAAGAGTCGATCAATGTGCGGACAGCAGTTTTAAGACCGGAAAAAGAGAAGTCGCAGCCTTTGCGGCCAAGCATGGGGCGCGGGAGAGAAAAAGCTTTCGAATTTCCCGACTTGGCCGCCTCTTCGACGAGCGGCCCGCCCGGATAGCCAAGGCCGAGCATTTTGGCGCATTTGTCGAAACATTCTCCCACAGCGTCGTCTATCGTGCGTCCCAGCAGACGATAATCGCCGACGCCGCGCACCAAGAGCAACTGGCAATGCCCGCCCGAAGCCAAGAGCAACAGATACGGAAACTCGACGTTATGCGTGAGGCGCGCCGTCAGAGCATGCGCTTCGAGGTGATTGACCGAGATAAAAGGAAGCTTGCGCACGGCGGAGATGGCTTTGCCCATCATCGAGCCGACCATCACGCCGCCGATAAGCCCCGGCCCCGTCGTCGCGGCGATGGCCGTGATGTCATCAAGGGTGGCGTTGGCGTCTTTGAGAGCCTGTGCGAGAACATCGTCGATAACATCCAGATGCGCGCGCGCCGCCACTTCGGGCACGACGCCGCCGTACGGCTTGTGCGCCGCGAGCTGCGAGGCGACGACATTTGCGCGGATGTTTTTGTCGGCATCGACGATGCCGACGCCCGTATCGTCGCAACTGGTTTCAAAGCCAAGGATGAGCATTTTTTATGAGTATAGTCGTTTCAAATAATTTCCATACAGCGCGCCGGGGACACAATAAAATGGGCTGAAGGCTCCGTTCCCTATTTTATAGGGCGTTGAAACCCATTTTATTGTGTCCCCAGTGTCCGGGATTCTTTTTCGGATTCGGCCTGCTGGCCAAACGATCAACGAAGGCTTCCGCCGGTTTTGTTAAATAGGCGTCATCGGCACCGACGGCGCTTACAACCGTATCCGTCAGTACATTTAAGATCGCATCCTGAGCATTTCCAAAAAGAATGTTTCTTTTTGAATCTGAGGCGGAAGGGGAAACGCTACTGGATGACACCATGTTCTTTCCTTTCCCAAAATATCAACTATGCCTTTAATACTATGGGGTTATCCTAATCCCAATACTTTGGGCTGCGCAAGATGTGGCCTTAAACAGGGCGGCGGCGAGGTCTTGAATATTTTTCGTTAGCGCCTATCTCTTTGATACGATACCTTAAATGCAGAGGGTATAGTTAATTCTTTCTTCCCCTTTTCTTTTGGATTCAAACAAAGAAAATGGGATGCCCGCCTTCGCGGGCATGACGGCGGTGTTGGGTTCTTTGCTTCTAACAAACTCTTGAGGTTATATTTTGCTGTCAAGAAATCTCGAACGCTCCCTTCATCGCGCATTGGCACTCGCCAACCAGCGCAGGCATGAATATGCCACGCTCGAACATTTATTGCTTTCCCTCATGGACGATGCGGATGCCGTCGCAGTGCTTCGCGCCTGCAGCGTCGATCTGGAGCAATTGCGTTCCGACCTTATCAAACATATCGATACGGAACTCGCCGATCTTGTCGTCGACACTTACGAGGAAGACGCAAAACCCACAGCCAGCTTCCAGCGCGTTTTGCAGCGCGCCGTCATTCATGTGCAATCCGCCGGCCGTGAAGAAGTGACCGGCGCGAACGTCATCGTGTCCCTCTTCTCGGAACGCGAAAGCCATGCCGTATTTTTTCTGCAAGGACAGAATATGTCGCGCTTCGACGCCGTGAACTATATTTCTCACGGCATTACTAAATCCGATGGAGCGCGAACCGAGAGCGAAGGCGACGAGGAAGATGTTTTCGACAAAAAAGACGGGCAGAAAAAGACCAGCGCGCTTGAAAGCTATTGCGTAAATTTGAACGTAAAGGCTCAGGCGGGCGAAATCGATCCGTTGATCGGGCGGGCGGACGAGATTGACCGCACGATACAAATTTTGTGCCGCCGCCAGAAAAATAATCCGCTTTACGTCGGCGAGCCGGGCGTCGGCAAGACTGCCCTGGCCGAAGGGCTGGCGCGGCGCATCGTCAAAAGCGAAGTGCCGGACGCCCTGCGCGAGGCGACGGTCTTTGCGCTCGATATGGGTTTGCTGCTTGCGGGAACGCGGTATCGCGGCGATTTCGAAGAACGCGTCAAAGCCGTCTTGAAGGAACTGAAGGCTATTCCCCATTCGATTTTGTTTATCGATGAAATTCACACCGTCATCGGCGCGGGCGCGACGTCGTCGGGCGCCATGGACGCGTCGAACCTTTTGAAGCCCGCTTTGGCTAACGGGTCTTTGCGCTGCATCGGGTCGACGACTTATAAAGAATACCGCAATCATTTCGAAAAAGACCACGCGCTGGCGCGGCGCTTTCAGAAAATCGACATCAACGAGCCTTCCGTCGAGGATGCGATCAAGATTTTGACGGGGTTGAAGCCCGTTTACGAAGAGCATCACAAACTGAAGTTCACCGACGACGCCATTCGCGCCGCCGTCGAGCTTTCCGCCCGCTATATCAACGACCGCAAGCTGCCGGACAAGGCGATTGACGTTATCGACGAGGCGGGCGCCTCGCAGATGCTCGTGCCTCTTGAACAGCGCAAAGCCGTTCTGGGCGTCGAGGAAATGGAAGCCATTGTTGCGAAGCTCGCCCGCGTGCCGCCGAAAACCGTCGGCGCGGACGACCGCGAAGCTTTGCGCAATCTGGATCGCGATTTAAAGACGCTTGTGTTCGGGCAGGACGACGCCATCGGCGCTTTGGTCTCCGCCATTAAATTGGCGCGCGCCGGATTGCGCGAGCCGGAGAAGCCCATCGGATGTTATTTGTTTTCGGGCCCCACGGGCGTCGGCAAAACCGAAGTGGCGCGGCAGATGGCGGCGAGCCTTGGCGTCGAATTGAAACGCTTCGATATGTCCGAATATATGGAAAAGCACAGTTTGTCGCGCCTTATCGGCGCTCCGCCCGGATACGTCGGGTTCGATCAAGGCGGGCTTTTGACGGACGCCGTCGATCAGCAACCTCATTGCGTGCTCTTGCTCGACGAAATCGAAAAGGCGCATCCCGATTTGTTCAACCTCTTGCTGCAGGTGATGGATCACGGCGCTTTGACCGATCACAACGGCAAGGTCGTCAATTTCCGCAATGTCATTTTGATTATGACGACCAACGCCGGTTCCGCCGACATGGCGAAGTCTCCCATGGGCTTTTTGCGCGAACAGCGCATCGACGACGATACGTCCGCCATCGAAAAGCTTTTCACGCCGGAGTTCCGCAATCGCCTGGACGCCGTCGTTTCCTTTAAGCCTTTATCGCATGAAACCGTCGAACGCATTGTCGAGAAGTTTATTCTTCAACTTGAAGGCCAATTGGGCGAGCGCGGCGTCACGATTGAATTGGCTCCTGCCGCCCGCACATGGCTTGCGCGAAAGGGTTTCGACCCCTTATACGGAGCGAGGCCGTTAGGCCGCATCATTCAGGAATACGTCAAGAAACCGCTGGCCGAAGAGCTTCTGTTCGGCGCTTTGCAAAAAGGCGGCGCCGTGACTGTGGGATTGGATGCGGCGGCGAACAAACTGACGTTCGAGGTTCACGCGGCTGCGCAGGCGCCGAAGGCGGCAGGCGAACCAAAAGAAAATGAGACGGTGAAGGGGTAGGCGAACCCGTTTTTAACCATAAATGAAAGTATTTTTTCTTGTCCTTCTGTGCCATAGTTTCCCACATTAGAAAGATTTTCTTTGAGCGGGAAGATTTAAAATGACGGCACATATTTTAGACATCCCTAGCCTCTCGCCGACCCAGCTTGCCGATGCTTACGCCTTCACTTTTTGGCGGATCAGCCAAGCCAATCCCGGCGATTTCGGTCGCAACGCCCTACCCAGCGTTGGCTGTGGGACATGTACGGAAGATTACCGCAGCAAAGAAACGGCGGTTGCTCTCACGATTAACGGCAGGCTTGGAATTTCAGGGGTTCTTGGAAAAGCATCCGATACCGCATATATTTATATCGCATCGGGTGTTTATTCAGACAGGGAATCTCTTTCGCTGATTCATTTTCAGGAAGATGTAAAAATATCTTTTTTGGGGCCGAGCCGAAGGAAAGATATAGTTCACACTTCTATTTGGGTCGAAAATACGGCTCCGCAAACTTACACTTTACATGAATACATAAGCGGCTCGGAAAACACGCCGCCTGAAAAAGAGGAAATGACCGTTACAGTCGAGCTCTGCGAGGAAATCGCGCCTGTTGCGCGCCAACATCTCACAGCCCGCTTGATGAAGGCTTTCAGGGTTCCTGAGAATAAGAAATAAGCCCCGACGTTTGGGCGGGCGCAGCGAAATCCGACGGCGAACAAAAAGAAGATGTGACGGTGAAGGGGTAGGCTAACCTCTCGCCTGCAGGCGCTTGATGACCGGCTGCGCGAAGGCCGGCAGAAACGTCCATATCAAGTTTGCCGCGACGATGACGGCAATCGTCCTTTCGTCGAAATAAAGGACGGCAAGGCCTGTCCCCAATAGCCCGTTGTTGAAGGCCGAAGAAACGCCGTAGGCGATGCGGTCTTGCCGCGACGCTCTTATAGAAAAACTTAAAAACATTGCGAGCGCATAGAATCCGGCTGCAATAAAGAGCGGGAGGATCAGGTCCTGCGGATTAACGAGGAAATAATCGCGGGTTTTCGACATCGCTACGAAAACCATCAGGCTGACAAGGACAACCGAAGTAAAACGACCATGAGATTGGCTGTAGTTTTTCAGGAACTCCCTGTCGCGCAAAAGCAGGTAGAGGCCGCCCGGCAAAAGGATGCAGAGGCTTAGTGTCTTTAGCATCGCCAGAGCGGGCACGGCGATGGTTTGATGCTGAAGGGCTCCTATCGTTGCGGGAATAAGAAAGATGCTCGCAAGGCTGGAGATGATGGTTATGGCAAGCGTCAAGGCGACGTTGCCTTTATAGATGCCGGAGAAGGCCGCCGCAGACGTTGCGGCAGGGCAGAGTGCAAGCAATAAAACGCCCAAGGCGAACGTCGGCGCAAATTCTCGGCACGCCGCCCACAACAGAACCGGAAGGACGGCATAACGCAAAAGGCAATAAACCACGGGCTTGACGGAAAACACGCCGCGCAAAGGCTCCGTGATCTTGAAACAGGACAGAAACATCAAGATTGCCAGCGTGGCGATGATTGTTTCGTCGGGTATCCACGCGCCGTAGGGAAAGGCTAATCCCGCAAAACAAAAAATAACCGTGGAAAGACCAAGGTTGTTTTCAACAAACTGCGTGATTTTTTCCATGTGCTTGTTTTCAGGAAACGAAGAAGATGACGATTATCAGAGAATCAATATGATAAATGGGAAAAAGCAGAAAAAGAAAACAAAAGTTTTCAATCTGGATACCGGCTTTCGCCGGTATGACGGAGAAGAAAGAAAACAAATCGGATTCCGGATAACCGCGCATTTGCAATTGCAAAAGCGCGTTTTGCGGAATGACAAAAAAAGAAAATGGGATGCCCGCCTTCGCGGGCATGACGGTAGTGTTTGAATTAGATTATTGTTTTAGACCTTTATATCGAGCAGGGCTTTGTGCATTTTCGCTTGTGATTTAATCACGGCGGCGTTCGCGGCGACATCGACGGTCGCGATCTGTACATTTACCAAGTCTTCGGCGAGATTTTTTCCCGTTAACGAACCGTTAGCTATGTTGCTCGCCGACTGTGTCGCGCGGGACACGGCGGCGTTGATGCCATTTATCGCTATAGAAAACGTATCGAACATATCGGTATTGCTCGCCTTTTTGGTTTTCGAACCCTATCAGATTAGCACGTTAGGATTAACAATCTATCAACAAACACCAATGAAACGTGAAGTTTTTGGCTCGTTTTTCTTCGAAAATAATGAGTCGAATTAACCTCAGATTCAATATTCGACCGTAAAGTGGACTTATCGAAAGCAAGAAAAGCGAATCACTTCTGGGGTAGGTTATCATGTTTCAGAATTACGAGATCAACAGCGCGATAGGATCCACGGACGAGACCTTGGAAAGATTGGTCGCCATGACCAACCAGACCAACCTCGTCGCTCTGGATAAGACAATCGCAGCTATCCGCCGCTCTCCGGCCAGCTATGCAGCCGCTGCAGCCCGCGCCGGTAGCATTGGCGAACGTATCGTCCGCGCAGCCCATGAAGTCGGCATGACCCTTCCTATTGAAATGCGCGCCAGCACGGAAGAGGCGGTGCAAGCTCTCGGATAAGTTTTTAGTTTCTCCTTAGAGAATGAGGGCCCGATCAGGATGATCGGGCTCTTTTTTTAACCAAGAGCATTAGCCGGTTAGATAGAACAGCGTACGAAGAAGCCCCCTCACCTGCAAAAACTATGGACTTACTTCGTAAGCCCAAGTTTTTGCTTCCTCTCCCCCGATGGGGGAGAGGGAAGATAAAGAGCGGTTTTTGATTCCTTCTGAGCGGAAAAAGGTCTAAATCAGAGGCATGAAGCTTTCGTTCCTTGACCGCTTTCTGACACTTTGGATTTTTCTGGCTATGGCCGGAGGCGTCGCCGTTGGGTCGTTGTTTTCGGGCGTGCCCGCCTTTTTGGACAGTTTGGCCGTCGGATCGACGAACATCCCCATCGCCATCGGCCTTATCCTTATGATGTTTCCGCCTTTGGCGCGCGTCAGGTACGAGGAGCTTCCTCTCGTATTCAAAGACTGGAGGATTTTATTGCTTTCGCTCGTGCAGAACTGGGTCGTGGGCCCGTTCCTGATGTTCAGCCTCGCCGTTTTCTTCCTGCATGACACCCCTGAATACATGACGGGACTTATTATCATCGGCCTCGCGCGATGCATCGCCATGGTCATTGTTTGGAACAAACTGGCCGAAGGCGACACTCAATACGCCGCCGCGCTTGTCGCGTTTAACAGCGTTTTCCAACTTTTGTTCTTCAGTGTCTATGCGTGGTTTTTTCTTGCCGTCCTGCCGCCCATGGTCGGGCTTGAAGGACAAGTCGTTGATGTCAGCTTCCGCACGATTGCCGAAAGCGTTTTCATTTATCTCGGTATTCCGTTTTTCGGCGGTTATTGGGCGCGCAAGATTTTGCTTAAATCCAAAGGGAAGGATTGGTACGAGAACACTTTTCTGCACACCATCAACCCCATCACCCTTATCGCGCTTCTGTTTACCATTGTTGCCATGTTCTCATTGAAGGGAGACATGGTGATGAAGCTGCCGATGGACGTTTTGCGCATTGCCCTTCCGCTCGCGATTTACTTCGTCGTGATGTTTTTTGTCAGCTTCGTCATGGGAAAGCTTATCGGCGCGTCTTACGGCAAGACGGCTGCCGCTTCGTTCACTGCCGCCAGCAATAACTTCGAACTTGCAATCGCCGTCGCCATTGCGGCTTTCGGGCTTGCCTCGCCCGTCGCGTTTGCCGCCGTTATCGGCCCCTTGGTCGAAGTGCCGGTGTTGATCGGCTTGGTCAACGTTTCCTTGCGGCTCAGAAAAATGATGTTTTCTTCCGTGCAGGCATCATGAAGCTTCCGACCTCGCGCATAACCGCCTTTCTGAACAAGCCCGATCCTGCCGTTCGGGTTATTCTGGTTTATGGCCCCGATGCGGGGTTGGTGCGCGAACGCGCCAATCATTTGGCGAAATGGGCTGTGCGCGATCCGAACGATCCGTTTTGCTCGGTCACTCTCCCCTCCTCGGCTTTTGCAGGAAATCCCGCGAGGCTTCACGACGAGATGGCTTCCGTCGCCTTCGGCGGCGGAAGGAGGCTCGTGCGCGTTCAGAACACCGAAGAAAATTTCGGCCTTACGCTGGCGGCGCTTCTATCCGACATGCCGGCGGGCGATAATCTGCTTCTGATCGAAGCGGGCGATTTGGAGAAAAAATCAAAAATACGGAAACTGTGCGAGGACGAGGCTTCCGTCGCCTGCGCCCTTCCCTGCTATGTCGAAGACCTGGCCGCGCGGCAGCGCACCATCACCGAAATTCTGACGTCCGAAAATATCCGCGCCCCGCGCGAGGTCGTGGCGACGCTGGCCGAGATTATGCCTCCGGATCGTATAGCCATGCGCAGCGAATTGGAAAAGTTCGCGCTCTACATCGGCAAGAACAACACCGCGACGATTAACGACGTTCATGCCTCGGTGCAGGATGCGGGCGCGGCTGAATTGGACGCTCTTGTTTTTGCCGTCGGCGCGGGGGAAACAAAGCGAGTCGTACAATTGATCGATCATTTATACGCCGAGCAAACGTCGCCCGTCGCCTTGCTGCGCGCCGCGCAACGGCATTTTGTGCGCCTTCAATGGGCGCGCGCCGAAATGGACAAGGGCGTGGCTGCAACCGATGCCGTTAAACGCCTTCAGCCTCCCGTTTTCTGGAAATTTGAGAGTGCAATGACGTCACAACTGCGCCGCTGGTCTCGCGGGAAAACGGAACAAGCTTTGCGCCGCCTTTTTGACGCCGAGTCCGCCCTTAAGCGCACGGGAACTCCCGACACTGCTTTGTGCGCGCAAACGCTATTGGGACTAGCGGCCTAATTGGAAAGAAATATATGAAAAACGTTGCTGTTTTCGATTTCGACAACACCCTCATCAAGGGCGACTCTTTATGGCCTTTTTTGGTTTTTTCCTGCGGCAGAATTCCGACTTGTGTCGCTATTGTTGAAGCGTTGGCGTGGTCTGCTTTCAAGTGCGCACAAAAGAGGCCGCCTGACGGGATTCGGACTTTTGTTAAAGATTTTCTTCTCCGCCGCCTTTTGAAAGGCAGACGACGCGACGATTTGAAAGAGGCCGCCCAAAAAACCCGCGTGTGGAGAAAGCTCAACGAGCCCATCGTCAACAAGTTGTGCGAACATCACGACAAGGGCGATGTGATCGTTATCGCGTCGGGAAGCCTTGATCTCTATTTGGTCGAAATGCTGCGCGATATTCCGCACGACGCCCTGATTTGCACGAATGTAGGAGTCGAGGGCGGCATCGTGACGGGCGAGATGACGGACGGGAACTGCGTGCGGCAACACAAGGCTGCGCGCGTGAAAGAATGGATCGACACGCATGGGCCGTTTGGCGACAGTTTCGGGTACGGCAATGCGCCGCACGACTTGCCGATGCTGGAGCTGATGCGGCACAAGGTGGTTGTGGGATAGGCTTAACGTGTTTTTGCTTAATGCGTATCGACGGAAATGAGGCGGATGCCCGCCTCTTGAAGCTTCGTCAGGCCAATCTCGATGCTTTCTTTCCATTTGGCTTTGAGCTTCGCGTAACGGCGCTGGGAGTCCATCGGAACGTACACTTCGGCGATTTTGAGTTCGGCGATGAGCCCCGCGCACACGGCGCAGGGTTCAAGCGTCACATAGAGTTTGCTTCCTGCGACCTTTTTGCCTTTGCGCAAGGCTTGCATCAAAACCAATTGTTCCGCGCAATTGATCCAGAGCGATCGTTCGCCGTCTTTATACCTCTCAACGCGGCGGCAATCGACACCGGAGGCAAACCTGTTGGCAGAGGCTGCGATCTCGCGCCCTTTAGCATCAACCAAAACTGCGCCGACGCGCACCGCGGGATGCGGGCTTCCGCCTTTGCTGACGGGCTGTTTTGAAACGGCCTCGGCACGCTCAAGCCAACGGCGATGCTCGGCTCCCGCATCGTGCGCGCGGGAAAATGGTTTTTTCTTAAGCATAGGGTTTCCTTTACGGACTTTTATATCGCTGTTTCTTTATTATTAGGTTAAAATTTTAGCAGCGCCCCCTTCGTTAATAAACCAAATCGGATTCCGCATAAACGCGCATTTTGTTAAGAACAAAAAGCGCGTTTTGCGGAATGACGAAGAATGTTTAGTTGCCAAAAATTCAGGATTTGGTTGCTTCTCATTCTTATGTTAAATAACCGCATGGCAAAAACAGACACAAAGTCAGATTCTATGGGTGATCCTGAAATCTTACGTTCGGCGACGCGCGTTCTGCGCGCGGAGAGCGACGCCTTAAAGGCTTTGGCAGAGTCGCTAAACGGCAACTTTCTTAAAGCCGTCGAGACGATGAGAAACTGCAAAGGCCGCGTTATTGTCGTCGGCATGGGCAAAAGCGGCCATGTCGCGCGTAAGATTGCCGCGACAATGGCCTCGACCGGAACGCCTGCGTATTTTGTTCATCCGGGCGAAGCCAGCCACGGCGATATGGGCATGATCGTCGCCGACGATGTCGTGCTCGCGTTATCCAATTCCGGCGAAGTCTCCGAGATGACGGATTTGATTCACTATACGCGCCGGTTTTCGATTCCTTTGATCGCCATGACAAGCAACGAGAAGAGCACGCTTGGAACGACCGCCGATATCGCGCTGGTGTTGCCTTGTGCGCCTGAGGCGTGCCCGATTGGAATGGCTCCTACAACATCGACGACGATGATGATGGCGCTGGGCGACGCGTTGGCGGTCGCCTTGATGGAGATTGAGGGCTTTACGGCGGAGGATTTCCGCAACTTCCATCCCGGCGGAAAATTGGGCAAAAAGCTTTTGCGCGCGCATGATCTGATGCACAAGGAAAAGGATATGCCTTTGGTTAGCGAAAATGACGCGATGTCGCTCGTTCTTCTTGTCATGACGGAAAAGAGCCTTGGCTGCGCGGGGATAACGGATCCCAAAGGAAAGCTGGTCGGCATCATTACCGACGGCGATTTGCGCCGCCATATGGACAACGATTTGACCCTACGCACGGCGGCGGAAATCATGACTAAGGGGCCTTTAACCGTTACGCCCGCCGTTCTGGCGGCGGAGGTTCTTAAAATTATGAACGAGAAAAAGCGCACACAAATATTTGTCGTTGAAAACGACAAGCCTGTCGGCATTCTGCATATTCATGACTTGCTGCGCGCGGGGATTGCGTAAAAGAAAGAAAACAAATCGGATTCCGCATAAATTTCCTTTCGCCTTTTGGCGAAGAGGAAATTTTGCGGAATGACGGCGTTCTTTTTGCCCTAGATTTTCTCGGCCAGAACGCGCAAGGAAGGCTTGAGGCAGAAAAAGAATTTTCTGACTTTCAGGCCGTGCTTTTCAAAAAGATGCGTGAGGCCGCGCCTTGTAAAATAGGTGATGTGCTCGGGCGGCATGATTTCTTTCCATGTCTCAAGGCGACGAGGGACGGCAAAGTGTCCGGCATCAGGCGTCGTAAGATAGAGAATTCCCCCCGGAGCCAGAAGCGTCGACAGGCTTTTGACGAAGGCGTCGGGATTGGGAACGTGCTCGATCACTTCGCTGGTATAGAGCATATCGACTTTATGCCCCTGTGCTGCATACTCTTCGACCGACGTCGCAGAAAAAAGATAGCCGCCGATAACTTTTTTGTTGTTTTCGATTGCCGCGCCGTCGATGTCGATTCCGCGCGCATCAAGGCCCAGGCGAAGAGCGGCCATAACCGCAAACCCGTAATTGCAGCCGACATCGAGAAACCTGTTTCCCGAAGTCAGCCGGATCATGCGTTTTATCCGACGCAAAGATCGCCGGATTTTTTTGTCCTGTTTGGCGCGGTAGTCCGCCTTGTCCTTGTAGTCCTGATAAAATTTGATCAGGTCTTCGTGGGTTGGAAACGGGGAAATCGTAACAGTTCCGCATTGCGGACAGACGAGGAGATCGAACCCGTCCTTGCATCCTGCTGCTTTGGCGGCATCAAGAGGGTGATGGCAAGCTTTGCAAAATGGGGCGGAGGCGGTTTTCACTTCGGACATTGGATGTTTTTGCGTTAGAAAATTTTTTGAAGGATACATACGTTCGACGGGTTTTCAAAGCATTCCTTCTTGAGGGTTATACGCCAAGCTCCGATCACGATAGCCCTGCGAAGAGCAGGAAAGAGACCCCTCACCTGCAAAATATTACTGTGGTCCTGTGGTTGGGGTTGGGGTTAGGCTTCAGTTTCGGTGAGAACTTTTTTTCTGAATGACATATGTAAAGCTCCCTTTCTTCTGGACAAGACCTTGCATTTTTATCAGATTACGGGAACTTAACTTCGATTCGAAGTTTTCGAGTTTGAAAAAGGGAAATCGGTCGTGACTCCGTCGCCCGAAAGCTGTCCTGCCCTTGTACTGAACGCAGATTATCGTCCGCTCAGCTATCTGCCTCTTTCGCTGTGGTCGTGGCAGGATACCGTCAAGGCCGTCTTTCTGGAGCGCGTCGACATTCTTTCCGAGTACGACCGCATTGTTCGTTCCCCCACCTTTCGCATGAAGCTGCCCAGCGTCATTGCCCTGCGCGAATATGTTTCGCCGTCGCGCTATCCCGCCTTTACGCGATTCAACGTTTTTCTGCGCGACAGTTTTTCCTGCCAATACTGCACGCACCGCAAGCCGACGCCCGAATTGACTTTCGATCACGTCGTTCCCCGCAGCAAAGGCGGGCATACGACGTGGGACAATGTCGTGACGGCCTGCGGCGTGTGCAACACCAAAAAAGGCAACCGTCTGCCCGACCAGTGCGGCATGCATCCGCACCGGATGCCGTGGAGACCCAAAAGCGCCGAGTTGCAGGAAAACGGGCGGGCTTTTCCGCCCAATTACCTGCACGACAGTTGGCGCGACTTTCTGTATTGGGATACGGAATTGGAACAGGGATAAGCCTCGGGGATTTTCTCAAAGCACGAGGGCGGACACCAAGTAACCGGTGCCGTTTCGGAAATACCGCGCGTTATTGCGCTCTCTCGCCTTCGCGCCGTCGGGCATCTCGTTATACAAACGCTGGACTTCTTTCTCCACCTCCGGCGGCACAGCCATCGGCAAAAACTTTGTCATCGTACCGCTCACGTCTCCCATGATATAGACGCGCCCGTCGATAGTGACGAAATCCTCTAAATTTATTTCTTTTGCTTCATTATTTTTTGGTGCTTCGAACATAAAAAACTCCTTTCGTGATAAGAGCCAATAAAACTTACTCTTCCGCCCTTTTTTGATCAATGGCGGCGACTGGCTAGGGGTCTTTCCCCTATTGGGAAAAATATCCCCCATTTCGACCCCCGATTCGCAAAAACCAATTAATATTCAACGGCTTATTTATGGCACGAGGCTTGCTTAGATAAGGCGGGGAGAAGTCATGATCGAAATCGGCGCTGTTGCCTCGGAATACACCAATCTAACCACACGCTCGCTTGAGGCGCAAAAGAGCGCGTCAAACGATGCCGACGTTTCGATGAGCTTTGAAGACTTCATCGACATGATCAATCCGCTTCAGCATATTCCGATTATCAGCTCCATCTACCGCGCGATTGCGGGCGAGGATATCAATCCCGTTTCGCGCATTGCAGGCGATGCTCTATACGGCGGCGTCATGGGTCTCGCTTCCGCAGGGCTTAGCGCCCTTGGCGCCATCGGCGACGAAATGTATGCGGCCAACAATGACGGAAAATCGGCTTCGGAAACTCTCGTCGCCACGCTGTTCGATACGGGTACGGATAAAAACATTCAACTTGCCGAGGCTTCGCCCCCTGCTTCTGTTCCGGCAGAGGTTGCTACTGCTTCTCTGGTACAACAAGCCGCTTCCGTAAAACCGGACGTTCCCCAAACGACTCTGGCGGCGGCAGAGTCAAAATTGATGGCTCTGGCTTCCGTCGATGCTCCCGCAAGCAAAGGCTTTCCGGTGGCTTCCTCAAAATTGGCCTTCGGCGGCGTTATGGATCCTTCTCTCGCCGCGCAAAATCAATCTGTGGCGCTGGCGATGGCCGGACAAAACGAAGTCCTTCAGGCGCAGCGCACGTTGCGCAATAATCGCTTTGCCGTAGCGACACCTGCTTTACCCGCGACGCCTGCTGCGACAACGACAGAGGCTATCCCCACAGTCAAGGCCGAGCCGGAAACGACGGCGGCCATGCAAAAGCTGTTGGATGAATTGCAGGCCATGAAGGCCATCAATCAATATCAAAATGCCGCGCAAAATATGCCTTTGGCTGGCGAAAACGTGAATGTTGTCAATTAATCACACGGTTACTGCACGAAAGTAATAACGGGAGCCTTGGCTCTAAAATCGGTATGTTATAGAATGCCTTTTCAGCGAGGCGTTATTTATTACCAAGTAATTTTCAGAGGAGATGCTTTTGGAATACTCCGTTGGCGGCATCGAATTTGATTATGTTCGCGAAGAAACCGTATTCCCCAGCGAGCAAGTTATTACTGCGGCCATGTTTCCGCGGCCCCCCTCCGATGTCCGAGCAAAACGCGGCATTGTCCTTGGTTCTGGAATTGCGAGTCTGCCCGTTCTTCGCTCGTCTATGGATCTTCTAGAAAGAGGATTAGTCGAGGGCATCACCATCTGTGGCGGCGCTGTGATCAACTCACTTCCCGAAACGCCTCTTTTTGCAAAAGCTCTTGCCCCCACCCTCAAAAGGATAGGCTTTTCGATGCCTAGAAACGGGGAAACCGAAGCCGACTATATGGTTCGCTATCTAAAAACAACCAGGGGTGCCGGGGCTTACGATTACGAGGTCGAAAACACATCAACAAATACCGGCGAAACTTTTCGAAAGCTGGCTGCCATGGAAACTTTCCAGAGAGCGAAAAGCGTGAACATTGTCGGCCTGTTGCCTACCCGGGCGCTAATGACTTTGCGTCAGGTTGAAGAAGATCTCCATCTTTCGCCGAAGATCGTTGCCATGACGAATGTCATTCCTCTGGAGGGCGTTACCAGAGACAACTGGATGAACAGCGACATTTCCCGTTTCTTTGTCCTGAGCGAATTTCTCAAGATCGATCCTTCAAGCAAAGGAAATTATTTCGGACAAGGATTATGCAAGAATGTCTATTTGGAAGGCGAGCTCAATTTAGCCGACGGCCTGCCACACTGGCCCACGAAACTGGTCGAATCGGCCCCTTTGTATACTGCTGAAGCATGATTTGAAATATTTCTTGACCTCGGCCTCTTGTGACAGGACATTTGCAGGGCTAGATTATTCGCTGCTTTATTATGATAAACACTAACCCCGCCCCTAACCCCTCCCGCAAGGGGAGGGGAACTCGTGTGGGATTGCGGGAAATGTTGTTTCTATTGTGAGCTCATGTCCAAGACTTTTACGCTTCAAGAAATCGCCGAGGCCGTTGAGGGAAAACTCATCGGCAACGGAAAGGTGCGCATCTCGCGCCTTGCGCATCCCGCCGACGTCAGAAGCGCCGAAGATTTGGCGATGGCGATGGATGCCAAGCTTCTGCCCTTGCTGAAAGACAGCAAGGCCGTTGCCGCCATGGTTGTCGGGGACGAAAAAGACAGCGCCTTTATCGCATCCAGAATTATTGTCGCGCGTCCCCGCGTCGCGATGGCCAGAGTGACGGCTTTGTTTGCCGAGCCTGTGCTTGTCAAAAAAGGCATTCACAAAACCGCCGTCATCGAAGACGGCGCCAAGATCGGCGCTAATCCTGCTATCGGCGCGCAAGTTTACGTCGGCGCGAACGCCGTCATCGGCGACAACGCCGTTGTGCATCCGCAGGTTTATATCGGCGAGGGCGCAACCGTCGGTCATGGTGCCCTTATCTATGCCGGAGCAAAAATCGGCGCAGGCACACAGATCGGCGATCGCGCCCTCATTCATTTCAACGCCAGCCTTGGCGCGGACGGATTTAGTTTTGTCACGCCCCAGGCCGGAAGCGTCGAAACCGCCAAAGCGAGCGGCAGCGGTAATGTAACCGCCTCGAACACTTCCCTTATCCGCATTTCGTCGCTTGCCCCCGTCATCATCGGAGACGACGTCGAGATCGGAGCCAACACTTCCATCGACAAGGGAACCATCGTGTCGACCCGCGTCGGGAACGGAACCAAGATCGATAACCAAGTGCAGATCGGACACAACGTGCAGATCGGCGATAACTGTATGATCTGCGGCCGCGTCGGCATTGCGGGCAGCGCCGTTATCGGAAACCGCGTCGTCCTCGGCGGCGCGGTGGGGGTCGCCGATCACGTCACTATCGGCGACGACGCCATCGCCATGGCCATGAGCGGCATTCCCGGAAACGTTCAACCGCGTACGATTGTGGGCGGCCTTCCGGCCGTTCCCCGTGAAAAATGGATGGAACGCCTTCTTTACGTCGGGCGCTTGAAGCAATTTTTCAAGAAAGTCGAAGGGTTAACGGAGCGCGTTGGAAAGCTTGAGAAAAACCAGAAATCCGATTAGCCGTCTTGGCAAAGGCACATGAGATCGTTGTACAATTGCTTTTTATGCGGAGAAAGCCTATAAACCGCATTCCTTTTTTGGAGGTAAAAATGACCGGATTGAACGAAGAAGACCTGAAGAAAAACGTGAAGGACAAGGACACTTGGTTCCGCTTCCCTTATTTGGTTGTGTTCGCTGTCGCTTTTTACCTGACCATCCCGCTGACCTTTGCCATCTTGGTGTTTCAATTCCTCGCCAAGCTTTTCAGCGGCTCGGCTTTTGCGGGCCTGAGCGAGTTCGGCTCCAATCTCGCCACATATCAGGCGCAGCTGACGCGGTATTTAACGTTCGCCTCGGATGAAAAGCCGTTTCCGTTTGGTCCGTTCCCGTCTAAGCAGTAATTTTGTTTTAGGCTGTTTTTAAATCGGCGGGGTTTCCCGAAAGGATAATTGCGTGAAAAATTTTTATATCACGACGCCTATTTATTACGTCAACGATGTTCCTCATATCGGACACGCTTATACCTCTTTAGCCTGCGACGTTCTGGCGCGGTTCAAGCGCTTGGACGGTTTTGACGTCATGTTTTTGTCCGGCACCGACGAACACGGGCAGAAAATTGCCAAGGCTGCCGCTGTCGCGGGTGTCGATCCGCAGGCTTTTACGGATAAGGTTTCGCAAAAATTCCGCGATCTTTTGAAGGCGATGAACATCTCGAATGACGACTTTGTTCGCACAACCGAGGAGCGCCATATCAAGGCCTGTCAGGCTTTGTGGAACGAGCTTTTGAAACGCGGCGAATTGTATCTGGGCAAATATTCCGGCTGGTATGCCGTTCGCGACGAAGCCTATTACGGCGAAGATGAACTTAAAGACGGCTCCAATGGCAAGAAAATCGCGCCTTCCGGCGCGGAATGCGAATGGGTCGAGGAGCCAAGCTATTTCTTTAAGCTTTCGGCATGGGGCGACCGTCTTCTGAAATTTTATGATGAAAATCCGGATTTCATCGGACCTGCGGCACGACGCAATGAGGTTATCAACTTCGTTAAATCAGGCATGCGCGATTTATCGGTTTCGCGTACAGCTATCACGTGGGGTGTTCCCGTTCCGAACGAGCCTAAGCACGTCATGTATGTGTGGCTCGACGCTTTGACAAATTATCTGACGGCTGTTGGGTATCCCGATACACAGGCAGGTTTGTATAAAAAATTCTGGCCCGCGTCTTTGCATATGATGGCTAAAGATATTCTGCGTTTTCATACTGTATATTGGCCGGCTTTTCTGATGGCGGCGGGATTGGAGCCGCCCCAACGCATTTTTGCCCATGGTTGGTGGACGAACGAGGGACAAAAAATTTCGAAGTCGATAGGGAACGTTATCGATCCTTACGACTTGATGAATACGTTCGGGCTCGACCAAACGCGTTATTTCCTGATGCGTGAGGTTCCGTTCGGCAATGACGGCGATTTCTCGCGCTCAGCTTTAATCCGCCGCATCAACAGCGATCTGGCAAACGGCATCGGAAATCTGGCGCAGCGCTCGTTGTCGCAAATCGCGAAGAATTGCGGCAGCGCTGTTCCTCAACATGGGGACTTTTTAGATGCCGACAAGGGATTGCTAAGCGCGGCGCGAAACGGATTGGTTCTCGTCCGGCAGGAAATGGACGTTCAGGCTTTCCACAAAGCGCTTGATCACATTTGGGCGATCATCGGCCAAGCCGACCGCTATGTCGACGAACAGGCGCCTTGGGCTCTCAAGAAAACCGATACGGCGCGCATGGAAACGGTTCTGTATGTGCTGGCGGAGGCGCTGCGGTATATCGGAATTTTATTGCAGCCCTTCATGCCGCAATCAGCAGGAAAATTGCTCGATCAGCTGGCGGTTCCGGAAAATGCGCGCGATTTTGCGCATCTGACCGACGCTTATGCCCTGAAGTCCGGCACAGCCTTACCCGCGCCGCAGGGATTGTTTCCGCGTTTTGTCGAAGAAAAAGATGAATCCCCGCCTTCGCGGGGATGACGCCAAGAAAAAGGGCGGCCTCACGCGAAAGCGTTACTTCTTCTCGTCGGCAGCGACCGTCATTTTGACGATCTTTGTCGGATCGGAAACTTCGCCGTTGTTGGTGGACGAGCCTTTCTTGATCTTATCGACAAAATCCATGCCGGTTACGACTTGACCCCAGACTGTATATTGTCCGTTCAGGAAAGACGCATCGTCAAAGCAGATGAAGAACTGGCTGTCGCCGCTGTCCGGCGAGGCCGCGCGCGCCATCGATACCGTTCCGCGCACGTGGGGTTCGGACGAAAATTCGGCTTTCAGCTTCTTGCCGGATCCTCCCGTGCCGTTGCCCTGCGGGTCGCCCGTTTGAGCCATAAAACCCGGAATGACGCGATGGAATAAAAGGCCATCGTAAAACCCCTGACGCGTAAGTTCCTTTATCCGCGCAACGTGGCCGGGCGCAAGATCGGGGCGGAGCTGGATAACAACGCGCCCTGCGGGCAGATCCAGATAAATCGTGTTTTCAAGATCAAGCGCGGACGTCGCAGATGCGGACATGGAAAAAACCCCGAGTGTGAGAGACAAAAAAATGGCAAGAAGCCTGACAAAACGGATAGACATGGGCGTTACCAAAGAAAGTTGGTTCTGATGAGAATTTGGAATATAAACAGGATTACCGAGAGAAACAATGAACAAAAACAAAGTACTTCTGTTGGACAGAGACGGCGTCATTAACGCCGATACCGGCTATATAGGCTTGGTAAAGGATTTCTCGTTTCTGCCCGGCGTGTTTCCTTTTCTGCGCGCCGCGCGGGATTTCGGCTATCGCTTTGCCGTCACGACGAATCAGGCCGGCGTCGCCTACAGCTATTATTCAGAGGCAGATTTCCGTCATCTGACCGACTATATGCTTTCTGAATTGCGGAAAGAGGGTATCGAGGTCGAGCTTGTCCTTGCTTGCTTCGAACACGTCAAAAGCAAAAACCCCGATCTCGCCAGACAGAGCTTCTGGCGCAAACCTCGGCCCGGCATGGTTCTCGAAGCCATTCATCGTCTTTCCATCGACCCTGCACGATCGGCGTTTCTCGGAAACGAAATTAAGGACATGCAGGCCGCCCTTGGCGGCGGCATTCGCCGCTGCATGATTCTGACGCAGGAAAAAATGGAAGTTCCGAAAGGCGTCGATATCGTCAAAAATTACGACGAAGCGCTGACTCTTTTAAAAGCCCCTTAAACTTTGCGTCAAGCTGAGGCGAAAAACGCGATTTTCGAGAACCGCTTTGCCAGCGTACTTTGAGGTACGTGCGTAGCGGAAGCGCAGAGCGCGGCAAGAACACTGATGGCGGTTTAAGACTGCCCGCGCCGCGTTTTGCAGCCCGGCTTCACGCAAAGTCACGGCGCCGTTTGCCTGAACTCGGCAGGAAACGCTATCCCGCCGCCGGAGTCGGTACGAAGGCCGCCGAGATTTTTGAGATAAAAATGGAACGCAATCGACGTGCCGGAGCTGATGTCGGCGCGGCTGGTATTGTCTCGCGATAAGTTTATGCCAAAGGCAAAGCATTCATCGTTATAGGTAAGGGCAAGGCCGGAGGATCGTGGTCCCGGCTGCGGATCAAACGATTGCGTGTGCACGCCGGTAAGCGCCCAATATTTGGCAAATTTCGACGAAAAGCCAAGCGTCATCTGCCTGACCTGATTATATAAATTTGTTGTCGTATCAAGTTGATAGGCTTGGATATAGCGCAAGGAGGGGCGGAAGATCGGCGCTCCCACAGAGAGGGAGGCGTCTTGCCGCTGCGGCGATAAATCGTCCTCAGATAAACGAAATCCGTAGTTGGCGGTAAGCCATTCTGCTGGAGAAAAATCGATGCGTCCGACATAATCCGACGCGTGCCCGCTAATCCCCGACGACGTGACAAGGTTGGAATTTGTCGTAAAGTTGTAGCTTTGGCCGCCAAAAATATCTATACGGGCTCCGTCGTCCCCTGTGATCATATTGCGCACGCCATAGGTTGCGCGGCTACCGCCTTCTATCAGATCACTGCCCGTATAGCGATTCGGAGAAAACAGGTTGGTTTCATCAAATTCGACATCGAAGCTGTCTTCAAGCGGTTGCTTGGCGATCGTGCGAACGGTCGGCGCAAGCGTTATCGCAGCGATCGGTTCTAAAAGGTGCTGGTATCCGTCGCCGCTGCGCCCCATGGGATAGCGCACAACGGCGTTGGCCTGCTCGAATTGCCGCGTGAAAGAAGCGCGGTCATAAACATTCGCTTTATTCGACGCAACCACATTGTCCGCCCAATAGCTATCTGCACGAACCAACCCCGATATCGTCGCTTCAAGTCCTATATCCGAAATAAATTGCCTCTCCCATCCGGCTTTAAGCGATAGGCGCCGCGTATCCGGCCCTTGCTGCACAAGCGTTTTTCCGCCCTTGCTGCGCGAGGTCACAAGCGTATTGCCGTCGAGCGACCAGCGGCCGCCCCACGTTTCTTTCGGATCGCCCAATGCGCTGAAGGACACGGACGGAAGAACAACGGGCTCCGACGTGTTGGAACCGGCGCGCAAATTTTGAAAATAATAAGAATTCACGACGGTGTAATTTCGCCCGAAAAACCCTTCCGCATAGGCACGGCTTGTCGTCTGATCGATGGAAGAAATCGCATAGCGGGGCAAATAGCTTTTATCCGACACATATTGGATATCCGTTCCCCCGCGCCAGTCGTCATTAAAATTGGCAAGAAACGTTCCAAATAAATGGCCGCGCCATTGTTGGCCTTTATCTATGCCGGCATCGTTGATGAGTTTTGCTTTGGTAATGGAGCCTTCAACCTTCAGATCACTTTTATTAAAGCGTTGTCTGTACTGGACATCCAGTTGAAGCTTGTCTTTCGTGCTGAAGGTCGGCGTGACCGTCATGTCTTTATTCGGCGCGATATCAAAATAATACGGTATCTTGATGAATTCGCCGATGTTCGGCGAAATGCCCGGCAACGGAGAGAGAAAGCCTTGCAAGCGTTTAACCGTCGGATCCGGCGCCGACATATAGGGCGTATAGACAACGGGAACTCCGGCAAAATTTATTGTCACGTCGTGGTAATAGACTTTGTGCCGAACGCTATCGTGCGTAACCGTATCGGCTTCCAGTTGCCATAAAGGCTCTTTATCCGGGTTTTCGCGGCAGATATTGCAAGCCGTATAGAGCGCGTGTTCCGCTACGGTGTAGCGTTCATTGTAACGCTGCCCTGTTTTGGCTGCTATGCGCGAGTTGTCGGGAAATAGGATACCGATGTTTCGGGCAAACGCCTGCTTCATGTCGCCGGTAATTTCCTGATGCTGGGAAAATTGGACATCGCCTGTCGGCGTTAAAAGCGCGACATTTCCGTCCGCCGTCAGGATGCCCGTCGTCTGGTTGTAGGAAACCTTATCGGCATGAAGGATGTAATCGTTGTAGACCACTTCGACCTGACCCAAAGCCGTCACAATTCCGGTTTCGCTATCGGAATGCATCTGCTTGGCCGAGATCAGCGTTTCTCCGGGGTGTTCTTGTTTGGGATTGGCAGATTCAGAAAGAGAATTGAAAGAAGCTGTTTCAAGAACAGGCGTCGGTTCGACTCTTTCCGTAGAAGAAATCGAAGACATCTCCGAGCTCGGTACTGGCCCGACATACCCCAGCGGCGGCATCGACGGTATTTCGGCTCGCGACACCGGACCGACGTAGCCAAGCGGTGGCATGGCCAAACACGGCGTCGCCATCGGCAACGCCATAAGACATACCGATGTTTTCGCGAATCGTTTGAGAAGGAGCCCTAAATCCATAGGGCTAAGAATTGCCAGAGGCGGCTTGTTCGGGCAAGAAAATATTATGTTTCTAGGGCTTGGACTTAACACTAGCGGGCGAACGACGCAAAAAAGCGGGCAGATCGTCATCAAAACGCATGGCTTCCTTGGGCTGCGGGGAAGACTCGGCCTTGCGCACCACAGGCTGTGCCGAGTGAGAAGAAGGAAGATGTTCGGGTTTTTTCTCCCTGACATGGCGAGAAACGGGGGGCTTTCCGCGAGCAGGACGTCGATCATGCGGTTTTTCGTTGCGGCGATGCCGATGACGATCTGTTTCTTCTTTGGGTTCGCCCAGGCCTGTAATGACTTCGCGATCGATCTTTAATTTGATCAGATGCTCAATGGCTGCGATTTGCTTCATGTCGTCCGGCGTCACAAGCGTATAGGCCGTGCCGGTCAATCCCGCGCGCGCCGTGCGACCGATGCGGTGGACGTAATCTTCGGCATTAAAAGGCACGTCGAAGTTGAACACGTGGCTGACGGCATCGATATCGAGACCGCGCGCCGCGACATCGCTGCACACCAGAAGAGCGATTTCGTTATGGCGAAATTTATCGAGCGTCGCCGTGCGTTCGGATTGCTCCATATCGCCGTGCAAGGCTCCTGCGTTAAAGCCGTGCTTGACGAGAGATTTGTGCAGCAAGGCGACGTCTCTTTTCCGGTTGCAGAAAATAAACGCGTTTCTGACGTTGTCCTTTTTGAGCAGCATCCGAAGCGCTTCGCGTTTAAGCCAATCGTTGCGGGACTCGAGCATGGCAAATACCTGCTTCACGTTTTCGCCCGTGCTGGCAGGCGGAGAAACCGTCACTGTTTTGGGATTGCTGAGAAAGCGGTCGGCAAGTTTGCGGATTTCTGGCGGCATCGTCGCCGAGAAAAACAGCGTTTGCTTCAAGGGAGGCAACAATCCCGCAATGCGTTCGACATCGGGAATAAAGCCCATGTCCAACATGCGGTCGGCTTCGTCGATGACGAAAATCTTGATGTCGGCAAGCATGATCTTGCCGCGTTCGAAGAGATCGAGCATGCGGCCCGGCGTCGCGATAAGAACATCCACGCTGCTGTCGAGCGCACGGACTTGTTCGACCATCGTCTCGCCGCCGATGAGGAGCGCCATCGAGAGTTTGTGGTATTTGCCGTACTTCTCAAAATTTTCCGCGACCTGCGCTGCAAGTTCGCGCGTCGGTTCCAGAATAAGCGAACGCGGCATACGCGCCCTCGCGCGGCCAGCGCCCAAAATTTCAAGCATCGGCAAAACAAAGCCTGCTGTTTTTCCCGTTCCTGTTTGAGCGCAGCCTAAAAGATCGCGCCCCTGTAAAACGTAAGGGATGGCTTTTTCCTGAATGGGGGTCGGGGTCGTATAACCGACATCCTGAATAGCCTTGAGGATGTCTGCGCTCAGCCCTAAATCGGCAAATGTCGTCACTGTCTTCTTAATCTCGTCCGTTTGTTTCAGGCAGCTTGTAGCAGAAATGCGCCTTGAATTGCAATAAATGCTTAAATCTTGGCATAAATCTCGATTTTTTTGGAAAATCAGGTAGTCTATCGGTTGAATTTCACCTTTATTATAAAGGACGACCTTTATGTCCACGCCTCAAACCTCCCCGCTGCGCTTTTGGCTTCTGGCTCTTGCGGCGTTTGCCGCTCTTTTATGGATTTTCAATCCGGTTCTCTTCCCGTTTCTGGCGGGGTTGGCCATTGCCTATTTTCTTGAGCCTGTCGTTTCGGGTTTAGAAAAACGGGGCATCCGGCGTTGGGCGGGGTCTCTCATTGTTTTGTCTTTATTTCTTTTCGTCGTCGCGTCGGTATTTATTCTGATATGGCCGATGATCAGCACTCAGGTCAGCGCTCTGATATCTGCGCTCCCCGAATATGTAAAACAAATCCGCGAACAATATTTGCCTTGGGTGCAGAACTGGTTGTCGCGTTTCTCGCCAGAAGACATGGAGAAAATCCGCAACGCCGCAACACAATCGACCGGCGAGGCCGTTGGGCTTGTCGGCCGAACCGTTCAGGGCATTCTTAGCGGCGGCTCGGCTTTGATTGACACCGTTGCCTTGTCAATTCTGACTCCTGTCACGGCGTTTTACGTTTTGCGCGACTGGAGATCGATGACAAAAGCCATCGACCAGCTCATCCCGCGCGCTCACTACGATGTCATCCGCGAGCAAATGTCGGAAATCAACACCACGTTGTCCGGTTTTTTGCGCGGACAAGCCATTGTGTGTCTTGTTTTGGGGGTTTTCTACAGCCTCGGATTGGCGTTAAACGGGCTTCAATATGGAGCAACCGTAGGCATTGTCGCGGGTATTCTGACAATTATTCCTTATGTTGGAACCATCTTCGGCTGGGTCACGAGCGTCGTTTTGGCCAGCGTACAATTTGAAGGTGACTGGCTGCGTATTGGGTTGGTCTTTTCGGTTTTTGCCGTTGGCCAGTTTCTGGAAGGCTATGTACTGACACCGCGTCTTGTCGGCAAGCGCGTGGGGCTTCATCCCGTCTGGATATTCTTTGCCTTGATCGCGGGAATAAAATTGATGGGCTTTACGGGCGCTCTTATTGCCGTACCACTTGCAGCAGTGATCGGCGTTCTGGTGCGCTTTGGCGCGCGCGTTTATAAATCCAGCTCCATGTACAAATGACGATGCGCCAACTTCCCCTTCCTCTTCCTCACGACGCGGCGATGAGCGCAGACGATTTTCTTGTCACGCCCTGCAACAAGGATGCTGCCGCGTGGATCGAAAACTGGCCCGCGTGGCCGACGCACGGCTTGATTCTGACGGGGCTGGCCGGAAGCGGCAAAACTCATTTACTGAATCTGTGGTGCGACAAAAGCAAGGGTCGGCGCTTGACCGAACGCGCGTTGCTTGAGGAAGATATCCCTGCCCTGACCGAAACGACGACCTCGCTTGCCATCGACAACGCCGATGTTCTGGCGGGACAGGGCAAAACCGAGGAAAAGCTTTTTCATCTTTATAACCACCTGAAGGAAGTGAAGGGGTTTTTGCTTTTGACGATGACGCGCGGCGTCGGGCAAGCGGGGTTTGTTTTGCCCGACCTCAGATCGCGTTTATTAACACTTCCCGCCGCGGCGCTGCTTCCGCCCGACGATACGCTTCTTGAAGCCTTGATTATAAAGCAATTTCGCGACCGGCAGGTAACGCTGGACGTCGGCGTCGTCGCTTATCTTGCGCCCCGCATCCCAAGAGATGCCGCAGGAATTCGGGACTTTGTCGACCATCTTGACCTTGCGGCTTTAGCCGAAGGGCGTAAAATTACTGTCGCTTTGGCGCGAAAGATTTTGGAGAATCCCGTTGACTGATCATCCTTCAATCCGCGTCGCCCTTGCGCTCGGCTCTAACCTCGGCGACCGGCTCGACTCGTTGCGGAAAGCCATTAAGGCTATGGCTTCCTGCGTCAAAGTCGAAGGTTGTTCTCCGGTTTATGAAACGGCTGCCGCCTATATCACCGATCAGCCCGTTTTTTTGAACGCCGTCGTTACTGGCACGACGACATTAGAGCCCCTGCCTTTACTCTGGGCTCTTAAAAATATCGAGAGAGAAATCGGCCGCACGCCAACTTTCAGGTTTGGCCCACGCGTTATTGATATCGATATTATTTATTATGACGATCAGGTTTTGGAAATTCCGGAACTCACCCTCCCCCACCCGCGCATGCAGGAGCGTGATTTTGTGCTAAAGCCCCTTAGCGACGTTGCGCCAGAATGGAAACACTCGAAGTACGGGAAAACCGCAACCGAATTATTGTCGTCTTTACCCGCTAATACCATGACGTGTTTAGGGTCGCTTCTTCCATGAACATTCCTTCCGTGATGGGCATTATCAACGTGACGCCGGATTCTTTTTCCGGCGACGGCGTGTTGTCGGATTCCGATTATGTCGCCCGCGCCGTTGCGCAGGCGGAAGCCATGGCCGTGGACGGCGCGGATATCCTCGATATCGGGGGAGAAAGCTCGCGCCCAGGGGCGGCTGCCGTTTCCGTTAATGAAGAAATCCGCCGCGTCATTCCGGTTATTACCGAAATAAAAAAGAAGCTTTATTCGACGCGGATTGCCGTGGATACCGTCAAGGCCGAGGTCGCGGAAAAAGCCCTGCAAGCGGGCGCTGCAATCATCAACGATATTTCGGGTCTGGCAAACGACGCGCGCATGGGAAAAGTTGCGGCGCGTTACGGAGCGCAGGTCGTTTTGATGCACAATCGCGCGAAGGCGGATTCCGTCAGCCACGACGATAAAATCGGCGGACAGTACGATGCCCCGTCTTATGAAGATGTCGTGGCTGATGTTATACGCGATCTTAAGACGCGTATCGATATCGCGCTTGAAGCGGGCATTGCGAGGAATAAAATCATTCTCGATCCCGGAATTGGTTTCGGAAAAACGCCGGAGCAAAATCTTGCCCTTATCGCGCAACTCGGAAAAATTAAGGCGCTGGGGTTTCCCGTTCTTATCGGCCCTTCGCGAAAATCTTTTATCGGCCACGCTTTAGGAGCCTCCGTCGAAGAACGGCTTGAGGGAACGGCGGCTTGCGTTACCGTTTCCGTTTTGCAGGGCGCAAATATTATACGCGTCCATGACGTAAAATTCATGGCACGGGTCGTGAAAATGGCGGCGGCGCTGAGGGACGCAGGGCATTGATTGTATAGGGAAACTAATAAGGGTTAGGCGCTTAAGAATATTATTTGCTACAAGAGTTTTCGTATATTCATAATATTTTTCGGGATTTTATTATGAGCTTATTTATTTGCCCAAGCTATCGCACCGCAGGCACTTATTTACCCGCTTTGCTCGCGAAAGACTATTCGACATACATGACCGATGTCGACGACACGCTGTATCATCCCCTGACCGGCGTTCACGGACGAATTAAAAAAAACATTCTTGTTGATTCAAAAACATGGAGTGCGTGGCCTTCGGTCAGCAAGGAATTGGCGAAAAGACTCCGCACCAGCGGCCTGACGGCGCTGAAGGATCATAACTGGACGCTCCCGCTGATCGTCGATCATCTTCGGCAACAAGAACCGGAAAATCTGATGCCCTATCTGAGGCGCATTTATGCCGTCGAGTATTCCGCAATCCCGCCGCAGCCCGCTTTCGTCAAAGCCGTCGATACGTTGCATGATAACGGTAAACGCTTGGTTTTTTATTCCTATGGCTTTCGCGAGCATATCTTGAACGCTCAACGACAGATCGGTTTTTCTCCCGATACTTTTGGCGAAAACGATATTATAGACATGTTAAAATCCGACAGAAATCCTCAGCTTCTTTCGACTTACAATATTCCAAAAAACAACGCGTCAGAACTGTTCAGCAAATCGAAAGCTGCAGGCATTGCGAGAGCTGCCGAGGTTCTCGGGCTTAATTCTACCGAAGGTATTGCCCTTGCTGATGATAATTTGGGTTACCTTGCCAACGCTTTCGATATGTTGAAAATTTTTATCGCAAAGCGAAAAGAGGATATCGCGGCGTCGATTGACGAGAGAATTTGGGATTTTGCCATTTGGAGCGACGAAAAAGATATGTTGGGACGTTCTTATTCTCCCATTGGCGTCCTCTTAGAAAAAGTCGCCGCCCACTTGCCAAAACAGAAATTGACTCACGATCTTTTGCTCTGAGCACCAAAAAAAGTTTATAATCTGTTAATGTTTTGGCTCATACTTTGTATTACCTACCTTGTATTGCCTAAACCCTCGCGCTTTGTCATAACAGGCTTTCTTAAAAGCCCTGAGTCGGCTTTCGTTCACGGAGATTGGATTTGTTAGAAGAATTTGGTGTTTTGTACCGTGGCCTGATTTTGGGATTGGTTATTGCCGCTCCCGTCGGCCCTGTGGGATTGTTGTGCATCCGGCGCACTTTGCAAAAAGGCATGATTAACGGAATGTCCACGGGCTTCGGCTCTGCCGTTGCTGACGCTCTTTTTGGCTCTCTTGCCGTGCTCGGCGTCAGCGCTATTTTAGGCTTTATTCATCAGTACGAAGCGTCAATCCGCATTATCGGCGGACTTATTGTTTTGGCTACGGCGTGGCATACGTGGTTTGATCACCCCAAGCCTGCACACGAACCGGAATTCGTTAACAAAGTTCTGGACGCGTCTCATGAAAAAGGACGGGGAAGAATTATTTGGGGGGCTTTGCGCGCGGCGTTAAGCGGGTTTGCTATCACGTTGACCAATCCCTTGACCCTTTTCGGCACCCTCGCCGTCGTGGCGACGTTCGGCGCCGTGACACAAAAATTAGAAGCGGGCGTTTTGATCAGCGGCATTCTTGCCGGATCAGCATTGTGGTGGTTTATGCTGTCAGGCGGCGTCGGCCTTTTGCGTCATCATTTTACCGAAAGTCGTATCGTCACCGTCAACCGCGTCACAGCCGTAGGCTTGGCCGCGCTGGCCGTATGGGCCTTCTTCAGCGGCGTGCATGGGTATATGCGGTAGAACCGCTTTTCAAAAACCATCAAAGATTGAGCACGTTTTTGGATTTTGTGATCTTATCTTGAGGATACAGCCTCGGATTAATCTTTGGGGCACATATAACAATTTCGGACTCGCTTTTTTCACACCCCTGCAACAGATAAGAAGCCATATCGTATTCTTCCTGTTCGTTGTCCAAAGTTTTGCGGAAACTGGCAAGCGTTTCAGGCGACAGCGTCTTGAAAAGTTCGCCAAGCAATTTTTCCTGTTCCGGTGTCGGCCCTAGGTATTTGTAAAGCCTTTTTGCCAGTTCGGCGCTTCTGCAGGTTTTTTCGCGGACTTCGGGAGAGAGTTTCAAAAGAGTCGCGAGAACAGCGTCCGTTCCAAAATATCTAAAAACCACCCAACCCGAAGGCGAGCCAATCAGGTCGCCTTTTTCTTCATCCTTAAGATCGTTGAAAAATTTTCTGGCTTCCGGACGCCCTTTTGTGGAGTCCAAGTCCATTATCCCGTCCATCAAAATGTTTGGCTCGTTCATCGCCCCCTCCATAATGATTGTTTTTTCAAATGACGCTGCTTAGAATTCTATCGCATAAAAATTGTTCTTGAGCCACCGCTTTTAAGTCCCGCGCAAAAGCGCCTGTAAAACAAAGGGCCGCAGATGACTGCGACCCTTCTTTTGTACTTTGGCTTTGAGTGATCCGGCTTCGCTAAAGCTACGCCGGATAAATATTTTCTAAGGGGTTGCCCGAAGGCAACCCCAAGAAAATATTTAGTAATCCATGTCGCCCATGCCGCCCATTCCACCCATGCCGCCGCCGGCTCCGCCAGCTGCTGCTTTCTTCTCGGGCTTGTCGGCAATCATCGCTTCGGTCGTGATCAAAAGACCCGCAACCGACACGGCGCTTTCAAGCGCAATGCGCACGACCTTGGTTGGGTCGACAATGCCGGCTTTCACCAGATCGCCATACTTATCCATTTGTGCGTCGTAGCCGAAGTTGTTTTCCTTCTGGTCCATTAAGCGACCGACAACGATTGAACCGTCGATGCCCGCATTTTCCGCAATCTGGCGAATGGGGGCTTCAAGCGCCTTGCGGACGATGTCCACGCCGCGGCGTTGATCGTCGTTCGCCAAGCGAACCTTTTCAATCGCGCGGATGGCGTAGAGCAAAGCGGCTCCACCACCGGCAACAATGCCTTCTTCAACCGCAGCGCGGGTCGCATGAATGGCGTCGTCAACGCGATCCTTGCGTTCCTTGACTTCGACTTCCGTCGCGCCGCCGACGCGCAAGACCGCAACGCCGCCCGCCAACTTGGCGAGACGTTCTTGCAGCTTTTCCTTGTCGTAGTCGGACGTAGTTTCTTCGATCTGCGCTCGGATCTGGCTGCAACGGGCTTCGATGTCCTTCTTCTTGCCCGCGCCGTCGATGATCACGCTGTTGTCCTTGTCGATGCGGATTTTCTTGGCCGAGCCAAGCATCTCAAGCGTCACATTTTCAAGCTTGATGCCGAGATCGGCGGAGATGACCTGGCCGTTCGTCAGAATCGCCATGTCTTCGAGCATCGCCTTGCGGCGGTCTCCAAAACCAGGCGCCTTGACGGCTGCAACCTTGAGGCCGCCGCGCAGCTTGTTGACGACGAGCGTCGCCAAGGCTTCGCCTTCGACTTCTTCGGCCACAATCAAAAGAGGCCTTGAAGATTGCACAACCGCTTCAAGAACGGGCAAGAGCGGCTGTAGGCTCGACAGTTTGCTTTCATGGAAGAGGATGTAGGGATTTTCCAACTCGACCACCATCTTCTCGGCGTTGGTGATAAAGTAGGGCGACAGATAGCCGCGATCGAACTGCATGCCTTCGACGATTTCGAGTTCGGTTTCAAGGCCTTTGCTTTCCTCGACGGTGATCGGCGATTCATTACCGACCTTGCCCATCGCGTCTGCGATCTTGTCGCCGATTTCTTTGTCGCCGTTCGCGGAGATGGTTCCGACTTGCGCGATTTCGGCGTTGCTGGAAACCTTCTTGGAACGCGCCTTAAGGTCTTCGATAACAACTTCGACGGCCCTTTCCATGCCGCGCTTCAGATCAAGGGGGTTCATGCCCGCCGCAACGGCCTTGAGGCCTTCGCGTGACAGGGCTTGAGCCAAAACCGTGGCGGTCGTCGTGCCGTCGCCCGCTTTATCGGACGCCTTGGTTGCGACTTCGCGCAACATTTGAGCGCCCATATTTTCCATCTTGTCGGAAAGTTCGATTTCCTTGGCGACTGTTACGCCGTCCTTGGTAATGCGGGGGGCTCCGTAGCTCTTTTCGATCACGACGTTGCGACCTTTGGGGCCCAACGTCACCTTGACGGAATTGGCGAGCACATCGAGGCCGCGCAGCAGCTTTTCGCGAGCGTCTGCGCCGAAGAGGACTTGTTTAGCTGACATTGTCTGATTCCTTTTTTATGAGTTAGAGACTTAAAGAAACCGGCATTTGAATTTTCTCCAAACACCGTTTTTGAATTCTTACTTTTTCGGCTTGGAAGACCCACCGGCACTGATGATGCCCATGATGTCGGATTCTTTCATGATGAGCAGTTCTTCGCCGTCGATCTTGACTTCGGTGCCAGACCACTTGCCAAACAGAATGCGATCGCCCACCTTGACATCGAGAGCAACAATCTTTCCGGACTCGTCACGCGCGCCAGGGCCAACGGCGATGATCTCGCCTTCCTGAGGTTTTTCTTTTGCCGTATCGGGAATAATAATGCCGCCCGCGGTCTTTTGGTCGCCTTCGATACGGCGAACAACAACGCGGTCATGCAGGGGGCGGAACTTCATTGTACATCTCCTTAATGTTAAACAATATTTAGCCAGACACACGAGTTCGTGTGTTGTGGAGATAAGCCATCTGACCCTTTGTTTCAAGGGGCGTTAACGAATAATTAATCCTGGAACGAACAGAAAATATTCGCTTCTCCATATAACCGTAACCTTTTTTTACTATTTCTCTATACGATGGTCACAACCTAAACGCGAACACCCTGTTATAAAAACGGTTTTCCGTTTTTTACTGGGGTGGAGAACCGAACCAAGGAGCGCCCCCATGACCGAAAACTCCGAGCAAAAAAAAGTACGCAGCCCGCTACATATTCTCGTTGTCGAGGACAGCGATCTCTTGCGCCAGATTTTTTCCAAGACCCTTGGCAAGGAGCACATCATCGAAGCCGCGGCGACCGCCAAGGAAGGGTTGGCGCTGTATCTTAAAAAAAATCCCGATCTTGTCTTTCTGGACATCCTTTTGCCCGACGGCAGCGGTCACGATCTGGCCTTTCAGATCAAGGAACATAATCCGAAAACTTTTGTCGTCATGGCGACAGCAAGCGATTATACCGACGACAAGGAAGAGGCGACCTTCAATCGCGTCGACGGTTTTTTGACGAAGCCTTTCAGCAAGCAACAAATCGACGACGTTATTGATCGCTATTGGGCGGCGCGTTAAAATTCTCGTGGGGCAGCAACATGGAAATTCTCTATCGTAAGAACTACAAGGAACTTCTCGGCTATTTACCGTTCGTCAAAGTGACCCTGAAAGACTGGATGTTCGTCGATATCCGGATTACGGATTTTTCGGACAAAGAGCTTACGGTCGCAAACGCCGCCGAGTCGGTCCGAGCCCTTTTTAGAAGTCACGAGGGCAAGCTTTTCGTCTGCAACGATCGGGAAATTCTGATGATCATACGGTGGGGAAGAAACAATCCCCCCTCTCCCATCGCCGATCATGTGAGCAAGGCTTTACCTGAAAAGGGGTGTTCGGTTTTCGTTCACGAGCCGACTGTCGCGGGCGTTGCCAAGCTTGAGATTCTGATCACCTACAGGAAGCCGTTATCCGAACCGACCTTCGCCGATATTCGCGCCTTACGGCGCGAAAATGTCGTTATCGTCGCCGATGACGATATGTTCATGCGCTCGCTCGTCAAGAAGGGAGTCGGCGCGCATTACACGGTCATTGAAATTGCGGACGGCGGCGAGATTTTTGAAACTTACAAAAAAAGCGTTCCGGACGTTCTTTTTCTCGATATCCATATGCCGAATGTGGACGGCATGGCCGTTCTGCAACAGATTTTGGCTATCGACGCCAACGCTCATATCGTCATGCTGAGCGCAGACAGTTCGCGTGAAAATGTCGAAATCGCTACGCAACAAGGCGCCAAAGGCTTTTTAACAAAGCCCTTCACCAAAGAGCGTCTTCAGGATTTCCTGAACAAATGCCCGACGATTTTTTGAGGCTCTTTGCCTAGGGTCTGGACCCTAGTCGAACTTCTTTTGCGCCATGCGTATTTGCCGCGCGCGAGTCAGTATGGCGTTTTCGACTGAACTTGCCGTTGAAGCCGCAACGGACGCATTTTCCCAGGTGCCTTTAGCGACTTTTGTCTGGCGGAAAACCGAAACCTTGACGCCGTTGGCCGTCAGCTCGCGATCACGAATAAGGATGTTTAGTTTAGTGCGTTCATTAGGCGTTTCGGAAGCGCTGTACCAATCTGTCAGAATAACGCCGCCAAAAGGATCGGCCGAAGCAATCGGCATAAACGATATGGTATCGAGCGCGGCTCGCCACAGAAAGCCGTTGACGCCTATCCCCGTGTTTTCGCTAGTCTTTTTTTCTTTTCCGCCCAAAATGTTCCAACCGCCGTCGTCACTGACGAGGCTGCCGTGTTTATATAGCTCCTGACGCTCTTTATCCTCGTAGGTAGCCTCGGTCTTGACGCCACCGCAAGCAGACAATGCCAGAAGCCCGAATGTCGCAGAAAGAAGCAAATATGTGGTTTTCATGATGTTCCGATAGGACGGGGGATGATTCTTGAGGCGCCTATTTAAGGCGGCAGATGCCTTGATTGCAAGGGATAAAGAGCGATGAGGGCAGAGCAATGGGAGCAATGGGGACACAATAAAATGGGCTTGGATTGTCGTTTAGATATAACAAAGCCGTTCTCTTTGCCCATTTTTATTGTGTCCCCCATGCCCTATTGTGTCCTCCATGCCCGACTTAACTTTTTCTTCATACCCGTTAGGAGCATGAATCTGTGAATCGTTACATATCAATAAGTTATGATGTGTTTGGGGGTAATACCTTGTTGCCGGAATGCAACATTTGGCCGGAGTCTTGGCTAAAGGGGCATTTCTAGCTTGTCTGTGCAGGGTCAAAGCCTCAAATTCCTCGCCGTGGGGCTTCCTGCCCCGTTTCTTAGTATCTAGATACATCTAACAACCCAAGGGGGAAACATGCGTAAGATTCTTTTAGCGACGACGGCTCTCGTCGGTTTTGTAGCAGCAGGTGCTGCTCAAGCTGCGACCGCCCCGCTCAATGTGACCGTTGGCGGCGACATTAATTTTGTCGCTGGCGCGTTCCATGAGTCCAGAATATCCACCAACAGCGCAACTCCGGCTGGCGCTGATTTCCAGACCCTTTACAGCTTGAACTTCGGTGTAACCGGCAAGGCTGCGAATGGCTTGGAATACGGCGGCAACTTGGTTCTCGACAACCATTCGAACGCCTACGAAGCTAACTACGCTGGCGAAGTTGATGGCATTCGCGTAACGCAAGCCGACATTTTCATGTCGGGTGCTTATGGTAAAATCCGTATGGGCGACTTCCGCGGCGCGACTGAACTCGCCGTTGCGGCTCCGTCCGTTGGCGGACTTTCGTATGTGTCGTTCCTCAATGCCTCGACCTCGTTTGCCAAGGACATTGTTTATGGCATCGATACGAAGAACTATGACACGAACATCACCTACTACACACCCAAGGTCGGAAACGAAATGGGCAAAGTGCAGGCAGCCGTGACGTATGTTCCCAAGATCGGCCAACGCGGCAGCCAAGTTCTTTTGGCTCGCGGCGACGAGTATAAGAACCTCGTCAAGGCCGCTGTCACGTACGCTGGCAACATTCAAAAGGTTGCAGTGAACGCCAGCGCTCATGTCGTCACCGGTGACACCCAGGCTCTTCCCGCCACTCTCGAAGACTTCACGTCTTGGGGCATTGGCGTGCAGGCCGCGTATCAGGGCTTCACGGTCGGTGGCAACTACATCGATCTGGATGACTACAACATAACCTCGGCTGATAGAAAGAGCCAGGCCACATACACCGCCGGAATCAAGTATGAGTTCGGCAAGTATGTCGTTGGTTTCGATTGGCTGGGCGCTGAAGGCTACAGCGATGCAGCGTATGCCGGCAGCTACGTCAAGGACTTCAATGCTTACAGCTTTGGCGGCGCTTACACGTGGGCTCCTGGTCTGACGACAACGGTCAATGCCGTTCTCTTCAACCAAGACGCTCAAACGAACACTTCGGACAACGAGGGCTATGTGCTCTTGGTTTCCCAGAAGTTGGCGTTCTAATCGTCTAACGATTAGCGTCTCGTAAAAAGAGAGGCGGGGAGAAATCCCCGCCTTTTCTTTTTGTGGGGTGAATAAATATAATTTTAAGTAGAGATAGAACAGAAAGAGCAATCCTCCCCTCCCCCTTTGTGGGGAGGGTTAGGGAGGGGGGAGTTCCGTCAACATGCGGATGAAGAAAGAGAAACAATCATGCGGTTATGCCCTCACGGCAATACGGCCAAAGACTACCGTCGCGCACGCAACCTAAGAAACGATCCGTCCCCAATAGAAAATAAGCTTTGGGCTGTTTTAAGGACTGCTGCCAAGGCACAGAAATTAAAATTCAGGAGACAACAAGCTCTCCATCCATACATTGCCGATTTTGCCTGCATGGAAGCACGGCTTTTGGTTGAGCTGGACGGAGACACACACGCGGTCAGAAAAAAATACGATGAAGCAAGAGATGATAAGCTGCAAAAGATGGGGTTTACCGTTTTACGGTTCACAAATGACGATGTTATGAAGAATGTTGATGGTGTGACAGAGACAATTATTCTGCAAGCTGTTATGTTGGTACAAAGGAACAAAGAGGTTTCCAGCTGAACTCCCCCCTCCCTAACCCTCCCCACGAGGGGGAGGGGAATATAAGGATAATATGCAAATGTTTCGTTGGGCTGCGTTATTGGGGTTGCTGGGGCTGGCCGTCGCCACTGCCGTTATCATCTGGAGCGGAATCGATCAGGTGATTTTGGCGTTGGCGCAGGCGGGCTGGGGCATTCTTCTGGTCGCCGTTTTTCACTTTATTATTATAGCCGTTTCTTCCGCCGGTTGGCGCGTTCTTGTCCCCGGAAAAAGCAAGCCTTCTTTGCCGACGTTTTTCTATTTCATGTGGGTGCGCGCCGCCGTCAATAATCTGATGCCCGTGGCGCGGATCGGCGGCGAGATCGCCTCCGTGCGGCTCATGACAGCGCGGGGCATGCGCAAAAATGTCGCCATCGCCATCACCATCGCCGAACTGACGTTGTCGATTGCGGCTGTTTTTGTGTTTATCGCGCTCGGCGTTATTTTGTTTGCCTTACGCGTTAATGACGAGAACTTCATAAGGCAGTTGGCGTGGGGGTTTGTTTTTTCGGTTCCTGTTTTTGCCGCATTGGTCGCCGTGCAGAAAATCGGGTTTTTCGGGTTGCTCTCGCGCCTTTTCCGCGTCGCGTTTCGCGATAAATGGAAAGACTTTGCGGGCAATGCGGCAAGGCTTGATCGGGCCGTCACTATCATCTATCGCCGCAAAAAGCGCGCTCTTGTATGCGCCCTTTGGCAATTTGCCGCGTGGTCATTGGGGGCTGTAGAAATATGGCTTGCGCTGTATTTCTTGGGGCATCCGTTACCGCTTATCGAAGCGGCGATGCTTGAAGCTTTGATTCAAGGCGTGGTTGTCGTCGGATTTGCCGTTCCTGCCGCTCTGGGCGTGCAGGAGGCGGGGTTTCTGGTCTTTGGCGGCATGCTGGGCCTGCCGCACGAGGTGGCTGCCGCGCTGGCGATTATCCGGCGCTGCCGCGATTTAATCTGCTATGTTCCCGCCCTTATCGCATGGCAAGCAGATGAAGGAAGAAGGCTGTTTGGTGTCGCTGTAAAAAAACATTCGACAAGTGTAGGATAAGCCTTACCGCCAACCCCTCCCCTTACCGCGTTATTACTTCTTTGTATTCTTGTGTTAGGTTCACTTTCGCGCCCGCAAGGGGAGGGGAATTCCTTTGTTATTGCGGCACTATATTGTTTGTTAAATGATAAAAAACATAGGCACCCAATGAATAAAGATATTGAAGAGGCCAGAAAGCTTTTTGCGCAAAAATGCGATTTCATTCTTGCGGCGGCGGAGCCTAAGCAGTTTCCGGACAGCCCGTTACCCGAAGTCGCTTTTATAGGGCGATCCAACGTCGGAAAGTCTTCGCTTATCAACGCCTTGACAGGCCACAAAGGGTTGGCGCGCACATCGAATACGCCGGGACGCACGCAGCAAATCGTGTTTTTCAATCTCGCCGACCGGCTGATGCTTGTCGATCTGCCCGGCTATGGGCATGCCGAAGCCCCCCGCGAAGAGCAAAATAAATGGAGCGGGCTTGTGCACACATACTTGCGCAAACGCGAGGCTTTAAAGTGCGTGTGTCTGCTTGTGGACGGAAACTACGACGTTAAAGCCAACGATTTGGATATGATGCATCTCCTTGATCGCGCCGCCGTTCTTTATCGGATCGTGCTGACAAAGATGGATCACTTACGCGATGCCGAGCGGGAAAGCCGTCTGCAAAAAACAAAAGAGCTTATAACAAAGCATCCTGCCGCGCTGAGCGACGCGCTAGCGACAAGCGCAGAAGACAAGTCGGGCATTGCAGAGTTGCGGGAAATATTGGCGGGGCTTGTTGGTGGTTAGTTAAGAAGAGCCGTCATTCCGTAAAATTCGCTTTTTTGCTCTTGCTTGCAAAAATGCGAATTTATGCGGAATCCGATTGGTTTTTTCTGCGGATAGAAACTAAATCGGATTCCGGATATATTTTCTTTCGTCTGCTGATGCAGCCGAAGAGAAAATATTCCGGAATGACAATTTCCAGTTGAGTCCAGAGGCTAGACTGCCTTGATGCGCTGGATGCTATCCGTCAATGTCGCGCCCGAACGAACAGCCACAATATTCAAATTTTCGTCTTCCCGAATTTTGACGATGATGTCTTGCTCGCAGGTAATAAGAACTTGCCCCAAGGCCGTTATGGCAATCGACGCAACCCTGTCGTTGAGCTCCTGCTCCAGAAGCCACTTGGAAATTTGACCGACAAATTGCTCGGCCTGCACGCGGCGGATTTGCGCCTCTAGCTTGCGCGGCACAGGCCTTCCGCCTTCCATCTGAAGCTCGATAAAATATCTGCGCTTGTCTTCACGCATCCGAATCCTTCGGCTTTCTAAAAATGAAGCGCGACCCCTCAAAATCCTGTTTGGGCGCGCTTTAGGCGATTCGTTCTTATCGTCCTAAACGGCTTAAAAAACATTTAATGTTGCGATATTCTCTCGTTGTTGTAACACTTTAGAGACATGAAGCCGAAAACGCGCAAGATCCCGACTCCTCAAAGCCTCGCGAATACTGCCTTGCAGTACCTCGGACGTTATGCCGCTTCGGAAGCCTCTTTGCGGCGCGTCCTTAAGAATCGTATTCGCCGCGCGGCGATGCAGCATCCGGATTTTGCCGATGACGGCGAACGCAAGATTGCGTTAGATGCCGTTATTAATCAACTTGTTGAAAAATATAAAAAATTAGGAGTCCTCAACGATGCGGCTTTTGCCGAGATAAAGGTCAACAGCTTGCGCAGGGAAGGCCGTTCGCGCCGCGCCATTATTCAAAAGTTGGGGATGAAGGGCGTTCGCGGCTCACTTGTCGATAAGGCTTTGGAGAAAAATGCCGACGATCTTTCTTCTGAAGAAGCGGAAATGAAGGCTGTCCTGACTTTCATCCGGCGACGCAAAATGGGGCCGTATAGAAAGAAGCCGGGCAACGCCGATACGCACCGAAAAGAATTGGCTTTGTTGGCGAGAGGCGGGTTTTCTCTCGATATCGCAAGGCGCGCCTTGAAAACAGAGCCGCCCCCTTCTGATCCTTGATTGCGCAGCTTATTTGGGGTCAAAACAGGCTTGGCTTAAGGCGATTGAGATTTCTTTGCCTTCGGACTATCTTCTTTTCCGCGTTCAGCTTCTAAAGGGTTAAGAATGAACAGAAAATACTTTGGTACAGACGGCATTCGCGGCAGAGCCAACACCGAGCCTATGACTGCCGAAACGGCTTTGCGGGTCGCCATGGCAGCCGCCGGCTTATTCAAGCGCGGCGATCATCGGCATCGCGTAGTCATCGGCAAAGATACGCGCCTGTCCGGCTATATGATCGAACCGGCATTGACGGCGGGTTTTATCGCCAAGGGCATGGATGTGACTTTGCTGGGGCCGTTGCCGACTCCGGCGGTGTCGATGCTGACCAAAAGCCTGCGCGCCGACATGGGCGTGATGATTTCGGCGTCGCATAATCCTTACGAAGATAACGGAATTAAATTGTTCGGGCCCGACGGCAGGAAATTGTCGGACGAACTGGAATTGCAGATCGAAGCGCGCATGGACGGCGATCTGGCTTCCGATCACGCCGCCTCGGATGCTTTGGGTCGCGCAAGCCGCTTGGACGACGCGACAGGACGTTATGTCGAATACGCCAAAGCGACATTTCCCGTAGGCAAAAAACTTAATGGACTTAAAATCGTCGTCGATTGCGCTAACGGCGCAGCCTACAAAGTCGCCCCTACCGTCTTGTGGGAATTGGGCGCGGAAGTGTTCCCCGTCGCCGTTGCGCCCGACGGACGCAACATCAACGATAACTGCGGCGCGACGCATCCGCAGCTTATGCAGGAAGCCGTTTTATTGCATCAGGCCGATCTTGGCATCGCGCTTGACGGCGACGCCGACCGCGTGATTATGGCTGATGAAAAGGGCAATCGCATCGACGGCGATCAACTGATGGGTCTGATCGCCACGACATGGGCGAAGGCCGGAAGGCTGAAAAACAACACGCTTGTGTCGACCGTCATGTCGAATTTGGGGCTTGAGCGTCACCTTGAAAAAAACAACATCAAGATGCTACGCGCGCCCGTCGGTGACCGCTATGTCGTCGAAGCGATGCGCGAAAAAGGCTGCAATGTCGGCGGCGAGCAATCCGGCCATATCATTTTCAGCGATTACGGCGCAACGGGCGACGGCCTTATCGCCGCTTTGCAAATTCTGTCCGTCATCGGCGAGCGCGGCAAAAAAGCCAGCGAGGTTTGCTCGATTTTCAAGCTCGTGCCGCAGGTTTTGACCAACGTGCGCGCCGACGGCGAAGTCTTAAAACATCCGGCAGTCCTTGCCGCCATCGACGCCGCTGAAAAGAAGTTAGGGAAAACCGGACGTTTGGTCATTCGCAAATCCGGCACCGAGCCTCTTGTCCGCGTCATGGCCGAAGGAGACAACGCCGATTTAGTTCAAAAAATCGTTGCCGAAATCTGCGAAGTCGTGAAGAAGCACGCGTAAGAACAACCACGACATTCATTGTTTATGCGTAGAAAAGAAGGCCAAATGAAGGATAAACAGAAGGCATTTGCAACATTTACCAAGACCGAAAGGTGTTCTTTTGCTTTTATCGGCGCCTTTATTTTTCAGTTTTCACAACTCGAGTTTTCTATACGCCACAAACTTGCGGCTTTGCTTGAGCTTAGTGAAGACCAGTTTGATGTAGTTACTTCGCGTTATGATTTCGTAGCTCTTTGCGGAGTTACTAAAAAATTGTTGGATGCTCGGCACAAAGAAGACAAGAAATACCTCTCTAAAATAAAAAAAGTTTTTTCTGAGTGCAAAACACTTAACGATGAAGCACGGTTGCCGGTTGTACACGGTCTGTGGACAGATGGCAGAAAAGGTGGGCTTGCTTGTCGATATGTTTCACGAACTTCTCTTGATGCACAATTTTTGCTCGAGGATGAGGAAAATAAAATTCAAGGGTGGATTGAAGCAGCAAAGATTCTTATGATAAAGATTCTAGAACTGAAAGTTTAGTCTTTGAGGCCAACACCAACCCCGCCCCTAACCCCTCCCTCAAGGGGAGGGGAACTCGTTTAGGATTTCGGCAAGTTAAATTCCAGCTAATCGAAGAAGGTTCTATGATTTCTCATTCTCATCCAGTTATCGCCATTGATGGTCCATCGGCCAGCGGCAAGGGTACTATTGCCAAAAAGCTGGCGGCGCATTTTGACTTTGCGCATCTGGACACAGGGCTTTTGTACCGCGCCGTAGGATTGGCCGTTTTGCGTAAAAAAGGCGACCCTGCCGACCCCGTTTTGGCTGAAAAGGCCGCCTTGGCGCTTAATTCTTCAGAGGTCATGGGTCTTGCGAATGACGCCGATCTGCGGGGAGACGAAGCTTCCCTGGCAGCGTCCAAGGTTGCGACAATTCCTGCCGTCCGCGCTGCCCTATTGAAATTCCAGAGAGATTTCTGTTCCAGCCCTCCTAAAGGGAAAAAAGGTGCTGTTTTGGACGGGCGGGATATCGGGACGATCATAGCTCCGGACGCCCCCGTTAAGATATTCGTGACCGCATCCGCCGAAGCTCGCGCCGAACGGCGCTTTAAAGAGTTGCAGGCAAGAGGCCAAGATGCTACTTACGCGTCCGTTCTTGCGGATATGAAGGAACGCGACCGGCGCGACGCTGAGCGATCCATCTCCCCGACAAAACCGGCACCCGGCGCCATCGTGCTCGACACGACGAATCTCAACGCCGAGCAGGCTTTTGGGGAAGCCGTAAGAATAGCCAACAAGTTGTTGGCGACGAATTTGTGATAATTGCGGCATCGGCCTTGCTTTCAGCCCTGCCGTCGTTTCCGGGTTCGCCTTTTAAACCGGCTCGCCTCTCGGCGAGTAATAGAGAAAGCACGCAGGAATTTTTGTTGCGACAGCAACAGCTCCTGACATTCCTAAGAAAGAAGTTAAACAATATGGCTCGTAGTGCATCCAAGAAGAATGCGGAGACGCTTGACGCGTCCGCAAAAGTCGCCAAGGCCGCTCCGGCTCATGCCGCTGACAGCTTTGCCGCCATGCTCGATCAGGCTTTCGGCAAGACCGGAAGCTTAGAAGGCAATGTCGTTAAAGGCAAAATTACCGCCATCGACGGCGATAACGCCGTTATCGACGTCGGTTTGAAATCCGAAGGCCGCGTTCCCTTGCGCGAATTCGCGCTGGGCGGACTTCCCGCAGAACTCAAGGTGGGAGACACTGTCGAAGTATTTCTGGAACGCATGGAAGGCCGCGACGGCGAAGCTTCGCTGTCTCGCGAAAAGGCCAAGCGCGAAGAAAGCTGGGTCGTTCTTCAACAATCGTTCGAAAAGCAAGCTCATGTCACCGGCATCATCTTTGGCCGCGTCAAGGGCGGCTTTACCGTCGATCTGAACGGCGCCACGGCGTTCTTGCCCGGCTCGCAGGTCGATATTCGCCCCGTTCGCGATGTCACGCCTTTGATGGGCACCCCGCAACCCTTCCAGATTTTGAAAATGGATCGCGCACGCGGCAATATCGTCGTCTCGCGCCGCGCTGTTTTGGAAGAAAGCCGCGCAGAAGCGAGAACCGAGCTTGTTGCCAACCTTAAGGAAGGCCAAGTTCTGTCAGGCGTCGTCAAGAACATCACCGATTACGGCGCTTTCGTCGATTTAGGGGGAGTGGACGGTTTGCTCCACGTCACCGATATCGCGTGGAAGCGCATCAATCATCCGTCGGAAGTCTTACAAATCGGCCAACAGGTCAATGTGCAGGTCATCCGTTTCAACGCCGAAACCCAGCGCATCAGTTTGGGCATGAAGCAGCTTGAGGCCGATCCGTGGGAAGGCGTTGTCGCCAAGTACCCCGCAGGGCTTAAACTCAAGGGTCGCGTGACGAACATCACCGATTACGGCGCTTTCGTCGAATTGGAGCCCGGCATCGAAGGCTTGGTGCACGTTTCCGAAATGTCGTGGACGAAGAAGAACGTTCCTCCCGGCAAGATCGTGTCGCAGAGCCAGGAAGTCGAAGTCGTCGTTCTGGACATCGACATGCAGAAGCGCCGCATTAGCCTCGGCATCAAGCAATGCCTCGAAAATCCGTGGACGCAATTCCGCGAAGCGCATGCCATTGGCAGCACGCTTTCGGGCGAAATCCGCAATATCACGGAGTTCGGCCTGTTTGTCGGCCTTCCCGGCGATATCGACGGCATGTTGCATATGTCCGACCTTTCGTGGAACGAGTCCGGCGAAGAAGCCATCAAGAACTTCCAGAAGGGCCAGACCATCGACGTCAAGGTATTGGACGTCGATTCTGAAAAGGAACGCATCAGCCTGGGCATCAAGCAGCTCAGCAAGGATCCTTTCGAAAGCATGCAGGTCAACTTCAAGAAGGGCGACATCGTGACCGGAACCATCAGCGCGGTTCAGGAAAACGGCATCGAAGTGACGCTCGGCGACGCCGCAGGCGGATTTACCGGCTTTATCAAGCGGGGAGATCTGGCTCGCGACCGTTCCGAACAACGCACGGATCGTTTTGCCGTCGGCGAAAAGGTCGACGCCAAGATCACGAGCATCGAAAAGGGCAGCCACAAGGTCGGCCTTTCGATCAAGGCTCGCGAAGTCGAAGAAGAAAAACAGGCGATGGCCGAATACGGATCGTCAGACTCAGGCGCTTCTCTGGGCGACATTCTGGGCGCCGCCATCAAGAAAGCCCAAAAGAAGGACGACAAGTAAATATTCTTGTTTTTCTTTCAATAACAAGCCGCCGGAATGCACGTTCCGGCGGTTTTGTTTTGAGGGTCTTGGGAGGTTAAAAACCCCCGCAAAAGCCTTTTTCCAAGCATGTAACGAAAAGCCCATAGGCGCCAAAGGGTTATATAATCACCCCCTTGACTTGATAGGGTTAGTTTGGCACCTTTTAGGGGCGAGTCGCGTTTCTCCTTTCTTGTCCGAGGGTTAGCCCATGACAAAGTCCGATCTCATTCTGCAGCTTGCCGAAAAATATCCGCACCTTCTTCAGCGCGATATCGAACGCATCGTCAATACCGTTTTCGATGAGATTTCAAACGCCTTGGCGCGCAACAGCCGCGTCGAGCTGCGCGGGTTCGGCGCTTTCTCGGTCAAGCAACGCGAAGCTCGCCAAGGGCGCAATCCGCGCACCGGGGAAACCGTCTCGGTTTCCGAGAAATTCGTACCCTTCTTCAAAACCGGCAAGCAATTGCGCGACAGGCTGAACGGCATCGAAGGCACGAAGGATTGATTAGCCCTCTTAATGACGTCGAATTTGTCCTGTATAGCGGGCTTTTGGTCGCTCCGGTAAATATTCAGCAATACGTATGGTCGTTGTTGTGGGCGGCAGATGCGGAATTTATTCCTGCGTTATCGACCCGACACGGGCCAAGCGATGCGATTTTTGATCCTGCAGAAAAAGTTAAAGATGAGGGTCCCGTCGAATATTTTGCCGAAATGTCAAAACAACCCATCATCGTAGCCCTTTCGAAGGGATATGTCGTTGGCTTCATGGCGTACAAAACAAATTACGCGGTACCCGAGATTCAAGAAAAGGTTCAGGCCTACGTGTCAACCATTGTCATTGATCCTGTCGCGCGGGGACAAAAAATTGCCGAGCGTTTTTACAAGCGCCTGTTTAAAGAGTTGCAAAAGGCTCGCGATGAAGAGCCCCTTTTGGTCGCAACGCGCACATGGAGTACAAACTTTAGTCATTTGACAATATTGAAGCGGTTAGGTTTTGATTGTGTGTTCTGTAAAAAAAATGGGCGGAAAAAAGACATCGATACGATTGTATATAAGCTTCGATTGAGCGGCAGCCCCTAATACACGGCGTCACGTTGCTTAAGCATCTTAAAAATTAATCCCTGTGATACGGATGCCCCGCGATGATCTGCCGCGCGCGGTAGATTTGCTCGAGAAGCATCACACGCACGAGCCTGTGCGGCCATGTTAACCGCCCAAAACCCAACGTAAAATTCGCTTTTGCACGGATATTGTCGGTCACACCGTCGGCGCCGCCGATGATGAATACAAGGTTATCAATTCCCCGATCCTGCCATGATGAGAGTTTCGCGGCAAAATCGCGGCTCGACATGTCCTTGCCGCGCTCATCCAGCAAAACGACGAATGCTTTGGCAGGGATGGCTTTGAGCAAAAGCACGCTTTCCGCCTTCTGCGCGGCGGCAGAGGGCAAGGATTTAGACACGGCAAATTCGTGAACCACGACGTCTTTGCCTAGGCGTTTTTGGTATTCGCCGCCCCATTCGGCTTCAACGCCTCGCGCTTTGCCAATGGCGAGGATAGAAATTTTCATTGAGTCTCCTTGCTTATTCTAAGAAAGAAGAAAAGGGGATGCCCGCCTGCGCGGGCATGACGGGTGCTCTTTATTTTGCGCGCCGCTTAGTCCACAGCGTATCGAGGTCGTAGTACTTCCTGACTTCGGGAAGGAACAGGTGAATAATCACGTCTCCCCCATCAACAAGAACCCAATTGGCGTCTTGCTGGCCTTCGATGCGCACGGAGCGCGCGCCAAGCTTAAAGAACGCTTCGCGCAAATGGTCGGCGATAGCCGTAACCTGCCGCCCCGCCCTGCCCGATGCGATAATCATGTAATCCGCAAGCGCGCTGCGCCCCGCCAAGGGAACGGTGACGATTTGATCGGCCTGACGCTCATCCAAAACTTTCAGCGCCGCCGCAAGCATTTCTTCGGGAAAGCCTTTTTTAATTGGGCGCGACTGCTCTGCGGTACGCCCGCTTCGCGGGCTCCCCGCAACTGCGACTGCGCCTTTTTTAATTGGGGGGCTTGCCGGTTTTTTTACAGCGGCTTTTTTAGCTGCGGGCTTTGATTTTTTGACGACAGCTTTAGCTTTTTTAACCCTCGCCTTTTTTGGCGCAGGTTTTTTTGCAGTTTGCTTTCTTGCTTTCGGCTTTTTGTTTCTAATAACTTTGATGTTCTTTTTCGTTTTAGCTTTTTGCTTTTTCTTTATTTTAGCCACGAGGGGTAGTCCTTTCTAATCTTCGTTGACGACGTATAATTGAGCTTATTGTCCAAAATGACCCATGCTGGCAAGCTCTTATGCGTTTGACGCGCCACCTTTGCCCCTTGCGTCGAGGGATGCCAGGCGTCATTAAACCTTATCGCCGCCTTACCAATCCCTCTTCCCGCAGGATAGGAGGGGCGGCGAAAAACAGCAACGGGAACAAGGCGAAAGATGTCCTGCCAATCCTGCCACTGCGGGATCTGCTTAAGGTTATCCGCCCCCATCAGCCAAACAAAATTCACGCGCGGAAAACGGCGTTTGAGCTGACGCAATGTGTCGGCCGTATACTGCGTCCCTAACGCAATTTCTATGTCCGTCACGACAAAACGCGGGTGTTTGGCAAGCTTTTTGGCGCTTTCCACGCGCTGATTAAGCGCGGCCATATCCGCATCCGTCTTTAGTGGATTTTGCGGACTGACAAGCCACCAGATTTGATCGAGCTTCAATTGCTTGAGCGCATAAAGGCTCATGGCCAAATGCCCCTCATGCGCGGGATTAAACGATCCGCCCAGAAGACCGATGGTCATTCCCGAATAGGTCGCGCTGTTGCGCAAATGGGGGTTCATCTTCTTCCGCCCTTCTTGGAAAGAGGATGATGCTCGACAACCGTCTTCGTCAAGCGGTCATTCGCCATATGCGTATAAATTTGCGTCGTAGCGATATCGGCGTGCCCTAACATGCTTTGAACGCTGCGTAAATCCGCTCCATGTTCGATCAGATGCGTCGCAAAAGCGTGGCGAACGACGTGCGGGCTTAGGCGCTTCGGATCGAGTTTCGAGGCTACCGCCAGTTGTTTCATAAGTTGGAAAAGACGCTGACGTGTCATCGGCGCATTTTTGTGAACTAAAGAAGGAAACAAAAATGGCGATACGCGTTTATCGCCCAACATTTTTTTGCGTACAGGCAACCATACCCGCACCGCCTCAAGCGCTGGCTCGCCCAACGGCACAACTCGTTCTTTATCGCCTTTGCCGCGGACAAGAACGGCGCATCTGTCGAACTGTATGGCCGAGACCGGCAGGCTGACCAACTCCGTCACGCGCAATCCGGCCGCATAAAGAAGCTCGACCATCGCCCGAAGGCGCAACCCCTCGCCGCCGGGGTAATTTGCGACTGTTTTCAACAGGTTATTGACTTCTTTCTCGCTCAGGTATTTAGGCAAAGAGCGCCCTTGTTTCGGCGCGTCAATCGAGCGAGTGGGGTCTTCTTTGCGGTGATTTTCGGAACATAGGAAACGGAAAAACTGCTTTAGCGTCGACAAACGCCGCGCCTGTGTTCGTGAGGCGTTTTTCCCCTGAGATTTAAGATACGCGCGTAAATTGTCTTCGTTCGCATCTACAAGGTCGATTTTCTTGCGCGCCAGAAACATTGCGGCATCGCCAAGGTCCCGCGCATAGGCCGTGCGCGTATTTGCCGACGCGTTGCGTTCGGCAAGCATCATATCGAGAAATGCCTCGATCATGCCGTGATAACGCGCATTGGTCTCAATCTTAGGGGGCATTAATTTTCCTCAGCCAGCAAGGCAATTGCCTGCCGCGCAAAATTCGATGATTCGTTTTTAAATCCGGTTTGGGCCAATGCCGATGTAATGCTTAGTGCAATAGGTAGAGAAATTTTACCCTCGCCTGCTAATGCCGTCGCCAACAAAACGGTCTCTGCGCGTTTACGCGCGGCAGCGGCAATGCGCATTCTTTCAAAAAGAACGGGGGAGAAAGAAATTTTCTTTTCAACGGGCGGCGCTAAGAAAACCTTTGTCCATGCGTTATCGGGAATTTTTTTCCCCGCTGCATTCAGGAAAAGCAAGGTCGGCTCAATCACGCGATTCATTTTTTGCTCATCCGTCGTCTTCAGCGCCCCCGCGAACCATTTATCGAAAGCTGCGGCATAGGCATTGTCCGCTTCAAGCCCGCCAAGCGCAAGTTGAGGCCATAAACGCTGTATGCTTTCGGCGCAGATATCGCTTGATTTAGCCACATTATACCACCCTCGCGCGGCATCTGTTTTTCCGGCCAGCATATAGATGTACGCAACTGTCGCGGCATCTTTAATCGTCCCGGGATCGGCCCTGATATCGCCAAGTATCGCGGCAACAAGCGTTCCCGCGCCGTTTAAAAGGGCGGAAGGCGCCGAATCAACAAAGCGAAGGGCAAGCGCAATTCTCCTGTTGGCATCTGTCTGCCCTTCCGAAGCGCGGAACAACAATGCCCGCAAACGCAATCCGGATTCAGACGCCGTAAGAGGCGAGGCAAGCGTATCGGGAGAAAAACTCGTTACGCGATAGATGGCTTCAAGCTCGGCTATATCGATAAGACCGCGCTCCGCCGCGCGCTCCGCAAGCGCCAGACGCGCGACATCCTGCTGCACCGGCAAGCGCAAAAGCGCCGCGACATCCGAATAATCGGCGCGGTTAAAAAGGTTGCCCGGCAAAGGCAAATTGACGATTTGCAAAAGCGCCAACGTCGGAGTCGTCAAAGGCGTGAGCTGAACGGGTAACGATCGACCCTGCCCAAAAATATTTCTGTCGGCAACATCAACAAACACATTGTCCCGAATGCCTTCAGAACGAAAAACATCCAAGGCCACTTGCGCCGCTTTGGTGTCTTTGGCGCGCAGGTAGCAAATAATATTAAATTGCTGCCAATCGACGCCGGGATGGGTCTTTGCCAAATCCGTCGCTTTGGCGCAGAGATTTTCTTCCCCATTGACCAATGCCGTTTCTGCCGCTCTGTGATACGTCGCAACGTCAATCAATTTAGAATTGACCTGCTTGGCTAAAGACCAGGAGTCTTTAATATCCCCGAAAAGAATGAGTTTTTCTACGCGTTTTGAGGTCAGGTATTGCGGGGATTCAGCGTTTCCTTCGGGAGGAACCGCCGCAGTCATAAGCAGCCGCATCACCAGATCATTAAGAACCGACGACCCCGACGGCGAGAGAGAGGAAAGCAAGCGTTCAGCAACATTGCGATTCGTACCTTTCCACATTTCCGCGCCGAGACCATCCGCTTTTTGTTCGCCGATGGATTCGGGGCTGACGTTAGGCAAGGCCGCAACCGTGACGGGTTCAATAGCAAGATCGGAAGCGCTGGCTGTGGGTTCGGGCGGCGGCGGTTCCGGCATCTCGATAGCCAGGCCTGAAAAAACAGGGGTCGAGGGCGCTGAGGTATCGGCATCAAGAGGCAAAAAGCTTGCGCCCCGCGCTGAGGTGTTCGAGTTTTGGGCAAGAACGTGTGACGCCAATCCTCCAAGGATTAACCCTGCGCACAAAGTCTTAGCGAGGAAGCCTTTCATCAGGCACAACCAATTCCATTTTCTGCTGCTCTGGCATGATACGCGCATTCGAGAGCCATAAAGTTCCGCAAGCTATAACTAATAGCAAAAAACCGAGGGTAACGGCAACATAGGACTGTGATTTCACTATTCGACTCCTGCTTTTTCAAGATATATTGGAAGCGGTGGCGCTTATGGCGTTTTTGGAAACGTACAGACCGTTCTTACAGCAAATTATAGCATGAACAAGTCAATTTTAAACAATCTTTCTCTAACACGCCCTGTTGTTCTTATCGGCATGATGGGCGCCGGGAAAACAAGCGTAGGCCGCGCTTTGGCGGAGCTTCTTTCCGTGCCTTTTTTTGATTCCGATGAGGAAATTGAATCGGAAACAGGGCGTTCCGTCGCTCAGATTTTTTCGGCTGGTGGCGAAGCCCTTTTTCGCCGTTTGGAAAGGCAAGTCGTTACCCGCTTGCTCGGGGGGGGCGTTTGCGTCTTGTCGCTTGGCGGCGGCGCGTTTATGGACGAACAGACGCGACAACAAATTAAAAATAAGGCCTTCTCGGTTTGGCTGAAGGTCGACAAAAAAATTCTTATGGAGCGCGTTCTCAAAACCGGAAGCCGCCCGCTTCTTCAATGCGAAAATCCGGGGGAGAAGGTGGAGAAAATTCTGGTCGCGCGCGAGCCCGTGTACGCTGAGGCTGACTTGGCCGTGCGTTGCGACGCCCGCCCTGTTTTGGAAAATGCGCAAATGGTTATGGCTGCTTTACGAGCCGCGTTATAGCCTCAAACTGCGCAAGAGACAGATTCTCGGCTCGCAATGTCGGGTCTATGCCGGCGCGCTTCAGCAAATCTTCCCCGCCCAACGGTTTCAGGCTCGACCGCAGCATTTTCCGGCGCTGGCCAAAGGCGCAGGCCGTGACCTTTTCCAGATCGGCAAAAGAGATGTCGGAGGGGCGGGTTTCGCGCGGCGTTAAATGCACGACGGCGGAATCAACCTTTGGCGGCGGCGTAAAAGCCGCTGCCGGAACGCCGAGAACGCGCCTGATGTTGCAGCAAAATTGCGCAATGACCGTCAAGCGCCCGTAGATTTTGTTTCCCGGGGCTGCGCAAAGGCGATCGACAACTTCGGACTGAAGCATAAGCGTCAGGCTTCGATATTCTTTAATCCTTTTCAACCAGCCGAGCAAAAGTTCTGTCCCGACGTTATAGGGCAAATTGGATACAACCGCGCGAGGCGCAGGCGCTAAGGACATAAGGTCTGTTTTTAAAGCATCGCCTGCAATAACTTTCACTTTGCCTTGAGATGCCGCGACAACGTCTTCAAGAGCAGGCAGAAAACGCAGGTCTTTTTCTATAGCGATAACCTGTTTAGCGTCCGACGCCGCCAACGCGCGGGTAAGCGCTCCGGGGCCCGGGCCAACTTCAAAAACGGTGCAATCCGATAAGTCCCCCGCCAGTTCGACAATCCGGCGCGTCAGGTTCAAATCGCACAAAAAATGCTGCCCCAGCGACTTTCGCGCCCGCAGTTCGTAACGGGCGATAATCTCGCGCAAAGGCGGCAATGAAGCCAAATCGGTCATAAACAACTCTTGGGTTGCGATAGCTCTAGTTTATCGTGTAAATTCATAAACAACATACTCTTTTCATGCCATGCCCCTGAGAAAACGCCCCTCGCAGCTCTTTGAGTTTGTTCTTGTCCCCGTCGTTTTTATCATTCTGGGAGCTTTTGTCGTGTCCGGAGCGTCTGTATTTGAAAACCAGCGCTTCGTTAAAGCCTCTTCCCAGATTTGGGGCTTCGTCAGAACCGTTCGCACTTTCATCAACGAACAGAAAACCTTTTCCTTCGCCATCGGCGAGGATGCCTGGGCCGCTATGGTTCGGGTTCAACGAATTCCTGGGACAACCAGACCCCTTAATCCGTGGGGCGGAAGCCTGCGTGCGATTGCCGTCACAAGTACGGATATACGCATTGAAAGCGACCTTCCCTCACAGGACTGCCGTCGTACGGCTTTGTATTTCATCGGACTTGGGCCCGAAAACTTGGGGCTTCTTTCGGTACAAGCGCAATCCGATCAGGATACCAAGTGGTATCTGATTTACCCGCCCCCCTCATCCAAACAAGTTGCGGCAGCAGAGGCTTCCTGCGGCCCGACGGCGCATTCGCGCCTGGCCCTTATTTTCAAAATAAAATAGTTCTGAGATTATTTCTTTTGCCCCGCAGCAGCATCCAGCGCCTTTAAAACCGTTTGCGATGTTAGAAGTTCCGGCAAAACGATTCCTTCCGGCGCTCCGGGGCCAAAGACGGCGTTAAAGGGAATGCCATAACGCCCATATTTTTTCAGAAGGTCGCTGACAACAGGGTTGGGGTTTGTCCAATTGGCCTGCATAGCGATGATGTCACTATGGAACAGGCGTTGATCGATTTCCTTGTTCGACAAAGCAAATTTTTTGTTTACTTTGCATGTGAGGCACCAGTCGGCGGTGACATCGAGAAAAACGATCTTTCCCTCGGCAATGTCCGCCTGAAGCGTCAACGGACTGTATTGAAGCCATTGCCGCTCCGTTTCCTGCGGCTCTTTGGGAAGGCTTATGCCGCTTATCCCTATCACAAGCGCTGTGCCACAAATGACAAGAATGCCGGTTGTCGCCAATATCCCGGAAATGTGTCCCTTCCTTAACGCCAACACGATTACCAACGCCACCATCATAAGCGCAAAATCCAGAGCGATCGTAGGCGTAATTTGCGCCGCCATAACCCAGATGAGCCACGCCGCAGTCAGCGCCAAAGCAAAGCCTAAAACCCGGCGCAAAACAACCATCCACGGGCCCGGTTTTGGAAAAAGCGTGGCCGCACGCGGGAAAAGCGCCACGACAAAATACGGCAACGCCATACCCAATCCCAACGCTATGAAAACGGCGAAAATTTCTTTAATTCCGGATGCCAGAGCAAAGCCGACAGCCGTTCCGAGAAACGGCGCTGAACAAGGCGTCGCCAAAAGAGTTGCAAAAGCTCCCGTTGCAAAATCTCCGGCCAGTTTGGGATGGTACGTGCTGTCCATCCGGTCGGCGAGAAAACGCGGGAGAGATATTTCAAATAAGTCCCACAAATTGGCGGCAAAGAACGTCAACAGAAGGACAAGAAACATTAAAAAGGCCGGTTGCTGAAATTGTACACCCCATCCAAGCGTCATCCCCGTGTTCTTCAGAACGGCCGTACCAGAAGCCAGCACAAGGAAAGAGGAGAGGATTCCGGCAGCCGTAACAAGAAAACTTTGCCTTACCTTGCCTTTATCGCCGCCCCCGTGACTCACGACGGAAATGATCTTCAACGACAAAACGGGAAGTACGCACGGCATCAAATTCAAGATAAAGCCGCCAATAAAGGCAAACAGAAGGGCAAGCTTAAAGCTTATTCTTTGCGGAATATACGCGGGAGGAGGCGTCAGGACGGAAGGTATTACGGCTTTTATTTCCGTGGCGTTATCTCCGTTGACGATGGTGAGCGTCATCGGAAGATTGGCCAAGGACAGGCCTTCGGGAAGCGTATCGACGGGCTTGACCTTAAGCGTCGCATCGAAACCCGATGGATCAGTTGCAATTTCCGGCGCGCCAAAACTTATGTTTTTATCATTTTCAACAAAAACATCCGGCTGCACCATCCTCCCACGCGTGGAAATCGTAAGGATCAGGTTTTTCCCGTCGCTTGTAACCCCCTTTAGAAGAATGCCCGCATTTTCCGGATCCGTCGGCAGTTGATCTCGCGCTTTTTGCAGGAGATCGGATTCGGGACTTACGCCTGTCGCCCCTTCCGGCACTAAAAAGGCTAAATCGAAATGCTTGGGCACACAAATCGAAGAACAAATGAGAAAATCAACCCCCAGCTCAACATTTAAAGCGCTTCCCGCTTTACTGAGCGTTGCCTCTATCGGAAAAACGACGTGGTCGCGGTAACCGATCGTTTCCAGCCCATAAAACGTATACCGACGCGGCGCAGGATAGTGGATTGTTGCAGATTGAAGATTATTATCTTCCGTCTGTCCCCTACTCCAATCGAGTTGCAAGGGCAGCCCCGCAGGACCCGGTGTACGCCAATAGGTATGCCATCCATTCGTTAGTTTTATTTCCAAGCCCAGAGGAAGCGCGGCACTATTCCCCACGGCGGAAACGCCGGAAATAAGTCTAACGGCAACGTCCTTATCTTCCTTCCAATCCCCAGCCAAAGCAAAGACTTGGGTCGGAAGAACGGAAAGGATCAAGATAAGAAGAAACCGGATCATATTGTCTCTTTCTCTAACTTTAGCGCACCGAAAAAGAACCCTGCCCCTTAAGGTCTAACCCCTAAGCCCCGTCTCACGCAAATTATGCTACCAAAGAATCGCAAGTTGGGCGAGAATATGCAAGAGAAGAACACAGCGTGATGTTATGAAAGAAATGTTCTCCCCTATCAGCAAGCTCGGCAAAGGCGCTGACAAGCCTGATTTGCCAACGTCTCCCCATTGGCTGACGGGGCAATTGCTCGTCGCCACGCCCGGGATGGCCGATCCGCGGTTTGTCCGCTCTGTTATTTATATTTGCTCACATAGTCCCAGCGGCGCGATGGGATTGATCGTCAATCGCATATTCGGCGACGCCGATTTTCCAATGCTGCTTGAACAATTGAACATTAAGGCTTCGGGGACTCCGCCCGATATTCCCATCCAATTCGGCGGCCCCGTTGAAATGGGGCGTGGTTTTATTTTGCACTCGAACGATTATCTGAGTGAAGGCACGACAAGAATCGACGACACTGTCGCCGTCACCGCCACGACCGAAATTATTCAGGACATCGCCAACGGCAAAGGCCCCTCTCATGCCTTGATGATTCTGGGTTATGCCGGATGGAGCGGCGGCCAGTTGGAGGAAGAGCTTAAAAGTAACGGCTGGCTTACCGTGCAAATGGACGAGGAAATTCTGTTCGACAAAAACCTCGATTCCAAATGGGAGCGCGCGCTCGCCAAGATCGGCATCAGCCCCGCCATGCTGTCGGAAACACAGGGGAATGCCTGATTCCCAAAGCTATTTCTCCGGAAATGAGAGGAAAAAACGATTAAGAGAAGGGCTTTTTAACCATATTTTTTGTGCTAGGATGACCCCCTTCCTTCTTTGGCTTCCTCAATGTCCTCGCCCTCGTCAGTAGAAAACGGTGCTTTCACGTCTCCCGCTCTTAAGATGCGGCGCGGATTGGCGATTCTTCGGCGGGAACTCGTTGGCATTGCCGAGGATTTCTGGAAAGACGGAAATTGGGAGTCGCCTGCGCCAAGGTTTAAAAAAAAGGAGGCTCCTTTAGTAAAAAGCGAGCCGGCGCCGATAGCGAAGCCCGCTGAGCCAAAAATTCCAAGAGGTATTTGGCATGCCGCTCCCGGCGAAGTTTCCGAAAAAATGTGGGGAGAGGGGTGCGTTACTCCCGCTGACGAATACATCACCGATCTTTTGATCAAGCCCTTAAGCCTTACGAAGGATATGAGCGCGCTCGATCTGGCTGCAGGACTCGGCGCGCGCATGCGCAAAACATCCGAGGAATACGGAACCTATATCAACGGGCGCGAACCCGATCCGGAGATCGCGGCGCGCGGCATGGCTCTTTCGGTCGGCTTGGGGCTTGGCAAACGCGACTCGATCACGGCGTATGATCCTTTGAATCTTGTCGAAACGCGCAAGTACGACTGCATCATTGCGCGGGAAACGCTTTATCGCGTGGGGGATAAGAAGAAATTTATCGGGGCAATTGTCGGATGCTGTAAGCCCAGAGTGCAGCTTTCTTTCACCGATTATATTCTTAATTCTGAATCGCTTAATCAGCCTGCCGTTGTTGCCTGGAAAGCCTATGAAAAAGACGCTCAGCCGGCAAGTTTGGTGGAAATGGCCGAGCTGTGGGCGAAGGCCGGCATTAGTTTGCGCGTTCACGACGATCAAACGGAATATTATAAAAAAGAGGTCAAACGCGGTCTTGTACGCTTTGCTAAATTCTTGGCCTCCGGCGCCAAGCCGGATGCGGAAACAAAAAAAGCTATAGAAAAACGCATTACAACGTGGGCGCATCGCATGGCTGCGATGGAGCAGGGATTAAAATTTTACCGTTTTTACGGGCTGAAATAAGCCCGCCGATAAGGATTAGATTTTTGCGTCGAAACGGCTTATAGCTACCCTCCTTTAAATAATATGAAAGCTTGAGTGAATGAAGAATTCGCATAAACAGACGCACCGTCCGCCCGATGATGCGCTGTGGTTTTTGCCTCTTGGAGGCGCGGGCGAGATTGGAATGAATTTCAATCTCTACGGAACTTCCGGAAAATGGCTGATCGTGGATTGCGGCGTGACCTTCGGAGACGAAACGACGCCCGGCATTGACATTATCACGCCCGATATTTCCTTTATCGCCGAACGCCGCGACGATATCGTCGGCATGGTCATTACTCACGGGCACGAAGATCATATCGGCGCCATCGGCTATCTGTGGCCTCAATTGCGCTGCCCCATATACGCAACGAAATTTACGGCGGAACTGATCCGTAACAAACTGGACTACGCCGAGCTTCAAGGTTTGGCAAAAATCATTGAAGTGCCTTCCGGCGGAAGTTTTGAAATCGGCCCCTTCAAAGGCGCGTACATCCCCGTGACGCATTCGATTCCCGAAGCGCAGATGCTTGTCCTGCGCACAAAAAACGGGTCTGTTCTGCACACAGGCGACTGGAAGTTCGATCCCGATCCCATCATCGGGAAGACAACCGACGACGCCAAACTCAAGGCTCTTCGCGATGAAAAGCTGATGGCCATGATTTGCGATTCGACCAATGCCTTGGTTGCGGGGCATTCAGGAACCGAGCGCACCGTGCAAAACGAATTCGACACTCTTTTCCCGACAATTAAAAAACGCATTATCGTCACCTGCTTTTCAAGCAACGTCGCGCGGTTAAAATCCATTGCCGAGGCCGCCAAGCGCGCAGGACGTTATGTAACGTTGGTCGGGCGCTCTCTTTGGCGCAATGCAGAGGTCGCGAATGAATGCGGCTATTTGCCGGAATTCGACGAGTTTTTAAGCGAAAACGAGGCGATGCTGTCGCCGCGAGACAAAATCGTCATTATTGCGACGGGCTGTCAGGGAGAAAAACGCGCCGCCCTGTGCCGCATCGCCATCGAGGATCATCCCGAAGTCGATCTGGACGCCGGCGATACGGTTATTTTCTCCTCGCGCGATATTCCGGGCAACGAAAAGGATATTGCGCGGCTTCAAAACAATCTGATCGCCAAGGGCCTTATTCTTATCACCCCCAATGACGCGCCGGTCCATGTGTCGGGACACGCCGCGCAGGATGAGTTAGCGCAGCTCTATAGTTGGGTTAAGCCCCTCCTCTTTTTGCCGGTACACGGCGAAACGCGCCATCAGAACGAAAACGTGCGCCTCGCGACCGAGGCTTCCATTAAAAACACGATAATCCCGAAGGACGGGCAGATTATCCGCCTTGGCCCCGGCGTTCATGAGGTTGTTGCCGAAGTTCCTTGCGGGCGTTGGGGGTTGGACGGCAAGGCTTTACGCCGCCTTGATACCGACGTTTCCAAAGACAGAAAAAAAATGGGAATTAACGGAGCCGCCGTCATCTCGCTGGTGATGGACGCTAAAGGCAAGGTTTTGTACGAACCCCAAGTAACGCTGATGGGCGTCATAGAAAACGGGAAAGAAACGACGCTGCAGGACGATTTGGCTGCGCTCGCTCACGATACCGTCGAGGCTATGCCCAAATCAACGCGGATTGACGATGCCGCCGTTCGGCATGCGGTCGCTCTTGCTGTGCGACGCCACCTTAATGAAATCCACGGCAAAAAGCCGGTAACGGATGTGCATGTGGTGAGGGCTTAGAATTTCGGGAAAGAGGAAGCAGGAAAATTGCTTTTCCCGCTCCCTTTCGGCCCTACCCCCCGAGGTACACTACTCTGCTGTTGCTTCTGCTGAATGACGTTCTTCAGCCGAACGATATTCCTGCATGCGCGTCGCGCGAAGGCCGCGAACGCCATGATTGTCCAACAAATTCATCCAAGATTGAAACTCTTCTTGCGATAGACGATAGCGTTGGCACGCATCGTCGAATGACAACAATCCGTTTCGGACTGCCGTGACCACCTGCGCCTTACGGCGGACGACCCAACGTTCTGTGTTAGGCGGCGGAAGATGGCTAAGATCTTTATCGCGTGAAATACGGACGATCTTGACTTGATCGCCGGACGTCGTGAAGGCGGGCTTTTTATCACTCATAATGAAACTCCATAAAAAAATTATAAAAAAGGATTCCTCGATACAAAGGCGAGAATACACTGAAACTTTTAAAATATGCCTAATCGGTAAGGTTAATTTGCGGCAACACTCATGAAAAAGTATGAAGAAAATGAAGGCGTTCTGCCGCGTTTACAATGAATATAGGTCCTTTTATCCTTTGTTTTCCACGGTTAAGGTAAACGCTCACATAAGGGGGGCGCCACGCCCATAACTAAAATTTTAGCTATTTTTTTTGAAGCTTTTTTTCGCGCGCGCCACAATACATAGCTTATCCACAACGGCGCGTTTGCCATGCGTATAAACTTTTCATCCCGATCAAAATCGTAAGGATGCGCATACGTCCACAAAACTTCGTCTTTTTCCGCGCGCTTCAAAAAGGCGCGAACGGCAAACATCGGCATCGTGTAAAGGTATATTCCCCCTAAATACGGCAGCTTGTATTTGCCAAGCACCGCCACGGGCAACGGAAATTCGATCATGCCGTTCGGCCAGAAAAAAGGAGTTGAAGGCGTTTCCGGAAAGCCGAACAACGAAATGTGCGTCGGCATAATGCTGGACGAATAGCGAAAGCCAAGTTCGCCCAAAATATCAAGAGCCCACAAGGTTTGCGGCGTCAGGGAAAAACGCGGGGCGCGGAAGCCGATAACTTTTTTTCCGGCTAGTTGTTCGAGCCTGTCTTTATCCTCTCGGCTTTCGCGCAAAAACCGAGCAGGATCTTCTTCGGTCAATGACACATGGTTGTGGGAATGATAGGCAATTTCATGTCCCCTCTCCGCTATGTCGCGGATGAGCCGAGGCGTCGTTTGCGCTACGCGGCCAATAGCAAAAAATGTCGCTTTGCACTTCAGGGCGTCGCACGACTCCAAAATCTGCCGCGTCATCACGACATAGCGCCCGTCGGGTGCGTATCGCAACGAGGGGTCTTCCAAATCTATCGTCAGAGTAATGCGCATGGATAATCATACCAACCGCTTAAGGAAAATTCTCACGAAAAACACAAAAACTCTTCCCTCCCCCTTGCGGGGAGGGTTAGGGAGGGGGAGTTCAACAAGAAAGGTGGCTTTCGATTCTGAACTGCTTTGCCAAGCATATCTCCCCCTCCCCTGACCCCTCCCGCGAGGGGAGGGGAAATATATTTTTCATCCTACACAAACGATCATGAAACAGTTGGCATTAGATTAGCCCTTTAATTTTGTAGAGAGCTTCGAGCGCTTGCTTCGGATTCAAAGCGTCGGGATCAAGCGCGGATAAAGCGGCTTCGAGTTCCTTGCTCATCGTCTTGGCTTTGGGTAGAGGAACAGCCTTGGCGTCATAAGCAGGCAGGTTTTTAGCAAGATCGCCTTTTGTTTTTCCGGTTTTGGCCTTTTCGCTTTCAATTTCCGTTAGAACCTGCGTGGCGCGCGCGATGGCCGAGGCCGGTAACCCCGCCATATGCGCAACATGGATGCCGTACGAACGATCGGCGACGCCTTTGATCACTTCGTGCAGGAAGATGATTTTGTTTTCCCATTCCTTGATCCGCATGGTGGCGCAGTACAGGGAAGAAAGCGTGTCGTCGAGGGCAGTCAGTTCGTGATAATGCGTCGCGAACAACGCGCGGCAACGATTGTTTTCGTGAAGGTATTCGAGCGTTGCCCATGCAATAGAAAGCCCATCGTATGTCGCCGTGCCGCGTCCGATCTCGTCGAGAATAACCAAGGAACGTTCGCTGGCCTGATTCAAAATGGCGGCTGTTTCGACCATTTCGACCATGAACGTCGAACGTCCCGCCGCCAGATCGTCCGCTGCGCCGACGCGGCTGAACAAACGATCGATGACGCCGATGTGGGCTTCTTTGGCTGGCACAAACGACCCCATTTGCGCCAAAAGCGCAATCAGCGCGTTCTGCCGCAAAAACGTCGATTTGCCGGCCATATTCGGCCCCGTCAGGAGCCATAAGCGCTTTTCGGGAGCCAGATCGCAGTCGTTCGAGATGAACGCCGCGTTATTGCCGTTTTTGGCAAGCGCCTGTTCGACCACCGGATGGCGGCCACCTGTAATTTTGAATGCCAGAGAATTATCAACGGAAGGCCGCGCATAGTGTTGCTCGACCGCCAGTTCCGCCAAGGCCGCAGAAACATCCAAAGACGCCAACGCCTGCGCGGTGTTGCGTAAATCCTCGAGGCGGGAAACGACATCCTGCACCAGACTTTCAAACAATTGCATTTCGACGGCCAATGCTTTATCGGCCGCCTCGGTTATTTTGCGTTCCAACTCCGACAATTCGACTGTCGTAAAGCGCGCCGAAGAGGCCAACGTCTGGCGATGAATAAACGTGTCTTTATCGCCAAGGAGTTTGTCGGCCTGCGAGCTTGTGACGTCGATGTGATAGCCGATGACCTGATTGTGCTTGATCTTGAGCGTCGCCACGCCCGTCCTGGACATGTATTTATGCTGCAATCCCGCGATCAGGCGGCGTCCGTCGTCGCGCAAGGTCACAAGCTCGTCCAACTGCGCGGCAAAGCCTTTCGCGATGAAGTTTCCGTCGCGCGCCAGCATCGGCAAATCGGGAGCCAAGGCACGTTCCAGTTTATCGATCAGCGCGTTGTGCTCGCCAAGATTTTTTGCCTCTTCACGCAAGCACGCGGGCATTTTTGATGCCTCCAAGAGGGCATGCTTGATCTCTTCGGCTTGTTTCAAAGCGTCATGAATAGAGGCCAGATCGCGCGGGCCGCCGCGCCCCAAGGCAAGACGTGCGAGCGCTCGCTCTAAATCTGGCGCGCGACGCAATCCTGCGCGGATTTTTTCTCTTAGCGCCGATGCGCCGACGAAATATTCCACGGCGTCAAGGCGCGAAATAATGGCGGCAACGTCCGTCAACGGGGCCGTCAGGCGGGACGCCAATAACCGTGCTCCTGCTCCCGATTCCGTTCTGTCGATTGAATCAAGAAGGCTGCCGCGTCTGTCACCAGACAGCGTACGAATCAGTTCAAGATTCCGCCGTGTCGAAGCGTCGATGGCGACTTGCAGGGCGCCTGCCTTTTGAGGCCGCGAAAAATGCTTGAGATCCGTTTTCTGTGTTAATTCGACATAATCGAGGAGAGCGCCCAGCGCCGCGACTTCCGCGCGCGAGAAATCGCCGAAGGCCGCAAGATCGCCGACCCCATAAACCTCCATCACGCGGCGTTTGGCGTTGTCGCTGTCGAAACGCCCGTTCGGCTGGGGCGCAAGTTGCGCGCGCCATGGAGCTAAAATCTCGAATAATTCGGGCTTTTCGACAAGGCGCTGCGCAATCAGGATTTCGCTGGCATCGAGACGCGCCAGAACACCCGCCAAATCGACCCCTGATACGTCTTGCGCATAAATATGCCCCGCCACGATGTCGCACCACGCGATGGCGATGTCGTTGCCCACACTCGTCAGGCACGCGAGCATGTTGGCCTCGCGCGCATCGAGCAAACTGTCTTCCGTCAATGTCCCGGGCGTGATGATGCGGATGACGTCGCGCGTGACGATGGATTTATTCCCGCGCTTTTTAGCTTCCTCCGGCGATTCTTGTTGTTCACAAATAGCGACGCGAAATCCGGCGCGGATCAATTTAGCCACATAGCCTTCGTAGGAATGGGCGGGCACGCCGCACATCGGCACATCCTGCCCTTGAAACCGCCCACGCCGCGTCAACGCGATGTCGAGGGCTTTCGATGCCGTGACGGCATCGTCAAAAAACATTTCGTAGAAATCGCCGAGCCGGAAAAACAACAGGCAATCCTGATGTTCTTTCTTGATCGCAAAATACTGGGCAAGCAATGGCGTCGCCGTTTCAGCCGCCGGAAGGTCGGGAAAAAAGGAAGCTTGAACGGCGGGCATATGTTTTCCAAATAAAGACAAAGTGTTGAAGGGATAACATCGCAAAACTGGGCAACCGCTGCAATATCGCCTTTGTCATCGGAATCCAAGGGGTTAACCAACAAAAAGCTGTGAAAGTAATGTAAAAAAGCGACTCTTTTGCGTTTTTGTGGTATGCTTCTCAGGTATTTGAAGGGGTTTTTATTATGTACCCAGGACAACTTAATTTTTTACCGCGCCACGCCTCAAATCGTTATGATCCCTTGAGGAATACCGCTGCGGCCATGTCCACCCGAAATGAGTTTGTTTTAGCCTCCGTTGGCCCCGGTCTTCAGAATAAAATCAAAGAGCCCCAGCCGAATCTTCATTGGCATAAACGCAGTAACAACGTAACCGCAGTACATAAGGGCACTAAAATCAGCGGTGCCGATATAAGGCCTCAATCCGGACAAGCTCCGGTGGCGGCGCCTAAGGGAGCAAAAGGGAGCGCTTTCGGGAAAGCGTCTCGGACAGTCTTAGGTCATAGGAGCCGCGGTCCCGTTGCAGCTTATAGACCGCCCATGTTTTCGTTCTCTACCGGCCTTAAAAGATACGACACATAGAAAGTCCGCCATGTACCCCGACTATAATCATTCTTACTCGACCCTTAAGCATGACGCCTGTTACCTCGGCGTTAGAAATGAAACGGAGCACTTTGTCGTAGATCAAGCGCACCTGTGGCATCCCTTTGCGCACTCCACCGTCGGACTTACCGCACTCAAAGCAAGCCACGCTGCCGACTTTGCGAGCGCAAACCGCGGCCGCGCAACACCGGCTACACCGCTTCCCTGTCCATGTGGATATTATGGGCTGGAAACATATGAATGCGTGGCCGGATAGGCTTCCAACGGGCGTTAAGCGTGCTATATTCCCCCCATGATTATCGGCATCGGCAGCGATTTAACAAACATCGAACGCATCGGCGAAACGCTTGAAAAACACGGCGAGCGTTTCGTAAAGCGTGTTTTTACGCCCGTCGAGCAGGCCAAAGCCGCGCGCAGAAAAAACAACGTCGCAACCTATGCCAAGCGCTTTGCCGCCAAGGAAGCCTGCGCCAAAGCTCTCGGCACCGGCATTCATCGCGGCGTTTTTTTCCGCGATATGGGCGTTGTCAATCTGCCTTCGGGCAAACCAACCATGGCTTTGACAGGCGGCGCTTTGAAGCAGTTGAAAAAACTGACGCCCAAGGAAACAAAAGCCGTTATTCACCTGAGCCTGACCGACGACGCTCCTTGGGCGCAGGCGTTTGTGGTGATCGAGGCGTTACCCGACTAACTCCGGAAATTCTTTGCCGGAGGCAATAGCCTCGCTGATGGGTGCAAACACTTTCACGACGTTGTCGTAGACGGGTCTTTTGAAATTGACGATCAAGGGCGGCGTTTCTTCCAAAGGGATCCACTTCCACGAAACAAATTCCGGTGCTTCGGGTTCGTTGATGCCGGACAAGTCGATGTCGTTGTCTTTCCCCTGAAATATCAGGGCAAACCATTCCTGTTCCTGACCCCGGTACTTGCCGCGAAAAATGGCGTGATTTTGTTCGTCCTTGCTGATTCTTCTGTTTTGCAGCCAGTCTGGAAACTCATAACGAAAAATTTCCGGAGCCTTGGCGATGATGCGCGCGTTATCCGTTCCTATTTCTTCTTTCATCTCGCGCAAAACCGCACGGGCGGGCTCTTCGCCTTTTTGCACGCCGCCTTGGGGCATTTGCCAGGCTCCGTGCCTGTCGCGGCGCTCCGCCACCAATACAAGTCCACGCGCATTAAAAAGACATATGCCCACGCCTTTACGATACGGCAAGAGTTGGAAATCGATATCGGACATCGTTACTGAACCATCGTACTAAGGGGCGCTAACGCAATGCCGTGTTCCGGCAACGTTTTCGCCCACGCTTGCAATTGATTAATCATGACCGGCGTTGCCGTCATAATACCTACCGCACGACCCGTTTGGCGCGCCGTTTTTTCCAGATTTTCAAATGCCGTTGCGACAGCTTGGGGATCCAGATCGACGTCAAGGCGCTGCGTCATCGTCGCGACGGGAACGCCCGCATTGCGCGCCATGTCCGTCACAACCCCGTGCGGAACGACGCGGGAATCGAACACCATAAGCCCGCGATCTTTGACTTCTTGCAGAATAAGCCCAAACCGCGTCGGGTCTGAAGTAAAGCGCGACCCATAAGTCGTCGTTATACCGACATATCCGGTCGACCGCCGCAATGCCTTTAAAAGACGCGTCAGATTCTCGCCCGTCGACAAATTGGTCAAAAGCGTGTCGGCGCCCGGATCGCTTTGCGGATAATCGAATGGCTCGACGGGAACCTGAAGCAGAATTTCGTGCCCATCCTGACGCGCGCGGGTGCTCCAGGCTCCGACAACGGGGCTCTGCGAACTAAACGATAACGTAACAGTCGGCGGCGTTTGCGCAATGGCTTGATCGGTAATCCCGCGCGACATGCCTAAATCTGTAATAACGATGGCGACGCGCGGACGCTTATCCGCCAGATTAAAAGGGCGCGCATAGACTTGCCACGGACGGGCTCCGTCTTCCCCAATGCGCGGCAGGCTGCCTTCCGCTGTATCCAAAGTCACCCTGCTGTTGGGAGCCTGAACCAATTTAACATTGCGATCGTCTTGATCATTAAGCGCGGGAGCATTGACGTCCGTTTCAATTTTCCGGTTCCCTTGCAGCCATTTCTCGATTTCTTTCTCTTGAGGAAAGAGGGCCGACGTCTGAATATTCTTTATCACGCCGCGATGCTGTCCGTGAATCCACGCCGGAGGAAGAACCATCAAGGCAAAAATGAGGGCTGTTACAAAAAGCTTCAGATTGCGCGGATACCGCGCGAGAAAAGTCTCGTGGCGCGCGGGCAAAGCTAAAGCATCGGAAGCGTTTTGGGACATGGGGAAAATTGCGAATCTCGGAACCGAAAGACTAGAGTCCGGACTTTAAAGCATTTTTCGTTCAAACAAAATCTTTTTAGAACAGGGCTTCAATTGAGCAAGCTTGAGGCAAAAATCCTGATTTGCAGCCCAAGATCGCTCAATTGGTAAGGCTGCGTAAAGGCGCGGGAATCCGCCCGCCCCGAGCGATGAAATCGTCAGCCTTGAAGGAATTGACGGCCATAATGGGGCAGTATCCCAAGAGACCTCCGAACTCGACTTTATCGCCGACTTTTTTGCCGGGAACGGGAATCAGCCGGACGGCCGTCGTTTTGTTGTTGATCATGCCGATGGCCGCTTCGTCCGCAATGATGGCCGAAAGGGTCGCCGCGGAAGTATCGCCCGGAACGGCGATCATGTCCAAGCCTACGGAACAAACGCACGTCATGGCTTCAAGCTTTTCGAGCGTCAGGCTGCCGCGTTCAACAGCCGCGATCATGCCCGCGTCCTCGCTGACGGGAATAAACGCGCCGGAAAGGCCGCCAACATGCTGGGCCGCCATCAGGCCGCCCTTTTTGACGGCGTCGTTAAGAAGCGCAAGAGCGGCAGTCGTTCCCGGCGCGCCGCAGCTTTCGATTCCCATTTCTTCCAGAATATGCGCAACGCTGTCGCCGACAGCGGGCGTGGGCGCCAACGACAAATCGATGACTCCCATTTTGACGCCGAGGCGTTTCGATGCTTCTTGAGCCACAAGCTGCCCGACGCGCGTGACTTTAAACGCCGTGCGCTTAATGGTTTCGGCAACAACATCGAAGGACTGGCCGCGCACGTCTTCAAGCGCGCGTTTAACAACTCCGGGGCCGCTGACGCCGACATTAATGGCTGAAGAGCCCTCGCCCACGCCATGAAAAGCCCCCGCCATAAACGGGTTATCCTGCACGGCATTGCAAAAAACCACAAGCTTGGCACACCCGATGGCGTCGCGCGCCGCCGTTAATTCAGCCGTACGTTTGATAATGAGTCCCATGCGGCGCACGGCATCCATATTGATGCCCGATTTCGTCGTGCCGATATTGACCGATGAGCAAACGCGCTCGGTTCGCGCCAGCGCTTCCGGAATAGAGTTGATGAGAAGAAGATCGCCTTCGGTCTCGTGCTTATCGACAAGCGCCGTGAAGCCGCCGATGAAATTGATGCCCAGCTCTTTGGCCGCCTTGTCCATCGCTTCGGCGACAGGCACATAGCTGTCGGTCTTGCAGCTTTCGGCAACGACGGAGATCGGCGTCACGGAAACGCGCTTGTTGATGATGGGAACGCCGTATTCAGCTTCGATGTCTTCGCCGACCTGAACCAGATTTTTCGCCGTCATCGTGATTTTGTCATAAATATTTTTGCAGAAAACCTTGATGTCCGGATGGCTGCACCCGCGCAGGGAAATGCCCATCGTGATGGTGCGGACGTCGAGCTTGTTCTCGGCAATCATCCGGTTGGTTTCAAAAATTTCTTTAATTAATAACATGTTAATGCCAATCAGATGCGGTGCATGACGTTGAAAATATCTTGGCTTTGAACCTTAATTTCGACGCCAATTTCTTTCCCGACTTCGCCGAGTTTTTGCTGCAATTCCTTTAGGGAAATTTTGGCCGCGCCCATATCGGCGATCATGACCATATTGAAAAAGCCGTTCATGATGTTTTGGTTGATATCCAAAACATTGACGTTGACGTCGGCCATGGCCGTTGAGACTTTGGCGACGATGCCGACGCGATCCTGACCGATGATGGTAACGACGATTTTCATGTCTTTTCCTTTAAGCGCGAGAAGAGCTTTCGTTTGTAACAGATATTTCAGGGGCTGCCTAGAAGCGGGGGATGAGGAGCCAGCCCCTATGCCGACGTATCGACGCGCAAGGCTTCTGTCGGGCCGCCTTTGGCTACCGCTACCAACGCTTCGCGCAAAAGGCGGTCGTGAATCATATAGCCCGCCTGTAATACCTGAACAATTGTTCCGGCAGGTTGATCCGTCGCTTCGACTTCCATCATCACGCGGTGGAAATTGGGATCGAAAACCTGACCTAAAGGATTAATTTTCTTAATGCCAAAGCGTTCAAGGGTCGCGAGAAACTGGCGTTCCGTCGCCTCTATTCCCACAATAAAATTCTTAACCGCCGGATCGGCATTGTTCGTGGGCGCAGATTCCAGAGCGCGGCTGAAATTATCGGAAAGCGCCAACATCTCTTTGGCAAAAGAGGCGATGGTGTATTTTGACGTTTCCTCGCGGTCTTTTTGCGCGCGCCGCCGCGTGTTTTCGGCATCGGCCATTTCACGCAAAACGCGGTCTTTCAGTTCCGCCAATTGCTTTTCAAGATCGGCGATGCGCTTTTCGGCAAACTCGACGCTTTCGATAGATTCGGGGAGGACAGCGGGCGACTCTTCGGCGCTCGCCGCCGCTTCTTTGGCTTGAACTTCAGGATCTTTCATTGCTCTTTCTTTCATCCGCCTATTTTGTCATCTCAGCTCAAGAATTGGCAAGTTGTTTAGTTCGATCGGTTGTTATTCGCAAGATTGGGGTTTTTTAGCGATTATCAAGGGGGAAATGGCTTAAAATATAGGTTTGACGTGGAAACGCTCCCTGTTTTCATCTAGGCTGTCCCTTTCGCGACTTGGTTTAAGTATATGCCCACGCCTCAAAAACTTTCTTCATCCCGCTGCCAGGCTTTGTCCGGCGATATCAACCCGCCTGGCGATAAGAGCATATCCCATCGCAGCATTATGCTGGGCGGGCTTGCGGAAGGCACGACAACCGTAAGGGGGCTTTTGGAAGGCGAAGATGTTCAAAGCACAATCGCCGTCCTGCGCGCCATGGGCGCAACTATTCAGAAGGACAGGGCTGGCGTTTGGCAAGTCACGGGCGTCGGCGCTGCGGGATTACGTGCACCGCAAGATATTCTGAACGTAGGAAACAGCGGTACGTCGGCACGTTTATTGATCGGCCTCGTTGCGGGGCAACCCTTTTCGGCGCGTTTTGACGGCGACGCCTCTCTGCGCAAAAGACCCATGAAGCGCATTATCGAGCCCCTGTCTCTTATGGGCGCGCGCTTTGAAAGCACGGACGGGAAATTGCCTCTGACCGTCACAGGCGCAGCGCATCCTGCGGCCATTACCTACACTTTGCCGGTAGCCTCTGCGCAAGTGAAGTCTGCCATCTTGCTGGCGGGGTTGAGCGCGGACGGCGTAACAACAGTGATTGAATCTACGCCGACGCGCAATCATTCGGAAAACATGCTGCGCGGTTTTGGCGCAAAAATCGTCGTCGAAAAACGAAGCGACGGGACAGAAGAGGTTTCGATCACAGGCAAACCGAAATTGAAAGCGCAAGATATCCGCGTGCCTGCCGATCCGAGCTCTGCCGCGTTTCCTCTCGTTGCCGCGCTTTTGTGTCCGGAGTCATGCGTGACGCTCAGGTATGTGGGCATTAATCCAAGGCGCGCGGGATTGATTGAGGTTTTGCGCTCCATGGGAGCAAAGATTAACATTGAAAATCAACGGGTTGAAGGCGGCGAATCCGTCGCCGACCTTACCGTCTTTGGCAGCGACTTGTCGGGCGTCGATGTGCCCGCCGAGCACGTGCCGAGCATGATTGACGAATATCCGATACTTGCCGTCGCGGCAGCTTGTGCCAAAGGAACGACGCGCATGCGCGGACTTGGCGAACTGCGGGTCAAGGAAAGCGACAGGCTCAGTCTTATGGCGCGCGGACTTTCTCAATGCGGAGTCAAGGTTGAAGTGGCGGGTGATGATTTGATTGTTTTTGGAACCGGTGCTCCTCCGCTCGGCGGCACCTGCATCGACACGTCCATGGATCACAGGATTGCCATGAGCTTCCTTGTTCTCGGGACGCGGACGAAAGAATCCGTAAGCATCGACGACGGGAGTTTTATCGCGACAAGCTTTCCGGATTTTGTTTCGATGATGAATAAATCGGGCACAAACATTGCTTTACTTCCCTCCTCTTGACCGAATCCCCTTCTGCCTTCATCTTCAACGGTATGCACGTGCCCCTGCCTGAACCACCCCACATTCCTTTTCCCAAGGATTTTTCTTTCCTGCAGTCATTGGGAACCGGTCTTTCAATACTCATTCTGATCGCGATTTTATCTCCCGTTCTGGGTGTCGTCGCTTTGTATGCGTCCGGACCCTTGGAACAGGAAAAAACGGTTGTTATCGCGCATGGTTCGAGCATCTTTGATATCGGCGCACAGTTGTCGCAGGAAAATGCCGTTTATTTTTCTTCCGTTTTTAACGTTGCCGCACGAATAACGGGCTCTTTAAAAGCGGGCGAATATGTCCTTCCTGCAGGCATCAGCGCCTTTGATCTTGCGGTTCTTATGCATGAAGGACATTCCGTCATAAGGACATTTACTGCAGTCGAAGGCCTTACTTCGGCGGAAATTGTGCGTCTTTTAAACGATAATCCCGTCCTGACCGGCTCCATTAAAGAGTTTCCCCCTGAAGGATCCTTGTTGCCGGAAACCTACCACTACAGCTACGGCGACAATCGCGCTTCCATTATTGCGCGCATGCAAAACGCAATGCATGAAAAACTCAACGAGCTTTGGGCAAATCGCGACATGGGCGGAACCCTTAAATCGATTGAAGAGGCCGTCGTTCTCGCCTCTATCGTCGAGAAAGAAACCGGCAAGGCGGAAGAACGCCCCCGTATTGCCGGCGTGTTTTTCAATCGTTTACGCAAGAATATGCGCCTTCAGTCCGACCCGACGGTTATTTACGCCATGACCAACGGACAGATAGCGCTTGATCGGGCATTAACGCGCAACGACCTTTCTATTACATCGCCGATTAACACGTATGTAAATACGGGGCTTCCGTCGCAACCTATCTGCAACCCGGGGCGCGCTTCTCTGGAGGCCGTTTTGCATCCTGAAAATAATGATTTTCTTTATTTCGTCGCCGATGGCAACGGCGGACATGCTTTTGCCGCCGATCTGAAAACGCATAACAAAAACGTCAACCTTTGGCATCGCGCAACGAATACCGTTGCCGGAAAGCCATGACCTCTATTGCCTCCAATCTTGCCTTTGCCCGCGAACGCCTGAAAGGCGCCACACTGATCGCCGTCAGCAAAACCAAGAGCATTGAGGCCGTGCGCGAGGCTTTGGCAGCAGGACAACGCTTGTTCGGCGAAAATCGCGTGCAGGAAGCGCAAACAAAATTTCCGCTTTTGCGGAAAGACTATCCTGACATCGAGCTCCATCTCATCGGTCCTCTGCAAACCAATAAAGTGCGCGCTGCCGTCGCTTTATTCGACGTTATTGAAACGCTGGATCGTCCCGAACTCGCGGAAGCTCTTGCCAAAGCCATACGCAAAACAGGCCGAACCCCACGGCTGTATATCGAAATCAATATCGGGCTTGAGCCTCAAAAATCAGGAATCGCGCCAGATAAGGCCGAAGCTTTTCTTGCCTCTTGCCGCGATGTTTATGGGCTTTCTGTTTCGGGCTTGATGTGCATTCCCCCTGAGGGCCAAAACCCGCGTCCTTATTTCTACGCGATGCGCGATTTAGCTCAACGCTTATCGCTGCCGCACCTTAGCATGGGAATGAGCGCCGATTTCGAGACCGCCATCGCCTGTGGCGCCACGGAAGTTCGCATCGGCACGGCTCTCTTCGGAAAACGAGAGAAAAACGCGGACTAACAGGATGTTCTAATTAATATCCTGTGCCGGTTCCTTTCGACATCTCGCCGACGACACTAAAAATCGACATCATCGTCCACGCAATGATACCTCCGACAATTGCCATGCCGAAGTTGCGGATGACGCCGGCTTGCGCTTTCATAGTGTCAACCTGGTCTTCCATCCATTCTTCCGCGACCTTTTCGATGACAACGCCTATGTCCGCGCGTTCGGCTAAAATCTCGAGATCAACGGCAACGTCAGGAGACGGAAAGTTCATCTTGGTGAGCCGCAAAGCTTCGCCGAGGTTGTGTCCGCGCAAAACCTTCTGCCGCGCGGCGCTGATGCGTTCTTTAATCCATGGATTTCCCTGCTCTTCGAGAATTTCGAGCGAGCGCTTAAGAGGAACTTGCGCTCCCAAAAGAGCCGAAAGACCCATGAGAAAACTGCTGCCCTGCAAAACGCGGTACCATGACCATGGCGCATACAGATCGAATTTTGCGCGCAAGGGGCCACGCCAGAAAGAGAGCGTCGACGAAATGGCGACGATCAAAAGGATAATAAACAGAACGATGAAGGGTCCCCACGTCGTAACAAAATCAGAAAAGGGCACGATGGCCCCCATCGACTCGACAACGTTCCTTGGCGCGTTGGCGCGCATATTGGCGATAAGATTGACGCTGAACGTCCAAATCACAAACCCCACTAATAGAAAGATGAAGAAGGGGTAGCCCACGGCATACGTTACGGCCTCGCGCATCGCGCGACCCTTCTCGCTCATCGTCTGAATAAATGAAAGTGTTTTGGCCAACGCGCCGGATTCCTCGCCCGCGCGGACGAGATAAAGCTCGCCCGTAGGAACCCAGCCATCCATTGCTTTAGAAAGGGAAATACCGGCGCGATCTTTTAAAAACCATTCGCGGAGCGCAATGGCCGCGGGACGGTTTGGATACTTGCCCATTTCCGTCACGTTTTGGTATAGGCGATCCAGCGAACGCGAGAGCGCTTCGTTCGATTTGAGCATGCCTTCGAGCTTGCGATAAATGCGGTAGCGGACTCGACGGTTGTTGCGAAACTGGAACTTCATTAGCTTGTGTTCAAGCTGCGCCAATTTTTCTTGAATTTCGTTCATGGCAAGGGGCCCAATCTTTCTTCAACTTCGCTCAGTTCGCGCGGACGCGCAAAAATGCCCAATTCGAACTCGGCATCGTCGGGGGATACTTCGCCCGCCCGCACTTTCTCAAGCCCCCGCTGAAGCATCGTGATGCCGTTAAGTCCCGCCGGAGATAGCCAATATTTTTCGGCTTCTTCTTCGCGATTATCCGAAAGCAGCGACATAAGCTTGGCATCGGTTTCGATGATTTCCGCCGCTACCGTGCGCCCCGAACGCCCTTTATAACATTTCGGGCATCCATCCGGATTGGCAAAATAGACATTGCTTAAGTCCTGCTCAACCAGACAATCCATAATCGGTCTGCCGACGTTTGCTTTGTTCCGGCTCGCATCCATAATGGCGAGCCCCGCGCGCAAACGGCGGGCAGTATCCCGCGCCGTGGGGCCAAATTCCTCACATGCCATTTTAAGGGGAATGCGGCAATGGGGGCACATGCTGCGCAACAATCTTTGGCATGCCATGCCGCGCACAAGATTGTGGTCATAAACAATATAAGGCTCCATACCAATGTCGCGCAGGCGTTTCGGCGTTGCGAGCGCCGAATAAACGTGGCTTGTCGTATAAACCTGGCGTCCCGTCAGGGCCAAACGAAAGGCAAATTGGGCTGTTTGCAAATCGCGCACTTCGCCCAACATCACGATGTCGGGATCAAGACGAAGGGCACAACGCATGATTTCGACAAACGTCTTTTCGCGCTGTTCGTCTTTAACCGACGCCGAAACGCCTATCTGACGCGCGCCAATGACGCCGCCTTCCGGCGGGTCTTCGATGATCAAGCAGTTCAGCCGCATTTCCGTTTCGGCCATGCGCCGGTTAAGAACGACGCGCAACGTCGTCGTTTTGCCTTGATTGACGGGGCCAGAAAAGATGCGCAAACCGCCGGGCGCTGCGCGCAGGCTTTGCACGACGTGCAGCTGCTCTTGCGAAAAGCCGAGGGAGTCGACATCCGCCATAACAAAGTTTTCGCCCCACAGATGGGCGGAATCGTAGGAGAGGCGCATATCCAAGTAAGCGCCGCCGTTCGACAACGGAACCCACTGGCACCGGACGCTGATGACGCCTTTGGGAAGCGTAATGACTTCCTCGCCGCGCGCGTCCGATGTCAACATCGCGGCTTGGGGTTCCTGAAAATTCGCCGTCGCGCCCGACTGGCCTATCGAGTGAGAATAAACAGCCGCAAGAAATTGGTCGCCCTCGCGCTGCGTCCAAACATCCTGACGACGGAGCGAACCGTCGATGCGGAACTGCACAACGGCGCGGCCATTGACGGACTCGACGTGAATGTCGTTTGCCCCCATTTGAACCGCTTGTTCCAGTGTCGCCACAATTCGGCGGCGGGCGGCATTGACGTCATAGTGCGAGCTGGTGTCGCTGCGATCGGCATAAATATACGCCTGAATAATAATGTTCGGCGTCACATAGCGGGGTTCATCAACTTTGTATCCCTGGCGCTTGGCGGCCTGAGCGACCGAAGTCACGAGAGGCGAGCGGCGATGCGAGGCGCTGACAAGCCATAATCCTGATTCAAAAAGGGCGCAAAGATTGCGCGCCTCGTCCGGAATTTTTAAAGCGCCATTCGTCGCCGTGAGCACGGAACCCGTAAAAAGAAGGGGAAGCGTACGTTCGTCTTCAAGTTTAATCTTATCAAGGGCGGCCGAAACAGGGGCCGGGGTTGAAAGACTGGGCTGCGCGTGAGCCGATCCTTCCGGCGTGTTTTCTTCAAGCTTTTGTTTTTCTGAAAAAAGAGTTTTTTCCCTTGTTTTAAGCGCAGATACCTGAGGCCGACCTAAGGCCTTCAGCTTCTTTCCCATCAGATCGGCGAAATTGAACACTCGGGCTTCCTCTAGACTTAAGACATGCCAACAATACAAAACCTGCGCCGATGGAACAGGAAAGGAGCGACTTTAGATAAGGGTAGCCTGTATTTTTCAATACCGCCGGGTTTGTCGAGCAACATCCTGTCGCCTTTTGTCGCGCCCTTTTGAGAAACGCGGCATCTTAACACCAGTCTTTGGCTTTGCATAGAAGAGCTAAAAATGCTGCTTGTTTTTTCGCGCAAAGATGTCCTGCTGTTTTTTGAATTTTTGCCGAAGGATCAAAGCCGGACGCCCATAATCAGGGCAACGCCTACATAATAATTTTTGCCTGCACCAATTAACGCATTGAACTATAAACCATATCAATGTTTTTAACGCGCAGGGTATAGGCTTTTTCTTTTCCTCCGACATCAACGGACGATGAGGAAATAGCCCGAACGGTATCGCCGCCGGAAAGTTTATCGCCGACCCTGACCGACCTTAAATCGCCGTTGGAAAGCCTCAAGACAGCCGTATATCTTCCGCCTGTCCCGTAAATATGCGATATTTCAGGACGGGACGAGCTTGAGCTCGAAGGTTTGGCTCTACGCCCCTCCGGCGCGGAATAATCCGAAGAAACGGCCGACGGCAACGGCATCAAGGCGCTGGACGGAATGGCGTTCGCCAACGAGGAAGAAACGGAGGGCGGGGCGTGGAAGTCACCTCGTTCGCCGCGTAATTTTTCAAGCTCTTTCAACCGCTTCTCAATTTCAATCATCGCTTCTATGCGCGTAACGGTTTGCCTTGCGCTATTTAAATCCGCGAGTGAGGTCGTATCGGAAGCAACGTCAAGACGCTTAACAACTTTCTTTGCATTTGCAGATATTTCGTCTTCCATCGCAGAGAGATTCTTGTCGATGCTTTCCTTCTGGATTTTCGGAGCTTCCGCCGAAAGAACTATGGAAGAAGAGCCTGTTGCGCTCACCGGTACAGAAGCCGGTGCAGAGGGCGGTTCTACCGATAAAACAGGCAGACCACTCGAGGTGGTTTGGATGGTGTCCGCCGCGTGTAACGTGCCCGGAGTAAAAAAGAAAACGCTTAAAGCGACAAAAAGCGCCGCCTCTGTTTTTGCAATAAATGTTTCCGGTAAGAAAAAGCTATTTGCGATTCTCATAGATAACCCCTTCGACAACCCACGCAGAAGCTCCGCCGCCACGCGAGAAGCTCATGCTGTTAATGATGGCTCCGGGTAAATCTCCGATAAATCCCGGGAGTCCTCCCGGTAGTTCTGCCACATTAAGCGTAAAGGAACGCTTAACCCACGGAGCCGGCGGGGGATTCCACGGCCCTGTATACCCTTCCGGAGGGGGAGGAAGGGGGTCGTCTGGGGCCCGGCTGATCGATCCGGGCCAATTCTGAAGTAGGTAACGGTTTGTTATTTCATCAATATTTTTTAATAACTCGTTTCCGCGCGGCTGAAGCGGGGGAAGAGGCAGCGTCTGGACGGCAGTTGCTCCCGTATCATTAACACTTGACCCTTTGGGGGGGGCTGTTTCCCCTTTTGTCCGCTGCCAGGAGAGGTTTATGCCCAACCCGTTACAGGACAAGGCTGAAAGATTCCATCCGGAAACCGCAGAGGGAACAAGGTCCAGACCTTCTTTACAAGCCTTAATAACTGCAAGAACGGGCGGCGTGCTTTCCCACGTTCTTTCGTATTTTGGTTCAGGGGGAGGTGTTTGGCCGAACGACGACATGCCCGCTGCTTGCTGAGCTTGAATAAGCGCCAGTTGTTGTTGCCGCGCCAGTTCTTCATCGGCAGCGTTTTGCATGTACCAAACTATGCCCAAAATTAGCACGAAGGCCGCCGCAGCACCAGCGATGGCTATTTTTACTTTGGGAGAAAGCGTAACTTGCTGAAGTTGGATATCGGCCTGATCATTAAGAAGCAACGTCAGCGGAATTGTATCCGCGCCGGGGATCGACCACGCTTCCGGAGCATAAATCGTTTGCAAACCGCCATAGCCGATTTCCTGTATCAGGCGATCGCGCGCTTCGGCTTCTTCGCGAAAAAAAAGATCGCCGTCGGGAACGATCAGGTCGTCGCGAACGATGATGAGGACAACGCCCTCATTAAGGCGAAAAGCCCCCGCCCACGCTCCTGGGATTTGTGCGGCCAGACACGCGGCCAAAACAGGCATTCCCGGTTCTTGCCCCCCGCCTTTGGAACAAAGACCAAATTGGGGAACGCGGCCTTCTTTGTTGCCTGCGCGAACAACGTAGAAATCGGCTTGTTGTCCCGGTTGTTCCGCTGCTTCTTTGGCTATCTGGGCGACACGCCCCTTGCCGGGGCTGTTTTCCCAATAGAGACCTACGGCATAGCGGTGACGACCGACGGTTACGACACCGGCTGCCATCAGTTGCGCTCCCCATCCGAGGAAACGTCCATAACCTGAGGCGTCAGAGCCATGAACATCATCAGGCGCGCCTGATCACTAGAGGTTCCTCCCCCAAGAAGGAAATTCTCCGGGGATCCTACGCCTTGTTTGTTTTGTTGCGTTGTTTCTTGATCAACGCCCGCAATCACAAGCGTCTGTCCGCTACGCAGCACCGACTGTTGCACAAAAAGGCGATTATCCGTTACCGGCAAGGAAAGAGGAACGTTCGAAGTTCCCGTATTGAAATCCCGCGTTCCGAGCGTTTGAAGCCCGACCAAGCTAAGCGAATATTGAAGTAAAATGCGCCCGTCATCAAGTAACCGCGGAGTCAACTGGAGCGAAAACCCTTCATGAACCGTCGAAATAACCGGCGTATAGGTACTTTGGGTTGTTATTGTGGTTGTTGCGGTTTCCGTAACGGATTGAATGAAAGCCCTGTCCGTTCCGACGCGGCGGGATACCGGACGATTGTTGAGCGTCGTCATGGAAAATTGAGCGACCTGCGACGTATCTCCGATTGTCGAAAGAGCCGAAAAGACGCTTCCCGCATATGCTTTTCCGCTCGGATTATTAAGAATGGCAATATTGAGATTACCCAGCCCCCCAAGAGCATCCGTATTTATAACTCCAGGAACGGCGGCGGAGGTATATGCCGCGTTTCCGATTCTTTTAAGAAAGCCGGTGAATGTGGCGCTAAAGTCTTCGCTCTTTCCAAGATTGACCGTATAGATTTGAACGCTGATTGCGATCTGCCGCGACAGTCTCTTGTTTTCCTTGCCAATATAGTCTGAAATCGTTGTCATAACATCGGGCGTCGTCGTTACCGTAATGGTGCCCATGGACGGCGAAATAACGACGGATCCTTGCCCGCCGATAATTGCCTTCAGCGCTATAGATAATTCGTCCCAATATTTGATCGACATCGATGTCTTTGAATTTTGGGTTAGCGTGTTTGTTGTTGCTGACGATGTTGTTGTAGAGCCGCTGGAACCGCTGCCCGATGAACTGCTATCATCATCTTTCATTCCTTCGTTGATTTCCTGCGTTCCCGGCAACGCCTCCACGACAAAAATGCGGGTCTCATAACGCAAAATAGAAATTGCGGAACCATCGAAGCGCCAGGTAACGCCAAAATGCGCGCTTAAGCGATCAAGAAGCCCCGAAAGGGGGCCCTCATAAGAAACGGGCATTTCTTGATCTGAAGAAGAGGATGAACTTGCGGCTCCTCCCGCCGGAAGAGATAGGGCCGAAAGGCGAACGGGAATGCCTGTTTGCGCACTAACGGCATTGGCAATGGCGTTAAGCGACATGGGCTCGGACGAGACCAGCGTCACGCCGCGCGACTCTTCGTATCGCAAAGGAAGCGGCATTCCTCTGTGCATCCTGACGGCGATGTTTCCGCCCCAAACTTTATCGGTAACAGTTAAGGGATTGTAATTAGCTGGATTGGGGATGTTATTTGTCGCGGTATTGGATAATTGTTGAGCCTCGCTGGTTCTTTGATCAATCGTCTTCCTCATTTTCTCTGTTTGATCACAACTGGCCAAAGCAAAGCAACATCCGATAACAAAGACATAAGCGACCCATTGTCTGAAAGCGCTTTTGTGTCTCAACGCTTGCCTTAATGCCATCGGCTTCTCCGTTAATTCGTGTAGCTGTTGCCGCGCGTCTGAATGACCAGCACTTTTTGCCGCGCTTGAGGATTGGTGTGGAGCGCCCCTATCGGTTGCGGGCGCGCCCCATCAAAGCCGGCGAGAAGATTGCGAACCGCATCTTCAAATCCGCCCCTGAAATGAGCCGAGCCTTCGATGGGATAATCGTATTCAGCAAGCCATTTCAGTTCGACGCCTGCGCGATTACACCAACCGGATAAAACCTTATGCAGGGTTTCACCTTGTTCCGCCGCCCAGCCGTCCGGGGACAAAATATTAACTGAGGGAACGGGCGCCCGCGACGTTACTGGTGCAAGCATATTCATTACGCTTTGTGTTTTTGAAGAAGCCGCCGGCGGAAGCGTTTGCTTTCTCTCAATCGCGGCCCCCGGAATATCGGCGCGGCTTACGGTTATGACGTTTCCCTGCTTATGGCCAACAAGCCCTTCGGACGCCAGCATTGCATTGAGCGTTTCTTCCCAAGGCTTCCCGCCTTTGTAAGAGACCAACGTATCGATGCTGACGTTTTGATCGACTGAAAAACTGGTGCCGTTTGGCAAAAGTTGGCGCAACGCCAACGCTAGGGGAACCTGCGTGGCAAACCCCTGAACAACAGCGGCAGAGGGATCGGACTCCGAGGAAGAAGGCGCTAAGCTGATGGTCGCCGTTGAAAGATCCAGTTTTTGCTCATTCTTCGGAAGTATCGTTAGAGGAGGGGTTTCTGCTGCTGTACGATCCGCCCTTGCATCGTTCGAGATCACAAGAGGCGAGACGACCTCAGGCTCCTTAACGGCAGCCGAGGATGTGGGCGCGTAAGATTCCGCCACAGCGGGGCTATAAGTTGTGCCTTCGTTGGGGGCAACCCATTGAAATCCGGCGTGCGCAGGCGCCGCCGAAAAGGCGAGGCATAAAATCAGCGTTGCAGCGCCATAAGATGAGGGAAGAATTTTATTCGGCATGTCGACGGCCCTTTGTCTCTAAAACCCGAATGGTGATTCGCAAATACTATATGGAGATAAGCCTCAGAGCAACATGGGATTTGTGCAACAGTGTTCTTTTACTTACATAAAACGCACTTTGGTCGCCCGCCTAAAAGGGCGGAAAGTTCTGGACAAACACAAACGCAGGAAACAGACTCCCCAAAGCCCGTATCGCTTTCGGAACGAAAAAACGATTTTTGTCCCTATTGGGCTCCCCGCCCAGGCGAAGAAGTTTTGTCGTTTGTCTGCCTCTTGAACCTAAAGGATTCCATTTGAAACGTTTTTCCCTATTTCCGCCGCATTTATCCTTTACGTTTCCTGACCTCGAATGAGCGGAAAATCATGAAAAGAATTAGCACCTTCCTTTGCTCCCTGATCGTTCTGGCAGGCTTGTTTGTCCTCCTTCCCTCAGCAAATGCACAGCAACCCGCGGGCCTAAGCGCCCCGCCTCAAGCCGCCAAAACAGCGCCGGTTCCAGCGGTTTCCGTTCCCCTGACTCCGGCGGCGACACAATTAGGGCAAACCCTTCACTCTTTGGTGGCGCCCCCTCCTTCAGCGCCCGCTCCCGCCGAAGCAAGCGTTGACGACGTTTCCGAACAAATTGCAGATACCTTTGCGACCAATTTTCTCAACACGCTGGCTAAGGCCGTGGATGCGTTGAAAATTGACAAGGCGACATTTGCCGCGCCTACGGCAGCTTTATCCGACTTAAACAAGTGGATTGATAATCAGACAAACGATTCACGTCGCATGGCTTTGTGGAATTCCCTAGGCAAAAATGTTTTGGTCATTGTCGTTCCGTCCGCATTGCTTGGCATTGCCCTCTTTTTCTTTTTCGTTCCTGTACGCCGCAGTTTAAAACGCAAAAGGCAGTCTTTGCCTGAGCAGGTTGGCTTGCTTTTGGGGTTGTTCTTCTTACGCCTTGTCCCTGTTTTGGTTTTTTTGGGAGCCGCTTTGCTTCTTTTGGAACAAAACGAAACGCAGCGAATACAGCGTTTTGTAATTTTAAATGTTATTTACGCGTTGTCCTTAAGCTATGCCCTTCGACAAGTTTTGCGGGGGCTTTTTTCTCCCTCAACGTCTTATTTGCGAATTTTGCCCCTCTCTACGCCTCAGGCCATCTCGGCGTGTCGATGGCTGAACGCCTTCAATATTAGCATCATCTGCGGATATTTTCTGATCGATGTCGCTGCCGCTTTGCGCGTCCCGGCAAGTTTTGTCCTCGTCTTTCAAAATGTGTTTGCCGTTTCCTTAACGGTCTTAGCTATCGCGGGCATTCTTCGAATGCGTCTTTTTGTCGCCGGAATTTTGAGGGGCACTCTCGACGAAAAATCTACGGGATTTGTTCATGCCTTGCGTCTTTGGCTTGCGCGGCGATGGTTTAGTTTGGCGATTATTTATCTGATCATCAGCCTCATTGTCATCCTCGTAGACATTAAAAATAGCTTTGCCCTGATCCTGCGCGGCACCATCTTAAGCATCATTATTTTGTTCGTGGCGCGCCTTGGTTTTGTCGGTATTGAAGCCTGGAAAACGCCTCGGTTTGGCAACGCCCCCCTACTCCATCGTCAGGTCTTGGCGTTTTTCTTGGGGCCCGTCCTTTGGATTGCCTCCGCCGCAGGCATCGCCGCGACATGGGGCGTCAATGTTAAGGGTATGCTTGCAACGCCCCTGGGTCAGCGTTTTTGGGGCGCGTTTATATCGATTGCTTTAACGCTTTTGCTTCTGACCTTTCTCTACGAACTCGTTCACGGCGCCATCGACCGGCACCTAGGCCGCCGCGAGAAGGACGGAAAAACGCCCACCGCATCGGCACGCGCGCACACGTTGCTGCCGATGGTGCGCACGTCGATCTTTATTCTTCTTTCCACCGTTGCCGTCCTCACCTGCCTTTCGGTCATCGGCGTCGATATTGCACCCCTGCTGGCTGGCGCCGGTATTGTCGGCGTTGCCATCGGCTTTGGATCGCAAACGTTGGTTAAAGATTTTCTCACTGGCTTATTTATCGTCGCCGAAAACGCCGTTGCCGTTGGCGACATCGTTAAAATAGATGATTTCGGCGGCATGGTCGAAGCCCTTAATATCCGCACCATCCGCTTACGCGATATCGACGGGGCTTTGCATATTTTGCCTTTCAGCGAAGTGACAAAAATCACTAATATGTCAAGGGGCTTTGCTTACGCCTTGGTGGACATCGGTGTATCTTACGATTGCGACATAAAACGCGTTATGGAGGTTTTGCGAGAAATCGGGGCAGATCTTCAGGAGGATCCTGTTTTCAAGAGAACTATTTTGGAACCCATTGAAGTCATGGGCTTAGAAAAATTCGAGTCATCCTCGATCGTTGTCAGGGCTCGCTTGCGGACGCGCCCCGGAAAACAAAACGATGTGAGGCGTCAGCTTTTGCTTCGGATCAAGCAACGCTTCGACAAAGAACATATCGAAATTCCCTTCCAAACCATCACCCAGATTATTAAATCTGAGAAATGACTTCTTTATTTTCTATCGCACCGCACCATCGTTTTTAGGTTAAAGGGGTGGTTTTCTTTACCATAATTGTCATAATAACGAGTTGAAAATAAATGATATTTTTTTTAAATCCTCTTTTTCCGCCCAAGTTGTTAATAAAGCTTACCATTAATTAAAACCTGTGTTAGAGTATGCTTAACGATTATGAGGCCTTTAACAGTTACGAGGCAAAGCTATGCGTGTTCTGCTTGTCGAGGACGATGTCTCCGTTGCCAAAAGTATTGAGCTTATGCTGCAAGCCGAGGGGTTTATCGTCGACACGACCGATCTGGGCGAAGACGGTTTGGAAATCGGAAAGATTTACGATTACGACATCATCATTCTCGATTTGATGCTGCCCGATATCGATGGTTACGAAGTCTTACGCCGTCTGCGCGCCGCTAGAGTGACAACGCCAATCCTTATTCTGTCCGGTCTTACGGAACTCGATAACAAGATCAAGGGATTGGGCTTTGGCGCCGACGACTATCTGACCAAGCCTTTCGACCGTCGCGAGCTGGTTGCCCGCATTCACGCCATCATCCGCCGCAGCAAGGGTCACTCCGACAGCGTCATCCGCACCGGCAAATTGATCGTTAATCTGGATACGCGCACGGTAGATGTCGATGGCACGCCGCTTCATTTGACGGGCAAGGAATATGGAATTCTCGAACTCCTTTCCTTGCGCAAGGGAACGACCTTAACCAAGGAAATGTTCCTGAACCATCTCTATGGAGGCATGGACGAGCCGGAACTGAAAATTATCGACGTGTTCGTCTGTAAATTACGCAAGAAACTTGCGACAGCCGCAGGCGGCGACAACTACATCGAGACGGTGTGGGGTCGCGGCTATGTCTTGCGCGATCCGCAAGGCGAAGCAGCGGCAGTTCCGCATGCCAGCACAGCCGCCAAAACGGCCTAGGGTTTTGACCCTAAGATTTTATTCCTTGGGCGGCTTCTTTTTCGGCAATCCTTTTCTTCATTTCTTCGCGTTCTGCCGCAGAAAGCAGAATGCTGGCCGACTTCAACTGGCCACACGCCGCCATAATGTCGCGTCCCCGCGGCGTCCGTATGGGGCTTGCATACCCGGCGGCATTAATTAAATCCCCGAACTTTTCTATCGTGCTCCAGTCCGAACCCTCATAGGGCGCGCCCGGCCATGGGTTGAAGGGTATCAAATTAATTTTCGCGTGAATTCCCTTCAAAAGCTGCGCCAATTGTCTGGCATCCGCCAAGCTATCGTTGACCCCTTTGAGCATGACGTATTCGAACGTAATGCGGCGGGAGTTGCTGGCGGCAGGATAATCGCGACAGGCCTGCAACAATTCCTTGATCGGATATTTGCGGTTAATCGGCACAAGCTGGTCGCGCAGGGTGTCGGTCACCGCATGCAAACTAATGGCGAGATTAACGCCCAGCTCTTCGCCGCAACGCTTGATCATCGGGACAACGCCACATGTCGAAAGCGTTATGCGACGCCTGCCGATCCCAATGCCTTCGTTGTGCATAAAGATGCGCACCGCTTTGGAAACATTATCAAAATTATAGAGGGGTTCGCCCATGCCCATCATCACGATGTTGGTCAGGCCGCCTCCGTCGCCCTCCTCATCGTCGGGGTTTTGGGTTTCGTTCTTTTTGACAAGGTTTTCCGTACCCGCCGCGCCCGGCCATTCTTTCAGATAATCCCGCGCGAGCATCACCTGCCCTACAATCTCCGATACTTCGAGATTGCGCACCAGCCGCTGCGTTCCCGTATGGCAAAAACGGCACGTCATGACGCAGCCAATTTGACTCGAAACACAGAGAGCGCCGCGATCTTCTTCGGGAATGTGCACGCATTCGACTTCGTTGCCGTCGGGCATTTTCAGAAGCCACTTTTGCGTACCGTCTTGGGATTTCTGATACATGGATACCGTCGGACGCTCGATCGTGAAGCGCTCGGCCAGCATCTCACGTATCGGCTTGGCTAGCGTCGTCATTGACTCAAAGTCGCGCAAGCCCAGACGGTAAATCGAGGACCAGACTTGCTTGGCGCGGAATTTCTCCAAGCCGCACGCAAGCAAGGCGTCCGTTAATTCGCCGAAATCAAGGCCCATAAGGCTGATTTTATTGTTTTCTGCCATATTTAAACAAACCGATCTCGCCCCATATCAAAAGACCAATGAACGTTGCCGCGCAGCTTTCCTGCCCCACGCTCCATGCAACCGCTCGTGACCTAAACAGAGCCATTCATTTGTGGTTCGGTATTACGTTCTCTTTCCGGAAATAGGATCCATTCCAGAACGCGCATCGATACGCGCAATCTGTTTATCGATATAGCTGTTGATCATGCCAACTTTGTTATCTCGGATGAGGGCGCGCACCGGATCGCCGTTATTGTTTTCTTCGGTAAAGACATAGCGCAGATAAGGCCCCGCCGACGTCAGGGTCTGGTGCCAGGCTGCCGTCAATCCTTGCGCCAACATATACGAGGCGGCGTTACCTACGCACTGGTCTGCCAAATGCAACAGGCCCATAAGACTTTCTTCAACCGAGCCCGCATGAATGGTCGTCAGAACCAAATGGCCCGTCGTCGCCGCACGAAGAATTTGTTCGGCGGCGCGGGGGCTTCTGACCTCGCCCACCAGCAAATAGCGGGGCGTCCACCGCAAAGCTCGCTTTAAGGGCGTCGCCCAATCTTCGTCTTCAACCTCGACTTGATAGCAATATCCGTACTCGCCGACGGGCCCATCCAACGAATATTCTACGGGATCTTCAACCGTTATGCCGACGCCGCCGAGACGCTTCAGATAATCCGCCAGAAGGGAAAAGTTCATCGTCGTTTTGCCGTGTCCCGTCGGCCCCGAGATCAGAATCAATCCGTCGCGCTGCCCGAAGCGGCGCAAGTGCGTGATAAGCTGGGGCGCGACCGAAAGCTCTTCAAGCTCGGGAACGCGCGCGTTGATGCGGCGAAGAATGACCCAGGCCTGGCCATTGGCCAGTTTTTGATACGATTGGCGAAATCTCATCCCGTCGTATTGAAACGCGGCGTCTGAATTTTCCATATTTTTAAGCAGGTCGTCCGCGATAATTTTTGTTTCCGCGCTATATTGTTCGGGCAGTACGCGGCTCCAATTATTGCTGTAATCACGTCCGGGGGTGCGGTAGCGCGCGAAGCCTTTGCCACCTTCGTCAATGCGGACATATAAATCCATGAAGGGCAGATCGCGCAGTTTTGTGCCGCTGGGAGTTTCCCCCTGAAGATTCATTGTGGTCATGTCTTCTTGCCCCCCGTTACGCTGCCGTTCTGCAAAGCTCCCGCCTGCAGACGCGCGGCAGTACGATCGATATACGTCGCCAACATGCCGGTCTTGGCCTCACGGATAAGCGTACGCACAGGATCGCCGTTATTGTTTTCTTCGGTAAATAAGTACTTAAGATTCGGCTTTGAATCTCCCAGCGTCTGATTGACCAGAGCCGTTAGACCCGAGGCTAGCATATTATACACCCCGGATCCCATCGATTGTTCGGCAAGGAAGATGATGCCCATAAGCGCTTCTTCCATCGTCCCCGAATGGACGGTCGTGATAACAAGATGTCCCGTCGATGCCGCTCTCAATAACTGTTCCGCCGCCTTGGGCGTGCGAATTTCACCCACAAAGATATAGCGCGGAGACCAGCGTAACGTGCGCTTCAGGCATATCGCCCAGTCCTCTTCCTCCATAACTTCTATCTGGAAACATTGGCCGCTGGTTCCGTGGCGTCCGGCCATTATATACTCACAGGGATCTTCAATCGTAACTGCCGTGCCTCCATAATTTTTCAGATAATGCTCCAAAAGCGCGACAGCGGTTGTCGTTTTGCCATGGCCTGTCGCGCCGGAAATAACGATCAGCCCGTCCCGTCGGCCAAGCCCTTTCATGTGATTGACGATGACGGGCGGCAAATTGAGTTTATCAATATCGGGAATTTCGGTTTCGATGCGGCGCGCGCAGACCCAATGAGAACCATCGGACACCTGCTGACGCGCCAGACGACAACGTATTCCGTCAAAAGTAAGCGCGCCGTCATTCTTTTCTTGAAGCTTTAAGTTTATTGCGTCCACAAAACGGTTGATGACGTCTTGATACTCCGGCGGCACGAATTGGCTTGCGATGCTTTGCGTCCGGTCTTTTGAACGAAAATATGCCTTCTCGGTTTTTTCGAGACAAACATAGAGATCGATAAAGGGCAGATTACCAAGCGATGTGGGCATCTTATATTCTCCGAAACATTCCTGGCGGCCATGCAACTATGTATCACAAAACCGTCCGCCAGAGGAGAGGCGAGGAAGGAGTAAACGCTGTTATTTTCTGCCCATCTTCTGTTAAGATCGGCTTAATGTCTTCCGGGGCTTCCCTTCTTGCCGTTACCTTCGCGGCATTCACCGGAAGTCCGTAAAACGCGGCTCCGTTGCGGCACGCAAAGGCTTCGAGGTTTTCGAGTTTCCCCGCGCCGTCAAACGCCTGCGCGTAAAGCTCTAACGCGTTGGCGGCGGTAAATATGCCCGCGCATCCGCAGGCGCTTTCCTTGGCCGCATCGACGTGCGGGGCAGAGTCCGTTCCCAAGAAGAACATCTTCTTACCCGACGTCGCGGCCTCAAGAATTGCCTGTCTGTGGCTTTCGCGCTTGGCAATGGGCATGCAGTAATAGTGCGGGTGCAGGCCTCCCGCCAAAAGCGCATTGCGGTTGATGTGTAAATGGTGCGCCGTAATGGTGGCGGCCAAGCGACCCTTCTCTCCTTCTTCAGCAATGTAAGAAGCGGCTTCTTTAGTTGTAATGTGCTCAAGAACGATTTTAAGTTCCGGAAAATCGTGGCGCAGCGGAATCAGCACGCGATTAATAAAGGCGGCCTCGCGATCAAAAATATCGACACTCGGATCCGTAACCTCGCCATGGATCAAAAGAGGCATTCCTATGCGTTGCATCCGAACCAAAACTTTATAAATGCGTTTGATGTCCGAAACGCCATGTTCGGAATTTGTCGTTGCCCCGACGGGATAAAGCTTGGCTGCTGTTACGATTTTCTCGTCAAATCCTTGCGCCAAATCGTCGGGATCCGTCGTATCGGTCAAATACAACGTCATCAGCGGCGTAAAATCGGCGTCCGCAGTCATCGCAGCCAGAATTTCTTCCCGATAGGCTTTAGCCTGAGCCTTTGTCGTTATGGGCTTGTGCAAATTGGGCATAACGATCGCGTGAGAGAAAACTTTTGCCGTAAACGGCAATACCGCGCGCAACACCGCGCCCTCGCGCAGATGCACGTGAGCGTCGAAGGGACGGGAAAGATTTAGTATATCTCGCATCCCTCTAAAGTAGCTGTTGAGCCTGTCGTTTGCAATCCTCTCGCAGATACGGCGGGGCGCGATGGCGATGGCATCCAGACTATTCCGTACTTTGGCGCAAATTCTTCCGCCCATGCGAATAGCGTCTTCGGAGGAATGGGGCAGATTTTCGGAGGAAGGGGTTGCTCGGATTGCTCCGAAGGACTGGTGGAAAGCTCCTGTTCTTTCGAAAAGATCGCCACCTTCTTATTATAAAACGGCGTGAAAATGGGTCGCCAGTACTCCTTGAAAGATATATTCAGTTTTTCGAGCGCCTCGTACACCCCATCTTCATCCGACTGGTTTGTGAGGGTTATGCTTACCTGATTCCACTCGACTTCCGGCATGATGGGGAGCGCAGGAATGTGTTCTATTCGCTTCTTTGGTTGCCACTTTCGCTCTGGGAGGTTTTTCATCTTGGGCTCGCTTTAACGGGGTTGTTTTTGGGCAATAAAAAAGCCCCTGGTTTGGGGCTGGGATGCGTTGACGGGTCGTGCGACTCTCTAGTGGTCGCTCCGCGTACAACGCAATGTCAGAAGAACTCGATTCATTAACACAGGTCTGCTGCCTCAAAAATGTTCTAACCCGCCGAGCCTAATGCAAAAACAGCAGAAAAAGCAACAAGAAAACAAATGGGATCCCCGCCGTCGCGGGGATGACGGTTCTATTTAATGGGGATCTCTATCCAACTATCTCTTCTGGCTTGAAGAAATACGCGATCTCGATTTTTGCGTTTTCCGCGCTGTCGGAGCCATGAACCGAATTTTCTTGAACGCTCAAGGCAAATTCTTTGCGGATGGTGCCCGGAGCCGCATTAGCGGGATTGGTCGCACCCATGATTTCGCGGTTCTTGGCAATGGCGCTTTCGCCTTCAAGAACCTGAACCACGACGGGTTCGGAAGACATGTACTCGCACAGGTCGTTAAAGAAGGGGCGCGCCGAATGCACGGCGTAAAAACCTTCGGCCTGCTTGCGGGTCATGTGAATTCTTTTCTGCGCGACAATGCGAAAGCCCTTGGCTTCGAAAATGGCATTGATCTTGCCGGTCAGATTGCGCCGCGTGGCGTCGGGCTTAAGGATGGAAAATGTGCGTTCGATAGCCATAAGGGGTACTCCTGAAATTTTAAAGCTGGCGGGTTTATAAAGGGATTACGGGCGGGAAGCAAGAAGGGAGAACCTGCGGTCGGTTATTTCTTTTTCGATTTCAGCACCAAACCATCCGAACCCGCATCGACCTTAACCGTCTGCCCGTCCGACACATTTCCGGCCAAAATATCCTGAGCCAGCGGATTTTGCAGCGTGCGTTGAATGACGCGCTTGAGCGGCCTTGCCCCATAGACGGGGTCGTATCCGGCTTCTGCCAGCCAATCGAGCGCGGCGGACGACATATCGAGCGTGATTTTATGATCATCCAGCAGGCGCTGAAACCGCTTCATCTGAGTTTTGACGATCGCGGCCATATCGGAGCGCGACAAGCGGCGGAAAACCAGAATTTCATCGAGCCTGTTCAGAAACTCGGGGCGGAAATGGCCGCGCACGGATTCCATGACCTTGTTCTTGGTGTTCATGGATAATTCATCCCCGTCGTCTTGAGCAATCGCCTCCGATCCCAAATTCGACGTCAGGACAATGAGCGTGTTTTTGAAATCGACCACGCGCCCCTGCCCGTCCGTCAAGCGCCCTTCGTCAAGCACTTGCAGCAAAATGTTGAAAACATCGGCGTGCGCTTTTTCGACTTCGTCGAACAATATGACTTGATACGGGCGGCGGCGAACGGCCTCGGTCAACGCGCCGCCTTCTTCGTAGCCGACGTATCCCGGAGGCGCGCCGATCAGCCGCGCGACGGAATGCTTTTCCATATATTCCGACATGTCGATGCGTTGCATCGCCTGTTCGTCATCGAACAAAAACTCGGCCAGAGCCTTGGTCAATTCCGTCTTGCCGACGCCCGTGGGGCCAAGAAAAAGGAACGAGCCCATCGGGCGGTTGGGATCCTGAAGACCGGCGCGCGCGCGGCGAACGGCGTTCGACACGGCAATGATGGCTTCGTCCTGGCCAATGACGCGCTGGCGCAAATGGTCTTCCATCTTTAAAAGCTTTTCGCGTTCGCCGCTCAGCATCTTATCGACGGGAATGCCCGTCCAACGGCTTACAATAGAAGCAATATCGCTGTCTTTAACGACCTCGTCGAGCATCGCGTTTTCGGACTGTTTTTGCGCGACCTCCAGTTTGCGGGTCAGATCGGGGATGACGCTGTAGGTCAACTCGCCCGCGCGGGTGAAGTCGCCTTTGCGCTGCGCGGTGTCGAGTTCGGCGCGAGCATGTTCCAGGCGTTCTTGTATTTTCTGCGCGCTGCCGAGTTGCTCTTTTTCGGCGCGCCACCGCGAGGTCAGGTCGGCGGATTTTTTCTCAAGCTCTCCGAGTTCTTTTTCAAGCTTCTTGAGGCGCTCTTTCGAAGCGGCGTCCTGTTCTTTCTTCAGCGCTTCGCGCTCGATTTTCAGCTGAATGATTTTACGGTCAAGCTCGTCGATTTCTTCGGGTTTGCTGTCCACTTCCATGCGAAGGCGCGCCGCAGCCTCGTCAATCAGGTCAATGGCTTTATCGGGCAGAAAGCGGTCGGTAATATAGCGGTTGGAAAGCGTCGCGGCGGCCACAATCGCGCCGTCGGTGATGCGCACCCCGTGGTGCATTTCGTATTTTTCTTTCAGGCCGCGCAAAATGGAAATGGTGTCGATCACAGTCGGTTGGCTGACGAATATCGGCTGAAAACGCCGCGCCAATGCCGCGTCTTTCTCGATGTTCTGGCGATATTCGTCGAGCGTCGTCGCGCCGACGCAGTGCAAATCGCCGCGCGCCAGGGCGGGCTTGAGCATGTTCGAGGCGTCCATCGACCCTTCGGCTTTGCCCGCGCCGACAAGGGTGTGAAGTTCGTCGATGAAAACGATGATTTCTCCGGCAGCCGCGGAAATCTCGGCCAACACGGCCTTCAGGCGTTCTTCGAATTCGCCGCGAAACTTCGCGCCCGCGATAAGCGCGCCGAGATCGATGGAGAGAAGCCTTTTGTCTTTCAGGCTTTCGGGCACGTCGCCGCGAATAATGCGCTGCGCCAAGCCTTCGACGATGGCCGTTTTGCCGACACCTGGCTCTCCGATTAAAACCGGATTGTTTTTCGTCCTGCGCGCCAGAACTTGAATCGTGCGGCGGATTTCTTCGTCGCGTCCGATGACGGGATCCAGACTGCCTTCCCGCGCCGCTTGCGTCAGATCGCGCGAATATTTTTTAAGAGCGTCGTAGCCTTGTTCGGCCTGCGCGCTGTCGGCGGTGCGTCCGCCGCGCGCGTCGTTGATGGCGCGGTTGAGCGCCTCCGCCGTCATACCGGCCGAGGCCAACGCTTTTTGCGCCGACGTATCCTTGGCCAGCGCCATCGCCAGCAACATGCGTTCGACCGTCACATAGCTGTCGCCCGCCTTTTTGGCGATTTCTTCCGCAGAAGCCAGAAAGCGCGCGAATTCGGGTGACAGGCGCAACTGATCGGCTGAGCCTTCCGCATAAACTTGAGGAATTTTTCCGAGATTACTCTCGGTTTCGCGTAAAGCCTTTTGCGGGTCTCCGCCTGCTGCGCGGATTAGTCCGGCCGCCATGCCTTCGCGATCGTCCAAAAGGGCTTTCAGCAAATGATCCAGTTGCAGCGTTTGATGACGCTTGCCGATGGCAGCCATCTGCGCCGCCTGAATAAAGCCCTGGGATCGTTCGGTAAATTTTTCGAAGTCCATGAATCCCCGCTCCGTTAAAAGCACTCTACCCTTTGCCTGAATTATGCGCAAAGAGAAGCATATCCAGTGATGTAGGAAGCGGCGGAAGAATTACAAGTTACATGATGATCATATTTTGCAGCATTATATCCTGCACCGGAACCGGTATTCCGATGTTATTGACCTCCCAAAGCAGCTCTGTGCGGAATAAACGCATGCCTCGAGGTTTATTAAGGTCCTCAATTTTTGCTCTGGGCAGGCAGGCGTTAAGCTTGTCCTGAATCTGGGGCAAATAGCCTTCAAGAATTACGACGTCCTTGCTCGCGACTTTCAACGAGACATCAAGCCGCATCTGCTTCGGTACATTGCCTTTAAAGAACACCGTCATGCGCGGGATTTCTACATAGGTCATTTCGACTTTTTCGGCTTCGGCCTGATGGTGTTCGGCTGCGGACGCCGTGGAAATCAGCCCTCTTCCGGCCACAGAAAAGCCAGCACCCGCCAAAATAAGAAGCGTCGCAGCACCGGCAATGATAAATTGCCTCTTTTTGCCTGTTTTTTTAGCTTGTCCCATGGAGCCTCCCCCGCGAGCCAAAAGCATATCAACTGATACTTAAGGAGCTTTTAAAGATATAATTGTTCGAGTATTCTCGGCCTTCCTCCTTTAAGGTGTTCATTATGACTGAAAAAACGGTTTCCATTGCTTCCGATCATCGCGGGTTCCCCCTGAAATCCATTCTTTCTGCGCATATGAAAGAACGTGGAATCAAGGTCATCGATTTCGGCACAATGAGCGAAGATCGTTGCGATGCCGGAGATTTTGCGCAGAAAGTCGTCTCAGATCTGCACGCGCATCCGGATCATCTCGGAATCTTGATTTGCGGAACCGGACAAGCCATGTCCATGACGGCGAACCGTTACAAACACATTCGCGGCGCCTTATGCCTCAATACAACCATGGTGCGCCTGGCGCGCCAGCATAACGACGCCAATGTGTTGATTCTCGGGGCCCATGTTTCAGGACAGGAAGTGGCGCTGGATTGTCTTGATGCCTTTTTGACAACCGATTTTCTGGGCGGTCGTTTTGCGGAACGCCGCGATAAACTGACCGCCATGGGCGGATTATAAAAAAGGGTTTGCGGTGGATAAAGGACAGCGCCTTACTTTGCTCGTGACCGGAAGCATCGCGGCGGTCAAAACGATTCCTATGATCACCGCTTTGCGAGGCGGCGGGTATGACGTCAGTGTTTTTTTGACGCGCGCCCCCCTGCAATGGAAATGGGTTTCCGTTGAAGACGCCAAAACCGCATCGGGCAACGACGTTCTGACGGACGATTCTTCGCGCTTGGACAAAAAAGATGTTTTTTTCTCCTCGCAAGTCGTTTTGGTGGCTCCCGCCAGCGCTAATTTTCTAAGCCAGCTTGCCCATGCTTCCTCCGAATTGGCACGCAATGTTCTCGACGCGCAGCGGAACGGCAGCAAGCTTCTGCTGGCTCCCGCCATGAATTACATGATGTGGCATCATCCCGCCGTGCAGAGAAACTGCGCCGCCCTTAGCAGCGCCGGCGCCGTCATTCTCGGCCCGGCCAAAGGACACATGGCCTGCGGCGACGACGGCTTTGGCCGCATGATCGACGTCAACGACATGATCGAGGGAACCCGCGCAGCCGCGGAAGGCAGGCAGCATCCCGTTTTTTCTTATTATGAAAAGTCGTGTAAGAAAGAAAAGGCGCCCTACCATCCACCGAAGGGGCAGACGCGGGTTCTTGTCGCTTTGGGAGGCGGAAATATTTCGTGGACCGACGTCGAAAAAGTTGTCGCCGACATCAGGAAAACGGGAATGCTTGCGGACTACGTCATCGATCAAACATGGGCGGGGTATCGCGTGGCCTTGGAAAATCTGACGCAGCAACCGGTCGTCGCGGATTATTTTCAAATACCGGAATTTAACGGCATGGAACACATCCGGTTGCCGGAACGCGCCGCTTGCGTCTTTATCCCTTTTCTTGACGATGCGTTGGCAACCGCAATGGCGGAAGGCAAGGCCGATACGCTTTTTCTAGGCGTCTATCTCGCATCCAAAGCGCCCGTCGTAACGACAAAGGCGTGTTTGCAAACGCTTTCTCCCTCCAGCGCTTTTGTTCTTCAGCGCGACGGATTCGACGTTATCGAAGATGTATCGGGGCTTGCGAATTACGGCGCGGACGACCAATCTAAGACTCCGGCGTCGCGCTAGTTACGAGGAAAAAATGTTCGCACAAAATCTGGTTGGCAAAAAAATCATTGTTACGGCGGGGCGTCTTCGCGAAGATATCGATGGAGTCCGGCATTATGCCAACCACCGCCGCCCTGAAGGTCAGGGATATGCCGTTGCCGCTAACTTGGCCGCTCAAGGCGCGGAAGTCACGGTTGTCGCGCCCAGGGGCCATCTAATCTCGCCGCCCAAATGCCGCCTTGTTCAGGAGCTCGCCGACAAAACAAGCGTGGTGTCGGCGGACGATTCATTGAAGGCCGTGGAGGCGCTTCTCGCAAAAAACTCTTACGATGCCGTTCTTTGCCTTGCCTCTGCCGCGTCAATTAGGCCCTTTGAGCGCGCTAAAAACAAACTGAAGATGAAGGCCTTTGCCGGAGAAGCTGTTTCGATGAGTGTCGTCGGCAATGTGGACATCGAAAAACGCGCAGGCGCGTGGGGCGTGCCCGTGCTGGGATACAACTCTTGGCAAGAGACCTTTTCTTCGCCGACGCTTCCGGAAGGACTGGCCGAATTAACCCCCATCGTAGGAAAGCAGCAGGACTCCTATTATTTGCCACCTTCATTGGACGCCGGAAAGGAGCCGCTGCTTTCCGGCGCTGTGCCGACGCTGAACGGCAAAAAAGTCATGATCACAAGCGGCCCCACGGAAGAAGTGGTGACGGCGACAGGCGATGTGATCACGAACTTTTCCTCGGGAAAACAGGGAAGCGAAGTGGCGCGAGCCTTTGCGCGCAGCGGCGCAAAGGTTATTTTCGTCGCCGGGCCGACGGGGTCGATGCCTGCGACGCACGCCAATATTCAAATTGTTCGGACGACATCGGCCAAATCCATGCTTGCCGCCTGTCTGGCAAATCTGCCTGTCGATGTTTTTGTCGGCGTCGCCGCCGTAGCGGATTTCGGCTGCGAACAACCGTTTCAGCTTCGCCTGAAGGAAAATCAGAAATACGATCTTGTTCTCGACCAAAATCCCGACATTTTGGAAACCATGGGGTTTCATCCTCAGGAAAGGCCCTCTGTCGTCGGCGGCTTTGCGGCGGAAACGGACCCCGACATGATCCTCGACTATGCGAAAGAAAAGCTCGTCCGGAAAAACGCGGACCTTATTTGCGCCAATCTTGTCGGCTCCTCGCAAGCGCACGGCAAAGACGACAACCGGATTATCTTCGTCGAACGCGGAGCAAACGCGCGACCTTTGGCCGTTATGAGCAAAAGCGAAGCCGCCGCAGAGATCGTTCGGGAAGTCGCGGCGCGTTTTCCCGCCTTCAGTGCACAAAAATAAGTTTAGCCTCTCTTAATGGCGCATTTCGGCTTCGTTTTCCCTTTGCGGCATGGCCGCCATTTCCAGAAGCGCAACGAGCATTTCGGCGCGGGCGGCAAAATTTTTGGCCTCTAAAAGGGCTTGCTTTTCATTAGGCGCAAAGGGACAGATCATGATGATCGTCGGCAATAAAATATCGTCGGGCGCATTTTTCACGACGCTCCAATCGACGGAAATCGAATTCTTTTTGAAATAAATCCGCATCAACTCGATCAGGCGGTCGCGATCGATGAGCGCGGGATCCGTTTCCCCCAGATCGGCCAGATACGGCGTCCATTCGGGCTTAACGGTTCTGTAAAGGCGCACGCGAGGCATTTCCGATAACACCCGAAAGCGGCACAAGCCGGTAAGGACGATCAGCAAATGGCCATCGTCGATTTCATTAAACGACGTGATGCGTCCGGCACAACCAACCGAGTAAAGAGGGGGATTATCGACGTCGTCCTCCGTGGTGGGCTGGATCATGCCGATCAGGCGGCCCTTGCCGAGCGCGTCCTCGATCATCGTTCTGTCGTGGGGCTCGGAAACATTCAAAGGAAGGCGCGCCTGCGGCAGCAATAGGACGCCCGAGAGAGGATACACCGGAATTTCCTCGGGCAAGGCCGAAAGAAAGTTTTGAGCCGAGAGCAGCGTGTTTGTCATGAGAACAAGATGGACGACAGGCGCTTGCGCGCGGCTATCGTCAAAGGATTGGTCGCGCCGAAGGCTTCGAAAAATTTGACCAGCTGCTTGCGCGCCCCATCGTCGTTCCATTTTCGCGCGACGCGTATGATATCGAGCAATTGATCAACGGCTTCTTCGTGGCGTCCCGCGGCATAATACGCCAAAGCAAGATCGAATTTCGTCTGAGGATCGGCGGGATTTTGAGCCAGCGCCGCCTCAAGTTTCTCAAGCTGCCCCTTGCTCTGTCCGGTCTGCTCGGCCAATTCGATTGCCGCACGGACGGAATCCAGAGCTTTGTCTTTGGCTATCGCGGCAGGCGCCGTATCCAATTTTTCCCGCGCTTTGGCCGTTTCGCCTTCTTCCATCAGGCAACGCACCAACCCTGCATAGGCTTTCGCGTTTTCCGGCGACATTTCGAAAATATCGGCATAAATCGCGCGCGCCATCTGGGCGTCGCCTTTTTCCAGAAAGTCCGCCGCTTGCTTAAAAGCGGTTTCAAGCCCCGCCGTTTCTGCGCCGCCGACGCCCGTTGTCTTCAATAGTTGATCGATCCATGTCTTGATCTGCGCATCGGGCATGCCCCCGGTAAAGGCATCGAGGGGTCGACCGGCATGAAAAGCAAAGACGGAAGGCGCCGACGATACGCCCATTTGCTGGGCAATCGTCTGGTCACGATCGATATCGATTTTGGCGAGTTTAACGGCGCCCTTGGAGGCGCGCGCGACCTTTTCCAGCGCGGCCGCCATTTGCTTGCACAGGCTATCCCGCGGCGTCCAGAAAACAACCACCACGAGGGCTTGACGCGAAGCCTCCAAGACATCGGCCTTAAAATTCGCGACCGTCACATCCTTGACGGCATCCTTGGCAACCGAAGGTTCGGAAATAGATAACGAAGGCTCCATAAAAAAACTTTCCTGACGCGGGGGTTATTTTTTCCCATGCAACGAGCACAGAAGCCCTTTGGAAATTAGGCGTTGACAAACCGCTTGCGGATTCTTGCTTTCCACTTTGGCGGCGAAAAAGGGCATGTTTTCTTCGGTCTTAACATCCGGGGCAACGAGAAAGGACAGGCCTTCCATGCCTTCCAGCAAAGGCTTGACCTTCGCTATCCTGCCCTGCGCCAAGCCTTCGGTCGGAAAAGAACCGAGGTCGGCGTGCGGGTCTTCCTGTTCGGCTTCTTTGTCCAAAACAATTTTTTTCGCTTTAGCATAATTTTGTTTTAGCGCATCCGGCGCATTTTTCATTTTTGCAAACGGCTCCAAAAGCTCGACAGCCGCATCGGCGTTCCCCTCCTCGAGATAGAGGTGCGCGAGGTTGTTGGCCGCCGTCCTGTCTTTCGGCGCCAGATCGATCGCATGCTCGTAAGCATCGCGCGCCAAGGCCCGCTTGTGCAGCAAATCATAGGAAACGCCCAGACCGTTCCATGCCCGCGCGTTTTGATCGTCACGCGAGGTGGCGCTGAAATAGATGTCGCGCGCTTCGGACGTTTTTCCGGCAGACAGCAAAGCCTTGCCTTGCGCGCTTAGCGCGACGGCCATCTTGGCGTCTTCCGGCGATGCGCGGGAGGCACAAGCCGCAAGAACGACAACCGCAAGTAGAAGAAAAACCTTGTTCGTGGAAAGCATGGGGGAACCTCCGTCATTAGAGCTGCATTCTGTGCCAGAAACGTCCATTTACCAATTATTATTTTTCTTTAGGTAGGTTTTTCCGCATGGAAGACAAGGGTCCCTCTTTTGAACCAAGAAATCAGGCCGCGCAAGACCTGCCGCGCCTGATCGAACGCATGCACAGGCGTTATCTCGATGTCGTGCGTATTGAATTGGCGCGCCACAATTTTTTCGACATCAGCCCCGTTCAGGCCGTCATGTTAGGCACTATTGGGGGCACAAGCGGAAATGAAGAAATATCCGTTCGCGATCTGATCGAGCGGGGATATTACCTTGGCTCTAACGCCTCCTATAATCTGAAGAATCTGGTCGACGGCGGATATGTCGATCGCCAAACCTCTCTGCGCGACAAACGTTCGGCGCAGCTTAAGTTGTCCGATAAGGGGCGGACGATTCTTGGAATCCTGACCCAGCTTAACGTCACGATGTCCGAGAATCTGGTCAAAAACGAAGGGCAGGAGATCGAGATTACGTATCAGACCCTGCGCCACTTCGAGCGCCGGTGGACCGAGGCGATACGCTCGGAAGAACCGCCGAAGGACGAAAGCATATAATTTTTCTTAAATCTTCTGCTGGCCGAAGTGGTCTTTCGCCGAACGCAATAGGCCGAATACGGCTGCGGGGTCGGCATCCTCGGGCGCAATGCGCGCTTTGGCCAAGGCTTTGCGAAAATCAGGTTGGTCGGTGCGCAAGAACGGGTTGCAGCGCTTCTCGACGCCCAGCAACGTCGGCACCGGCGGCTTGCCTTGTTTGCGCAACGCGATGACTTCCGAAACGCGGGCTTTCAGCGCTTCGTTTTCCTTATCGATGGTCAGGGCAAATATAGCGCTGCTTTCGCTGCGTTCATGCCCGTAATAAATCTGCGTATCGTCGGGCAGAGCGCGCAGGGCTTTGAGCGATTCCCACATCTGTTTCGTGTTGCCTTCGTCCAAATGGCCGCAGGTGAAGGGGTAAAGGGTGTCGCCCGAAAACAGGGCTTTGATTTGCGGAAAATAATAGGAGACATGCCCGTCGGTATGGCCGTAGGTCGCTATGACTTGTCCGCGCAAGGTCGAAAACGTGACGACGTCTCCGCCTTCGACCGCGCGCGATATCCCGGGGATAAGGCCTTTTTCTTTCATGGGTCCGATGACGGGCGCTCCGAATTCTTCCTGCAGCGCGACGTTGCCGCCGATATGATCGGGATGGTGATGCGTGTTGAGGATAAGCGCGAGATAAAGTTCGCGCTCTTTCAGCGCGCGCGAGACGAGCTTGCCATCGCCCGGATCGACGACAGTCGCCAAACCTAAATCGCGGTCGCTAATCAGAAAAATGTAGTTATCCGTCAGCGCCGGAAGAGTTTCGATCAAGAAAGACATGTCAAAAACCTTTATCAGGCCGCGCTCGAAAAGACACCATAAATATTACGGCGCGGCAATTGTTAACTGTCGTCTATTTGTGCTAAAAGACTATTAACAGCAGCCGCCCCCCTGTCGATTGGCTTCTAATGAATAGTTCCATCGATTCACGAAGTTTTTACCAAACCCCGCAGGGCGACAGAGCGTTGGCCGTTTTGCGCGCGCAGGCGAGCAAATTTTGTCCTTGTTTTCCCGATGAACGAATTCTGCCGCTTGGATGCGGCGATTTGTTGCTTGGGTCGTTGCCCTATGTTCCGGGGCGCATGACGTCCGCCCAGGGCGACATGTTTTCCTGTTTGGTCGATTCAAAAAATAAGCCGCTTCCCGACGCGGACATCGACTGCGTGTTCGCGTTGCATGCGGCAAAAGATTTTTCTGAAATTGAGCCCTTGCTGCGCGAGGTTTGGCGCGTCCTTAAGGGCGAAGGCCGGCTTTTGATGATTGTTCCGCGGCGGCATAGCGCGTGGGCGAAAAACCCGGATGCGCCCTTTGGCCAGGAACAGGCTTATTCCGCCTCGCAAATCAAAAAGGCTTTAAAGTCTCAAGGCTTTTCCGTCCTGCATATTGGTTCCGCTCTTTTTGCGCCGCCGGGAAAATCGGAAGACTCTTTTTCTTTCTCCTATAAAATCGAAAAAATTGCGCCTTTCCTGCCGTTTTGTTGCGGCGGCGTCTTTCTCATCGTCGCTCAAAAAAGAATCCGCGGAATCGCAGGCGCCAAAAAACGGGTGCGTTATATCGAGCCGCCGTTGCCGCTTCCCCTGCCCATTTAAGTTTTTTTCAAAAGCTTTTCGCCTCTTTTTTCTAGAAAAAACAGGGTAAAGAGCCCTGCGGTATAAGGTATTTTTGGACTTTTGCCCGATTTAGTTCTATTCTGCGCATCAATGAATATATTAAGGAAAATCCATGTCGCTTAAAACCGTTACCGTAAACCCCGATAAGCAGGCTCTGGCCGACCTTCGCGCCCAGATCGATAAAATCGATTCCGTGCTGCACGACCTGTTGCGCGAAAGGGCCGAGATTATCGATCACGTGCGCAGACTGAAAGGAAAGCAGCACCTCTATATTCGTCCCGGACGCGAAGCGCAGATGGTGCGCGCGCTGGCGGGGCGGCCGCAGGGAAAAATTCCCGATGGCTTGGTCGTGCGCTTGTGGCGCGAGATGATTTCGGCTTTTACGCTTCTTGAAGGGCCGTTGAAGGTCGCCGTAACGGTTCCCGCCAAAGATTCCGACTTGTGGGATCTCGCGCGCGATTTCTACGGTTCTTTCACGCCGCTGATGGAAGTGCCTTCTGCCGTTGCCGCGATTAAGGCCGTTCAGGCCGAAAAAGCGACGATTGCCGTCGTCCCCTTCCCGCAGATTAAAGACAAGGACGCGTGGTGGCCTCTTCTGGCCGGCGATAAGAAAAACATTCTGACTGTTTTTGCCACCTTGCCCTTCGAAGTTCTGAAGGCCGGGCGTTCGAACGCGCGGAAATCCATGCCGAGCGGTCTTGTCATCGGAAAACTTTATCCCGAACTGACGGGAGACGATTACAGTTTCTTGGCGTTGCAATGCGTCCATGTTCCGGAAGGCGAAATGAAACGCCTCTTGGGCAAGGCGGGATACAAAGTCCGGCAGTTGCTGGCTCAGACCATGGGTCGGGGCGGTTCGGCACCAACGCTTTATCTTGTTGAAACAGAAGGTTATGTCGGACGCAATGATACGCGTCTGTCTCGCCTGCGCGCCATGCTCGGCAGCCGGTTGCAGCATCTCGCGCCCTTGGGCGGATATGCCGCTCCTTTGAAATCCGGCAGAAAATAAACTTCCATGAGCAAGGACTCTTTCGGGCTTATCGGCGTCGGCTCTTTTGGCTCTTTTGCCGCACAGCATCTGGCAAAGCATTTCGATCTTGTTTTGCACGACCCGTTCTCGGACGTTTCGGCGCTTGCCAAAAAAATCAAGGCGCGCACGGGGGATTTAGAGGCGGCAGCAAAATGCGACATCGTCATGCTGGCCGTGCCTGTGCAGAAAATCAGAAAGACGCTGACCGACATTGCGCCGCATCTTAAAAAAAACGCTCTTGTGATCGACGTCGCTTCGGTCAAGATCAAGCCTTGCGCCGCGATGAAAAAACTTTTGCCCAAGAGCGTTTCGATTGTCGGAACGCATCCCCTTTTCGGGCCTCAAAGCGGCAAGAGCGGCATCAAGGGTTTAAACATTGCCATTTGCGAGGTTCGCGGCGGGCAAGGCGCCTGCGTCGCCCGTTTTTGCGTCGCAAAATTGGGCTTGCGCGTCACCCAAGTGACGCCCGAGGAACATGACCGCGAGGCGGCTTATGTTCAGGGCCTGACGCACATGCTGGCAAAAATCGTTCTTTCCTTGAACCTGCCCGAGATGCGTTTTCCGACTTATACCTATGAGTTGATGCAGCAGATGGTCGAGATGGTCCGGTACGACTCGGACGAGCTGTTCCGCGCCATCGAACGCGAAAACCCTTTCTCCAAGGAGGCCAAGAAGGCCTTTTTCAAGGCGGCGAAGGCGCTGGAAGATAAAATGGCGAAAAACGGATCGGGTCAGGCTTAGTCTTCCGATTTGATTACCCCTGCCTTGTATAAATCAAAAATGCTGCACCTGAATTGAAAAATGCTGCGCAGCATTTTTGAAAAAACGACGCCAAAGAGCAAATGCGGCATACGTTTTTACTCTTTATTCACCCCCTATCCCCCATAAGAGATTCCATGAAGAGAATGTCTTTGCGACTCATCGTCGGGGCCGTGTGCCTGCCGTGCTGTGTTTTGGCCGGTGGGGGCGATGCGTTGGCCGCGACAGTGACGTGGAACAGCGGCAGCAGCGCGACGTGGTTTACGGCGGGGAATTGGTCGCCCGCTGCACTTCCGACATCGGCAGATACCACCATCATCAATTCCGGCGCGTCAGCCTCGCTTGTCGATGCGACGGGGGCTGTTGCATCCATTGTCGAAGTCGGTACGACCGTTGCGGGAGGCACGCTCACTGTGCAAAGTGGGGGGAGCCTTTCCGATACAACGGGCTATGTCGGATATAGCGCAGGGTCATCTGGAACTGCAACAGTTACGGGAACAGGATCGAGTTGGGCTAATACCAGCAATCTATACGTTGGACGTTATGGTTCAGCAACTCTGGCCATTTCATCTGGAGGCAGCGTTACTAATGTATACGGGTATGTGGGGTATTATAGTGGCTCGACCGGTACAGTGACTGTTTCGGGCTTAGGGTCGAGTTGGACAAATTCAAGCGGTATCCAAATAGGGCATCAAACAGCAGGTACAGTAAATGTAATGAATAATGGAAGCATCAGCAGTGGGGGAAATCTTATTCTTGGCGTTCATAATGGATCAAGCGGAACACTAAATGTATCGTCCGGCGGAAGCATTACATCCGGGCCCGCTTTTTTCAGCGATGAGGTTGGCACAACCGGCACTGCAACCATTTCAGGGGCCGAATCAAATTGGGTTTCTAATAATCATTTTTATGTCGGCTACTATGGCGCCGGCTTTTTGAATGTGCAGGATGGGGCTTCTGTGAGCAATGTTAAAGGCTACATTGGCCATTTTAGCGGCTCAATCGGTACTGTGACGATTTCTGACGTTGGATCAAGCTGGTCTCTTTCTAGCGGCCTTTATGTGGGAGAATCTAGCAGCGGGACACTGAGTGTCCAAAATGGGGGAGCTGTTAGCAATGTTGGTTGTATTATTGGTTATGATGTCGGATCAACAGGCGCGGCTGTAATAACGGGTTCAGGCTCGACGTGGACAAACACCGGAAATTTATTTGTTGGCAATTACGGGACTGGTGAGCTGACGATAGAGGATGATGCTCTTTTGACGGTCAGCGGTGGTGTTATTATTGCCAACAGAAGCGGCATTTCCGGCACCTTGAACATCGGAGCGGCGGCGGGGGATGCGGCGGCGGCGAGCGGAACGCTGGATGCGGACTCTGTCGTGTTCGGGGCGGGCACGGGAACGCTGGTGTTTAATATCAATGATGTCGGGGCATATACGTTTGATCCGGCGATGTCGGGTTCCGGCACTGTCAACGTCAAGGCGGGGACCATCGTCTTCTCCGGCGACAGCAGCGGGTTTACCGGAGCGATGCAGGCGGCATCTGGCGTCGTTTTGGAATCCAACGGCGGCATGGGCGGAACATTGACTGTCGCGAGCGGCGCTACGGTGCAGGGGACGGGCGCTATTGGCGCGACCACGCTTGCTAGCGGTGCGACCATCAAGCCCGGCGTCTCGCAAAGCGGGACGATAGGAACGTTGAGCGTTTCCGGCGACTATACCCAGAACGCGGGGGCTTCGATGATCGCGACGTTGTCGCCGTCGGACGCTAGTGCTTTGGTTGTCAACGGGACGGCGGCGATTGATGGCACCATAACCATTACTCCGCAGGCGGGAACATATTACAGGGCCCGTCATTACCTCGTTTCCGCCAACAGTCTTTCCGGTACATTCTCTACCGTCACCAACACCGCCCCCGGGATTGTCGAGTTTGACGTTACCTACACCGGGTCTGCCGTCGCTCTCACCATTGACGAAGGTCAAACCAATCTTGCCACGAATGCCGATACAGGGAACCAGACAGGCCTTGCCTTTGTGCTCGACGCTCTTTCAGCCTCTACGACAAGCGGCAGCTTTGATACCGTCCTGACAGAGGTCGCCTCTCTCGCTCCGGCCGATCAGGCCGAGGGGCTTGACCAACTGACCAGTCTTGCGGCTCCGCAACTGGCTTCTGCCGCCAGCGGCAACTTACAAGCCGTGTTCGGGAGCATCGGAGCCCGTCTGGCCGGAGGATCAGGGCACTTTACTCTGGCTGAAGACTTTGGACTTAAGGGCGAAGTCCAAGTCGCCGACGCATCCGGCCTCTACTGGGGCCCCGATAGAGGGAGCCAGAGCGACTATACGGTTTGGATGCAGGGCGTGGGCGGAACATCGAACTTGCATGTTTCCGGCGGGGATTATGTGAGCAGCACGATGGGCGGGGTTACTCTGGGCATCGAGGCTCAACCCTCGCGGTACAAGCGCATCGGCATCGCCACGGGCGTCGTTCAGACAAACATGAGCCTGAACGGGGGGACGCAGGAAGTTGAACAACAGAGCTATATGATCGGCCTGTACGGCAGCCGCGTTTGGGACAAGCTGGAAGCCGATGGTTCCGTTCTTCTCAGCTATAACCAGGCCGAGAGCCGTCGCACCATCGTCTTTATGGGACAACGCGCCGACGGACATACCGACGGTTACGGGGTCGGGTTTGACGCAGGTCTAAGTTACCGGATGGAACTTGACGACGACGAGACGACGCTGACCCCGCGCATCGGCCTTGGCTATACCTATAACTGGGAAAACGGCTACACCGAAACGGGAGCGCCGGGCGCGAACCTTTCTATCCGCGACAGCGACCACCATTTTCTGAAGACCGCCATCGGCGCGACGCTGTCTTCAAAACACACCGTCTGGCGCGAGAACAATCACGGCATTCTCGACACCGTGCGTCCCCACCTCAGCCTCGGGTGGCAGCATGACGTTCTGAACCCCGTCGCTTCCGTCGGCGCGTCCTTCGCCGATGTCGGGGCCTCATCGTTCACGACCACGGGCGCCAATCCCGGCCGCGATGCCGTCACCACCGGCGCGGGTTTTTCATACACTCCGGGCGACCAGCCGACGCTCTCCCTCTACGCACGCTATGACGCCGCACTCTCCGCCCATCAAGGCTCTCACACCCTTACCGGCGGAGTTAAGTATAGTTGGTGAGAAAATTACTGCTAACCTTATGAAAAGACGCTTTGAGTTCTTCAAACAGCGCGCAACCAAATTAGGGCTTTACCTGTACGGGCCTGTGGCCTTATACATGCTTGCCATTAACGAGGAAACCCGAGGTACCCGAAAATGGCGCAACTCCGTGAAGCTTTGACATTCGACGACGTGCTGCTGGTGCCGCGCGCATCCAACGTTTTGCCGTCCGACGTGCAGACAACCACGCATTTGACGCGCACCATATCCCTTAGCATTCCTCTTCTTTCCGCCGCGATGGATACTGTTACCGGAAGCCGCCTTGCCATTGCCCTTGCGCAAGCGGGCGGCATCGGCGTCATTCACCGCAATATGACTCCCGCTCAGCAGGCCGAAGAAGTCCGGCGCGTTAAGCGCTTTGAGTCCGGCATGGTGGTGAATCCCATCACGATTACGCCCGAAGAACCTTTGGCCGGCGCTTTGCGGCTTATGGCCGATTTTAAAATTTCCGGCATTCCCGTCGTCCAGCAGCCTACGGGCAAATTGGTCGGCATTATCACCAATCGCGACGTTCGCTTTGCCAACAATATGCGGCAGCCCGTTGCGGAGCTGATGACCAAGACCGTCGTGACCGTCCGCGAGGGCGTGAAAGACAGCGAAGCGAAAGAGTTGCTGCACAAACATCGCATTGAAAAACTCGTGGTCGTTGACGACGCTTATCGCTGCATCGGCCTTATCACAGTCAAGGACATCGAGAAGGCTCATGCGTTCCCCAATTCATGCAAAGACGAAAAAGGTCGGCTGCGCGCCGCCGCCGCCGTAGGAACGGGCGCGGATGGACTGGCTCGCGCTGCGGCTTTGGTCGAGGCCGGCGTTGATCTTATCGTCGTCGATACCGCTCACGGCCATTCATCGCGCGTTTTGGAGCAGGTCAATGCCGTGCGCAGGCTTTCCAAAGGCACGCAGATCATGGCCGGAAACATTGCCACGGCCGATGCCGCCAAGGCGTTGATCGAAGCGGGCGCGGATGCCGTTAAGGTCGGCATCGGGCCGGGCTCCATTTGCACCACGCGTATGGTTGCGGGCGTCGGCGTGCCGCAGTTGACCGCCATTATGGACGTAGCCGAAGCCTGTCAAAAACATAAAATTCCCGTCATCGCCGACGGCGGCATTCGTTATTCGGGTGAAATTGCGAAAGCCATCGCCGCGGGCGCGGACGCCGTTATGCTGGGATCGATATTCGCCGGAACCGACGAGGCTCCGGGCGACGTCGTCATGTATCAGGGGCGGTCATACAAATCATATCGCGGGATGGGAAGCGTCGGCGCGATGGCGGGCGGATCGGCAGACCGCTATTTCCAGAAAGCAGATTGCGAACGCGGCAAGCTCGTTCCCGAAGGCATCGAAGGCCGCGTACCGTACAAAGGCCCCGTGCAGAGCATCATTCATCAATTGGTCGGCGGCTTGCGCGCGGCGATGGGATACACGGGATCGGCGACGATTGCCGACATGCAGACTAAAAACCAGTTTGTGCGCATCACCGGCGCGGGATTGCGCGAGAGCCACGTGCATGACGTGCAGATTACAGCCGAGGCTCCGAATTATTGGGTGGAAGAGTAGGTATTGGCGTTCTTGCCGTCAAATGGGCAAGGCGGGGGCGCGGGCGGATTCCTGCAAAGGCCGGGACGGGTGTTTATTTTATTCTACGTTCTCAAATCACTAAAACTACTTCATTTTAAAATCCTTTCTTTCAAAAAGCGTTCCTCAAAAATCCGCGCTCTCAATAACCTTCGCATGCCCGTTCAAAAATGAACGTGGCCCGGGCGCCCTGCGTGCGACCGCAGAGCTGTACTCACA
>Ga0265297_10000443_pt1 | contig 124240 bp, 128 predicted proteins | sample Munlanlwell13791_FD_192502 | JGI IMG/M metagenome (GOLD analysis project Ga0265297, IMG submission 192502) | Leachate microbial communities from a municipal landfill in Southern Ontario, Canada - Leachate well 137-91 | ecosystem: Engineered > Solid waste > Landfill > Unclassified | place...
CGCGGGGATACGCGTTTTTCTAAGCTTCCCTGCGCCCTAACGGGCTTGGTTCTGTTTTGCCTGGATCCCCGCTTTCGCGGGGATACGCGTTTTTCTAAGCTTCCCTGCGCCCTAACGGGCTTGGTTCTGTTTTGCCTGGATCCCCGCTTTCGCGGGGATACGCGTTTTTCTAAGCTTCCCTGCGCCCTAACGGGCTTGGTTCGCTAAGAAAAACGCTAATTAACAATATCCTTATCATTCTTTCGTAAACTGATTGCGTGGGATATCTCATGGCCAAAGCAGAGGGGGCTTTGTGGGACGGCTTTTAACGCTTGAAGACTTACAGGCTCATTTCGAGATCGCGCGCGAAAAGCTTTCGCATGATCGCGCAGAGATTCTTGCCGCCGCCCCCCTGCCAAAAGATTTTTGTCGAGACACGTATGGCTTTTCCTACATCCGCGCCGAGCGGCTTGGGCTAACGGCCGTTTTAGAACAGCTCGACGAGGTTTCTTGGCTTCCGATGCACCTTGATCCGGAAACGGAATTTCTGCTCGAAAACAAAACGGCCATAAAAAAATGGCTTCGTTCATCTGTCTCCGGCCAGCCAGACAGCGCTATCTTCGGGAATGATTTTGTTCACGCCCTTACGCGCGTGGCGTTAAAAAACGGGTGGGAAAGTCCGGCGCTTTATTCTATGGCCGCTCGCATTGGCGGTTTGTTTCACGATTTGTCCTGTTTAATTGGGTTAATTTACTACGGCGTCTGGATGGCGGAAAACAGCATTTTGAGCGTCCCCGTCTCCGATCCCCACAATTTGGAGCGCACCGCTAAAGAGATCTCCGACATTATGCGCTCTCCTGAAATTGCGCTTCTTTTGGCACAACGGGAGCTAGACTCCCTTCATAAGGGCGCCCCGAAGAAGCGGGGGGGGCCAAAATTAAGGGTGATTGAAAACACCCATTGGGACGAGCCTTCACCCCCGCCTACATCTTAGGGCTGTTGGTCTTGCCAAAAATTGGGCATACTTGCTTACCTTAATTTTCAGGGTTCTCATCATTGTGATTTCCCGTTCATGACAACAAAACACACCATTCCCCATCCCGATCGGCGGAAGAGCGACCCTAAACACGCCGATCGCAGAAAAAAAAGAAGACGAGCTCCTGATTTTAAGTCGTTGTTTGACGATTCCGTTCAGGGGATTCTCGTCCATCGCAATTTCAAGGCGCTTTATGTCAATAAAGCTTTTGCCGACGTGTTCGGTTATTCCGGCGTCGACGAAGTTCTTGCCCTCCCCCTTTTACGCTCGCTGGTTCCCGACGATCTTTGGCCGCGTTTCGAGGTGGAATACGACGAAATGATGCGCGGGATGAAGCCGTCCGTGATTGGGCGTTCGCGCGCGGTTTGCAAAAGCGGGCGGGAAATTTGGATCGCCTTAACATTGCGTATTGTTAAATGGCCGGGCGGCCCCGCCATGATGCTGACGGCCTTCGATATTACACGACAGGTTGAGCTTGAATATAGTTTGCTGAAAAACGAGCAAAAGCTCCGCTCCGTTTTGGAAATACTTCCCTACCCCGTTTATATCGCACGCCGCTCCGACGGGCAGTTGTTGTTCGTCAATCGCAAAAGCTGCTTATTGTTTCAAAGAAGCGCCAGCCAGTTCCTTCATGCAAAAGCCATTGATTTGTACGTTGATCCGCAAGATCGGGTCAATCTTCACAATCTCTTTAAAAGCGTTCAGGACATAAGAGATATTGAGGTTCGCATGAAAACAGCGCAGGGGCGCGTTTTTATTGCCGAGCTTGCCGCTATTCTTCTTGATTATAACGGCGCGCCCGCTTTCTTGGTTGCCCTCAACGATATTTCCCAGCGCAAAGAATTAGAAGCCGAGCTTTTCCGGCAGGCTTCAACCGATGCGCTAACCGGCATCAGCAATCGCCGACATTTCCAGAATTTGGCCGAACAGGAGGTTCGTCGTGCCCGGCGCTTCTCTCGCGACCTGACGGCCATGATGATCGACATCGATCTTTTCAAACCAATTAACGATACCTTTGGTCATGCGACCGGGGACACCATTATCCAAGGCGTTGTAAAGCGCGCGATTGAAAGCCTGCGCCAGTCGGATTCTATAGGGCGCGTTGGCGGCGAAGAGTTTGCCGTTGTGTTGCCCGAAACTTCTTCAGCCGCGGCCTTTGACGTTGCGGAGCGTTTACGTGCGCATATTCAGGAAAAGCCTATTATCGCCGGACACGTTGCTGTTTCTTGCACTGTCAGCATTGGAATTGCCCAGCTTTCCCCACAGGACAGCCATATTGAAGACCTCTTGCATCGCGCAGATACGGCGCTTTATGCCGCCAAAAAGAATGGGCGCAATCGTGTTGAGCTGGCAAAGCCTGCGCCGGAAGACGGCGCCCTAGAAGTCAAAAAGAAATAGCTCTCTTTAGTCTCTGTCCGGATTCGAGTTTGTCGACCCCGAAGAAGAGCTGCGCCGCGCGATGGTTGCGCGTTGTACCGTTGGTGCGCCGCCGCCGCCGCTGTTTTCGTTCCCGGCGCCCTGCCCCATGCTATCGAAAAAGTCTGCATTCGTTTTCGAATATTTGAGTTTATCGAGCAAGAACTCCATCGCATCGGTAACGCCCATGGGCATAAGGACGCGGCGAAGAACCCACATTTTAGAAATTGTGGCCTTATCAACCAGTAATTCTTCTTTGCGCGTTCCTGATTTCGTTATGTCTATCGACGGGAATGTCCGACGATCTGAGAGCTTGCGATCGAGGATGATTTCTGAATTTCCCGTTCCCTTAAACTCTTCAAAAATAACCTCGTCCATACGACTGCCGGTGTCGATAAGCGCTGTTGCAATAATGGTCAGAGAGCCGCCTTCTTCGATGTTGCGCGCGGCGCCGAAAAACCGTTTGGGCCGCTGTAGTGCATTCGCGTCAACGCCGCCGGTTAAAACCTTTCCTGATGAGGGAACAACGGTGTTATAGGCGCGCGCCAATCGAGTGATGCTGTCCAACAAAATGACAACGTCGCGTTTGTGTTCTACGAGCCGCTTTGCCTTTTCAATAACCATCTCGGCTACCTGCACGTGGCGCGTTGCCGGTTCGTCGAATGTGGAACTTATAACCTCGCCCTTAACCGAGCGCGCCATATCCGTGACCTCTTCCGGGCGTTCGTCAATGAGGAGAACGATGAGATACACTTCCGGATGGTTGGCTGTTATTGCATGAGCGATGTTTTGCATCATGACCGTTTTTCCGGTGCGCGGGGGCGCAACGATGAGGCCGCGCTGTCCTTTTCCAAGCGGACAAACAAGATCGATGATCCGCGCCGTGTATTCTTTTTTGGTTGGGTCCGGCATCTCCAGCTTAAGGTGTTTTGTTGGATAAAGCGCCGTCAGGTTATCAAACCCGATGCGGTGGCGTGCTTTTTCCGGATCTTCGAAGTTTATTAAGTTGACTTTAAGAAGCGCGAAATATCTTTCGCCTTCTTTTGGCGAGCGTATTTCTCCTTCAACCGTATCTCCTGTGCGTAAATTAAATTTACGAACTTGCGAGGGGGAGATGTAGATATCGTCCGGCCCCGGGAGATAGTTTGCTTCCGGAGAACGAAGAAAGCCGAAGCCGTCCGGAAGAACCTCTAATACGCCTTCGCCTGAAATGGTTTGGTTGGGTTGCTCTCCTACAATTTTTAATATAGCAAACAGCATATCCTGTTTGCGCATGGCGCTTGCACCTTCAACGCCGTACTTTTCTGCCATAGTAAGAAGTTCAGCCGGGGTTTTGGCTTTTAATTCGCGTAAATTTGTTGATGTCATTTTATCCTTCGTATGATCGGGAATTTGGGCGTTTATTGTCCGATACAACGGACTGAAAGTCGCCAAAGTTTGGGTGAGATCTCAGCAATCGAGAAGTTAAACAAATAAAAAAAACGCGCCGAGACGAAACTTTTTTAAACAACTAAAGAAAGAAAGTCAAGAAATCCTTCTGCTATAAGCATTAACCATATTTTCTGATTTCTTATTTTTTAAAAAGTTTTTTCTGTTGTTGGTGTTTTTGATTTTAGAAAGATGAATGATAGACTCTCTTTCTCTGTCTTATATATAAGATCTAAGTAGTAGTAGGAAGTTGGTAGAGAAGAAAATGGGGATTAAGGGAGAGAAGAAGTTTTACAGAAATCAGGCACAGGGACGGATATATATTAAATAGGGTTAATAATTTATGTTGTTTATAAGACTCCATTAATTCTTTGTTAACCCATAGTTGAACAACCCTGTGAGTATCGGGGAAAGGTTGTTCGTTTTATCCCTGCTTTTCACAGGGGAAGAATGAAAAATATTCCCCGAAGGATAAAATTAGGCAGAAAGATTCTCTTCGGGTATTAAATAAGCGCCTTCCGAAGAACAAGCAAACTTATCCCCACAGGGTTGCAAAAAGATGCCCTTTCATATCCATCTTGTTTCTGACTCAACCGGTGAAACAATAGAGTCGTTAGCGCGCGCTTGTCTCGTTCAATTTGATGGGGTAGATGTTGAGAAGCATCACTGGAATCTCATCCGCTCTCAACTTCTCTTGCAAACAGTGTTGTCAGGAATCCGGGAAAATTACGGGTTGGTTCTTTATACGTTTGTTGACGAAAAACTAAGGACGACCCTGGAAGAGTTTTGTCTCGAGAACGAAATTCCATGTATTTCCGTCCTTCGCCCTATCCTTAGAGGAATGATCGCGCTCTTTGGACAAACCCCAGCGCATAATCCGGGGCGGCAACACGCGTTGGACGAGGACTATTTTGCACGCATAGAAGCGATGAATTTTGCTATGGCACAAGATGACGGGCAGGGAGAGGAAAAACTCAAAGGGGCGGAAGTCATCATTATTGGCGTTTCTCGCACATCGAAAACGCCGACATGTATTTATTTAGCCGGACGAGGTATTCTGGCAGCAAACGTCCCGTTTATTCCTGGCCAAAAGATGCCGGATTTTTCAACGATGAAAAAACCGCTTATTGTCGGATTTATAAAAGACGCTGAAAGCCTAATCGCTACAAGGCGCACGCGGCTAAAAATGTTAAAAGAAGAGCAAGACACGCCTTATACAGATCCGGAAACAGTTCGCGCAGAACTTCAGGCCTCGCGGCGCTTTTTTACACAACTGAAGTGCCCCGTCATCGACGTCTCTCGGCGCTCTATAGAAGAGACGGCGGCGGAAATCGTCATGTTTTTGTCGCGGAAGAAGGAAAAAGAGGCCAAAAAGAGCTTAAACGAGGCGTAAAGAATATTTTATCCTTTTTCTATTAAACTATTGGCAGGCCGGTGGGTATAGGTTAAGAAACGTCTAACTCTACTTTTGATGCGCCGCCATGTCCGTACGTCATTCTTCTTCTAGGCGATTTTCAGCCGCCGCGGTTTTGTCGTGGCGCGGTTTTTTTCAGCGATTCTCTTTTGTCCTTTTCGTTGGGCTTGCGGCCTTTCTGCTTATTTTAACCCGCACGCAGCCAGAGGCGATCTCCTCCTTGCGGACGCATACTCTGGATATTGTTGCCCCACTTCTGGACGTTCTTGCGCGACCCGCCCTAATCATTGAAGACGCTCGCGTCTCGTTGCGCAGCATCGTTTCCCTTCGAGCGGAAAACAAAAGGCTCTATGAAGAGAACAGACATCTTATTGAGTGGCAAAATGCCGTCGTGACGCTCGAAAAAGAAAATCGCGAATTGCGCGCACTCCTAAAATTTAAAACAGAGCCGCGACAAACATATGTTTCTGCACGCGTTATCGCCGATACAGGCGGAGCCCATGCGCGCGGACTTATTATTACGGCGGGGAAAAGCGATGGCGTGCGCGAAGGCATGGCCGCAATGACGGGTGAGGGTCTGATCGGGCGGGTGATCGAGGTTGGCGCGTGGTCCTCACGCGTGTGGCTGATTTCCGATCTTAATTCCCGCATCCCCGTTATGATCGCGGAAACGGGAGATCGCGCCATTTTAGCCGGAGACAACACACCCCAACCAAAGCTGCTTTTTCTGGCGCGCGACGCCTCTGTTTCTGGCGGGGCGCGCGTTGTTACCTCCGGGCACGGAGGAATATTTCCGCCGAATTTACCGATAGGGGTCTTGAGAGAAACGGAACACGGAACATTTGACGTGATTCCCGCAGCAGATCTCGGGCGGGTTACGTATGTTCGTCTCGTTGATTTTTCTCTCGAAGGCGGGGCTCTTAATCCCATCGAAAACAAACTGCGCGCAGAAGGCAAAAAGAAGTAATGGAGGTCTTTTGGCAAAGGCTTGATCTTTGGCTAAGGTCGGCGCTTCCATCCTTTTTGACCCTTTTGATGACGCTTCTCGAGGTCGGCGCGTGGCCGCTGCCGTACTCGGGGTTCGTGCGGCCGGCCCTGGGGTTTATCGCGCTTTTTTATTGGGCGGCGCACAGGCCAGATCTTTTTTCTCCCATGATTGCGTTTGCCGCCGGCCTATTAAGCGATTTTCTTAATGGCGGGCCCCCGGGGTTGTCCGCCCTTCTATTTACGGCAGCGCATCAGATCATTTGGCGCCAAAGGGGTTTTTTCGCCGGACATTCTTTTTTAATGTTGTGGTTCGGGTTCATCTTGGCGGTCGTTCCGTTCACTTTGATACAATGGGCGGCGCTGGGGCTTCTTAATTGGCAGGTTGCGCCGCTTCTTCCTGTTTTGGTACAACTGGTCCTTACGATCGTTCTTTTCCCATTGCCGTGCTGGGTTTTCATTCAGACTCAGCGTGTCGCGTTGAGCTCAAACTAGTTTTCGAACACCAATGCCAAGTAACACCGAAAAGTCCCACGTCTTCTCTCGTCGCGCCATTCTTGTCGGGGGCGCGCAAGCGGCGCTGTTTTCGCTTCTCGCAGGGAGACTCTATTATTTACAGGCCATTGAGGGGGGCGAGTATCGCAAAATGGCCGAGGAAAACCGCATCAGCCTGCGCGTTATTACACCCCCGCGAGGACGCATCCTTGACCGCTTCGGGGTTCCTTTGGCGCAGAACGACCAGACCTTCCGGGTTGTTTTATTGCCAGAGCAAGTCGACGATCTCGGGGCTCTTTTAAAAAAACTTGGGGCGTACATAAATCTGGATGACGACGAGATGCGGCGCATTGAGCGCGACATGAAAGAACGAAACGGCTTTAACGCGATAATCGTGCGCGACAACCTAACGCGCAACCAAATGGACACCATCGCCGTTCATTCACCGGATCTTATCGGCATTGATATTGATGCGGGCGAGGTGCGGGCGTATCCCTATGGCGAAACAACGGCGCACATCCTTGGTTACGTGGGCCCGGCATCGCGAAGCGAAGCGGAAAATTCGGAGGACACCATTTTAAGCCTTCCGGGATTTCACATCGGCAAAAACGGGGCCGAAAAACAATACGAAAAGAACGTACGCGGCGAAGCCGGCGACGTAGAGCTTGAGGTGAACGCAAGGGGGCGCGTGGTTCGTGAACTTATGCGGCACGACCCGAAAGTCGGAGAAGACCTGACGCTTGCGCTCGACATAGGGCTGCAACAATATGTACAACAACGCGTAATGCGTGAGGCGGGGGCCGCCGCCGTTGTTCTCAATGTTCATTCGGGCGAAATTCTGGCGATGGTGTCTCAGCCGGGCTTTGACCCGAATCTTTTTACGTTCGGAATAGGCCAGAGCGACTGGGATTCTTTGAACAAAGATATTCACGCGCCGCTGCTCAACAAAGTCATCAGCGGCGTTTATGCCCCGGGCTCGACCTTTAAGCCCATTACGGCGCTGGCGGCGCTTGAGGCGGATATCGTTGATCCCAAAGCGCGGGTTTATTGTCCCGGCCACTATGAGCTCGGGGGGCACGTTTTCCATTGCTGGAAAAAGGGCGGCCACGGCTATGTTAATATGGTCGATGCTTTTGCGGGGTCTTGTGACACCTATTTTTATGATCTGAGCAAACGCGTGGGCATCGACAAGATCCAAGCCATGGCGCTCCGTTTTGGGTTTGGCAAAAAACTCGATGTCGATTTGCCGCATGAGCGCCCAGGCTTTGTGCCAAATCGATTCTGGAAAAAAACAACACGACATCAAGAGTGGCAGCAGGGCGAAACGCTTGTCACGGGGATCGGACAGGGATTCCTTTTAACCTCCCCGCTTCAATTAGCCATTATGGCGGCAAGAATTGCGAACAATGGCTTTGCCGTAAAACCACACGTTGCTCAAAAAGTCGGAGAGAAACAGCGAGAAGCAGAAACATGGCCCTCCATGGGGCTAAACCCCAAACATCTAGCGCTTGTGCGCGAGGGGATGTTCAATGTTGTCAACACAACGAAAGGGACGGCTTTTGGGGCGCGCATAAAAGAGAACGGCATGGAGATGGCAGGCAAGACAGGATCGGCACAGGTTCGGCGAATTAGCGTAGCCGAACACAAGGCGGGGGTCATAAAAAACGAAGACTTGCCATGGAAAGAACGCGACCACGCGCTCTTTGTTGCTTATGCACCCGTTTCATCTCCACGCTATGCGGCGGCCGTCGTGGTTGAACACGGGGGAAGCGGGGCCGGGGTCGCTGCGCCGATTGCCCGAGACATTTTGAAAGAATGCCAGATACGGGAAGGATAGCCGAGTGCCGATGCGCATCGGGGCCGGAGCGAATACCCGATTTTGATATCGAGCATCAGGCTCCGGCAACCAACGCCTACTAAGGCAACCGCGGGAGGTCCGCGCGCTGCCCGCTCTACTCTAGGCGGCGCGACAGTAGGCAAAAGCGGGCGGCAAAGTCAACGGGAAGTTCTCTAAATGTTCCAAAATATATATTTTGTTTTGGAGCCGAAATAAACCGACAGAAAAGGCCAACAGGTGGGAAGGGCAGATATTTTTAAAAGATTACAGGAGCGGAACGAAAAGTTCGCAAAACAAGCGTCCGAAACAAAAACATTTATAAAAAAGGACTTTTTCGTTAAGCCACGGTCGGCGCAGGGAAAGAAGAAGCCCCCAAAGCAGACTGGTTTGTCGCCGTACGCGTAGTCTCGGGTTTGCGGCCGGTAGCAGGGGTGAGCGGAAGCTCAACAGTCGGGGTGGAAAGATTCATCCAGTAAAGGGCGCTAAGCGTTGCAGCAGGATCCTCCAGCGTGTGACGGTTTCTAATCGCCTCATCTGCTTCTTCATTAGAAATGTTGTTGTCTGTAAAAAAATTAGTACGCATTAAACGCTCCGTTGAAAACAACCAAATCTCTAGAGAGATAATACGCGGCGAAAGAATTAATTTCAAACAAAAAGGTAATTAACTACCCAAAAAGGGCTGGTTGGTTAACGGACGCAACAAAAGCAAAGAAAGCTCCGAAGTTATAAAATAAACTTCGATAAATCAGCGTTTTGAGAAAAATCACCGAGCCGTTCGCGGACATAGGCGCCATCAATTTTTACAAAGGTTCCGGGCGCTTCACTGGCGTTGAAGCTGATTTCCTCAAGGAGTTTTTCCAAAAGGGTGTGCAGACGCCGCGCGCCGATATTTTCAACGCTGCCGTTCATTTCCGTCGCAAGGCGGGCAAGTTCGTCGATGGCGTCGTCGGTGAAATCAAGCGTCACCTTTTCGGTGTCCAACAGGGCCTTATACTGTTTGATAAGGCTTGCTTCCGGCTCCGTCAGAATGCGGCGGAAGTCTTCGCGCGACAAAGGCTTTAACTCGACGCGAATGGGCAGCCGCCCCTGCAATTCGGGCAACAGGTCGGACGGCTTGGTCATATGAAAAGCGCCGGAGGCGATAAATAAAATATGATCTGTGCGCACGGGGCCGTGCTTTGTCGAAACCGTCGTTCCTTCGATAAGGGGCAGCAAATCACGCTGAACGCCCTCGCGGCTTACGTCTCCGCCACCGCGAAAATTTTCGGAACGCGCCGCGATTTTGTCGATTTCATCCAAAAACACAATGCCGTTCTGTTCGACCTCTTCAATGGCCACCGAAACAACTTTATCCGCGTCCAACATCTTGTCGGCCTCTTCGTCCTGCAAAACCTTCAGCGCTTCGAGGACGGGAAGCTTTCTGGTTTTTGTGCGCGCGCCGCCAAGCTTGCCGAAAACATCGCCCAGATTAATCATGCCCATCTGTGCGCCGGGCATTCCCGGCACGTCAAACAGGGGCATTCCGGAGGAGCCTGTTTCCTGAACCTCTATTTCGATTTCGCGGCTCTGAAGCTCGCCGTTTTCCAACATGTGGCGGAACTTCGTCCGCGTTTCAGGCGTTGCGCCATCTCCGACCAAAGCAGTTAAGGCGCGTTCCTGCGCGGCCTTTTGCGCGCGCGGATTGATGTCCTTGCCCATGCGCGCGCGCACCATTTTAATCGCGACATCCAAAAGATCGCGGATGATTTGCTCGACATCGCGGCCGACATACCCCACTTCGGTGAATTTAGTGGCTTCGACCTTGAAAAAGGGCGCTTGCGCCAACTTTGCGAGCCGTCGCGCAATTTCTGTTTTTCCGACGCCGGTAGGGCCGATCATCAGAATGTTTTTGGGCACAACTTCTTCGCGCAAACTTTCGGGCAGTTGCTGTCTGCGCCAACGATTGCGCAAGGCAACGGCAACGGCACGTTTGGCGTCGTGTTGGCCGACGATATGACGGTCAAGCTCGGCCGTAATTTCTTTGGGAGAAAGGGGGGTCATTAATTTAATACTCTATGCTTTCCAGAGTTACGTTCGTGTTTGTGTAAACGCAAATGCCCGCCGCTATGCCAAGGGCTTTGCGTGCGATGGCTTCTGCGTCAAGAGCCTCAATATCAAACAGCGCGCGCGCCGCAGCCAAAGCGAAAGGCCCGCCGGAGCCGATGCCGATCAGCCCGTCTTCGGGCTCCAACACATCTCCGTTTCCCGATAAAATAAGGCTGGTTGACGTATCTGCAACAGCCATCATAGCCTCTAAGTGACGCAAATAACGATCTGTGCGCCAATCTTTGGCTAACTCAACACAGGCGCGCATAAGTTGACCCGGATGCTTTTCTAATTTGCCTTCTAGGCGTTCGAAAAGAGCAAAGGCATCGGCAGTCGCTCCGGCAAAACCACTAATAACCGCTCCATCGGTGCCCGACTTCAAGCGACGAACCTTGCGCGCATTGCCTTTGACGATAGTTGCGCCCATGGATACCTGGCCGTCTCCTGCGATGACGACCTTATTTCCTTTTCGCACGGCAAGAATGGTTGTGCCATGCCAGACGGGGGAGGGGGAGGAGATCATGGATGATACCGAGGGTGAGCGGGGGACATAAGGGATAAATAGGGCTCTTTTTGTAAGAAACAAGAGAAGCTTTTTTAGAGAACACGGGTATGTTAGGGTCAGGATCTAATTATTTTGGGGGTTCTGCGCGAGGGAAAATGATGTCTGGCTAGCCAAAAAACGCAGGCCGTATCAGGTGATACGGACAAGTTTTTTAGCGACGTCCAGACGGCCTTTAACCCGCGCCCTTCGGGTTTGCATAGGAACGCGAACTGTCGCGTCAAAGCCGCTTGCCGTGGGGCCTGCCACGGCATCGCGTCTTTTCCTAACATTTCGCGTTCCCATGCAAACAGAACCTCCCAAAATAATTAGGTCCTGATCCTAACACATTCCTGCTTTTTTGACTCAAAACCAAGCCCCAGAATGCTCACACTGTATCCCTCTCTTCATGTCAAAGGCGGCGCAAGCGCGTACCTCCCCCACAGCAGCAGTGATTTTCAGCCAACGGAAATGGCGGCCATAAACCCTCTGGATCGAGCGCTTGCTTTTGAGGCTGCCGGATTTCCGTGGCTTCATCTTGTCGATCTGGATGCCGCGTTTGCCGAATCTCCGGAAAACCGAAGCTGCATCGAAGAAATTATTAAAAAGATAAAGATTCCGGTGCAAATCTCCGGCGGGATTCACACCATGCGATCTGTTGAATCGTGGATAAATGCAGGCGCCCAATGCGTGGTTCTTGCTTCGGCGGCGCAAAAAACCCCCACGCTTATGCGCGAAGCGGCGGCAAAATTTCCAGGGAAAATCGCCGTAAAAATTGACTCCATCGGCGGCTTTGTTGCACGAACGGGATGGGCCAACACCTCGGCGTTGAAGGCGCTCGACCTTGCTTTGCAGGCAGAGGAGGCAGGGGTCGCCAAAATCATTTATGCCGACATCAATTTAGACGGCGCGCTCAGCGAGGTTGATTTAGAGGCAACCATCGATCTTGCTTTTGCGTTGACGGCCCCTGTTATTGCGGCGGGCGGCGTTCATTCGTTGCAAGACCTGGCGGAGGTTAAGGCGCACAGCAACGCCGGTATTTCGGGCCTTCTTCTCGGCCGATCCCTTTACAACGGCACGCTTGATGCGGGAAAAGCCCTAGCCTTAGCCTGCGCTTGAAAACAGAGCAAAATTCTTGGAGAATTAACCCTATATCCGGGAAAAGGAAACAAGGAACACGTTGCCCCGCAAAGCAAAAAGAGGTACATTAGTTCATCAGAAAGAGGCGCGATCTTGGAAAAAAACGTCGAAGCAAAGTCATGGCGCGTTACAGAGCCGGGAATTCTGGATGTAGACAGATATCTCAGCAGCGCGAACGCGCCTGACCTTGAGGAAGACGCCTCTTTGTGTATCAATAGCGGTGCGCGGACGATGATTTTGAATTGTTCCGCCCTTTCGTACATGACGGGCGCCGGCGTTCGGGCCTTTCTGGATATCGCGCGCAAAATGTATGGGGCCGGAGGCTCTGTTCTTATAAGGGGTCTTGGCGGACAGCCGCGGGCGCTCTTTTTTGCCTGCGGCATGGACTCCGTTGTTCCCCTTGTGAAAGAGGAGTCGCGGTTTCCCGCGCTTCGCGCAGTCTAACGATTTAGTCAAAACGCTTTTTTGTTTGGATGTTTCTATGCCCGCTGTTTCCGTCGCCGTTACCAAGCTTCCCCACGCAGAAAATCTTGATTTGCCCGCTTATGCGACAGAGCATGCTGCGGGCATGGATTTGTGCGCCGCCGTGCAAGGAGATGTTATCTTGCAACCGGGAGAGCGCAAGCTGATCCCGACGGGACTAACGATAGCCCTGCCTGAAGGATACGAGGCGCAAGTGCGCCCGCGCTCCGGCCTTGCTTTGAAGAACGGCGTGACCGTTCTCAACAGTCCGGGGACAATCGACGCGGACTATCGCGGCGAGGTACAAGTCATCCTTGCCAATTTGGGCAACCAGGCCTTCACCGTCACGAGGGGGATGCGCGTCGCACAACTGGTTGTAGCGTCGTATGGCCGCGTTGAATGGCAAGAAACCAAACAGCTTTCCACGACAGCGCGCGGGACAGGCGGCTTCGGCTCGACGGGCGTGAAATAGGACTATTTCGTGCGACTTAAAAGCCCGCGCACCGTATCCTGGATGTCAGCGGGGATCAGCACAAACTTGCTATTGGCCGAGGTTGTCAGCTTTTCCAGCATGCCGATGTATTTTTCCCCAAGCAAATAGGACATCGGGCCGACCTTGTCCCCGATTGTCTCGGTCACCCTCTTGATTGCCTCAGAGGAAGCTGTGGCCAGCATCACGCGCGCTTCAGAGTCGCGGCGGGCGGATTCCAGCCGCGCCTCGGCCTGTAAAATCATTGATTGTTTGTCGCCCTCGGCGCGGATTACCGTTGCTTTGCGTTCGCGTTCCGAGGCCGCCTGCATTTCCATCGCTTTTTGCATCGATGCCGAGGGCTTGATGTCCTGAATTTCGACCGATTTAACCGTCAGGCCCCAATCCAAAACCTCCTCGGCGATACTTTCGCGCAAACGGGCCTTGATTTTGTCGCGCGAGGACAAAGCGACGTCCAGCTCCATTTCGCCGACAATTGAACGCAGCGCAGTCATAATCAAATTGCGAATGCCGTCCGCAAAATTGACAATGCCGTAAACGGCCTTGACCGGATTTGTGACTTTGACAAAGGCAATCGCATTGACGATCAGAAGCGCGTTGTCTTTCGTAATCACTTCCTGTTGGGGAACGTCAAGCATGATGTCCTTTGTGACGACGCGGCTTGCGACGCGATCCAGATACGGAATCATGAAGTTTAATCCCGGCATAAAGGTGCCGAAATATTTGCCCAAGCGCTCGACGACCCATTCTTCACCCTGCGGGACAATCCGCACGCCTTTTAAGACGGTAACGATGGCAAATACGACAAGGACGAGAGTGAAAAATTGTCCGCCGGTCATGGGCTTCTCCTTATTTTGGGTTTATTGCGAGCGAGAGGCGCTCACTCTAGGTGTTTTTGGCGATTTTTAAAAGACTGCCTTCGACGCTGACAACCCTAACTCGGCTTCCCGCCGCGATTTTTTCGTCCGCAACGCATTCCCATACGTCTGAACCAAGAAGGGGAATCTGAAAACGCACCTTTGCTTTTCCGAAAGGCTCGATGTTGCTCACAAGAAGGCCGACCTCGCCCACGGCCTCCGCCGACGAGCGTCCGGACATACTTTTATGCTGGTGCGGCTTGAAAACCTTGAACCAAAGCAGGACGAGGGATACCGAGGCCACAATCCACACAAGAAGCTGCGCGATAAAACTGGCGCTTGGCAACAAAACGAGCAGAAGGGCGACAACAAGCGCACCTAAGCCGAACCAGACCAGCACAAACGCTGGAACCAACAGTTCCGCCACAACAAGCGCGACGCCCAAAATTGCCCAGTGATGCCATTCTAAAATCATACCCGAACAATAGAGGCGGGACGGCCAAATGTCTAATGAAGAGAAAAGGCGTATACGGGGTCCGGGAGCGCTTTTTTCAAGCCGCTGCGGGGGTTGCGGGGCTCCAGAAGACTAAAAAAGCCTTAAAAAGCAGAATCTTCTGGAAAAGCCCCCTTGTTTTGTGCATAAACCCACCTCTCGCGTCGGTACAACTGGACGACATCCTGGTCCCGGCGTTTTTAATTTTTACATGTAAAGGAGAGGACGATGTCGATAAATGCAGAACGCAAGAAAGAAGTCATTACCAAGCACGCGCGCGCAAAGAACGATACGGGATCACCCGAGGTTCAAATCGCAATTTTGACCGAACGCATCAACCATCTGACGGCACACTTCGAAAAGCACGCGAAAGACCATCATTCGCGTCGCGGGCTGTTGATGCTCGTCAGCAATCGCCGCAGCCTGTTGGATTATCTCAAGAAGACCAAGCCGTCAGTTTATGAAAAGCTGATCGGCGAGCTGGGTCTGCGTAAGTGACATCATGCCTTTTGGCCTCGCACTTTCCGCGCAGCACAATTGCAGAGCGCGGTTTTGTGCGTTGGCCGATAAGCAAAACACGAAATTCATGAAGCGACGAGCAGCATGAAAGGCCGCTTGGCATAGGGTCGGGCGGGATTCAAACGGGGAAAAGCCCCAAGGAAGAAAGAGGACAAAATGTTCAAAGTTTATCGTAAGGAAATGGAATGGGGCGGCAGATTGCTGACGCTCGAAACGGGTCGCGTGGCGCGCCAGGCAGACGGCGCTGTTTTGATTACCTACGGCGGCACAACGGTTTTGTGCACCGTCGTCGGCGAGAGAAAAGCAAAGGAAGGCCAGGATTTCTTCCCCCTTACCGTCAATTATCAGGAAAAAGCGTTTGCCGCAGGCAAAATCCCCGGCGGCTTTTTCAAGCGCGAAGGCAGACCCTCCGAAAAAGAAACGCTAGTTAGTCGCCTTATCGATCGCCCCATCCGCCCGCTGTTTCCCGAAGGTTATTTGTGCGACACGCAGGTTATTGCGACTGTTTTAAGCCATGATCTGGAAAACAACCCTGATGTCGTGGCGATGATCGGTTGCTCTGCCGCCTTGACGATTTCCGGCATTCCGTTTTTCGGGCCCGTCGGCGCGGCGCGCGTAGGATATAAGGACGGAAACTTCTTGTTGAACCCGACTCCTGCAGACCAAGTCGGCTCGCAGCTCGATCTCGTTGTTGCGGGAACGCAGGAAGGCGTTCTGATGGTCGAATCCGAAGCTCAGCAGCTGCCCGAAGCAACGATGTTGGAGGCGGTCGTTTTCGGCCACAAGAGCTTCCAGCCTGTGCTCGACTTAATCATTCAATTCGCGGAAATGGCGGCTAAAGAGCCCCGCGAGCTGCCTCCGCCCGCCTACGATAAAAAGGCGTTGCTTGCCAAGGTGCAGGGCTTGGTCGGAAAAGAAATCGTCGCGGCATATAAAGAAACCGCCAAGCAGGTACGGTTTGCCATGCTGACGGCGGCTGCAGAAAAGGCCTTGGCGGAAATTAAGCCAGAGGACTTTTCGGGCAAACATATCGAAGAATGCTTCGAGCAGATAAAATACGACCACGTGCGCGCCATGGTTTTGGATACCGGCAAGCGCATCGATGGCCGCGACACCAAAACGGTTCGCCCCATCGTATGTGAAGTCGGCATCTTGCCTCGTGCGCACGGCTCGGCCTTGTTCACGCGCGGCGAGACGCAGGCGCTTGTGGTCACGACGCTCGGCACGGGACAGGACGAACAGATCGTCGACGCGCTGGCGGGAGAATATCGCGAGCCGTTTATGCTGCACTATAATTTCCCTCCGTACTCGGTCGGCGAGACTGGACGCATGGGCAGTCCCGGACGCCGCGAAATTGGTCACGGTAAGCTGGCGTGGCGCGCGGTTCACCCGTTGCTTCCGGCTGCGGATAAGTTTCCCTACACCATTCGCGTGGTGTCGGAAATTACCGAATCAAACGGCTCCAGCTCTATGGCGACCGTGTGCGGGTCTTCGCTGTCCTTGATGGACGCGGGTGTTCCGATGCCGGCGCCGATCGCGGGCATCGCGATGGGTCTTATCAAGGAAGATCGCGGTTATGCGGTTTTGACCGACATTCTTGGCGACGAGGATCATCTCGGCGACATGGATTTCAAAGTTGCGGGAACCGAAAAGGGCGTTACAGCGCTTCAGATGGACATCAAGATCACCTCGATTACGGCAGAAATCATGAGTATTGCGCTTGATCAAGCTAAAGCGGGGCGCCTGCATATTCTTGGTGAAATGGCTAAGGCGATCAATACGGCCCGTGACGGCGTTAATCAAAACGCGCCGCGCATCACAACGATTACCGTTCCTAAGGACAAAATCCGCGAAGTCATCGGTTCGGGCGGCAAGGTCATTCGCGAAATTTGCGAAACGACGGGCGCCAAGGTCGACATTGAAGACGACGGCACGATCAAGGTTGCCGCCGTCGATCAAAAGGCTGCGGACGCCGCGATTGCCTGGATCAAGGGCATTGTTGCAGAGCCGGAAATTGGCGCGATTTACAAAGGCAAGGTCGTCAAAATCGTCGATTTCGGGGCTTTTGTGAACTTCCTTGGAGCAAGGGACGGCCTCGTTCATATCTCGGAAATTAAGCCGCAGCGTATTGAGCGCGTGTCCGATTTTCTCAAAGTCGGCGACGAAGTCCAAGTCAAAGTAATGGGCGTGGATGATCGCGGTAAAGTTAAGCTGTCGATGAAGGTTGTTGATCAGGCGACAGGCGAAGACCTGACGTTAAAACAGGCCTAAGTTAGCTGACGAGACATAAAAAGCGGACGTTGTTAACAAACAGCGCCCGCTTTTTTGTTGAGGTGTCTTCCGGACGCTTATATCCTGCCTTGGATGCAACGGGCGTCGAATCGGGTCAAACTGCGTGAAGAAAAAATGAAAATCCTTGTCACCGTCAAGCGAGTCATTGATTACAACGTCGCCGTCCGCATCAAAACAGACGGCAGCGGCGTCGAAACCGCAAACGTCAAAATGTCGATGAACCCCTTCGATGAAATCGCCGTCGAAGAAGCGGTTCGCCTGAAAGAAAAGGGCTTGGCGACGGAGGTTGTCGTCGTAACCCTTGGCCCTATTGCGGCGCAGGAGACATTGCGTACGGCTTTAGCGATGGGGTGCGACCGTGCCATTCACCTTTCTTCCGACGCCGAAGTTCAGTCTTTGGGCGTGGCGCGCGCGCTCGTAAAAATCGTCGAGAAAGAAAAGCCCGACCTTATTCTCATGGGCAAACAAGCCATTGATCAGGAAAACAATCAAACGGGGGCGATATTGGCTGCGCTGCTGGGGTGGTCGCAGGCAACGTTCGCTTCAAAAATCGAAATTGCAGAAGGCCAAGCAAAAGTAACGCGGGAGATCGACGGGGGGGCGGAAACCATCCTCATTAAACTGCCAGCCGTTATTATGGTAGACCTGCGGCTAAATTTACCGCGTTTTGCGACGCTTCCTAACATTATGAAAGCGAAGAAAAAGCCTTTGGAAACAGTCGCAGCAGCGGATTTGGGCGTTGATCTAGCTCCGACAATTCAAACGCTGAAGGTCGTTCCGCCGCCGTCCCGCAAGGGCGGCATCAGGGTGCCTGACGTCGCAACGCTTGTCGATAAACTCAGGAACGAAGCCAAAGCAATCTGAAGGGAATATCCTCATGGCAACGCTTGTTATCGCCGAGCATAATCACAAAAACCTGAGAGCCGCGACACTTTCCGCCATAACGGCGGCCGCCAAGCTAGGACAGCCGATCACGTTGTTGGTTGTGGGACACAATGCCGATCCCGTCGCCCAAGAGGCGTCGGCGGTTCAGGGCGTCGGCGAGGTGTTGCTTGCCGATGACGTCGTTTATGCGAATTTTTTAGCGGAAAATGTCGCGGCGCTTATTGCAAAGCTAGCGCCTTCGTATTCACACATTCTGGCGCCCGCAACGAGCTTCGGCAAAAACGTTCTTCCGCGCGCGGCGGGGCTGTGCGGCGTGGCCCTTGTTTCCGACATTATCGGCATTGAAGGCGCGGATACGTTTCTGCGCCCCATTTATGCCGGCAACGCTATCGCAACCGTTAAATCCATCGATAAAATCAAGTTCATTACGGTACGTGGAACGGCTTTCGATAAAGCAGGCGCCGGCGGCAAGGCTCCTATTAAGAAAATTGAAGGGGCGAGAGATGCCGGCCTGTCTAAATTCGTAAGCGCAGAATTAACCCAATCGGCGCGGCCTGAGTTGACAACAGCCAGCGTTGTCATTTCGGGTGGCAGGGGCCTCGATTCGGCGGAGAAATTCAAAGCGATTATGGAGCCCCTTGCCGATAAACTTCATGCGGCCATCGGGGCTTCGCGCGCGGCGGTCGATGCGGGCTTTATTTCGAACGACAGTCAGGTGGGGCAGACGGGAAAAATCGTTGCGCCAAATTTGTATATCGCTATCGGCATTTCAGGCGCCATTCAGCATCTGGCGGGCATGAAGGACAGCAAAACAATCGTTGCCATCAACAAAGACCCCGACGCGCCTATTTTTGCGGTTGCCGATTACGGTATCGTGGGCGATTTGTTTTCGATAGTGCCGGATTTGACGAAGGCGATATAAATTAATTCACGCGAGGCATCGTCCGGCTGATACGGCGTTCGTGGCGAACGAGCAAGAGTCCGGACACAATAATAATTACCGCGCCGCAGACCAGATGAACATCCGGTACATCGGCCCAAAACAAATAGCCAATCAGCGCCCCCCAAATTATCTGAGAATATTGAAAGGGGGCAACGACTGCGGCAGAAGCGCATTTGTACGCCTCCGCCAGCAAAACCCACCCCAGGCCGCCGATGACGCCTGAGCCGCAAATAGCGAGAAAAACCCACGGTTTTATGGGAACAAATCCAAGGATAAGGCAGAAAAGAAGGCCTCCCCCGGCCATGATGGCGCGGGAGTAAAACGCGGTGCTTTCGTTTTTTTCTTTTTCAGCAACAGCGCGGAGGAGAAACATTTGTGCGGCAGAAGCCAGCATGTTGCCGAAAAGAAAGACGTAGGGAAGGCCAGCATCAAGACTTTGAAAGAGATTTGACGGATTGACGGCAACCACGACGCCAACAAAGCCCGAAACAATAACCCCGGCGCGCGCCCACCCAAAAGATTCTTTCAAAAAAACAGCCGCCATGCAGGCGACGACCATGGGAGTCAGAAAAGAAACAATATATATATTCGCTAAAGGCAAAAGGGGAAGGGCAAGCGCCCAACAAATAAAGCTCGTTAATTGACACAAGCCTAACAAAACAAGAGGCTTCCAATTGTGCGGACGCAGATTGGCAAGCTGCCCTCGCGCTGCAGACAGGAGAAAAACGGACGCCATGCTGCTAAGGCCGCATATTAGAAGAACTTCTCCAAGGGGCGCGTCGGCTTCTCGAGCCATCTTTAGAAAAGCATCGCCGAGAGGCCAGCAGGAAAAAACAACCAGAGCCAAAAATATGGCACGCGGATAATTTTTGGGCGCAAAAACGGCCTGGAACGAAGGAAAGAGCATTAATGAACAGCCCCGTGACAATGTTTATATTTTTTCCCGGACCCACAGGGGCAGGGCGCATTACGCGGGGTATCAACCCATGTATCGGGATTGGATTGATCGAATGCGGCATGCTGTACGGGCGTCGCAAGGACGCGTCTTTGGGGCGACTCTCCTTGGGAGGGGGGGGCTACGGTTGGGGCGCCAAAGGGCATGGCGTCTCCCGCTTCGGCGCCGCTTAATTCCGTCATGGCAGCAGCGCGTTGGCGCTCCAGAATTTCTTCCATCGAGGGGAGGCGCATCCCGGCTTGCATGAGGGTTTTGGTAACCTCTTCGCGGACGGCGAGAAGCATCAACTGAAACAGGCCAAAAGCTTCGCGGCTATATTCATTTAAAGGATCCCGCTGTCCATATCCGCGCAAGTGAATTCCCTGACGCAACTGGTCAAGACCAAGCAGGTGTTCTTTCCATGCTTGGTCAAGCGTGCCAAGCAGAGCAGCTTTTTCCGCATGCCGCATGGCGGTTTCTTCGATGATCGCTGTTTTTTCTTTCAGCTTTTCTTCCGCCGCCTTAACGACGCGCTCTTCAATTTCAACCTCGGCAATATCGTTTTCGGCGACCCATGCCGTAATGGGCAACTCAAGTGCCAGAAGGTCCTTAATGCGTTCCTCCAGGCCTGCGACGTCCCATTGTTCAACATAAGAATGCGGGGGAATAGCCTTGGACACAAAATCGTGAATGACTTCTTCGCGCAAGTTGCGGATGATGTCAGAGACGTCCGTCGCGGCCATAATTTCACGACGCTGCTCGTAAATGACCTTACGTTGGTCGTTCATAATATTATCGAACTTCAACAGGTTTTTACGAATGTCAAAATTACGCGCCTCAACTTTTTGCTGTGCTTTTGCCAACGCCGTGGTGATCCAGGGGTGGGCGATTTTTTCGCCGTTCCGCAACCCGAGCTTTGTTAAAATCGCTTGTGTTTGATTGTGTGCGCCGAAAATGCGCATCAGGTCGTCTTCTAGAGAGAGGAAAAACATAGATGCGCCAGGATCTCCCTGACGACCGGAGCGGCCGCGCAACTGGTTGTCGATGCGCCGGGATTCGTGACGTTCGGTGCCAATAACGAACAAGCCGCCCGCTTGGCGAACTTTTTCCCGCGCTTCGTCGATTTCTTGGCGTAGGGCGGCAACGGTTTTTTCGTCCGGCGTTCCGTTCGTGGAAAGCTCCGCGAGCCGTGCATCGAAATTGCCGCCTAGTTGGATATCCGTGCCGCGGCCAGCCATATTTGTCGCAATAGTAACGGCTCCAGGCCGGCCTGCTTGTGCGATGATGCCGGCTTCCTGATCGTGGAATCTTGCGTTTAACACATTGTGTGGAATGCCTTTTTTCTTAAGAATGGCCGATAAAGATTCCGATTTTTCGATCGAGACGGTTCCCACGAGCGTCGGTTGCCCACGGGCGCGGCACTCCTCGATAAGCTTGACGATGGCGTCGTTTTTTTCCGCCATCGTGCCGTAAACTTCGTCGTTCAAGTCTTCGCGGATGGCCGGCACATTGGTCGGTATTTCGAGAACATCGAGGTTGTAAATTTCCGCAAATTCCGCAGCTTCGGTTAGAGCCGTGCCGGTCATACCGGATAGTTTAGGATAGAGGCGGAAATAGTTTTGGAAGGTGATGCTCGCCAGCGTCTGATTTTCGCGCTGGATGGAAACGTGCTCTTTGGCCTCCAAGGCCTGGTGCAGACCATCGGAAAAGCGGCGACCCTCCATCATGCGGCCCGTAAATTCGTCAATGATGACGACCTTGTCGTTTTTAACGATGTAATCAACGTCACGCACGAACATTTTGTGTGCGCGCAAAGCCTGGTTGACGTGATGCACGATCATAACGTTGGTGGAATCATAAAGGCCGCCGCTGGTGTTGGGGGTCAACAGCCCCGCATCGCCCAAAAGGCGTTCAATTTTTTCATTCCCGACCTCGGTCAGCGCAATCGTTTTGCTTTTTTCGTCTTTTTCATAATCCTCGGGGGCGAGGTCCGGGATGATTTTATCAACCCGCATATAGAGTTCCGATGAGTCTTCCGCGGGTCCCGAAATAATCAGCGGTGTACGCGCCTCGTCGATTAAAATGCTGTCGACTTCGTCGACAATCGCGAAATTAAAGGGGCGCTGAACGAGATCTTCTTGCGCAAACTTCATATTATCGCGCAGATAATCAAAGCCAAACTCATTGTTTGTGCCGTACGTGATATCGGCGGCATAGGCGGCGCGGCGCTCGTTGTCGTCAAGTCCGTGGACGATGCATCCAACCGAAAGCCCCAGAAAATTGTGGATGCGCCCCATCCACGCGCTATCGCGCTTTGCCAAATAATCGTTGACGGTGACGATATGCACGCCCTTGCCTGAGAGGGCGTTTAAATAGCTCGGCAAAACGGCAACCAGCGTTTTGCCCTCGCCGGTGCGCATCTCAGAAATTTTTCCTTGGTGCAAAACAATGCCGCCGCGCAGCTGCACATCGAACGGACGCTGACCCAAAGTACGTATAGAAGCCTCGCGTACCGTCGCAAAGGCTTCCGGCAAAAGGGCGTCCACCGTTTCGCCTTTTTTCAGGCGCTCGCGAAATTCTGAGGTTTTTGCGCGCAAGCCTTCGTCGGATAAGGCTTTGAATTGAGGCTCCAAAGCGTTGATGCGGGCAATCAGGGGAGTCTGTGCTTGCAAAACGCGGTCGTTATGAGAACCAAACAGTTTGCGGATAAAGGAAGAGATCATTTATGAGGCCAAAAGTCAGGGAAACACCACCGTCTATGCCCACTAGATGGCTGTTTTAAGGCAAAAATGCAAGAGAATGCGGCAGATTCTTTACCCCCAAAAAGACCCCGCCAAACGGAGCTTGACGGGGTTAATCCTGCTAATTGTTCAATAACGGCTTACTGAATGCTTCCTTTTGTCCCGCGGACGATCCATTTGCCGTTAAGCTCTTCGATGGCGGTAATTGTGCCAACACCAGAGAGTTTATCGCCGACAAGAACCTCCGTTAATTCGGGCGATGTCGCGCCCTTCGAAATCCAGGCATGACCGGAAGAAACGGCGCGCAAAACCAAGCCGCTAACGGGCTTTACTTCTGCAGGCTTGCTTGCTTTGCGTACGGGTTTGCGAACGGCTTTGTGTTTAACGGGGGCCGCCTTCTCAACTTTGGGTGCAGGCGCGGGCGTAGCTTCCTCGGAAACGCTCGGCGTCGCAGCAACAGGAGCCTCGGCGGAAACAGCCGCAGGGCGATTGGTTGCGGCGAGCTGCTGCTCAAGTTTATCGATTTTGGCCTGCATTTCTTTGGCCGTGGACGACGAAGACGTTTGGGTGTTTGACGCGGCAGCAAGAGCCGCAGTCATCTGCCCTACCTGCTGATTGGCTTGATCAAGGGATTTCTGTAAACTGTCAACGCGTGCGGTCAGCGTTTCAACGCGGCGATCAGAGGGCTCCGTTGCTTGCGTACTAACGGCTACAGGAGCGACCTCTACGACAGGCGCTGTTGATGGGGCTGGAATAAAGGCGGCAACGGGCGCAGTCTGAGGAATATCTTCGACAGGCTTGTTTTGCGGCACGGGCGTTTCCGATAAGATGGGCTGTGCGCCAGAAGAGGCTTCAAGAGGAAAGTCTGCGGGGGCTTCTTCTTTTTGTGTAGAAGAATCCGTTTTGGGGGAGACGCCGGAAGCGTCCGCATCCGTTGCGGGGGGGGCCGTTTCGACCGTGGGCGCGGAGGACAAAGAGGGCAAGGAGAAATCGCCGGTAACAACCTTGTCAACGGAAGAGGGCAAAGAGAAAGAAGCTCCTCCCGTCAGTTGCCACCAGGCAACGGAACCCAACAAAAGAACACCGCCAATAGCGGCAGCTATCGGTAAAAAGGGAGACCGCCGCGCGGGGACGCTTGCCAGATCGTCTGGGGTTTCAAATTCGTATTGGGAGGGCTGATCTGATACGACATCCTCCGATTCTTGCGTGACGTCGCTCTCACTCGTTACCGTCTCTTCACGATCCTCTTCGTGCGGGTCAGAGCCAAAGGTATCGGTCATAAGCTAACTCCTTGCGATTTTTATCAGGAAGAACAACCCGAATATTTTTTAAGATTACTGTCCGTATCCTTGTTGCGTATAGGGAGAGACATTCGTCCGGTAGTTGTTGGGCGCGTACGCCCCATTATAGCCGGGTGTTGCATAATTTGGATAGGGTATAGCCCCGGCTCCGAGAGAGGGGTCTACAATGCCCGTTCCCACCGCTCCTTGAACGCCAGGGGCGGTATTCATGGGGGGATAATAACCCGTCGGGTAGCCAACCGTTTGATTTTGTTGATAGAGCGTTTCGTTGTTGTTCGGTTCTTTAACGGGAGCAACGAAGAACATACCAAGAGGGGTCCCGGCGGCAACGCGAATGAGCGGCTTTGTCAAATTTGCCTGTTGCTGAAAGAATTGCCCCATCGTTTGAGCGGCCGAGCTCAACCCTTGATACATGCCCTGATTAAAACCCTTGTCCGCCTGTGCCACAATCGTTGTTGAGCCGCTCGTTGTAACCGAAGAATCTCCCTGTGACATGGCAGAGCCAAGGCCTTCCAAGAACCCTGCGGCGGCGGGAAGAACAACGCGCGCAAAATAACGCTCGTCAACCTCGGTGGCCATTCCGCCTAAAGTTGTGTCCGGATCCAGCGCGATGGCGTTGATCGCGTAATCCTTCCCCTTTCTATCGGCAAGGGTGAATTTCAACACAAGATATTTTTCATAACCCTGAATAGCCTGAAAGGAACCAACCGCGCGTGCGCCAGCCAGAGGGCCTGAAACGATCTGAGCGAGGATGGGGCCGGGAACATCTGAATTGGCCTCGGTTAACAGCTGAGCGTAGCTGACGGTTCCCGCGTCGACTACGTTCTTCTGCATCGCTTTTGGTGTTGTTGTGGGGTTTGCCGCCGCTGCCACGGCTTCTTTTGCTTCTTCAGCTTTCATATCTTTGGGATCGGTTACGAGAACGCTTTTTAAACCTTGCGGAGTCCAGCTGGACAATAACTGCTGCATTTGACGCTGCATCGCTTCGGCAAGCGTACTGTCGAACGCTTCGGGCTGACTCCGCTGGGCTTGCTGCGTTTGAAATTGCTGCTGTTGTTGAACTTGTTTTTTCAGCGTTTCCGTTTCTGCGCGGAGCTCTTTAAGGGGGTCGTCTTTTCTGCCGTTGCCGCCAAATCCGCTAACGTCCGTCGGTTGTCCCAGAGGCGTCGGAATTGCACTTCCTCCGCTGGCAAGAGCCTGCTCTGCGCGTTCGGTGTTGGCGAGTTCGGTTTGTTGTCGCATGTAAGGAGAAGCGGTTCCGCCCGGAGCTTCTTTGAGTGCCGGGGGTTTGCCGAGGCGCGCGCTTTCTACATTCGCCTTGTTTCCGCCAAAGAAATTTATGGCAGCGGCGCCAATCGCAAAAACAGCGACAATGAGCACCATGAATTTAAAAAGAGGCTTTGTCCGCCAAGCTTCAGCCAAATTTCCAGAAGGGCTTGAGCCCTGTTCAGGCGCGCTTGACGTGCCGGGCTCGGCTTCGACGAAGTCTTCGTCATTTTCGTTTTCAAAATTATTTGTCATGATCTTCGTCTCGCAAAATCTGGGCGCGGACTAAGGCGCCGTTATCGGATAACAAAAGAACGGGTGCAGAGCCAATTTCATAAACATTCGTCCCATCGGCTGAGGCTATGCTTGCATTCCATGCGGGCGACAGCAAGGTGAGCGGCGTTCGCACATAGGCTTTATCACCGATAGCCCAAGCCGAACTGCGCGAATCAAGGCCGCCGATTTTTAACCGCTTGGCTGTGCCCGGCGCAGCATTTTCAAGAATGAGGGTCAGGGTTTCATCGCCGGCAACAAGACGGGGGCGATTGATAATCTGGGGTTTTGCGCCGGGGCCAAGCCTTCCGATGCGCGCGTCATAACGCAGATCGACCGTGGGGCCGCCCGAGGAAAGGCGAAGAATGACGGGGGTTGGCAAATCCTTGAGCAAAATCGATAAATCGCCGACACCGACTCGGGTTAGGGGCATAATGCGCACAACATGCGTTCCTGCCGGCGTGGGAGAAACCTCAAAATTGCCGCCAACGCCAACGTCCAGAATAGGCCACGGTTCTCCCGTTGCATCGACGAGCGTGATTGTCGTGACAAAGCCGGAATTAAGGTTGACCTGCGGAGGCTCAACGCCAGGATCAAGCGAGATGGTTGCAATACGCGTTAGCCCCTTAGGCGTGCCTTCATAAGGCATGATCGAGGCGTCCTGCGTTTTTTGGAGCTTCTTCATAAATTCCCGAATTTGATCGGGGGACAAGGGCATCAACCCCGAAGCGGCCCGGTCGAACGACTTGATGTTGTGGTCTAATTCCCTTTTGCGCATGTCTGCGTCGGCATCGTTTTGGGCCTGTAAAGCGGCTTGTTCGGCCTGAAGAGCCAACTGATTCGCGTCCGAAGAAAAAGCCGGAGCAGGGGGCGGCGAAGGAATATCAATTCCCGAAGCGGAGGAAGCGGACGCCGAAGACTCTGAGGCTGTATATGGAGCGGCCTGTGCGGCAAATGCGGCTGCCCCGCTATTATCAGCGATAGGTGCAGCGTAGGCAGAAAAGAAAGTTCCCGAAAGAGCCAGCACTCCGCCGACTGTTAACAAGGAAAGCAGCCCCGGTTTCGACCGGAAATTAAGAGGCATATAAGACAAAGAACATCCCCAGGGGTGATAAAAAATCGATCCCAATCTAATTGTTTGACCATATGAAAGTTAATAGTAGGTTTATACTCAACGTTTCTTTCGAAATTCAAGACCCCTATAGCAGGAAAAACCAAATAGGGGCTATAATTTATTGGCTTAAAATTAACCAAAGAAGGCGCCCCATGACGTACATCCACGCTGTTTTGCTCTACGCCGGCATCCTCGGTCTTTTGCTGGTTGTTCTTTCATTTAACATGATGAAACATTGGGTGCGTGCCGTCAGGGAGGGGGGTCAAGACGACCCCGACCTACGGCGAGCCGAGGCCCTTGTTGGCAGTTTTACGGATTATGTTCCGTTAACGCTCCTTCTTATTGCCGGCGTCGAAGCCTGCGGTACGCCCGTTTTTGCTATTCATGGGTTGGGCGCGACCTTGGTGGCCGCCAGGCTTATGCACGCCTTTGGAAGCAACCGCACACAGGGGGCGGATGCCCTGCGGTTTCTGGGCGCGCAACTAACGTACCTCGTTCTAACGGTCGCAAGTTTTGGCTGCTTGTTTTTTTACGCGATGCCGTCGTTGATCCAGGCTTTGTAAAAACACTGGCTGTCGACCAAGACCCCCGCCTTCCGGCTTCGCCAAAGCTACGCCGGACAGGTCGCGGGGATACGATTTTTCTAAACTCACCTGCGCCCTGACGGGCTTGGTTCAATATTGCCCGGATCCCCGCCTTCGCGGGGATACGATTTTTCTAAACTCACCTGCGCGCGGGGCGCTTGGTTCAATATTGCCTGGATCCCCGCCTTCGCGGGGATACGATTTTTCTAAACTCACCTGCGCGCGGGGCGCTTGGTTCGTTAAGAAAAATTCTAGTTTTGTAATAAACGACGCAACAGCTCTACGTCCTCGCGGAAGGAGGAGTCATAAGCGGAAAGCTCTTCAATTTTGCGTACGGCGTGAATAACGGTTGTGTGATCGCGTCCGCCAAATTTTCGGCCAATTTCAGGCAAAGACCGAGGGGTTAGTTGCTTGGCTAAATACATTGCTACCTGACGCGGCCTTGCGACAGCGCGGGCGCGGCGCGCGGAATGCATGTCGGCGACGCGAACGTTGTAGTGTTCGGCAACCTTTTTCTGAATTTCGTCAATCGTAATACGACGCTCCGAGGCGCGAAGCATATCGGACAAAACTTCCTGCGTCATTTCCAACGAGATTGTGCGTCCGACGAGTTGCGCATGCGCAACGATGCGGTTTAGCGCGCCTTCAAGCTCGCGCACATTCGAGGCGATTTTGTGGGCGAGGAACTCCATAACCTTATCGGGAACGGGGCAGCCGAGCTTTTCCGCCTTGGCGTGCAGAATGCCTAAACGCAATTCGTAATCGACGGGGTGCAAATCGGCAACCAATCCCCAACCGAGGCGCGAACGCAGGCGCTCTTCCATGCGGTCAAGGTCTTGGGGCGATTTGTCGGCGGAAATAATAACCTGGCGGTTCCGATCAACCAGCGCGTTAAAAGTATGGAAGAACTCTTCTTGCGTCGAGTCCTTGCCCCCAATGAATTGCACGTCATCGATCATTAAAACATCGACTGAGCGGAACTGCTCTTTAAACGAAACCGTATCTTTAAACCGGAGCGCGCGCACGAATTGATACATGAATTTTTCCGCCGACATATAGATGACGCGGCGATGAGGATAATTGGTGCGAATGTGCCAGGCGATGGAGTGCATCAAATGGGTTTTGCCCAAGCCCACGCCGCCATAAAGGAACAGCGGGTTGAACGCGGGGTTTTCCGTATCCGCAACGCGGCGCGCGGCGGCATAGGCCAGCTCGTTCGGTTTGCCGACGACAAAATTGTCGAAGGTAAAACGCGGATCAAGATCCGCAGACAAATCTCCGGCAAAGCCGGAGGAAGGCGGCGCCGAAGAAGCCGCAACAGATGGACGCCCCATCGGCGCGATGGGAGAAGCAGATGCCGAGTCGATGGCGTTCTTGACCTGCGTCGCTTTGGCTAGCGGGGACATGACGGAAAAAGAAACGGAAGAACGGGGGGCGATTTCTTGCAACAAAGAACGGATCGTTTCGCCATAATGCGCGTCAACCCAATCCCGCATAAAACGGGTTGGAAGAATAAGCACAACGCTTAAAGACCCTTCGTTTGAACGCGTAACTTCTCCGGTCATCGGTTCAAGCCAGCGGCGATAGGCCGTTTCTCCAAAACGCTTGCGCAACGCGGCGCGCAAAGAATCAAATGCCGTTTCGGAAACATCCCTCGATTTTTGGGAACCTGCGCTTGCCTCTTGACCCTTCATCACAACCCCATTGATCAAACAGCCTGCCGAAAAACTTCTTGCAACCCGAGAACGGTTCCCCGGATTTTTGCAAGAAAACTAAATTAGGACTTAAATCGAACAGAAAAAAGGTGTGCGCGAAGACAGAAACAATCAGGAAAAAGCCGTGATATATAACCGCTCATATTTTCTGACCTATATCTATGAAGGACGCACCACTTGAAGACGAAGGCGACCATAGATCAAACATCACCGCCTTGTCCACTAGTCCGAAGGGGGAACGACAGAAAAATATTTTTTTGAGAAAAGACAGAAAAGACCAAGGATCGTTTTTTAATTAAAATGAACGCAGCAAAATTTTTGAGCGCAAAAATTACGATTAATTTTTTCAAAAAGAAAAAAAGAAAAGCACGCCAAAAAAATCTATAAAAAACGACAAACAAAAACGCACATACACCACCTATATGTGTGACAAACGAAATTAAAACAAAAAGAGGGAACTACTTACGTTTTCTTGGCAGCTTTTGCGCGTTTGGCGAGACGCGAAGCTTTCCGTGCTGCTGTCTTCCAGTGCAGCGTGCCGTGTGCGGCGCCTTTTGCCAAAGCGGATTCAGCCTTGCGTCGTGCGGTCAAGGCGTTTGCGGGCGTCTCCGTAGAGATGGCCGCTTCCGCTTCTTTGGCCAGAGTGCGGATGGCAGAGCGTCGCGAGCGATTGGTTTCATTGCGCTTTACTGTTTGACGGGCGCGCTTTTTGGCGGATTTATGATTGGCCATAACGATATTCCTAAATTCCGAGTTTTGTATATTAAGTTAATGACTTCCCACATCGCACCACTCCCGAGGAGTCGGGGCGCGAGGCCGGACTCATACGCGCCGCCGCCCAAATGGTCAAGCATAAATAAGAGTGAAAATTAAGACCTTTCCCGCAAACCCCCGGCGGTCTTTTTTAACCACTCTTGTGCTTCAGGGGACAAGACTTTATGTTTGGATTTGCGTATAGATAAGGAGGCGCCCCTCTTTTCTAACGCAAAAAGACGTTCCACAAACATAGTGTTGTTCCATGACAGACCCTCATCTCTTTCAAGAAGTCGAAGAAGATCTCGAGCGCCAGAAGCTTGAAGCGTTGTGGAAGAAGTATGGGTTCTGGATCATTGTTGCTGCCCTTGGGATCGTTCTTTCAACCGCCAGCTCGACGGCCTACCGGTCATGGAAGGCCAGTCATGATGCGAAGGTGACAACTGCATTTCTTTTCGCGTCGCGTCTTTTGCCCGATACGTCAAAGAATATTGAAGCGCTGCAAAAATTTGCGGAAGAAAACGCTAAAGAAAGCCACGCGGCTCTAGCGCTCTTACGTGCAGGTTCTTTAGCTCTTCGTCACAACGATAGATCGAAGGCCATAGAGTTTTTTGACAAAGTCGCAATCGATACGCAAGCAGACCCCGCCGTTCGCCAACTGGGGGCACTGCTCTCCGTTCAGGCGCAATTGGACACGGGCGCGTCGGCGGAGCTTGCGGCTCGCCTTCAGCCGTTGGCAGACGAAGATTCTGCGTGGCGTTTTTCGGCGCGCGAGATGCAGGGCTATGTCGCGCTTCGCGCGGGAGATAGGGCGCAGGCCAGGAAAATTTTTATCCCATTATCGCAAGACGTCCGCGCCCCTCGAAGCATCGCTCAGCGAGCCGCGGATATTTTGCGTACCCTTAATTAAAGCCGGGGAGCCATGAACGGAAAAATAAATGCGCGCGTTCTTTGGTTTGTTACAGCGGCTTTGTTGGGCGCCTGTAATGCCGATTCAAACAAAATTGGTTCGACGATTAAAGGCGAGCGCATTGCCGCCATTGAACAGATCGGAACCCTGAACCCCGATAAAGAGCTTGAGGGGACGGCGCCAGTTCTTTCCAGGGAAATCGTAAATTTGTCGTGGCCGCAGACGGGCTATGATAGCGAACACGCCATGCCTCATGCCCAAGCGTCCCACCAGCCAAGAATTCTTTGGAAAACAAGCATCGGCGAAGGATCGAGCTCTGATTATAAGCTTCTCGCGCACCCCGTTGTCGGGCGCGAAAGGATTTATACGATGGACGCAGAGGGGCTCGTGCGCTCTTTCAACGTTAAAAACGGCGATAAAATATGGGAACGTGACACAACGCCTAAAAACAGCGAAAACGCCGCCATCGGCGGAGGACTTGCGCTTGACGGCGATATGCTTTACGCGACGACGGGTTTTGGCGATGTTTGTGCGCTTCAGGCAAAAACGGGTCAAATTAAATGGCGTCGGCCCCTGTTAAAGCCGTTGCGCGCGGCGCCAACGGTGGCCAACGCCCGCGTCTATGTTGTTAGCGTCGACAACGAGCTTAATGCGCTTGATGCCGCGACCGGCGAAATTCTGTGGCATCACTCGGGGATTACGGAAAACGCGACTCTTATGGGCGCCTCTAGTCCCGCCGCGCAGGGAGACTCCGTTTTTGTCGCCTATAATTCAGGCGAAATTTTCGGCCTGCGCGTGCAAAACGGTCGCATGTCGTGGAGTTATTCATTGGCTTCTGCCGCTCAAGTCGGCGCGCTGCCCGCGATTGCGGACATTCGCGGCTTGCCGGTCGTCGATCGTGGCCGCCTCTATGCCATTAGCCACAGCGGGCGCTTTGCCGCCATTGATCAGAGAACGGGCGAGCGTGTTTGGGAGGCCGATATTGGGGGTATCGATACGCCGGTCGTTTCCGGAGACGCCGTTTTCGTTTATGGAAGCAACGGTCAGCTTATCGCTTTGGCGCGGTCGAATGGGCGCATCTTGTGGGCGAAGGCTCTGCCCAAATATGTTGACCCGGAAGATAAGGATTCCGATGCCCTTATTTGGGCGGGCCCCGTTTTGGCCGGCGGAAAATTGTGGATGGTCAATTCACAGGGAAAGATGGCAAGCTTTTCGTCTCAAGATGGATCGGCAGAAACGAAGATTGATCTCGGCGATCCTCTGTATCTATCCCCCCTTGTTGTCGATCGCGCTTTTTATGTCGTGACCGACGACGGCACGCTCATCGCTTTGCGGTAGCCCCATGACCTTTACCGTTGCCATTGCAGGACGCCCGAATGTGGGGAAGTCCACGCTCTTTAACCGCCTTGTCGGAAAACAAATGGCGCTCGTCAACGATCAGCCGGGAGTAACCCGAGACTGGCGCGAGGGCGACGGACATTTGTTTGATTTGACGTTTCGCGCCATCGACACGGCGGGATTGGAAGATGTTCGCGCCAAAGGCAGTCTTTCTGCAAGAACGGCACAGCGGACAAAAAAGGCGCTAGAGCATACACACGTTGTCCTTTTTGTCGTCGATGCGCGCGCAGGGGTGACGCCGGAAGACGCCGCCATCGCGCGCGAATTGCGCAAAACGGGAAAGCCCATCCTTTTGTTGGCCAACAAGTGCGACGGAGCCGTTTTGCCGGCGGCTATGGAAGAAACGGTATCGTTAGGCTTCGGCGATCCCATGCCCATTTCTGCCGCGCATGGCGACGGCATGATGGATCTTTTTGAAGCCCTGTCGAAACATATTCCCGATGAGGGGGACACGCCAGCTAAAGAAGGCGAAGAAAAAAACCTTATCCTTGCGATTGTCGGACGACCTAACGCCGGAAAATCGACGCTCGTCAATCAGCTCATCGGCGAGGATCGCATGCTGACGGGGCCAGAACCTGGCCTGACCCGCGATGCCATTCCGATTGCATGGGAATATCACGGCCAGCCCGTACGCCTCGTCGATACTGCGGGAATGCGCCGCCGCGCGCGCATTACGGAAACTCTCGAGCGCATGAGCGTTCAGGAAACGTTGCGCGCCATACGTTTGGCGCACGTGGTCATTTTGGTTTTGGACGCAACTCAGCCGTTCGATAAACAAGAGCTTGTTATTGCGCATCATGTCATCGAAGAAGGCCGTGCGCTGGTCGTGGCGTTGAACAAGTGGGATTTGGTCGAGGACAAAAAGCTTGCTTTGCGGCAAATCCGCGAAAAAGCCGAAGCGTCTTTAGCGCAGGTCGAAGGCCTTCCTTTGGTGGAAGTGTGCGCGATTAAGGGCGGGGGTCTAAAAGACTTGATGCGCGAGACGATGCGCATGTATGAAAATTGGAACGTGCGCGTTTCGACAGGCAAGCTCAATCGCTGGCTTCAGGATATGGAAGAAACGCACCCGCCGCCCATTACGTCGGGGAGAAGGATCAAGTTGCGCTACATGACGCAGGTCAAAAGCCGTCCGCCGACGTTTGCGTTGTGGGTCAATAAACCCATAGAGTTGCCCGAAAGCTATCAACGCTTTTTGACGCATGGGCTGCGCGACACCTTTAATCTTAAGGGCGTGCCCATCCGGTGGCTGCTCAAGAAGGGCGAAAATCCATACGAGGATAAAGACAAGAAAAAGAAAAAAAGATAAACCCCTCATTTTGAGGAAAGCCACCGTATGCCTGCCCGAAAAAACCTCTGGTTTCTGAAATTTTCCCTTCCCGTGCGCGCGGTCGAAGCGTTTGGCGAGGTTTTGGGCGAAGACGCCGTTGCCGTCACGGTTCTTGCTCCTCCCCGCCGGAAGACGGCGCAAATCGAGGCTCTTTATGACGACAAACCGAAAGCCAAGATTTTTCGGGCAAAATTGGCGGTTCTTGCAAAGGCGTCAAATATTCGGTGTCCCGCCTTTACTGTTCGTGCCGTGCCCAAATGTGATTGGCTAAAAAAAGTTGCGAGAGATTTCCCCCCCCTCGAAATTGCGCGATGGACGATCCACAGTGCGCCGCACCGAAAGAAGATCCCTGATCGCCGCACGGCGATTCAAATCGATGCGACAAACGCTTTTGGCACGGGGGAGCATCCGACAACGCGCGGCTGTCTTTTGATGCTCGATAAAATTCTGAAAACCAAGGCTTGTCTTCGCCGCATGGCCGACATCGGGTGCGGGTCCGGCATTTTGGCAATGGCCTTTGTTCTTGGAACGGGCGGTAAGGCGGTTGCCGTCGATTGTGACCGGGTGTCGGCGCAAATTGCGGCAAGAAACGTCCGCGCCAACGGTCTTCACGCATCAATCCGCGTGAGCTGCGGAAACGGCTATGCGGCGTCGCTTATAAAGAAAGCCGCGCCCTATGATCTCATTATGGCTAATATTTTTGCGAATCCTTTATGCGAAATGGCCAAGGATCTAAAAAACAACTTGCGTCCAGACGGCATAGCCATCCTTTCCGGCATCCTAAAATCTCAGGAGAAAAAGGTTGTTTTGGCACATGAAAAACAGGGACTCGCGTTGGTTGAGCGCCTAACGCTCGGGGAGTGGTCGGTGCTTGCGTTAAAATGTCCCGTTCGCCGCCGTTCCGCCAAAAACAAACGGGAACGGTTGGACTCATGCAAAAAATAGGGCATATATAAGGGCATGACGACCCCCGATTATTCCAAAAGACTTTCTGCCCTGCGCCGCGAGATATCGATCGCCGGATTTGACGGTTTTCTTGTGCCGAGAACCGACGACTATCTAGGCGAATATATCCCCCCCAACGCTGAGAGAGTTGCGTTTTTGTCTGGGTTCACGGGCTCTGCCGCAACGATCGTTGTCTTGAAGGATAAGGCCGCCCTTTTTACCGACGGGCGCTATATCTTGCAGGTTGCCCGACAAGTGGCCCGGGATAATTTCTCTTTGTTCGATACGGCAGAAAAAACGCCCTTAGCGTGGCTGGAAGAAAACATAAGTAAGGGAGAAAAGATTGCCTACGATCCCTGGCTTCATTCGATCGAAAGCGTCACGCATTTAAAAGCAGCGCTTACTCGAATCGGAGCCGAGGCCGTTCCTGTTGCCCGTAATCTGGTCGATGTTATTTGGGACGATCAGCCGGCGCCGTCTGTGGCCCCTGTTTTTGTTCATGATCTTTCCTATGTGGGAAAAAGCTCTGCCGAAAAAAGGCGGGAAATAGCCGCTTTTCTGAATAGAAAAAACGTTGCCGCTGCTTTCATCGCCGACCCCACGTCTGTTGCCTGGCTTCTTAATGTTCGTGGGGGAGATGTTCCGCACACACCGCTGCCGTTAAGCCATGCGATTCTCAGGGAGGATGGATCGGCGGAATGGTTTGTTTCTTCCGGGAAAATAACGGAGCCTTTGACCCATCGCCTCGGATGGGGCGTGACCATTTTGTCCCCGGACGAGCTGCCGTCTGCTCTTAAACGATTGGCGCAATCCGGAAAAACGGTTCTTGTCGATCCAATGCATACACCAAGCTGGATTGCCGATTGTTTATCCTCTGCCGAGGGCCGGATTGAACAGGGAGAAGACCCTTGCGCCTTGCCGCGCTCGATCAAAAATGCCGTCGAGCTTGAAGGAATGCGCGCCGCGCATATTCGCGACGGGGCTGCTTTGACAAGCTTTCTTGCGTGGCTCGACACCTATTGGGAAAAAGAGCAAGTCACCGAAATAGATGCCGCGCGAAATCTCGAGGCTTTTCGCGAAGCCAACATCCATTATTGCGGCCCCAGTTTCGACACCATTTCCGCGACAGGCGAACATGGCGCCATGGTGCACTACGGTGTGACGAAAGAAAGCAATGCGCGGCTGTCTTCGGGACAGCTTTATTTGCTTGATAGCGGCGCGCAATATTTGGACGGCACGACAGACGTTACGCGCACGATAGCCTTGGGATCTCCGTCGGCTGAAATGTGCGAGAATTTTACGCGCGTTCTCAAAGGGCATATTGCTCTTGCGATGATCCGTTTCCCCGAGGGGACGACGGGCGCCGATCTTGATGTTTTGGCGCGGCAACATCTCTGGGCGGTGGGGCGTGATTACAGCCACGGAACGGGGCATGGGGTCGGATGCTATTTGGGCGTTCATGAAGGTCCTCCGGGCATTTCAAAACGCAATAAGACACCGCTTAAGCCCGGCATGGTTCTTTCGAACGAGCCCGGATTTTATAAAGAAGGCAGGTACGGCATTCGCATCGAAAATCTTTTTGCTGTTGTCGAAATCGTCGGGATGGCGGAGGGAAGAGGCAAAACGCTGGGCTTTGACGTATTAACGCTTGCCCCTATCGACCGGCGGTTGATCGACGTCTCAATGTTGACGGAAGCCGAATATGCGTGGCTTAACGCCTATCATCGTCGGGTGCAAAAAACGCTTCGTCCGCTCATCGACGAAACAACGGCAGCTTGGCTGGAAACGGCAACCAAAGACATAGAAAAATAAACATGCTTTTTCGCAGCACACGGGGCTATTTGCCGGAAACAAATTTACGCCGCGCGGCGCTCGAGGGGCTTGCGCCGGACGGCGGGCTTTATCTCCCTAAAGCATGGCCGCAGTTTTTGGCAGAAGATATTGCGGCCTTGCGCGGCAAATCTTATCAAGACATTGCCTTTCATATTTTGCAGCCTTTTTTGCGCGATGTTGTGCTGGCTATCGATCTTCGCGAGATTATCCAAAAATCCTATGCCGTCTTTGACGCTGCCGACGTGACTCCCCTGCGCGAGATGGGAAAAAATAGCGTTCTTGAGCTTTTTCATGGTCCGACGCTGGCGTTCAAGGATGTCGCGCTACAATTCGTCGGTCATATGTTCGACTATTTTATGCGGGATTCCGGCAATCGCAAAGTCGTCATTGGCGCAACGTCGGGCGACACAGGATCGGCGGCGATCGAAGCCTTGGCCAATCGTGAAAACATCGACGTTTTTATTCTTTATCCCGCCGAAGGTCCCAGCGATATCCAGCGCAAGCAGATGACCTGTGTCGATGCGGCCAACGTTCATGTCCTTGCTATCGAAGGCACGTTCGACGATTGCCAGGGCATTGTGAAAGCGCTTTTTGCCGATGAACGAATCCGCAAGACGTGGAATCCTACAACAGTCAACTCGATCAACATCCTGCGTGTTTTGGCGCAGATTGTTTATTACTTCGCCGCCGCGCTTAAAGTCGAAGGCAAGCCGAGCTTTGTCGTTCCGACGGGGAATTTTGGCGATGTTTTTGCCGGATACGCGGCGATGAAGTGCGGATTGCCGGTCGAGAAGCTGGTCGTTGCGAGCAACAGCAATAACATCCTAACGCGTTTTTTTGCTACGGGGCACATGACGCCGGAGCCCGTATGCAAAACCCTCAGCCCGAGCATGGATATCCAAATCAGCAGCAATTTCGAAAGACTGTTGTTCGATTTATGCGATTCCGATGCGGCTCAAGTGCGCGCGATGATGGACGATTTGAAAACCAAGGGCGATTTTTCCGTTTCACCAAGACAACTCGAATTGGTGCGAAAGGTTTTTGCCGCAGGAAGCGCAAACGACGAAGAAACGCTTGAGACGATAGCAGAAGCGTATAAAAAATACGGATATGTCCTCGATCCGCACACGGCGGTGGCGGTGAGTGTTGCGAAGAGGCTTAAGCCGCGTTTACTCAAGCCCGTCGTTTTTCTTGCCACGGCGCATCCCGCCAAGTTTCCGGAAACGATCAAGCAAGCGCTGGGTTTTGCGCCACCGTTGCCGCCCTGTATAGCGGCGTTGATCGGCAAGCCGGAGCGTCTAACACGATTACCTGCAAATGTGCAAAAAGTTAAGACCTTTATTGAAGAACGGAAAAAAAGATGACCATTCAAGTTACGGAACTCGACAACGGATTGCGCGTGGCGACGGACACAATGCCTGACGCCGAAAGCGTCGTTACAGGCGCGTGGATAGGGGTGGGTTCCCGTCACGAGCCATGGAATGCCAATGGCGTTGCGCACCTTGTCGAACACATGATGTTTAAAGGGACAAAAACACGTTCGTCGTACGCGTTATCCTCCGCCATAGAAAACAAGGGCGGCGAAATGAACGCGCATACCTCGCGCGAGGCCACGGTTTATTACGCTCGCGTTTTGCCGGAAGAGACGGAAAATGCACTCGACATTATTTCCGACATGCTTCGCCATTCCGCTTTTGCCCCCAGGGAATTGGATCGCGAGCGCCTTGTCGTCATTCAGGAAATAGGCCGCGATCTGGATTCGCCGGACGACCATACATTCGATTTAATGCACAAATTGGCGCTTCCCAAGCAGAAAATCGGGCGTTCGATTTTAGGTTCGGCGGACGTTATCGCGAAACTGCCGCGCCCCGCTCTCACCGGCTACGTCTCGCAGCATTATACGGGCGCAAACATGGTCGTTGTCGCTGCGGGCAGAATTACCCACGAGGCGTTTTTGAAAATGGTTCGCCGTCGTTTTGGCGGCTTGCCGCGCGGCAAAAAAGCCGGCGCAGAGAAGGCGCGGGTTTCTTCCGGCGCAAAGCTTTTGTCCAAGGAAATCGAGCAAGTGCATCTTATTCTCGGTTTTGCGGGCCCGGGCTATCACGCAAAAGCCGCCTACTACGCAACGCAAATTTTATCGCTCATTTTGGGAGGAAGCGCATCCTCGCGTCTTTTTCAAAAAGTGCGCGAGAAACGCGGCCTTGTTTATACCATCAGCTCGGCACATTCCGGTTTCAGTGACGCGGGTATTTTCCAAATCTATGCCGGAACAGACCCCAAGCGCCTGCGCGAATTGATCCCCGTCGTATGCGCCGAACTCAATGATTTAAAGAAAAACGTTACATCGGGCGAACTCGAGCGCGCCAAAGCGCAAGTGCGCGCCGATTTGCTCATGGGCAAGGAAAGCGTCATGCGCCGTGCCGAGGTTTTGGGCAGCCAAATCCTTGCTTACGGGAAACCAGTTCCGACCGAAAAGATTTTACAAAGATTGTTGGCGGTAAACCAAAGCGACGTCAAAGAAGCCGCGCGAAAACTTTTTGGGCGCAAACTTATTTTAACGGCGCTAGGCCCCGTCGACGCGCTCGAGGAATACGAAAAAATATCCGCACGGCTTGCATGATCGATTTTATAGCTTCTCTTTTCCGCCGCCCCCCATCGACTCCGCGCCCGCCCTTTGACGTGCAGTTGACGGGCCCCCGCGTGATGCTGCGAATGCCGGAGATCGGAGATTGGAGGGCGTGGCATGCGTTGCGCGATCTTAGCCAAGATACGCTAAAACCGTGGGAGCCCAAATGGCCCGCCCATGCGCTAACCTACGGATATTATTGCTCTCTTCTGCGCCGCACTTGGCGTGATTGGCGCAGCGGAAAAGCCTATGCCTTTGCCATCTTTGCGCGGGATAAGCAGGCTCCCGTTCTTATCGGGGGCGTCACGCTCAGTGACATTCAACGAGCGGCCGCGCAAAAAGGGACCGTGGGCTATTGGATCGGGCGTCCCTATACAGGGCAGGGATATATGACCGAAGCGCTGGGGCTTGTCTGCTCTTTTGCTTTCTCACAATTAAAGCTGCAACGCGTTGAGGCAAGCTGCCTGCCCAAAAATGAAGCCAGTAAAACGGTTTTACAAAGATGCGGGTTTGAAGAAGAAGGATACGCTAAGGCTTATTTACAGATAAATGGTCAAAGAGAAGATCATCTGTTGTGGGGAAAAAACAATTTGGACAGCAAGGCGAAGGCCAAATAGACTTCTTCGGCGCTAAATTCTTTTGCCGTTGCGCGCGCCGTGTGGAACAGGCCCCATAAGACCGCCCGCCTTGACGGATCGTCCCCCGCGAAGAAGGCGCAAAACACGGCTTAACGTATCGCGCAGGTCTTTGCGTTCAACGACAATATCGACCATCCCGTGCTCCAAAAGATATTCCGCGCGCTGGAATCCCGGGGGCAACGTTTCCCGAATCGTGTTTTCGATTACGCGCGAGCCCGCAAAACCGATAAGCGCGCCGCGTTCTGCGATATGAATATCGCCCACCATGGCAAAGCTGGCGGTAACGCCGCCCGTTGTCGGATTTGTCAAAATGACGACAAAAGGCAGCTTTGCCTCTTTGACCATATCCGCCGCAATGACGGTGCGGGGCATTTGAACCAGCGACAGCATCCCTTCCTGCATGCGCGCGCCGCCTGAAGCCGGAAGGACGACAAGCGCGGACCGCGTTGCCACGGCGCGCTCGGCGGCGGCGACGAGGGCTTCGCCAACGCCAGACCCCATCGATCCGCCCAAAAAGCTGAAATCGAAAACGGCCATAATTGTTTTAACGCCGCCCACCGCCCCTTCGCCAACGACAATGGCCTCTTGGCGTTTGGTTTTGCTTTGTGCGTCCTTCAGGCGATCGATATATTTTTTTTGATCGCGGAATTTCAGGGGGTCAATCGGCGCTTTGGGCGTTTCGATGTATTTGAAATTGCCGTCGTCGAACAGGCTCTCCAAGCGTTTGACGGGATCTAGGCTTAAATGGCAGCCGCACGTGCGGCACACATTCATATTGCTTTCCATATCCCGCCTGAACAGCATGGCGCTGCACCCGGGACACTTTTCCCACAAATTATCGGGAACATCCTTCTTCTGGCCGACAATGGCGCGGATCTTGGGACGGACGAAATTTGTTAGCCAATTCATGGAAAGAATCCCTGGTCGTTAAGCGCAAAGGCCGACATCTCTTAAAATACAGACCGTAGAAGGATCGGAACTATAAAGGGCTTTAAACAGAAAAAACAGCGCCTTTTTGCAACGCGCTAACTACAAAAACACCAATAAAATCACTAAAAACAACAGAACAGATACCCTTAACCAAAAAAGGAAATAAACATCATCGTGCTGCAAAAAAGCGGACGGCGCGTTATTTGTTTACGGACGGGTTTGGATACACTTGCGGGAATACCGTTTCTTCGACGCCCAGGGGCGGATCAACATGGGGCGGTTTTTTTCCACAAGCAGAAACGGACACAATGCTGAGAAGCACCATGCCCGTTAAAAGAATTTTTCTCAAAGACACTAAAATGGCAAGAACCTAAGCCGCACGCACGGCGCCATTCTTAACCATTCCGTACACTTCGCTCATGCTTTCGTTCAGACGAGCGCCGACGGTTTCCATCGCTTGCGTATTGCACTTGGCAAGAGTCTCGGAGGCATCACGCAGATTGGCGATATACTTATCCATCGTCGCTTTGCTGATTTCCGCTTGCTTCATCGCCTTGGCTTCCGGTGTAGGGCAGGCCATAATCCCCTGCATAACCTGCATCATTTCTTCCATGGCTTGACGAATGCTATCGGCTTGGCGACGGCACAGAGCCATCATGCTTTCATAGGAAGCTTGGCTCATAGCGGCAAAAGCCTCCATATTCTTGCGCTGAAGCGCCGTCATGGCTTCAATGTCGAACATGGGCGTTTTAAAGGCGCTCATCATCTTGGACATGTCCGCCATCTCCGGGGCTTTCCACATATCCGCCATCTTTGACATATCCATTCCATACATGTTTTTCCACATGTCGGTCATTTTTGACATATCCATCATTTTTGACATGTCCATCATCTTAGACATATCCATGTCCCCCATCATTTTTTGCATATCGAACATCTTGGACATATCCGCCTCGAAAAACGGATTCGTAAACGGCTTCGACATCATGCCTCCATAAGGCTCTGAATAAGGACAAAGAAGCAAGGCGCATACCTCACTTGTTAAGGTTAACTAATATACCCATCTTAATACTTTGTCACGTTTATTTTGCGATGCACACGAGAATAATCAAAAAATGTTTTGTTTGATAAGCGGCGCGGGAGCGAAGTAACCGCTTGTCATGCAAGCAAAAATGCCGCGTTAAAAAACGCGGCATTTTGTATTTCAGAAATGCGCTTGAGATTAAGCGCTTTTGCGATCTTCAGCAGAGGCGTCATCGATAAGCGCCGTAAACTTCGCAGCACTCTTGAATCCGCCGGTTCCGGAAACCGTCGGCATGCTATTGCCAGCGCCACCGCCCGAAACCTGCATCTCGCCAATAATCTGACCCCCGGCGCTGACTTCCAGTTCGCCGTACTTGACCATGCCGCTGATGCGGCCAGTGGCGCGCACCGTCAGGCGGCCATGAACGACCAATTGGCCGTCGTAGCGTCCGGCGATGTCGGCGTTTTCGATTTCGACGCTGCCGCGGAATTGGCCCGTCTCGTTAATTTCAAGCAGTTTTCCGTCCGTCAGCTTAGCTTCGACTTTGCCGGCAACGACCAAGATGTCGCAGGAGGTAATTTCACCCGAAAGAGACAGTCCATCACCGACAATCAGCTTGCGGCCATCAGCACTACCGGAAGTTGCGCGGCGGCTGACTTCTGGCAGGCGGCGATTTGATCCGGATGATGCTCGCGGCAGACTGGATGTCTGGAGGGCAACAGCAGAAGACGCCTCTTCTGACGTTGTTTCTTGCGTGTCGTTTTTGTTTTTGTCTCTGGGTCCAAACATTCGTTGCTCCTACGGAATAAGGTACAAGGGAAGGCTCAATCGTTAACACATTTTTAACGAAGAAGGCAAGGAGATAAGGGGAAAAAACCAGAGTGGCGTTCTTGCCGCCATTTGATACAAGGCAACCTTGTAAATACACAAAAATTGTGACGATATACGGATTCCTTGCGCCGTTTTATCCACCGCTTTTTTTGATCCCGAAAACCATGTTTGATCTTTGTGCCATCGGCAACGCCCTTGTTGATATTATTGTTTCGACTGACGAGGATTTTCTGCGGAAAAATCGCGTTGTTAAAGGAGCAATGACGCTTGTGGACGAAGAAAAAGCCTGTGTCCTTTACGAGAAGGCCGGGGCGGCGGTTGAACTGTCCTCAGGAGGATCTGCAGCCAACAGCCTCTTCGGCGCCGCCTCTCTCGGAATTTCTTGCGCGTTTTTAGGAAAGGTCGGATGCGATTCTTTCGGTGAGATTTTCACGCATGATCTGCACGCGCAGAACATTCATTATGCAACGCCCGCAACGCTCGATTTGTCGACGGGGCGATGCCTCATTCTTGTGACGCCGGATGCACAACGAAGCATGAACACCTATCTGGGGGCTGCCGTCGAATTTTGCCCCGACGATGTCGATGAAAAAATCGTGCAAGATTCGGCAATTACATATCTGGAAGGATATCTGTTTGATAAACCGCTGGCACAGCAGGCGTTTTGTAAAGCGGCGTGCGTGGCTCACGATGCGGGACGCAAAACGTCAATGACGTTGTCGGATACGTTTTGCGTTGCCAGACACAGGACGGCATTTTTAAATTTGATCCGCCAAGACATCGACATTCTTTTTGCCAACGAAAACGAAATTAAAGAGCTTTATCAGACGCAGGATATCTGGGCGGCCTTGGTGGCCGCGCGCGCGCACGCCAACATCGTTGTCGTTACGCGCAGCGCCAAAGGCGCCGTCATCGCTTCGGACAAAGACATGTACGAAGTCCCCGCACATCCGGTGGCCAAGGTGATCGACACAACGGGCGCAGGCGATCTTTTTGCGGCAGGATTTTTGTTTGGTTTGGCTCAAGGAAAGGCTCTCCCTGAGTGCGGCAGAATAGGCGCTCTTGCGGCAGCCGAAGTCATCAGTCATTACGGACCGAGGCCGCAGAAAAATCTAAAGGAACTGATTTAGAGCTTCTTGCCAACAAGAGGTCCGGTGGGTTATCAGCGTAAGCATGGCAAAACAAAAACCCATGAGCACGGAAGACGGGCCTCATTATCTCGGCCATCGGCAAAGATTGCGTGACAGGTTTTTGCGCTCCGGTGCAGAGGCGCTTCAGGATTATGAGCTTCTCGAAATATTGTTGTTTGCCGCCGTTCCGCGACGCGACGTCAAGCCGCTTGCCAAAAAACTGCTGACAGAATTCAAAAGCCTTTGGGTGCTCGTTAATGCTCCGGCGGAAAGACTCGTTCAAAGCGGGCTCAGCGAAAACGCGGCGGCGACGGTGCTTGTTTCCGGGGCGCTCGCTCTCCGCGCCCAAAAAAAGGAAATCGTCGGCGGCACATTGCTTAATAACTGGCAAAGAATGATCGATTATTGCCGTCTTGCCATGGCGCATGAATCGGTCGAGCAAGTTCGGTTGCTTTTTCTTGATCGGAAAAACCGGTTGTTATCCGACGAAGTTCAACAACGGGGGACAATAGACCACACGCCCGTTTATCCGCGCGAAATTGTCAAAAGGGCGTTGGAAATGGGCGCGGGCGCCCTTGTTTTGGTTCACAATCATCCCAGCGGCGATCCGGCGCCGAGCAAGGAAGACATTGCTATGACGCGTGCCGTTGTGGCGGCCTGTTGTCCTTTGGGAATAGTGGTTCACGATCATATCATTATCGGGAGGGACGAGGTGGTCAGCCTTAAGAATTTAGGGCTTCTATAAGGTATTGTATAAGGTATTGATTTAAACGCTGGAATCGCCGATTATGGCGCGTCTTTTAGATTATGGAGTTTTTCATGCGCTCTTACTTCACAGCCCTTTTTCTCGCCAGCGCCGTTTTTGTCGCGGCGTGTTCCTCTTCACAGACGGTTTCGTCGGACTCCGTCCAGTTCTGGCGCCCGATCAGCGAACCCAATGTGCTGATGGCGTCAGACAAGTTGCAGAAGAAACTCGATTTTGATCTTAGCCAGTGCCACTGCGGTATTTTTCCGGCAAACGCGACGCATAGCGACGCCGTGAATTTTCAAAAGGATAAGCAACGCTACGCCCAGACCAGCGTAACGGTGACCCCCGACGACGAAGGAACGTGCCAACAGAAGCCCGCGCTGGTCGTGACCGAATGTATGCGCCATCGCGGATGGGAGCCGACGAATTGCTCCGGTCGCATGCCCATACCGGGCGGCGGATCGCTGTGCTCGGCGTACAGGCAGCCGGAATAATTATTATTTAGTCGAACGTTTCGTCCGCGTACGCGCCCCAGAAGGCGTCTTTGCGTAAAAAGCCACGGATGCCGTCAAACTTCATTTTGCACCATTCTTTTCCGCAGGAAGAGATCTGTCCGATGGCGCCAACGTCAAGATGCGCGCGGCTGGCGGCCTGATCGTTACGGGAATCGCGAAGCTCGCATTTCTCTCCGACGACAACAGCCGTGCGCTTGCCGGTTAATTCTGTTTTGCTGATCCAGCCTTCCGTTCCCTTCGGATCGCGTACCCGCCGCCAGATGTCGTATTCCGCCGTAATTTCGACGGGCAAGCCGCGCCGCGTATAGACCCAGTCGATGGGATAACGCATGCCGGGGCCGGTTCGCATATTGACTTCGCCGCTTCTCAGCGAGGCAAAACGGGGGATGGGCAAATGCGACGTGTTGTCGACTTCTTCCGCTGCGCAAACGGAAGGGGGTGAAAGAAAAAGGACGAGCAGGAAGGCAAAAAACAGTCTCATGACTTCAAATCAATATCTCCACGCGCTTGCTCCTCGTAAAAGGCGGTGGCAAAGGCGTCCAAGGTTTTTGTTTCAATCGCTTCGCGCAGACTGCGCATCAAGTCCTGATAGTACTGCAAATTATGAGCCGTGAGAAGAATAGGCCCCAGCATTTCTTCGTTGCGGAACAAATGATGCAGATAAGCTCGCGAATGTTTTGTGCAGGCCGTGCACCTACAACGCTCATCTAAGGGGCGCGGATCGTCCAAATGCCGAGCATTTCGCATATTAACCGTTCCGCGATGCGTAAAAGCTTGCCCCGTGCGGCCCGAGCGCGTCGGCATGACGCAGTCGAACATATCGACGCCGCGCAAAACCGAGCCGACGATGTCGTCGGGACGTCCGACGCCCATCAGATATCTGGGTTTTTCGGGCTTCAGCGCGGGGATCGTAAAATCCAACGTTTCGAACATTTTTTCTTGGCCTTCGCCGATGGCGAGGCCGCCGATCCCATAGCCTTCCGTATCGAGCACGGTAAGCGCGGCGGCGGATTCAAGCCGCAGATCGCGGAAGATATTGCCCTGATTAATCCCGAACAGAGCATAACCCTCGCGCGGCTTGAACGCATTTTTGCAGCGCTCCGCCCACCGCATCGACAGGCGCATCGATTTGGCGGCTTCTTCCCACGTTGAGGGGAACGGTGTGCATTCGTCGAAGGCCATCGTGATGTCGCTATCCAAGAGATGCTGAATCTCCATCGAGCGCTCAGGGGTCAGCTCATGTTTGCTGCCGTCCACGTGCGAACGGAAAGTCACGCCTTTTTCGTCGATCGTGCGAAGCTTGGCCAGCGAGAAAACCTGAAAGCCGCCCGAATCCGTCACAATGGGGCCGGGCCAGTCCATAAATTTGTGCAAACCGCCCAAGCGGTTCACGCGTTCGGCGGTGGGGCGCAACATCAGGTGGTATGTATTGCAAATGGCTAATTCTGCGCCGGACGTGCGCACCATATCCGGAGGCATCGCTTTAACAGTTGCGGCGGTGGCGGTTGCCATAAACGCTGGAGTCTCGAACGTGCCGTGCGCCGTCGTGACGCGTCCGCGCCGAGCGGCCTTATCCGTCGAAGAAATAGTAAAACTAAAAGCTGTCATAAAAACCTTGCCTATATGTCCATGTAACGCACTTTGATCTTTGCCTCTTTGAGCATGATATCCGCTCGTTTGTAACCCTCGCCCCATTGCGGGTCTTTAAAGTTAGGCTTTGCCGTTATGAGTTCTGTTATTCCACTTTGGATCAGAGCAATGACGCAATCGACGCAGGGGTAAAGAGTGCCGTAAATACGGCAGCCTTTTACGGGAATGCCAACGCGGGCGGCGTTGTAAATGGCGTTGCGTTCCGCGTGAGCGCACCACAAATATTTTTCTCCCGTTTCTTTGCCGTGACGCTCTTCCACGTCGTCGCGCACGCCGCGCGGAAGGCCGTTATATCCCGTCGAGCGAAGTTCATTATCCGGGCCAACAATAACGGCCCCGACTTTGCGGCCCCGATCTTTGCTCCAGCCCGCAATATGCTGCGCGAGCCTCATAAATTTTTGATCCCAGCTCATTTATTTCTCCTTCTCTAACAAACAGGCATCTCCATATGAGTAAAAACGATAGTTTTCCTTGATAGCATAAGCATAGGCCTTGCGCATAGTTTCAAGCCCCAAAAAGGCCGCTACAAGCATAAAAAGCGTCGATTGCGGCAGGTGAAAATTGGTCATCAAAACATCCACCGCGCGAAAACGATATCCGGGAGCGATAAAGATCGATGTTTCTTCGGAAAAGGGGCGAACAACGCCTTTTTCATCCGCCGCGCTTTCTAAAACGCGCAAGGAAGTCGTGCCCACGCAGACGATGCGCCGCCCTTCGCGCCGCGCTGCATTGATTTGACAGGCAATCTCTTCAGAAATCTCGCCCCATTCGGCGTGCATGACGTGGTCTTTAATGTACTCGGCTTTAACGGGCAAAAAAGTGCCCGCGCCGACGTGCAGCGTTACTTTGACGTGTCCGATGCCTTTTGCCGCCAGCTTTGCCAGAAGCTCCGGCGTAAAGTGCAAGCCGGCCGTCGGTGCCGCAACCGCGCCGTCTCGCTTGGCATAAACGGTTTGATAGCGACCCGTGTCGGCTTTGGCCGCGCCGATGGCGCGCTTGATATAAGGGGGCAGGGGCGGCTCGCCATATTTGTGCAGCAAACCCAAAAAAGCATTATCTGAAACATTGAAACGCACCAGAATTTCTCCGTCCTCGTGTTTTTCAAGAACTTCCGCAGAAAAATCCGGAGCGAATTGAATTATGTTTCCAATCTTCAAGCGTTTTCCGGGACGGGCAAAAGCAAGCCATTCTGAAGAAGATTTTTTCTTGTGTAACAAAAGCTCAACGCGAACTTCACCCCGCTTGCCGTATATCCGCGCCGGAATAACGCGCGTATCGTTGAGGATCAGCAAATCTCCCGCCTTCAGCAAATCCGGCAGGTCATAAATATGATGATCGGCAAGCGATGAGGGCAAAATGCGCAGCAACCGCGCATGATCGCGAGGTTCGCAGGCGCTCTGGGCGATGCGTTCTTGGGGCAGGTCGAAATCGAAGTCCGCCGTTTTTAAATCGGACATTGTAATCCGGACGCCTTCAGTTGTTCGACGAGCAATCCCTTCAGGCGAGCGAGCCCTGCGTCGCTCTGGGATTCGGCGCGGGCGACAAGAACCGCCTGCGTGTTCGAGGCGCGCAGAAGCCACCAGCCGTCCGCCGTTAAAACGCGCACGCCGTCGGTGTCGTTGATCTTCGCACCCGCTTTTTGCAACCGCGCTTTCACTTCCTCGACGACGGCGAATTTGCGCGCCTCATCGACGGGGAAGCGTAATTCGGGCGTGTTGACCGTTTGCGGCAAGCCGTCGCGCCAGGTTGCGAGGGATTTTCCGGACGCGCTGATCAGCGACACCAAACGCACGGCGGAATAGATCGCGTCGTCATAACCGTAATATTTATCGGCAAAGAAAATGTGACCGCTCATTTCCCCCGCTAGCGGAGAGTTCGTTTCCGCCATTTTGGCCTTAATCAGGGAGTGCCCCGTCTTGCCCATGAGAGGCTTGCCGCCAAGTTCAGCGACTTTGTCGAAAAGAACCTGAGAAGCCTTCACATCGGCGATAATCGTCGCGCCGGGATGGGTTTTCAAAACGTCGTGAGCGTATATCGCGAGCAATTGATCTCCCGCGAGAATGCGCCCTTGTCCATCCACTGCGCCGATGCGGTCGGCATCGCCGTCGAAAGCGACGCCCAAATCGGCTCCCTTTTCCCTTACGGCCTTTTGCAAATCGATCAGGTTTTTCGGTACTGTCGGATCGGGATGGTGGTTCGGAAATGTGCCGTCGATGGTGCCGAATAAAATAGTGTGCGTTCCGGGAAGTTTTTTTGTCAGACGGTTTATGATATCGCCTGAAGCGCCGTTGCCGCAATCCCAGACGATATTCAGGGGGGTCTTGCCCTGATAATCCTGCAAAACGCGCGTGATATAGGCGTCCGAAACGCTGCTCGTCGAAACGGAGCCTTTACCGGAAACAAAATCCTCTTGAGCCACCATATCCGCCAGCTTTTTAATTGCCGCGCCGTAAATGGGCCCGCCGCCCGTCAGATGTTTGGCAATCAGCATCTTGAATCCGTTTTGATCGGGGGGATTATGCGATCCTGTCACCATAATGCCGGCGTCGGCTTTGCCGTGCGCGGCAGCGAAGTACAGCATGGGGGTGGGACCCAGTCCGACGCGCTCGATAACGGCGCCCGTTGAAACAAGACCTTCGATCAAGGCCTTTTCGAACATCGGCGAATGCGTGCGCCCGTCATATCCCACAACAATGCGCTTGCCGCCTGCGCGGGCGACCATGGTGCCGAAAGCTTTACCTAAAACGTTCGCATCGGTTTCGTTAAGATTTTTGCCGACGGTTCCGCGAATGTCGTATTCGCGTATGATGGTTGGATCGAATGAATGGGGCATAGCCTAACCTCGGTTAACAAATAGGGTTTAATCTCATAAAACGCCGCCGCATGTTTGCAAAGAACAATGCGGCAGCAAAGGCAAAAATTAACCATTTTTGCCAAAAGACCCCGATGAAAATTGATAAAAAGCTTATTTCGCGGTCTTCGCTCCATATAAATGGATGCCGCGAATGAGATCAAGCGCGCGCGCAAGCTGATAGTCAAAGGGCGGCTCATCCTTCTTTGATTTTTTGTCCTTGCCCTTCGCCTTGTCCAACTCGCGCGAAGAGAAAACGCCTTCTTCGTCGTTCTCGGACGCCGCCTCGCTCATCTTATCCTTGTCTTCCTTTGATGCCTCGTTTTGCAGGGCGCCCTTAAGATCGGCCTCATGAACGCCGGGGCCAAACGCGACTTTTTCCAGCTTGGCGGGCTGCACGACAATATCCGGCTCAATGCCGAGCGCCTGTATGGAGCGCCCCGACGGCGTATAATACCTAGCCGTCGTCAGGCGCATCGCACCGCCACCCGATACGGGAATGATGGTCTGGACGGAGCCCTTGCCGAAGCTTTTTGTGCCGATAAGAATGGCGCGCCTGTGATCCTGCAAAGCGCCGGCAACGATTTCCGAGGCCGAAGCCGAGCCGCCGTTGATCAAAACAACGATCGGTTTGCCTTGCGTCTTGTCGCCGCCCTTTGCGACCAAACTTTGGTCTTCTTCCTTATGACGGCTCCGTGTCGAAACGACCTCTTTTCCGGCCTCAAGGAAAGAGCCGGAAACGGAAATAGCCTCGTCCAGTAAACCGCCGGGATTATTGCGCAAATCGATAACGTAACCGATAAGCTTTTTGCCCAGCTTATCTTCCGCTTCAGCCAACGCCTTGTTTAATCCGACCTGCGTTTGTTCATTAAACGTGCCGATGCGGATATAAGCGACATCCTCCTTGGGCTCCCACTTGACGGACTGCACGCGAATGACGGCGCGCGTCAGTGTTACATCGAAAGGCCGCCCCGAGAGGCCGCCACGACGGATGGTCAAAACAACTTTTGTGCCGGGAGGCCCTCGCATCCGATCGACAGCCTCGTTCAGCGTGTAGTCCGTAACTGGCTTCGTGTTGATGTGGGTAATCAGATCGTTGGGCTGAAGGCCCGCCTTGGCTGCCGGCGTGTCGTCGATAGGCGACACGACTTTGACGATGCTGTTTTCCATCGTGACTTCGATGCCGAGGCCCCCGAACTCGCCGCGCGTCTGGGTCTGCATATCCTGAAAACTTTTCTTGTTCATATAGCTGGAATGCGGATCAAGGGCAGATAACATGCCGTTCAGCGCGTTCTCGATCAGCTTGTTGTCCGTGACGGGATCGACGTAATCCGCCCGCACGCGTTCCAGAACATCGGAGAATAAGGTCAGTTGTTTGAAAGTGTCGGAAGAGCTTTCGGCGGTCTTGGCCTCATCCTTTTGCTCGTCAGGGGCGTTTTTGGCGAAGAGAGGATGCGCGGCAAACCCCGCAAGAAGAACAAAAAGGGCAAAAAGCCGAAACATATTTTTGGGCATAGATTATCCTGATGAGAGAGGCAAACGGGCATTTTAGTCTAGGGTTTGCGGCTTGAAATCACAAGAGAAAGAAGAAGAACGGCGCGCCGGATTTTCTCTTTTTTGTCCGATTCAAAAATAAGGGCGAAATTGTGGTTTTTACGGCCTTCGCTTGCATAGGGGCCAGGGGAATGACTATATAGGGGCGGCAAACTTATTCCTCACGAAAAACAGGACGTTAATGCAACACGTTTTTTCTCTTCTTCAGCAGTACGCGCTTCCCTTCATCGTCGTTATCAGTGCCGTCGTGTTTGTGCACGAGTTCGGCCACTATCTGGTGGCAAGGCTTTGCGGCATTCGCGTCGAGTCTTTCTCCATCGGTTTTGGGCGCAAGCTCTTCGGCTGGACGGACAAATCGGGCACGGCATGGCAGGTTGCCTGGTTGCCGCTTGGCGGATACGTCAAAATGTTCGGCGATGCCGATGCGGCCAGCACGCCGGACGAAAAAGTCAAAACGATGACCGAGGCAGAGAAAAGTGTCGCCTTCTATCATCAAAAAGTCGGCAAACGCATGGCCGTCGTCGCAGCAGGCCCCGTCTCGAACTACATATTCGCGATATTGGTTTTGGCGGTCTTGTTCATCTTTCAAGGACAACCCTTTTCCCCGCCGATGGTCGGCGCGCTGCAGGAAAACGGCGTTGCAGCGCAGGCGGGGGTGCTTGCGGGAGACAAGGTGACCTCCATCGACGGAAAAGAAATTTCCCGGTTCGAGGACATCAAACGCCTTATCGGCATGAATTCAGGCGCGCCGGTTTCAATGGTTGTCGAACGCGCCGGAAAACTGCAAACGCTTTCCTTAACGCCTGAAATTACAGTTCAAAAAGACCGTTTTGGCGGCGAACACCGCATGGGCAGAATCGGCATTGTTTCCGATAAGGTTGAGCATATTAAACGACAACCTTTAGAGGCCTTGCGCTATGCGACCCTTGAAACATGGAATATGTCCGTCGATACGCTTAAAGCCGTCGGCCAGATTGTTACGGGCGTTCGGGGATCGGAAGAGCTCGGGGGGCCGATACGCATTGCCGAAATGTCGGGCGATATAGCCCAAGACGGCCTCTGGGCGATGCTCTGGTTTATCGCCATTCTTTCGATCAATTTGGGGCTGATCAATTTATTTCCCGTGCCGCTTTTGGACGGCGGGCATCTGCTGTTCTTTTCGCTTGAAAAGCTGATGGGAAGGCCTTTGGGCGAAAAAACCCAAGAAGCAGGAATGCGCGTCGGTTTCGTTCTCGTCGTGTCTTTGATGCTTTTCGCGACATGGAACGATCTTGTCCATCTCGACGTGCTGTCGAAAATCAAAGCGTTGTTTTCGTAAGCTTGTCGCGCGCGCAAGAAACGCCGGAGCCCGTGAGGCGGGGCTGGCTTTTTTCGTTTAACAAACCAAGCTCGGTGAATAGCGTGCGCAGAAATTCTTTAGTTTCGGCCAGGCTCGTTCCTGTCGGCACGACATGGTCCGCTCTGCCGCGTTTTTTGTCATCGTTCATCTGCCTTGCCAGAAGGGCGCGGAATTTTTCTTCAGTCATATTCGGGCGCTCAAGGACGCGGCGTCTTTGTTCGTCGAAGGGGGCCGAAGAGCACAGCGTTATGTCGCAGAGGCCGTCTAGGCCCGCCTCATACAACAAAGGAACATCAAGGATCGCTACGGGGGCGCCTTTTTCGCGTTGCTCGTCAAGGAAGGCAAGGGCGGCTTTTTTGACGAGGGGGTGAACGATTTTGTCCAATTGGCTCCAACGTTCAGGGTCGCCCAGGATGACGTCGAAAAGAGCGTCGCTATCGATGCCCCCGTCTATAAACGCTTCCGGAAACGCTGCGCCGACAGGTTCGACGGCCTCGCCGCCCGGGGCGTACATTTTGTGCACGGCTTTATCGGCGCTGAAAATCGGAAACCCAAAATCCTCGCCAAGGATATTCGACATTGTGCTGGTGCCCACGCCCATGCTGCCGGTTGCGCCGATGACAAAAAAATCCTTCATGTTTCTTTTTTCTCCAATAAAACGAAGCGCCGTAATTCTTCCGTTACTTCCGGATCGCGCCCGAAAAAAGCCTTAAAAGAAGGGCGCGCCTGATGCAACAGCATACCCAATCCATCGATCGTCCGATACCCTTGTTGTTTGGCTTTTAGCAACAAGCCCGTTTCAACGGGCGCATAAACGATATCGGCAACGAAAGCCGAGGACGGAAGTTTTTCCAAAGAAAAAGCCAATGGAAGCTGCCCCGTCATTCCAAGCGACGTTGTGTTAACCAAAAGACCGACATTCGATAAGGTGTGTGGTGCTTCTTTCCATGAAACCGAATCAATTTTAGTTTGCGCCGTCGAAAATTCCTGTGCCAGTTTTTCGGCCTTTTCCTTTGTGCGGTTTGCCAAGAGAATTTCTCTAAATCCCATATCCTCCAAGGCGACAAGAACGGCGCGGCAGGCACCGCCAGCGCCAAGCACAAAAGCCGCGTCGCCCGCAGGCTTAAATCCGGACGTCAAAAGGTTTTCAGAAAAGCCGTAGGCATCGGTATTGCTTCCAAGCAAACGCCCCTGTGCATCGACGGTCACGAGATTAACCGCGCCGATGCGTTTTGCGGTGGGGTCAAGGGAGTCGACGATTTTGCAGGCCGCGACCTTGTGCGGAATCGTCAGATTGACGCCGACCAATCCCTTGGTTCTTAGTTCCAGCAACGCGGAAGGCAAATTTTCCGGTTTTACGGCAAAAGCTTCATAGCTTCCCTTGATGCCGTAATGGCGCAGCCAAAAGTCGTGCAATCGGGGCGAAAGGGAATGACCGATGGGCCATCCCATAACTCCGGCTTTATGGGCAACTGAGGAAGGCATGAATTAACGGCTCTTGAGGCTAGGGTCTGGACCTAAATAATAGAGGGGTTCTGCGCGAGCAGAATTTTCGTCCCGGCGACGAAAAGGCCGACGACGCGTAGCAGGGACTACGCGCTAGGCCTTTGAGGAAGCCGGACAAAAATTATGCCACGCCCAATTGGGTTTGCATAGGGAGGCAAACTGCTTTGTTGACTGCGCTAGGCGTACATGGGGTACGCCGTCGCTTGTCGCCTCGCATTTTGCTTTCCTATGCAAACAGAACCTCCTTTATTATTTAGGTCCAGACCCTAGGGTTAAGAGTTTGGAAACTAGCACGAATGCAGAATAGACAAAATGGCTCCGATAACTGCTAAAATGCGGTTTTTGAACATAGGTTCCGATAGCTAATGCCCACTCTTTTTCTTCTTATTCCTGAACCGGCGCTTCGCGATGCGGTGATCGAGCAAATCAAGACGGCGGAGCTCGGCGATCCGTGCGTCGTCGATTCGTTGCAGGATGCCCTGAAACAAGCGGAAGGCCATGCGTCGGCGGTTATCGTCGTTGATGCCGCAGGAGCCGAAAAAAAGACAGAAGCCCAGATTCAGTCTTTGAATGAGAAACCGAACGCCCCTCTTATCCTAATGCTGGGCGGCGCAGACGATAGACCAAATGTGACGGAGACTTTTTCCAAGCCCCTTCGCCTCGGTCATCTGATCTCAAGACTGCGCTATTATCTCGAAACAGCGCCCCTTTTGCGCGATCGCGTTGTTGCGTTCGGCCCGTATCGTCTTGAACCACAAAGCCGCCGCATTTTGCGCGATAATGAATCCGAACCCCTTCGGTTGACGGAAAAAGAAACGGCGCTTTTGGTTTTTTTGGCGCAAAACAAGAATCCGGCGACGCGTCAGGACATCCTTGCTGACGTCTGGGGATATGACGAACGCATCGATACACATACGCTTGAGACGCATGTTTATCAGTTGCGCCGGAAACTGGATAAAGAAGGCGAAAACTGGCTTATCAATGAAGCGGGAACATATCGTTTGGCGGAAATCAAAGAATGAAAAAAATTGGCGTTCTCCTCTTGATCTGTGTTTTATGCGCGTGCGGCAGCATCAGGGGCCGCACGCCTTCCGTTTATGTTCTTTCGGGGCGCGGAATGGAAAAAACCCAACCCGATCACGACACAAAACGGCGCATTGTATTGGTTTATCCCTACACAAATGAAAAGATCGATGTCGTTTATTTTTATAAAGGGCGTTATGACCCTGCGGCGATGAAAAAAATTAACACATTGATGCGCGATCGACACCTCAACGCCGTTGGCAAGATCGATCCCGAGCTCATCGACTATATGGTCGATATGCGGAAAAGACTGAGTTTACCGGAGGCCGTTCCTTTTCAGATTCTCTCCGGTTATCGTTCACCGAAAACCAATGCAAAATTGGCAAGAAAAAATAGCAATGTCGCGAAGGAAAGCCTACACATGCACGGCTGGGCGGTAGATTTCCGCATCACCGGCGTCAACAGCAAGGCTATTTGCGAAATAGCCAAGACGATGCAGCGCGGCGGCGTGGCTTATTATCCCGAAGACAACCATCTTCATGTCGATTTGGGTAATATCAGGACATGGCATGAAAAGGGCGCAAGACGATAATGACAACGAAAGCTCTCGATGTTTTGGGTGATTTGATAACCCTTGCTCGTAAAGCGGGGGCCGATGCCGCCGATGCTTTGCTAATCGATTCAACCGATCTGTCGGTTTCGGTGCGCCTCGGCGCGCTTGAAAATCTGGAGCGTTCGGAATCCGGAGATCTGGGGCTGCGCGTTTTTGTAGGGCAGCGGCAGGCCATCGTTTCTTCGACGGAGCGCAGCGCCAAAACTTTGAAAGAACTGGTCTCCCGTGCCGTGGCCATGGCGCGCTTAGCGCCGGAAGATCCCTTTTGCGGACTTGCGTCACAGGACGAGGTGACCCAAAGCTATCCCACGCTTGAAACGGCGGACGAAACCGAATTTTCCGCCGAGCAACTTATCGCGCGCGCCCGCGAAGCCGAAGACGCGGCACGCGCCGTCAAAGGCATAACGAATTCCGAGGGCGCTTCGGCAGGCTGGGGAAAAGCAAGCACAACCCTTGTTTCCAGCAACGGCTTTTCCGGAACGACGCGACGCACCGGATACAGCCTCGGCGCGTGCGTTCTCGCCGGAGAAGGCGATCATATGCAGCGCGATTATGAAGCGGCCTCCCGTGTTTTTGCCGCCGATCTTCCGTCGCCCGCATGGATCGGGCAGAGGGCAGGGGAGCGCACCGTTGCCCGTCTGGGCGCGCGTAAAATGCCCACGGCCCGCGTTCCGGTTTTTTTAGATTCCCGCATTTCAGGAAGCCTTGTCGGCACGATGATCGGGGCCATCTCCGGAGCGGCTATCGCGCGCGGTACGAGCTTTTTGAAAGACAAGCTCGGACAGAAAATATTTCCGGATTCCATTACGATTGTCGACGATCCTCATCGTGCGCGGGGATTGCGTTCCCGCGCTTTTGATGTCGAAGGCCTAATGCCCCAACGGCGCAAACTCATCGATGCCGGCGTCCTGACGACGTGGCTTCTCGATCTACATTCAGCGCGGCAATTAAAACTGCACAGCACAGGGCATGCCGCGCGGTCCTCGGGCGGGACCCCTGCGCCATCGCCGACCAATACCTATGTGGAGGCTGGAAACAGATCTCCTTCCGAGCTTATGCGCGACGTTGCTCAGGGGTTTTATGTAACCGAAACCATGGGCATGGGCATTAATGGCGTTACGGGCGATTATAGTCAGGCGGCGGCCGGATTCTGGATCGAAAACGGACAGCTTTCTTTTCCGGTCAACGAAATGACGATTGCCGGAAATCTCAAGAACATGTTTTTAAACACGACGGCGGCTAATGACCTTGAGTTTCGTTACGGCATCGACGCGCCGACGCTCTGCGTCGAAACCATGACCATCGCGGGGACATGATGAAACCGCCGCGTATTGCCGTTCTTGTCGATTTGCCCCGCGATCAAACGGCGGGAGGGCATGTCAAATATTGGGAGCGTCTGGCGATGGCCTGCGCCAAAGAAAACGCCCCCATCGATTTGACCGTCTATTTTTCAGGTTCCGGCCCGGACGAAATTCTTTCGCCGCGCGTCAAATTTCGGCATTTATCCCCTGTTTTCAGCACGGCGCGCCTGAAGTTTTTGCCCTACGTTCCGGCGCATACCGACCTTGCGCCGTTTCATCCCTCGTTAAGGCAAGAGCTTTCCCGGTACGATGTTCTTCATGCGACGGACGGCTATTTCGCTTTTGCGCGTACGGCAGAGCGCGTGGCGCGTCGGTACGGCATTCCTCTGGTTTCGTCTTTTCATACCGACACACCGGCTTATGCCGAATTGTTTACGCAGCAAACGCTGCAAAATCTTATGGGGAAAAAAGTAGGCAATAAGCTTGATTCCCTGTTGAAAATATCGGCACGTCAACGGCGCAGCAAAGAAAAGCGGCTCAGAGCGCATATATGCGCCTGTGCGGCAGTTTTAGCGATGCGTCCCGACGACAAAGCGATGGCGCGGGAGCAGCTGCCTGCCGAGAACATCGTGTCTTTGCGCATGGGCGTCGATAAAGAAATATTTACGCAGAATCCCGAAGCCCGCGCCGAAATTGAACGCGATTATCGGATAGCGCCTGGAAAATTTCTGACGCTTTTTGTCGGCCGCGTCGATGCCGGAAAAAACATCCCGCTGTTACTTCGAGCGTGTACCCAAGCGCTTAAGGGCGGAACCAAGCTTCATCTCATTATTGCAGGGCTTGGCCCGATGAGCGACGCGGCCAAAGCCGTTCTGGGAGATAATGTCACGCTTACCGGATTATTGCCGCCGGAAAGGCTGGCAAAACTCTATGCGGCCGTCGACTGTCTTTCCATGGTGTCCGACATCGAAATCGGCGGCCTTGTGGGCGTTGAAGCCTTGTCTTGCGGATGTCCTGTTTTGGCGTCAAGATTAAGCGGCATAGCGAGTCTTTACGGTAATACTCCTGCAATTGAAGAGGTCGATAGCGATGAGGGGTCTTGGGCAAACGCGCTGTCTTCTTTGGCTCAAAACCAAGCGCAGCAAAGGATGATGCGCGCCGCCGCTTTCGCTTTTCGACGCGAGAAACTCGCGGGATGGGACGTTCTTTTGAAGGAAGATTTTTTGCCTTTATGGCAAAGCGTCATGCGGAAGGAGAAAAGATGATGTTCGGCAAACGCATTCTTATTCTTGCGGCTCATCCCGACGACGAGGTTGTCGCCTGCGCCGCCTCCTCAAGCCGCGCGCGGGCGCAAGGCGCCACGCTTACGGTTCTTTATCTTACGCACGGCTGCCTTGCGCGTGAGGTCCTGTGGCCGTGGCAACGTAAACACTACGATCGATTTGTTGCGATCCGCCGCGCCGAGGCGGACAAAGCGGCGATAGCTCTCGGGTTGCAACCGGTTGGGTGGGGCATGCGACCGGCGCGAGCGCTCTGGCGCGAAATGCCCCGCGTGTATGAAGAAGTTCTGGCGGCGATCGAACAATATCGTCCCGATCAAGTATGGGTCCCGGCTTACGAAGGGGGTAACCCGGATCATGATGCGCTGAACGCCATAGGATTCAAACTAAGGTCCCGCATCAGCGTTTTGGAATTTGCCGAATATAATTTCTTCGGCGGGAAGATACGGTCGCAAAGCTTTATTTCCTCGGACGAAACCGTGCGCACCCTTACGTTAACGCCGGAAGAACAGGCGGCAAAACGAGCTGCGTTAAAGATTTATAGTTCCGAAACGAACAACTTGTCTTCACTCGATGTTGAGCAAGAAAGTTATCGGCCTTTGGCTCTTTACAATTATGAACAGCCACCGCATCAGGGAAAACTATGGTACGCGCGGTTTTCCTGGGTTCCGTTCCGCCACCCACGCGTCGACTTTACCTTGCCTGCCGAAGTGTCGGAAAAAATCGTTGCGTTTTTGTCATTGTCATAAAAAGACAATCGCAATATTAATGAATTTAGCAATTCGTGCTTCCATTCAGAATAATCGCGGATTAGCGTGGACTTATGTCCATTATTCCTCCTGGCCTTGCTCTTGATTTACAGTTTTTTCTGTCGGGCCCGTTGCCGTGCCCCTATCTGCCGGTTCAAGTCGAACGAAAACTCTTTACGCGCCTTTGCGATAACAGTGAGACGTCAAATGCGGAAATCAATGGCGCGCTCTGCCGCGCCGGGTTCCGGCGCAGTCAAGACATCGTTTATCGCCCGGCCTGCAACGATTGCAACGCCTGCGTCCCCGTTCGCGTTCCCGTTCAACTTTTTTCTCCCTCGCGTTCGCTCCGGCGCATTGAGGCGCGCAATCGGGATTTGCACCTGCAAAGCGCGCCCGTTTGGACAAGCGCCGAGCTTTTCGATCTTTTTCTTGCCTATCAGAAAATACGCCATGGCGACAGCGACATGGCGCATATGGACGAGAATGATTTTGAAGCGATGCTGAAAGAAGGCCGCGCCGATACGCACCTTTATTGTTTGCGCGACGATGCGGGCGTTCTTAAAGGCTGCATGGTTGCGGATTCCGTCGGAGACGGATTTTCGGCCGTGTACAGCTTCTTTACTCCCGTTGAACCCCGTCGTAGCCTTGGGACCATGTTGATTCTGTCTCTTATTGAAGAGGCTCGGAAACAACACTTGCCTTTTGTTTACCTGGGGTTTTGGATCAGGCAAGCGCGCAAGATGGCCTATAAATCCCGTTTTCGACCGATGCAGTTTCTGGGACCCAATGGGTGGAGTCAGCCCGAAAGATAGGGAGAAAAGAATATGTATACGCTTTCTCAAGTGACATGGATGACCCTTTGGGGGCTATCGCTCCTTTTTGTCGGCGGCTTCGTTTTATGGGTTTACGGCACACAAAGAGAACGGCCTGTTTGGGATCTCTCCTCTCCGGAAAACGAAGGAGCTCCCTATCTTCGCTCCTATCTTGTGCGCTGGTTTCTCGTTTACGGCGGAATGGCCGTCTTTGCCGGCATCGGGCTGCTGTTAACCACTGCCGTCCTTATTCTTTAAACCGCTTCTCTTTCTTTCCGCCGATAATCCATGAAAAACGGCTGCCGTCCTGCGCGCATAGCTTTTTCCTGATAGCGCGTTTGAATCCAGTCTTCCGGAGGTTCGGCGCGTGCGTAAACGCAGGTAAAGTCCGGACGAATAGAAAGGCATTCGCGCATCCACTCAATATGGGACGGATGATCGGAGGCCAGACGCAAAAGCGCTTTTGGTTTAAGGGCGCGCGACAGGCGGCTAAGATTATCGGGGCCGATAAATCGACGCCCGGCATGCCGTTTTTTCGGCCACGGATCGGAAAACAAAAGAAAGCACTTATCAAGGGACGCGTCCGGAAGCGCGTCAAGCATAAGCCGCGCATCGTTATTGAAGATGCGGATGTTCTCCAGTTTTTCGCGGTCGATGATATCAAGCAAACCGGCAACCCCGTTGATAAAGGGCTCGCAACCAATAAACCGAATATCCGAATGTAACTTTGCCTGCGCCGCAAGATGTTCTCCTCCGCCGAAGCCGATTTCCATCCAAACTGGCGGAGGCGCGGGGATTTCGTTGCCTTCGGAGAAGAGGCCATGCGGAAGAGGGGGCGTATCATCTTTCAACGTGATGAGAAGTTTGGGAAGCAACTCCTGCATCAACAGTTTTTTGCGCGTGTGCAAAGGCCGGCCTTTGCGGCGGCCATAAAGGCGTAAAGCGGGGCGCTGTTCAGTTTCCGTCATTGCCCCATCATACCTCGGTTTGTTGGGATAAAAAAAGCCCCGCCTTTCGGGCGGGGCTTTTAAAGATAAAACGCTTTAAGCCGCGAGAATCGCCAACAACAAGATCGCCACAATGTTAATGATCTTGATCATCGGATTCACAGCAGGGCCCGCGGTATCCTTGTACGGATCGCCGACGGTGTCGCCCGTGACGGCGGCTTTGTGCGCGTCGGAACCCTTGCCGCCATATTGGCCGCCTTCGATGTACTTCTTGGCGTTATCCCAAGCGCCGCCGCCCGAGGTCATCGAGATGGCGACAAAGAGACCCGTCACAATCGTACCCAGCAGCATTGCGCCTAAGGCAGTGAAGGCCTGAGCCTGTCCCGCGACAAGACGCACCACAAAGTACAGAACGACAGGTGCTGCGACAGGCAACAAAGACGGCACAATCATTTCACGAATGGCAGCCTTGGTCAGCATGTCGACCGCCTTGCCGTATTCGGGCTTGGCTTTGCCTTCCATGATGCCCTTGATTTCGCGGAATTGGCGACGCACTTCCTGCACCACCGCTCCGGCTGCGCGGCCTACGGCGGTCATCGCCATAGCGCCGAACAGATAGGGCAGCAACCCACCGATAAACAGGCCCACGATGACATACGGATCCTGCAATTCGAACTTCACGTTGATGGACGGGAAGTAATGCTGCAAATCCTGAATGTAGGCCGCGAACAACACCAAAGCCGCAAGTCCGGCCGAGGCGATCGCATAACCCTTGGTCACGGCTTTCGTCGTGTTGCCAACGGCATCAAGCGCATCGGTTGTTACGCGGATTTCTTTAGGCATGTTGGACATTTCCGCAATGCCGCCGGCGTTGTCGGTCACGGGGCCATACGCGTCAAGCGCGATGATCATGCCTGCCAACGCCAACATCGTCGTTGCCGCCAAAGCGATGCCAAACAATCCCGCGATGGTGTAAGCCACGATGATGCCGATGCAGATAACGACCACAGGCAAGGCCGTCGATTCCATCGACACAGCCAGACCCTGAATGACGTTCGTGCCATGGCCGTTGACGGAAGCTTCCGCAATAGACTTGACCGGACGATAGGCCGTCGACGTGTAGTACTCGGTGATCACGACCATTAAAGCCGTTACGGCAAGTCCGACGAAGGAGCAATAAGCCATTTGCGACCCCGAAATCATCGTACCGTCGACCATGGTCACGAGCGTGTCCATGCCGATCAAAACGCTGATCGTCGAGACGATGAACGCCGCCGAAACGACGCCGGTGACGATCAGGCCCTTATACAAAGCGCCCATAATGTTCTTTTTTGCGCCAAGACGGACGAAGAATGTGCCGAAAATCGACGCCACAATGCATACCGCGCCGATAAGGAGCGGCAGAATCATCATCGTGGAACGGGCTTCGCCGGCAAAGAAGGTAGCGGCTAAAAGCATCGTCGCTACGATCGTCACGGCATAAGTTTCGAACAAATCGGCCGCCATGCCCGCGCAGTCGCCGACATTATCGCCGACGTTGTCGGCAATGACGGCGGGGTTGCGCGGATCGTCTTCCGGAATTCCGGCTTCGACTTTACCGACGAGATCGGCGCCGACGTCGGCGCCCTTGGTAAAGATGCCGCCGCCTAAACGCGCGAAGATTGAAATCAGCGAGGCGCCAAAACTTAAAGCGACAAGAGCTTCGATAATCGAACGCATGGAAGCGTCGTCAACGCCGCCTTTCCACTGCAGCAATGTGTAATAATAGCCGCTTACGCCCAAAAGGCCGAGACCGACCACAAGCATGCCCGTGATAGCGCCTGATTTGAACGCAATACCAAGAGCCTGCTTCATGCCGCTCGAGGCAGCTGCGGCGGTACGCACATTGGCGCGCACCGAAACGTTCATGCCGATGTACCCGGCAGCGCCCGAAAGGACGGCGCCGATAATGAAACCAATCGCGACATGAAGGCCTAGAAAAGAGCCTAAAACGATGCAGATGACGACGCCCACAGCGGCAACCGTCATATACTGGCGATTCAGATAGGCCTTAGCGCCTTCCTGAATGGCCGCTGAAATCGCCTGCATTTTGGGAGTACCGGCGGAGGATGACAGCACATAGCGCGCGGTCAACAGTCCGTAAACCAGGGCAAGAATGCCGCAGCTGAAAATCAGTATAAACGCGTTACTCATCGTTTTTCCTCGTGAGGTTAGTGAAAAGGGGGTCTCTGACCGGAAGTTGGCAGAAGTTACGTGCGCGCAGAATGCCTTATGCGCCGTCAGAAGGCAAGAGAGGTTAACGACATTGCCTATTGGGCCTTCTTTCTCCGCCAGGAGCCTTCCTACGCCCTGCGAGCTTCGGAGAACGGTCGGCAGATAGGAAAAATGCGCTTTTCTTGATTTTTAACGTAAAATCAATACTAATAGGTGCATCAATGGCTATTGGGCCGCAAGTATGCGATCCTTGCCAGATATCTAGACCCGTCAAGGGGGATTACCGTGCGCCAAGCTTATTATGAAGCCGTTCTGCTCATCGAACGCGTTCACCGTCACTTTCTCGAAGTCATCAAGGCTGACCTTGATCGTACGGGGATTCAAGACATCAACAACGTTCAGGCGTTGATCCTTTACAACATCGGCGTCGATGAAATGACGGTCGGCGAACTTACAGCGCGCGGCTATTACCTCGGCTCGAATGTTTCCTATAACGTCAAGAAAATGGTCGAAAACCAGTATCTCGTTCAGGAGCGTTCCCCGCACGATCGCCGCTCGGTACGCATCAAGTTGTCGTCCAAAGGCCTGACTTTACACAAAAGCCTCAGCGAAAGTCTTGAGCGTCAATCAGCAGCTTTGCCAGCCGCTAAAATTACGCCCGAAGAGCTTCTTCAGGCCGGCGACGTCTTACGCAAGCTTGAACGCTTCTGGACGGGGATGATCAACTATGCCGGAGGCTAAGACGGCATTCGGCATTCAGCATTCAGCGTTCAGGGATGTTTATTCCGAACCCCGGAGTTTGAACCAAAAGCCTCTCTCCATTTCCCAAATCACGCTCTCGAACTTCCGCAACTATGGAAGCCTACGCCTCTGTGTTGACGGCGCGCCCATCGTTTTAACGGGCGCGAACGGCAGCGGCAAAACCAACCTTCTTGAAGCGATCAGCCTTTTGGTTCCGGGGCGCGGCTTGCGCCACAGCTCTTTGTCCGAGCTTCAAAACACGGCTAAAGCCGAGCCTTGGGCGGTTGCGATAGAGCTCGCTACAAATACGGGCAGTCTGCGCATCGGCACGGGGCGCGACAACGCCGTCAACGATTCCGAGGGCGAACGGCGGCTTGTTCATATCGACGGAAAGCCGACGCGCGGCCAGAGTTTGCTCGCCGAGCATATTGCCATGGCGTGGATCACGCCCGACATGGATCGCTTGCTGGCCGAAGGCGTTTCCGTGCGGCGCAAATTTCTCGATCGCCTCGTCTACAGTTTCGACCCGGCGCACGGAGGCCGCGTCCGCGTTTATGAAAAAGCGATGCGCGAAAGACTTTGCCTGTTACGCGAAGGAAGGGCGGATGCCCTGTGGTTGTCGGCCTTGGAAAACGAAATGGCGCAGGCGGCGGTGGCGATAGCGGCGGCGCGGCGGCACATGATCGATTGTCTGCGCACGGCGATTGCAGAGGGCGGCGAGGCTTTTCCCCGCGCCGAGGTCGACGTGCGGGGCACGGCGGAAGACATGCTGAAAAATATGCCGGCCTTGCCCGTTGAAGACGCCTTGCGCACCGCCTTTGTTCGCGCGCGCGAAGAGGACGCCATGCGTGGAACGTGCGCTGTCGGCGCGCACCGCAGCGATTTGCGCGTCAGGCACTGCGAAAAAAATTGTCCGGCGGAACTGTGCTCGACGGGCGAACAGAAAGCGCTGATGATTGCCCTGATGTTGGCGTATGTACGGCTTTTATCGGAAACGCGGCGCATGACGCCTTTGTTTTTGCTCGACGACATTGCGGCGCATCTCGACGATTTTCGCCGCGAAGCTTTATTCGAGGAAATTCTCTCGATAGGCGCGCAAGTTTGGTTTACCGGAACGGACGCGGAAACGTTCGCGCCGCTTACGCCCTATGCGCAGGCGCTTCAGATTGAAAACGGCTGCATCGCCTAAGGTTAAAAACCGATTATTTTATTTGTTATCTACCCGAAAATTCGGAACAATTACGAAAGTAAAAAACAAGGCAAAAATATTCTCTACGTTTGGTAGAAACGTGACATTCATTGATTTATAGGGGGCTTTAATGCCTGAAGACACGTTTGAAGATATTATGAATAAAATATGCGTGAGCGCCCATCGTGGAGACGCTCCGTCCCAATTAATTTATGGGCAAGCGCTTAAAGACGGCTCATGTGGCCATGAAATTAATGATTTCAATACAAATGCCGGGAATCAATGGATAGACTCCGCGCTTCGAGCAGGAAAAGAAAACCCGAAAGAATTCGATACAGAGTGCCAGGCTCTCCGGAGAGAAATAATTAAAGCAAAGGAAGCCGGCTCAGCATCAGTGCCGTAAACCGTCTTTATGTCCGGATATTATTTTGGCCTGACATCGGCGATGTTTCAGGATCGTTGTCGCTTGCGGCCGTCAATACCAGCTTCAACGCCTCAGCTACGGCCTTCATCCTTATAACTTCGCGCGTACCTGAAAAAACGCATTTGTAATTCATCAGTACGCCTTGCCGCGTTGCAAGCCCGAAGAAAACCAATCCTACTGGTTTTTGAGCCGTGCCGCCGTCTGGCCCCGCGATGCCCGTCACCGATATCGCCACGTCGGCGTGCGAAAATTCCAAAGCGCCACGCGCCATTTCCTCGGCGGCGCGCTCGCTTACGGCGCCGAGCTGCGCGATCAATTCCGGCATAACACTCAAAACCTCGGTTTTGGCTTCGTTGCTGTACGTAATAAAGCCGCGCTCCAAAACGGCGGATGCGCCCGGCACGTCCGTCAATGCGGCGGCAATCAAACCGCCCGTGCAGGATTCCGCCGTCACAAGTTTATGTTTTGCCGCGATAAAGGCGGCGATAACTTCTTTGGCAAGAGCATTAATATTCGGAGGAAACATGGATTAAACTTCTTGTTTCAGCAGCCACGCGGCAATTTTGGGCCATTTTTCCCTCAGCACGCGCGTTCCTATAAACAAACCCATATGCCCGCTTGACGCAAGGGTTTTAACGATTTTGTTTTTCGGCGTTCCCAATGAGTTGGCAATGTTAAAAACCTGATCTTTTGGCGCAATGTCGTCAGCCGACCCCGCCAAAAGATAGGTCGGACAAACAACCATCTGCGGTTTCAAGCGTTGTCCCTGCGCCACCATGTCGCCTTTGGCAAAACGATTTTCTTTAAACAACATCTGAACGACCTGTAAATACCAACGCCCGGGCAACTCGATCGTATTTTTGTACCAATGCTCGAAAGCCTTTGTCCTGTGCTGAAAATTATGATCGTCGATGTATTCGTAAAGGGAAATGTATTTGTTCATCATGTGTAGATCGGGATGCATGCTCTTGAATCCCTCCAGCATGAAACGTCCCTCAAGCAAGCCGTTTCCCGCCGCGACAAGATTTTCGTAAAAAGCCGTCGGCAAGGCGTTCGCCAATTCGCGGACTCCGCCGCAGTCTGTCAGGGTATCAAGAGGGGTTCCGGCGCATACCATCGCCGCAACGTGCAACGGATAACGCGCCGCATAAAGGGCGGCTATCCAACCGCTCTGGCATAGACCGATAAGATTAACGCGCCCTCCCAAATCTTTCACAACGGTATGAAGTTCGGCCAGGTAATTATCAATATCGTAATCCTTCGTATCTTGCGTGGCGGCATGCCACTCGATGCAAAAAACGCGGGTCAGGTGTTTTTGCAAAAGCGTTTCAATAAGACTTTGTCTCTTTTGAAAATCGGCGATGGTCGATGCGTGTCCGGCGTAGGGCGGCAGGATAAGCGTCGGTATTTCGTTTTTTGCATAAGAAGTCGAAAAATCACGTAAGGTAAAAGCGGGGCGAACGTAAATAATTTTGTTTGGCGTTGTCCATACAAGAGGAAGGCGCACGACATTGTTTTTTGCGATGTTTTCAAAAAACGCGCGGCTCTTTTCCGGCGATTCCAAAACTTCTTTTTCCATGGAAAGCGCCAGGCCCACAGGCCAGAAAAAGGGGCTTTCGATACCGGCGAAGGGATTGGGGACAAAAGACATTTGAAAGAAGGAGCTGAAGGAGAGACTCAAAAACATAGCACAAAAACGAATCCGACAATATCTTGATGCAAGGCGTTATATCAGCGGATCAAAGAAGGTTGCCGCGCAATCTGACGCCCCTACGCTCTGCGCTTCCCGCAGCCGCTCGAGGCCCATGCGAGTCCCTTCATCGTGCCGTTGGCGTTACTTTGCCGCCGCCCGCCGCAATCTGTCGTTGATGGCCACGCCGAGCCCGATATTCGGAATAGGGGCAACGGCAATCCCTTTATATGAAGGTTTATCCATCTCCCGCAGCATGGCAAACAAATTTGCAGCGGCTTCGTTTAAGTCGCCGCCCGGGCTCAGGTTTAAACGCGCCGTGCCGCCGGTGACGGAACGATCGTCGCCAAAAGCCAAAAAGGCTTCGGAATCATCGATTGTTTTTGCGTTCAGGCGAACGGGCAAGTGCGGCGCATAATGGCTTGCCAGCATGCCCGGCGACGGCGGCGCATCGGGGGAGGAGCCCGCAGATTCAAACAAGGCAACCGCGCAGCCCAAAAGAGATTCAAGCTGTTCCTGTGTCACGGCGCCCGGACGCAAAATCATCGGCTCCGACGACGCCAGATTGATCACCGTCGATTCAACGCCGATGGGCGAACGGCCTCCCGCTAAAATCAGATCGACCTTATCGCCCAAAGAGTCGGCAACGTGTTCAGGCGTCGTCGGGCTAAGTTTGCCCGAAGCGTTGGCGCTGGGGGCCGCAATCGGCAAACCGACGGCACGCAGCAATTTTTGAGCGTTCGGATGCGACGGAATCCGCACGGCAAGCGTTTCCAATCCTGCGCTCGCCAAAAGAGATACGGGGGAATCATTTTTGCGCGGCAAGATAAGCGTCATCGGGCCGGGCCACACCTTCGACGCCAGCAGCCGAGCGCTGTCGTTCCATTCGATCAAGGAATCAAGAGCGCTCGTCTCGGCAACATGAATGATCAGCGGGTTAAAGCCAGGGCGTCCTTTGGCCTCGTAAATGGCGGCCACGGCGCGCCCGTTTGTTGCGTCTGCCCCAAGCCCGTAAACGGTTTCGGTCGGAAAAGCGACAAGCTTGCCCTCTCGCAACAGGGCCACAGCACGGGCGATAGATTGGTCGTTTATGGGCAAAATCAGGGGCATTAGCGTTATTTTTCCGTCTGTTGGCGTTATTTCCGTCTCTGTGATAGAGATAGCCCCGTTTGAAAATTCGTCAAAGGCCTTTATCCAACACTGCCGCATGTTACGTCCCCTTCGCTATATCGTCGAGATCCTCGCCGCGCTTGTCGGCGTCGCGGCTATTTGCGCGCTTTTGTTGGCATGGCGGATCAGTTCTTCTCCGGTCAGTTCGGATTTTCTGGCTCCCTATCTCAAAACGGGAATCGAGAGCCTTATTCCGGGCAGCAAGGCCGATCTTGAATCGATTTTATTGACGTGGAGCGGGTCGGAAAGCGCGCTCGTTCTTCGCGCAAGAAACGTCAAAATCAGCGATTCCCAAGAACACAAAATTGCGGACATCCCCACCTTCGATACGAAAATCAGCGTTATGGGACTCGTCTTCGGTCAACTAACGCCGAAAGAACTGGTTATCGATCACCCCCGAATCAAACTTGATCGCAATAAAGACGGCTTGCTTATTTTTGGCGGTGTCGTTGTCAACGGGATGTTTTCCGACAAACCGGCGCCGAAACCTTCCGGCGGCATCGTTCAAAGAATTGCGGAACATCTTTCGTATGCGGTGTTTACGCATAAGCTAGCCGTGACGAGCGCCGTTTTCGATGTCGCGGACGAAAAAACGCAAAAAAACTGGTTGATTTCCGTTCCCGAGATTTCGGTTAAGCGAAACGGCATCAGCGACTTTAATCGCGCGCTCAAATACGGCGCGCTTGACGGTCAGATAACAGTTGAAGTTCCTCAGGCGGAAACGTCAACGTCGCTCAATATTCATTACATTTATGACCCAACGGTTCAGCAGCACATCCTGACCCTTGTTTTCAACAACATGATTCCTTCGCTCATCGCGGGCACCAGCGCGGGGTTTTCGGGGCTTGAGGCGGCGGTGCCGGTCGAGGTGCCCCTCACCGGAAAGGCCGAGCTCATTTTTGACGGCAGCCTGACGCTCATAAAAGTTTCGGCGCAAATCCACGGCGATGAAGGGAAATTGTCTTCTCCGGATCTTTGGGACAATCCATGCCCCGTCAAAAGCCTGGATATTGACGCGCACTACAACAGGGTGACCCGCAAATTGACTGTGTCGGCGGCGCATATCGATTTCAATGGCCCTACGCTTGATTTAAAAATCGACGGGACGCCGTCGTCGAAACAGGGGCAAGACCTCGATTTTTCCGCCGACGTGAAAATCGATAACCTGCCCATGAACAGATACGGCGAGATTTGGCCCAAAACGGTATTACCGAACCCGCGTTATTGGCTGACCTCGAATTTGCACGAAGGAACATTCGATCATGCCGAGGTGACGCTTAAGGGATCGGCGGCCTTTAACACTCTCGCCGGTCTTTTGATTGAAGAGGGCAGCGGCAAAATCCAGGCGTCAGGCGGCCTTGTAACCTACATCGAAGGAATGCCGCCCGTTGAAAATGTTGGTGCCAGCGCAACGTTCGATCTCAAGAAAATGGACGTGCAAATTACAGGCGGGGGCATTGGAAACATCCGCCTTTCACCGTTTACGCTTCAAATTGAGGGTCTTTCGGAGATCGACCAGATTATCACAATCCCCATGCAGGTTTCAGGACCCTTGCCGGAGATTCTGCGGCTCGTCGATCATCCGCCGTTGGGCTACATGAAAGCCTTGGGAATGTCACCCGATGACTTGGACGGAAAAATAGAAGGCACTCTCAATTTCCGGTTTCCGCTGCTCAAAAGCCTTGAAGTGAAGGACATAGCCCTTGATGCCACGGCCAAGGCGACAGAAGTCGCTTCGACAAAGCTGATTCCCGGCATCCCCATCAACCAGGGAAATCTGGCGATGACGCTTGATACGGCGGGTCTCAATCTCAAGGGGCGCGTGGCTCTGGGCAAGGCGCCGTTCCAGATTGTCTGGCAAGAGAGCTTCGAACAAAAGCCGGGGACGCCTTTGCGCCACGTCACGGCAAAAGGCTCGGTTCGGGATAATCAGTGGAACGACATGGGCATAACCTTTTTTAAAGGGACCCAAGGCAATATCGATGCCCTGTTTGAAATGACGAAGCCGACCAAAAACAAAACGCTGTTTTCGGGAGCCCTCAACATGACAGCGGCGGCAGTAAAAGTCGACATGTTGAATTGGAAAAAGCCCGCTAAAACCCGCGCCATTTTGGCTTTCTCGGCGGAAGCTTTATCGGATAAGCCCGTCGTGATTTCGCCCCTTACTTTAGAAGGCGAACACCTGTCGGCAAAAGGGACGGCGATCCTTTCCGCCGACATGTCGCGCCTACTGTCCCTCGATTTTTCGCCGTTTATTCTGGGGAGAACGGACGCAAACATAAAGTTTACGCAGGATTTTGGCAAAAACGGCGCGCTCCATTTCGAGGCGACGGGAAAATCCTTAGATGTATCGGGCCTGAATAGCGGCGGCGATTCCGACCTCAAGAGCCCGCCCCTTAAAAAATACATCCTCGAGGTCGATCGCCTTTATACCGCCGAGAACGGCCAGATCGACAAAGTCAAAGGGCTTGCTTCGCGCGATAAATCCGGTTGGAAAGAAATAAGCCTTCAGGGGCTGGCGGATGGCGATATGCCGCTCAGCATTATTCTGACGCCGAAAGCGGATGGAATCCGTACTTTTAAACTTGCGTGCGATAATTTCGGAAAAATGATGAAGGGGCTTGGATTTACCGAGACCATCAAGCGCGGAAAAATAACCGTAACGGGTCAAAGCACTATTGAAAGTCCGGAAATCATCAAAGGAACCGCCAAGATCAGCAATTTCACGGTCGAAAAGCTCCCTGTTCTGGCTCTTTTGCTCAACGCTACGTCGCCGTTCGGCTTTTCCGGGCTTGTAACCGACAGCGCCGATTTTGACCGCTTCGGGGGCGAATTCATCTGGCATGGCGATGAAATCACGATCACGCGCGCGCACGCTGCGGGCACGTCCATCGGGATCAACATCGACGGCAAGGTCGATGCGGATTCCGGAAACGCAAACTTGCAGGGAACGCTTGTTCCTTTTGGCACCGTGAATAAGGTGCTAAACGCCATTCCCTTGATAGGAGATTTGCTTACCGGAGGAAAAGATCAGGGCGTTCTTGCGGTCTCTTACAAAATTAACGGGAAGCTCAATGCGCCCAAAGTTTCAGTTAATCCGGTGTCTTTGCTGACGCCGGGCTTTATCCGAAATCTGTTTTTCCGCGATAACGACGAAGACGACAACGCGGACGAAGACACCGAAGAAGAACCGGAAGAAAAGCAATGACACTTAACCGCCCCATTTTTTCCATTCGCGCCGAAGGTAACGGATATACCGTCTTTCAGAACGATGAAATACTGAAGACGCCGCTTCATGCGCCCATCGTCGTTCCGACGCGCGCTTTGGCCAAAGCGATTGGCGAAGAATTCGCCTCGCAGGGCGAAAAAATCGACGTGCGCAAAATGCCCCTCATGCAAATGGCGCTAACGGCAATCGACGTTTCGGTTCCTAACCGCGAAAATATTATTAAAGGCATCATGCGCTATGGAGAAACTGAACTGCTTTGCCAGCGCGCAACAGACCCTGTTGATCTCGTGGCCGAGCAGAATAAAACATGGCAGCCTTACCTTGATTGGTGCAAAGAAGCCTTTACTGCCGATCTGCGCACGGGACAGGGTATTGTTCCTTTTGAACAGAACAAGGAAGCTCTTGCCGCCTTACGCCGGGAGATCGAAAAAGGCGATGCCTTTCTTTTAACGGGGCTTAGCGAAGCTTGCGGAACATTGGGCTCGCTGGTGTTAGGGCTTGCGTTGATGGCAGGGCGGGCAGGAGCCGAGGCGGTTTTTGAAGCTGCCGAGCTGGACCATAACTGGCAAAACAAAAAGTGGGGCGAAGACCCCGTTTCGCAAAGCCGCCACGCCGATATCAAACGCGACCTGGACGTCTGCGCACGATGGTTTGCGTTGCTAAAGAAATAACCTTGGATGAAACGGAGTTTTATTCCATAGTCCCGTTGTATCCGTTCGCAAGATCGGGATCCCGGATGCCAAGTTGCTTGTTGCGATACTGGCGATAGACGCTACGCATTTGCGCATAGAAATCCAAAGAGCCGTTACGCAAGGCGTCGTAAGCGTCCAGGTTTTCCTCGCGCCGCGTCAGGCCGTCGGCGGAAAAGCTGGTAAGCATAAAGGTGTCCTGAGCGGTCTTGTCCCCCATCGCGACGGCGTACTGCCACGGCGACATGACCATATCGACGCCAAGACCCGTAGCGTCACGGAAGGACGACGGCCCAAATAACGGCAAGACGAGATAAGGCCCGCTGCCGAGACCCCACACATGCAAAGTCTGACCAAAGTCGCCCCTTTGCTTGGAAAGGTCCAATTCGTCCGCCACTTCAAAAATACCCGCAACGCCTGCCGTCGTGTTGACGACAAAGCGTCCGGCCGTAACGCTTGCGCGCGAAAGCTCGCCTTGCAGCAAATTGTTGGCGAAGACGACGGGCTCGCCCATATTTGATATGACATTGGCGACGCGTTCGCGCACATAGTCGGGAACGGTAAAGCGATAAAGCTCAGTCAACGGCTTGATCAGCAAACGATCCAGAAAATCGTTGACGTCAAAAATAGCGCGGTTCACCGGTTCCAAAGGATCGTTAATTGCTAGCTCTTCAGCCCTTGCTTCGGGCGACTTCGGCACCTCGGCGCAAGCAGCGAGCAAAGAAGGAAGGAACAAAAACGCGAGTACAAGAAATAGACGGCGATAAAGCATGATTAATCTCGGAAAGATGAGGCACCAGCAATCTATGGCAACGTATCTTTTTTCCTGAAACAGTACAATACAGGAAGCATGAAAAACGTGCACAAGAGGGAATATAACAGAGAAATAGTTAATAATTTCCCCATGCCCTGAGTGCCTAAGTGTGAAGAAAAACTTAAAGAAACAAAGGCTATAAACACTGTCGCCGCGCTAAACAGAACGGCTCTGGCCATGCTGGATTGCAGGAAATCCCGTCGTCCGGAACGCCCGAAAAAGACGAAGTAAACCGCATAAGAAACGCCCAAACTGAACAACAGGGGCAGGGCAATAATGTTGGCAAAGTTCAAGGGCAGGCCGATCACGGCCATGGTTGCCAGCGTTAATATTCCGGCAACAACTAAAGGCGTCAGCATCAAGAAAACATCACGCATACGCCGTAAAACACAAAGAGATAAAAGGGCAATCGACACAAGGCCATACATTCCGGCATGAATGAAAGAAGAGACGATTGTACGCCCCGATTCCCGGATAGAAACGGGCGTGCCGGAGGCCTGAGGCGCCGTTTTCTGCACGGCGTCGATAAAGCGGTTCAGCATTTCCGGTTCGCGCGGATTATTGTCAGTGTTGCGTTTAGGAAACACCTCGATCAGCCATCGCCCGTCGTTCGAGATCCAGTCGCGCTTTAGTTCTTGCGGAATGTCGCTTGGGGTTACGGCCTTTGCCTGAAGAAGTCCGCGAATTTCCTGCATTTTTGCCTGCAGAGGCAAAATAAGGCTATCTTCGGTGCGGCGCATAAGCTCCGGCGAAGCGCTTAAAATGATTTTGTCCAGAACATCGGCCAAATTCCGCGCCGCGGGCAGCTTCTCGCCGCTTTTTCTAAGCAAGGCCGCGGTTTTAAGAAAAGCGTTGACCGTCTCCTCTTCGCTCGGAGCCGGTTGGCGGGGGAGGGCAAATGTCGTTTCTAACAGCGATGCGGTGTCGGCGATCATCGCCAGCTTTTCGTCCTGTTCTTCGGGAACAAAACTGTTCAGCGTCATAACGTGATCGACCTCAGGCAATTTTTCAAGATTTGAAGCCAGCGTTTTGGCCTCTTCTTCGGACCAAGTAAGAATCTGCGCCGCATAAGCATTCGAGTCAGGATCCTGTATGGCCTCGAACATAGTGGAAACTGATTCAGCTTCCGGGTTTTTCAGATTTAAAGGATCAAAATCGAAACGAACCTGCGATGCGGCGATAAGCCCGATGAGCGTCAATCCAAGAAAAACGCGCAAAAGAATCTTGCCGTGGGAAAGCAAAAAAGCGTTAAGGGGAGCCAGCGCCGAAAACCCAAGCCCTTCCTTTTCTGCGGGAGGCTTCATGAGGGTCATGAGCGCAGGCAAAAGCGTAATATTCAAGACAAACGCGATAATCATGCCCGAACCCGCGATCAATCCAAGCTCGGATACGCCGCGATACTCTGTCGGCGTAAAAGACAAAAACCCTAAAGCCGTCGCGCCGGCAGCCATCGCCAGCGGGGCGGCAATGACTTTTGCCGTTTTTTCAAGCGCCTTGGCATGAGAGGGTTCGCGGCTGCGCTCATCGCGGTAACGCACGCCGAACTGAATGCCGAAATCGACGGCGATGCCGATAAACATAACGGCGAAAGCAACCGAAATAAGATTCAGCGATCCGACGGCAAAAGTCGCAAAAGCGGTTGAGGCAATCAATCCGGCGATCAGGGTAAAGGTGATCGGCAGAACGATGCGCCACGTCCGCATCGCCAAAAACAAAAGGGCGAAGACAAGAAGACTGCACACGACAAGCGCGGTTTCGGCGCCCTCGGAAACGCTTGCAAACTCGTCGTCGTTCAGGGGGACGGAACCCGTCAAACGCACGCGAACGCCGTTTTCGGAAGTAAGATTAAGATCGGCAGCCGTTTGCCGCACAAAGGCGGACGCCGCTTGTCCGGGCTGCAGGGATGAAAAATCCAGGACAGGCTTTGCGATAATGTATTTGCGCAATTCGCGCGCGGCAAAAGGATCGCTTCCTTCCGGCATCATTTTACGCCAGTCAAGAGGATGCTCTTCCTCGTTCAGCGCCGCTTGAAGCGTTTCCGCAATTTCCGTCAACGGACGTTCGATTTGAGAGGCGTCCATGGCTTTCGCTTCGACGCCCTGCATCATCATGCCGATGGTGCCGAGAAATCCGCGCAACGTCGGGTCGCTGGTCACGGTTCCCAGCATTGGTTGAGCCTGCGCGAGTTGATCAAGCACGCCGGCGAGGCCGTCTTTCGAAAGAAACAGAATCCCGCTCGTGCGGAAAAAAGGCAAGGCGTCGGGACGCGAGACAAAAGAAAACCGCTCGGTTTGAACCGCCATCTTGTCTGCCAACGCGTTCGCAGCCATTTCGGCCTTCGCGCCGCTGTCGCCGTCGATAACGACGACAAGCGTGTCGGTTTTATGAGGGAAGGCGGCCTCCAAGGTTTTTTCCCGCTTGCGCCAATCCAGGGTTTCGGAAAGCAGTTGGTTAATATCGGTGTTGATGGAAATGTTTCGGGCAACATAGACGCCCAAAAGGGCGCTCATCAGCATCGCCGCAAGGGCAAGGCGAGGAGCAAACTTACGACTAAATTTGACGATAGCTATAAGGAAAGAGGAGAACATGAGGCCCATCGTTCGGAAAGGAAGGTGATGTCAAACAAACAACACTATTAAAGTTGCCGAAACAAGCTTTTTTGACTATCCATCTTCCTTATCGGGGAGTAGCGCAGCCTGGTAGCGCATCTGCTTTGGGAGCAGAGGGTCGCAAGTTCGAATCTTGTCTCCCCGACCACATTTCACTCGCTCGCTTTCTTGAAGGGGCCCGTAAAAAGATTCTTAAAAAAGCGCCTTTCCAAAAGAGGAAAGAAATAGATGCGCATCGGCATACTCAATTTGGTGGAAAGCAAATCCCCTGAAATGCGCGCGCGTTTCGGCGGATATGCAAACGTGTTCCGCGAAAACATACTGGGAAACGAATTCGAGTCCGTACGCTTTGACGCCATCTTTAACGAACTACCCAAGTCGGTCGGCGAATTCGACGGATACCTCATCAGTGGCGCGGACGACGCCGTTTACGATCCCTTGCACTGGATCAAGCCTTTAGAAGATTTCATCCGCGCGGCTATCGACCGCAAAATTCCAACTGTCGGCATTTGTTTCGGCCATCAGCTCATAGCTCACGCGCTCGGCGGGCGCGTCGAAAAAAGCCCCAACGGCTTTGGACTAGGCCTCCATGCCTACAATGTTTCAAACGCCCAGCGCTGGATGGACGGTGTATCTTCGGTTTCGTTGATGGCTTTTCACGAAGATCAGGTCATAGTGCTGCCGCCGCACGCCGACGTAATATTGTCGAGCGCTTTTACGCCATTTGCCGGATTGGCTTATACGCGAGCTCCTGTCCTGTCGTTTCAAGCTCATCCGGAATTTTCTCCGGCCTACGTCGACGCTCTTCTCCATTTGCCGAACCTGCCAAAATTTCCGCAAGCCCTTTTGGATAAGGCTCTTGCATCCTTGAACAAACCGAACGATAGCACTCAGGTCATTTCGTGGATTCGCCGCTTCTTTAAACATTTCAGCGGCGAAAAGTCTCAAGACGCTTAACCCCCCGATCTATGGCTCAGGAGCGTGTGCGTAGAACCCCACAAAAGTCGAGAATAGTAACGCGTTATAACGATGCAACCAATTGATAACAAAAGGCCTTACAAAATATTCTTGAACACTCCCATTTTGGGTATTATACTACCCAAAATGGGATGGATGATATGGAACCACTAAATCTATCAGGGGCGCTGTTTTCGAATGTGCAGCGGCGGGTGTTGGCGCTAATTTTCGGCCATCCGGAACGTAGTTTCTATGTTTCCGAAATTGTCAGGAGCGTTGATTCCGGGATAGGCGCGGTTGATCGTGAGCTGTCACGTTTGGAGCGCAGCAAATTGGTTTTGCTTGAGCGCATCGGCAATCAAAAACATTATCGAGCAAATAAGGCCTCGCCAATTTTTGAAGAACTCAAAAGCATTATCCTGAAAACATCGGGGCTTTCCGATTTGCTGAAAGATGTCCTTTCGGGCAACAGAAAAATCAAAGCTGCTTTTGTCTACGGTTCTCTCGCAAAAGGAAACGACACGGCCCAGAGCGATATCGACCTTATGGTGATCGGAGACGACCTGACATATACAGATTTATACGGAGACTTGTCAAAAGCGGAGCGACAACTATCGCGCCACGTCAATCCAAACATTCTTTCTATCCAAGAATGGCAGCACAAGCTTTTACAGAAAAATTCAGTCGTTGCAAAAATAGCCGCGCAGCCTAAGATTTTCATTATCGGTTCCGATTCTGATTTAATCCTAAAGACCCAATGAGAAAATCCGGTTGGGTCACGAGCGGTTGCGTGGAGCGTGATGCAGAAAGAAAAACTCTTCAACGAGATATAAGCGGAGCGCAGAGCGAGTGAAGTTGACCCCCCGTGGCCGCTATCATTGATCGTTTGGTATAAGAACATGAGCAAGAACGAACTCGAAAACCTCGCCAAGATCGGCCAACTTAAGGCTGAAGCGCCGTCGCGGGACGAATTTGAAGGCATGACCCGTTCTGCAAAGAAGCGGCTTGCCGATGCGCAAAAGACAACGCTTGCTCCCGAAAGCCGATTTGATTTGGCCTATAACGCGGCGCATGGCTTTGCTCTCGCAGCCCTAAGGCGTGAAGGATATCGTTCGGAAAATCGATTTCTGGTCTTTCAGTGCCTCAGCCATACGGTTGACGGAATCGAGCAAGCGGATGTGCGAATTTTTTCAAAATGCCATGACGCGCGAAACTTGGCCGAGTACGAAGGCTATACCGAAGTTGACGAGCGGCTTTTGGCGGAACTAATCAAATGCACGGTTGAGCTTGAGAGGGTCGTTCTGAGACTTGCGCCGCCTCCCGGGTAGCGTGAAAAAAGTTAAACGAAGTCGGGCGTTCGAGTCTCAGTTACGTTCTGGTAGGATTGGGGGTATGTTTTGGGTTCCGGGAAAATTGTTCTTGAAAAAGAATGAGTTTGCCCCTTGACTGTGGCCGTTGTCTCCCCGACCACATTTCACTCGCTTCGCGAGTTTCAAGTGGCAGACCATTTGCTTTTTTCTACGTATCATGTCCTCTCCATTCAAAAAGATCGTCGTTCTTACGGGCGCCGGCATATCGGCGGAGTCGGGCGTGCCCGTTTTTCGCGGCCCCGACGGGCTTTGGCACGGACGCCGCGTCGAAGACGTCGCAACGCATGAAGCTTTGTGCCGCGATCCGTGGGGCGTGAACGCCTTTTTCAATGTCCTTCGCTGTTTTGTAAAAGACATACAGCCCAATCCGGCGCATCTCGCGCTTAAGAAGCTCGAAGACTGCTGTCGGCAAGACCTCCTTGTCGTCACGCAAAACGTCGATCCCCTTCATAAACGCGCGGGCAGCAAGAATCTTCTCCCGATGCACGGCGAATTGCATAGCCTCTTATGTAGTTCCTGCGGATGCCGAGCCCCCTTTTTCGACGACATCCTCAAAGAAACGCCTTGCCCCGCGTGCAAGGAATTCGGCGTCTTGCGGCCTGATATCGTTTTGTTTCAAGAAATGCCGTACCATATGGATGAGATTGTCGATGCCCTGACGGGGTGCGATCTTTTTATTGCCGTCGGCACGTCAGGATTTGTCTATCCGGCGGCAGGGTTCGTCGATATCGCGGCGCATGCGGGCGCTCACACCATCGAGGTCAATTTGGCTGAAACCGAACGGTCTCCGTCCTTTCACGAAAAACGCACAGGACCCGCAGGGAGGATGTTGCCAATCCTTGTTGACGAACTCATCGCGCAGAAGACCTCTGCGAACGAGTAGATAAACAACGCTAAAAATGATAGATTCGAATCACAAAAAGCAAATAAGGAAAAACACCATGTCTGCTCTTTCAAACCCATCCGATTCCAAAGAATCCATGACGACGATGGACGCTATCTATCGCCGCCGCGCCGTGCGCGATTATAAGCCGGAAAAAATAGCCCCCCCAACGATCAACGCCTTGCTCGATGCCGCCGTTCATGCGCCGACAGCCATGCACGGAGAGCCGTGGTCTTTTGTCGTCGTTCAAGACAAGGTGGTGCTCGACTGTCTTTCCGAAGACGCCAAGGAACACGTTCTTAAGGAAAAGGCGGGCCAGACCTCGGAGCAAGCCAGGCATATGGTCGACTATGTCAGCGATCCAAAATTCCACATATTCTATAACGCCTCAACGCTCATCGTCATTTGCAGCAAAGACCCAGAAGCCACGGGCGCGGCGGACGGCTGGCTGGCGGCGCAAAACCTGATGCTGGCGGCCTGCGCCAAAGGCCTCGGCACATGCGTTATCGGTTTCGCCATCGGGGTGCTTAATACGCCAAAATGGAAAGCCGAGCTAAAAATTCCCGATGGAACGACGATTATTGCGCCGATCATCGTCGGCGCGCCCGCAGGTGAAACGCCCGCCACATCCCGCAAGCCGCCCGAAGTGCTTATATGGAAATAACGGGGAAAAAAGTAGTTCTTCCCCGCGCCATCTGGGCGCTTGGTTTCGTCAGCCTGCTGATGGATGTTTCTTCCGAGCTTGTCCATAGTCTCTTGCCCGTCTTCATGGTGACGACGCTCGGAGCCTCGGCGCTTTCGCTCGGGCTTCTCGAGGGGTTTGCCGAAGGAACGGCGGCGATATCCAAAATGTTTTCGGGTGTGCTGAGCGATTGGCTCGGCAAACGCAAAGCGTTGGCCGTTCTTGGTTACGGCCTGTCCGCGCTCACGAAGCCGTTCTTTCCCTTGGCGTACAGCGTCGAATGGGTTTTTACCGCGCGCATCATCGACAGAATAGGCAAAGGCATTCGCGGGGCGCCGCGCGACGCGCTCATCGGCGAAATTGCGCCACAGGAATTGCGTGGCGCGGCGTACGGCCTCAGGCAATCGCTCGATACGGTAGGTGCCTTTGTCGGCCCGGGCCTCGCGATCCTTCTCATGCTTGTTTTTGCGGGAAACATCCGCTCGGTTTACTGGTTTGCCGTCATTCCCGCTCTTCTTTGCGTGGCGCTTCTGATTTTCGGCGTTCAGGAACCGGAGCGCAAAAAGAAAGGCAACGAAGCGCGATTTGTCCTTAACAAAAGCGAACTCAAAAATCTTGGTCGTGCTTATTGGGGCGTCGTTTTGATCGGCTGCGTTCTAACGTTAGCGCGGTTTAGCGAGGCGTTTCTCATTTTGCGCGCCCAAAGCGTCGGCCTTTCTTCCACCTGGGTTCCTTCGGTCATGGTGGTGATGAGCGCCGTTTACGCCCTTGCCGCTTATCCCGCGGGCATTCTTTCGGATCGCATGGACAGGCGCTTTATTCTGATGATCGGCACGGGAATCCTTATTCTCGCCGATCTCGTTCTGGCTTTTACGGGCACGATCTGGGGAGTCATGATCGGCGTGGGGCTGTGGGGACTGCACATGGGGCTCTCGCAAGGTCTTTTGGCGACGCTCATCGCAGATACGACGCCCGAGGCTTGGCGCGGCACCGCTTTCGGCATGTTCAATTTCATCAGCGGTTTTGTGCTTCTGGCCGCCAGCGCTCTTGCCGGATATCTATGGGGAGCCTATGGCCCCGAGGGGACATTCCTTGCGGGCGCGGCTTTCACGTCGCTGGCTTTTGCGGGACTGATTGCGGCGCGCTTTCACAAAAAGAGAAGCGCCGTCTAATTATGAGAAAAAGGCTTATCGGTGAACAGCCAATCCTTGAATTCTTTTGAGAACGCCGGATTTTTGCGGCGAATCCACTCCATCAGCATCGCCGCATGCTCCTTCTCCTCTTCGCGATTGTGCGCCAGAAGAGCTTTCAGCTCGCTGTCTTTGCTGGAGTCGACCCGTTGATTGTACGAATCAATGGCTTCCAGCTCTTCTTTCAAAGATTCAAGGGCGCGGTGCATGTCGCGGATTTCGGGGGACAGATCGTCGGAAGGTTCTTGGTAGGGCATGGGAGCCTCCTTGGCTGCGCGGGAACGAAGAATATCCTACCACACTCCGGGCGTTTTAATCCAACGTCTTTCGGTAAAGCAGCATCGCCAAAACCGTTATAACAACCATAAAAATGAACAACGGCCATAAATGCGGCCAGATTTCAATAAATCCGCTGCCTTTCAAAAGTATACCCCGCACGATACGCATGAAATACGTAACCGGCAACGCATTGCCAATAACCTGAGCCCACTTCGGCATCCCCCAGAACGGAAACATGTATCCCGACAGCAGAATAGACGGTAGCAAGACCATGAAAGACAGCTGCATCGCCTGCATCTGATTCTGCGACCCGGCAGACATCGTGAATCCCATTGCGAGGTTGCAAACAATAAAAACGAGGAGCGTCGCCGAAAGCAAGGCAAGGCTTCCGATAATAGGGACGTCAAACAAAAACTTTGCGGCCACAATGATAATGAAGGCCTGAACATACCCGATAGCGATGTAAGGCAATATTTTTCCGGCCATCACCTCAAGAGGCTTCACCGGCATCGACAAAAGATTTTCCATCGTTCCGCGTTCGCGTTCGCGCGTGAGCGCTAAGGCGGTCATCATCACCCCCGTCATCGTCAAAACGATGCCCATAAGGCCGGGAACGATGTTATAGCGCGAGAAACCTTCGGGGTTGTACAGGCGGTGAACCCTCACGTCAAACGGATCGTCGCCGCTTTTCAGGGTCGTGAGCGCGCCGTGAAAATCTTCTTTGATAATTTGGCTTACGATGCCGCCCACGGCGGCAAGGGCGCTTGCCGAAGCGGTGGGGTCGGTCGCGTCGGCCTCGATCAAGAGGCTTGGTTTTTTGCCGCGAACGATATCGCGCTCAAAATTTTCGGGGATGGTGATAACAAATTGCACTTTTCCTTCTTGAAGCAGAAGCCGCCCCTCGTTTTCCGACGCCGCCTCTTTTTCAATCAGGAAATATTCCGAATTTTTAAGCCCGGCGATAAAACTGCGCGAAAAAAGACCGTGGTCCTGTGCCAAAACAGCTGTGGGCATGTTTTTGGGGTCGGTGTTGATGGCGTATCCGAACAGCAGCAACTGCATGATCGGAACAAGGATCATCATAGCGAAAGTCATGCGGTCGCGGCGAAGTTGCCGAAGCTCTTTGATCAGCATGGCCCAGGTGCGGCGCAAAGAAAGAGTTACGGCAAAGCTCATGCGTCACCCCTCCTTCGGCAAACGAGCCATAAAGTGAATAAAGGCGTCTTCCAGAGATGTCGCCGCTTCCGCCCATGCGTACCCCGGCTTCGCGCGAAAAGGTGCAATCGCAACTTTCAGCGCTTCCGGATCGGACCCGCTGACATGCAAAGTCTCTCCGAAAATTGCTGCCGTCGTTACGGCGGGGTGTTTTTGAAGCTCGTCCATCAGAACGGCTAAATGCTCACCCCGGACGGTCCATGTGGTTAATCCGGCTTGGGCGATAACGTCGCTGACGGAACCTTCCGCGACCAATTTGCCCGACGCGATGTAAATAACGGCATGGCAGCGTTCAGCCTCGTCCATGTAATGCGTGCTGACAAGAACGGTAAGCCCCTTATCCGCCAGTTCGTGGATTTGATCCCAAAAGTCGCGCCTTGCTTTGGGGTCAACGCCGGCGGTGGGCTCGTCCAGAAGCAAAAGGTCGGGTTCGTGCAAAAGGCAGGCTGCGAGCGCCAACCGCTGTTTCCACCCGCCCGAAAGCGCTCCGGCCAGTTGTCCGGCACGGTCTTGAAGTCCCATATTATGAAGCGCGCTTTTCACGCGCTCCTGAGGACGGTCGAGTCCGAACATCTCAGCGACGAACGCCAGATTTTCCTCAATCGTCAGGTCTTCCCAATAACTGAACTTCTGGGTCATATAACCGACGCGGCGCTTGATTTTTCCGGATTGTTTTCTCAGATCGAAGCCCAGACACGTTCCTTCGCCGGCATCGGGCGTCAAAAGGCCGCAGATCATGCGGATGGTGGTCGTCTTGCCGCTGCCGTTGGGGCCCAGAAATCCGTAAATTTTTCCGCGCGGAACGCGCAAGGTTATGTGATCGACAACAGGCTTGCCGCCGTAGATTTTTGTCAGGTTTCGAACGTCGATGGCGTAGTCTGCGCCAGTCATGGGGCTTCTCTCTCGACATCGACCGGCAATCCCGGCCTCAGCGCGGGAGTGAAGGTTTCGGGTTTCGCCTCGATCCGGAAAACAAGCTTGTCGCGGGACTCGACGCTGTAAATAACGGGCGGCGTGTATTCGCTTTGCGAGGCGATGAAAACAACCGTGGCCTTCAGGGGATTGTCGCATCCGTCGCAATGAAGAAGGATTTTGTCGCCAATCGCAAATTGGGACACTTTGGCCTGAGGAACATAGAACCTAATCTTTATATTTTCAGGCGGCAGAAGGCAAACAACCGGCGTTCCCGCCGATACGTATTCGCCCGCATGAAAATAGGTGTCCTCGATATTTCCTGCGCCGGGCGCTGTCGGTGAACTTTCATCCAACTGTTTTTTGATCTGCACAATTTTCTGCGCGGCGATTTCAAGAGCGGCTTTTGCCGATTCAAGGGCGGCTGTCCGCGAGTCAACGTCGGACTTGCTGATGGAATTGGTCGCACTAAGCTGGCTGGCGCGGTCGTATTCTTGGGCCGCGTTTTCCAATTTTGCCCTGGCGCGGGCTTCTTCCGACTCCGCCGAAACAAGCGCAGCCTCAAGATTTGTTTTATCGAGGGCGAACAGTTCGTCGCCTTCCTTCACCTGCTGCCCGCGGGACACGGACAGTTTCTGCAAAATGCCCGTTGTGGTTGGCGAGATATAAAGGAACTCGCCCTCGACATAGCCGCTGAACGTTTTGGTCTCGGGCTTGCATCCGAGAACGAGGACGAGAAGAAGGGAAAAAACAACTTTTTTCATGGCAGCCTCGCTGAGAAATTTTTGGCATACGCGTCGAGAACATAATCGGCGTTGCGTATAACGGTTTTGACGATTTTTTCTTTTTCCTTCGCGCCGTATTTTTTCCAATTGAGGCGCCGGAAGGCCGCCTCGCGATGCGTTTTAAACACAACCAGTTGTCCTAAAAGAGCGTGGGCGCAGAGCGTCGCCTGTTCGCTGGGAAAGGGGAGTTTGGCCAGACGGGCGACGAGGCGCGTCAGCATTTCGTGCACGGGCTTCATCAGGCTGTCGTAAAGGACGGGAAAATCGCCGGTCGGATCCATTTGTTCGCGCAAAAATATGCGGGCGATATTTGCCGAAGCCTTGTCGCCCAAAAGAAAGAACGCAAATTTTTCGACAAGGCCATGCAGGAGAGCGCGGCTTTCTTCAACGGAAAGATTTTTGGATTCCGCCGTTTGACGAAAAGAAAGGGCTTCGTCGGTTATGTTTTTTCTGATGATGCCGGCGATGTGTTCTAAAGTCGCTTTATAAAGGCCTTCCTTATCGCGGAAATAGTAGGGGATGGCCGCAATGTTGACCTTCGCCTCTTTCGTGATTTGGCGCGTGCTGGCGCCTTCAAAGCCGTAAAGCGCGAAGATTTTAAGCGCGGCGCTTAAAAGACGGCCTCTGGCGGCGGTTGATGACGCGGCGACGGCTTTTTTCATGAGGACAAGCCTTAGCGGGAGAGCTTTATCCTAAGTTGCCTGCCGCAAAAAGTCAATCATTCGATTGAATAACTTTGCCCGCCGCAAAGCTTTATCGTTCTTCGGATTGTGTGACCCAAAATCTGCGTGTGTTCTCAAAGGGCGCTTCGCCAAATCCATTAACGCAAGATTAGGACGGGCGCACCTTGTGGTCTCTTGCGGCCTTGCTTATAGTAAGACCCGAAGGCAAAACAGCGAGTCTCTAAGACGGCAGGAAAACGCGGGGAATCTTCAGATGCTGACACTCTTTATCGCAGGCCTGGAAGGCATTAGCCGCTCGGTTGTGTCCGCGCCGCTCGAAAAACTGCCCCGGAACACCCTGTGGCTCGATCTTCTTTGTCCTTCCGCCGAAGAAGAGCAGCTTGTGGAAAGGCTTCTTTCTTTTGAAGTTCCCACGCGCGCCGACATGCAGGAAATCGAGGCCTCAAGCCGCCTCTATTCCGAAAAGAACGCCCTCATTATGACGATGCCCGTTCTTACCAAGTCGTCGACGGTTTCACCCGAATCCTCGCCCGTCACTTTTGTTTTGACGAATGGATGCCTTGTGACCGTGCGCTATGACGATCCGGCGCCCTTTAGCTGCTATATTCAGAACATTCATCGCGAACCCCCGTCGCAGGTTACTCCCGAACACATTCTCTTGGGTCTTCTTGAACAAATAGCCGATCGTCTTGCCGACATCCTCGAACGGGCGACGTGCGATCTCGAAAAACTGTCGCGCGATATTTTCGGCTCCAACGACGTGCCGCGGGGCAGCGTCGATTTCAAAAACATCCTGCGCAACGTCGGCTACGTCGGCGATCTCTCCACGAAGGCCAAAGACAGCCTTCTCAACCTCAATCGCCTGCTTCCTTTTTTGGCGGCGCAGACAAAAGGCAAAAGAGACATCGAGCGCCGGATCGGCACGCTTATCGCGGATGCCGTTTCCATCAATCAGCACGCAACGTTTTTGTCGGCCAAGGCCGGATTTCTTCTCGATGCGACGCTCGGCATGGTGAACATCGAACAAAACAACATCATCAAAATATTTTCGATCGCCGCCGTCGTGTTTCTTCCGCCAACGCTTATTGCAAGCATCTACGGCATGAACTTCCATTTTATGCCCGAGCTGGAATGGATGGGTGGATATCCGCTTGCCGTTATGCTGATGCTTATTTCGGCGATTCTTCCCGTCTGGCTTTTCCACAGAAAAAAGTGGCTCTAACAGCTCTCTTTTCCCGTCCTCCCCGAAGCCGCGAAGCGGCTGTCGGAAACCCATCTTTCTTGCCTTTCTTTGTCATTCCTAAAACAGCACCTCTTCTTTTTCGTCATTCCGCAAAATTTTCTTTTCGCAAAGCGAAAGAAAATTTATGCGGAATCCGATTTGGTTCCTTTTCGATTTTCGCCTCAAGCTTGCCAACCGACAGCGTATCCAAAAAACTAAAAAAGAACCGTCACGCCGGCGAAAGCCGGCATCCGCACAGAAATCTTTTTATCACCCCCTTCCGCGATTACGGTTATAACCCACAACACAAAAGGAAATATCCCGCCATCTCAACGACATCGTTGGTTAACGGAGAAATCCTAATTATTTTGCATCACAGGTGATCTTTCCCTTGACATCCTCCCACATAGGGTATATGACATATCCCGCTATCCTCCGTTACGCGAATAGGCGGAAGGTAGCCCGCCAAGGAAGCGGTGTTAGCCGGAGCGTACGATCCGGACCACGGTGCCGATTGGTGAGGTATGTGAGTACAGCTCTGCGGTCGCACGCAGGGCGCCCGGGCCACGTTCATTTTTGAACGGGCATGCGAAGGTTATTGAGAGCGCGGATTTTTGAGGAACGCTTTTTGAAAGAAAGGATTTTTTGATGAAGATGAAATAGATTTTGATGAGATCGATATAAAATAATTGAGAACGATAGAACCCATAAAAACTATCGTCATTCCGCAAAATTTTCTGTTCGCTTAGAAAGAAAATTTATGCGAAATCCGAGTTGGTTTTCTTTCTTCTCATTATTCCGGTAAAAGCCGGAATCCAGCTGGCAGTTCCGCTTTGCCCAAAGTTTGATTGTTTAATCAGATTTCGGCCAAATCCTTTTTCTGTTTGAGGTTTTCCATGCGCACTAACATTTACCTTAGCTTCGATGAAGCCACCGAAGCGGCGATCAAAAACCTGCGCGCCAAGCTGGACGAAAAACTAGGCCGTAATTTAATGGAAACCGTCCAGTATTTTTTGCGGCATACATATAAAATGCCGCCGCATCTATCGCTCTTTGTGTTTGACGACAATGATCAGGAAAGCGTGATAAAAAAGTTCAAAGAATTTGCCGATGGCATCATTCCCTTTAACATCGATTTATTCACGACGGACAATTTTCGCGGCGAGTGCGACGATACGCTTTTCATCAAGCCCCGTCTTTCCGAAGAATTGAAGGCCTGCTATGCGCGCGCCCTCAATTTATTCTCCGATGCTTTTATCATGCCGCCCTATCGCTCTTTGAAAAAATGGCAGCCCCACATTACGTTGACAAAAATCGAAACCGATATGGCGTATCTTGAGGCCGAAGAGTTTGTCGAAGAGTCATGGAAACCGATGACGGCAAGCATCAAAAAAATCGGGCTGATTGATGTTAAAAATCCGCTAGAGGTGCTGGCGGAGAGGGAATTCATAAAAACGGAGAAAGAGACGGACGTGTCTTTGACTTGTGAAGAGGCCTCTTTGCCGCCCCGTGAAGTCTCGCCGTTTTTGTCCCGAGAAGTTCCCCCATGTGCATCCCAGCCGCGCATACGCATGCTGTAAGAGCCGGCTCGAAATTTTTTGGATGGATTGACTTCTCAGCGCGGTGCGCTTGCCGCTCCTGAAAATAATGATCAAAAACGCGCTTGTTGCGCGTTTTTGCCCCTGCGGGCGTCGCGCGAAGGGCGCTCCGTCCAAAACGCTCCTGACCGTCGCGTTTTGTCGAACCCCGCGGGTCGTTCACCGCATCTGCGTCCGCCATTAAAAAAGCCCCCAATCGGGGGCTTTTTTAATGGCGGGGCAGTTGTTGCCCCTAATAAAACTTCGTTGGTTGGTTCAACGCCATTACGTACTAGCCCGGCACATTCCTGCGCCCCGCATGAACAATAAAGCCGATCGGCTGACCGCCCTTTTCCGATTGACAAGTGTAAAGCGACAGGCTACAGTCATGGCCATGAAGATTCGCAGCTTCACTCACAAGGGTTTGAAGCGCCTTTATGAAGGCGATAGCGCCAAAGGCCTGTCGCCGGACAGCGTTGATAAGCTGCGAAAGATGCTGGCTTTTCTTGATGCTATGCAGGACCCCGAAGAATTGCGGGCGCTCGCAACATGGAAGGCCCATATACTGACTGGCGACCGTAAGGGCGTGTGGAGTTTAAGCGTAACGCGCAACCATCGTTTGACGTTTCGTATCGATGACGAAAAGCGAATTTGCGACCTGAATGTAGAGGATTACCACTAGGGAGAATACAATGATCATGAAAAAACCACCGCACCCGGGCGATTTTATCCGAACCGAGATCATTGAACCGGCTGGCCTGTCCGTCAGCGCCGCCGCTATCGTGCTGCATGTTTCCCGTCCCGCCCTTTCCAGCCTGCTGAACGGCAGGGCGGACCTCTCCGGCGAAATGGCCCTGCGCCTCGAAAAGGCGTTCGGCGTCAAGATGGATACTCTCATGCGGATGCAGTCGAACTACGACATCGCCAAAACACGCAGCCGCGAGAAGGAAATCAAGGGCATCCGCCGCTTCCATCACCCCGATGCGCCTCCGTCAAACGCGGAGTGTTTCGTATAGGGGGCGCGTTAAAAGATATATTAGTGTCGGTGGCGGGGCAGAGGTAACTAGCGCGACAAATACTATCTCACTAATGCATTGATTATGCACCTAAATCTTTACGCATTTCCTCGAACAATTCTCTATAGGCCTTGGATCGGGCTTCTCCCGTTACGGCTGAACTCGTATCAATGAACCGTTGAGATGCATCGACAACAGCATGGCTACCGTAGAGCTTGCAGCGATTATGCCATTTCCCGTAATTTTTCTGAGTTTCTAAAGACGGGTGAACATCCGACTCATACATCGCATCAATTAAACCCAGATATGTTTCGCGCTTTTCTAGGTAAATGCGCTCATCAGATTTTGATTTAACGGCAAGGAAGTGATCAACAATACCTTTTAGTAAAGTCCCAATTCCTAATCCACCAAGCAAAGGCAAAATCCAGTCCATCATGGGGCGATTTCCTTCATAAGGTGTTCGATGTGGGGAACAAGAATTTTCGCAGTAGGCCCCTTCGCCGTGTCGAGCACATCTTTTGATGAAAATATTTTGAAGGTAATGTCACGATATTCTTTATATTCGAGAAGAAACCAGACAGCGGCAATTTGTTCTGTGATACACAAAGCGTTGCCATCAGGATGGCGTCCAGAGATGGTGCTGACAAGCTCCATATATTTTGCATAGCGTTTTTCTCTTAATTCCATGTGCCGAACATCAATCCATTTTATAAAAGCAAAAACACCTCCAATAACGGCAGTAAGAACACTTAAAAGCTGCGAATTTTCTGTGATGAAATTCATAGAGGTTCCTTTGTCTGTTTTTGGTTTCAACTCCTTACCACTCGTAATACAACCACAACACCTAACCTGTTGACTTAAATACGCCGTACCGAGTCAACAGCTACCATAACCTTTAGAGAGTTTTGGCCCACCTCGCAATCGTGGCGAATTATTTGGAAAAATGGAGTTAAAAGCTTTTATGAAAGACCTTGAAGTTTCTGCACCTTTTCGGTGTGTTCGCAAACCCTATGCCGATTAATACAACCGGTAAGCAGTTTCGATCACAAACTTAAGAAATATGAATCATGGAAATTCAGGCGCTTGAGCCTCTGAACATGGAGCTCAAATGTTCAGAGCCTTTTCAGGAAAAACGCCTTTTCAGGAGAAAAACCGCAAAAATTGGGCTGAGAGAAAAAATCCATGTTCACAGCCTCAAGCAGAACACATTGCAAAACAACGGGCTTTTATGAGTGGGCGGGAATCATTCAGGAAAAAGTTTTCAGTATCAATGGCGGTCCGGCTGCTACCCGCAGGGTATATTCTCTTCATTTGTGTTGTTTTTGGACGATGTTTTCGTCATCCTCGAGCAAATGAGGAAAAATACTTCCCCTAGACAGAGTTAGCTGCGCTTGATCTGACGCGCAATGTGCCATCGCTGTTATTTTCATCATTTGGGAGAACTAATCCCTCCAATTTCTTAAGAATTTTCTCGACATCGAGAGTGATTTTTGTTTGCCCCCTGTCGTCCGTCGGGTTAAGGCAAAAAACAGGGACATCCTCCCTATCTTTTCGTTTAACGAAGACAAAATGAGAATATACGTCTTTCCATTTACCAAGATCCTTTTCGGAGTTTTTATCCAAGCGGCCTCCATTGTGGGCTGCCCGACTTCGAAAAATTTTCCAAACAATTTCGGCTGGGAAAGTCCCGTCCTTGTCTGAGGGGTATTGTTCGAAGCACTCTCTTCCCACGGACACGTTCCTTTCTGTTACAGGAAACATTTTTATCCATTGCTCTTGAAATAAAGCCCCGCTCTTTTTCCCTATCTTGTGTTGGCCAATTGTAGCCAGAGAATCTACGGCCATCAAAAGAAGCAGGCCTGCGGCGAAAAGGGCTTCATTAGTTCCGTTATTCAACAAAAAACGGGCAGGTATTATGTAATTATTTAAATTTAGGCTGGGCCGAGGATGTGGTTGTTTTTCTAAAGACGGCTCCAGATTTTCGAAGCGGGAGTATACCATCGTGGTTCCTTTAAAATTTTACACTATTGCAGTAATTATACCGCTTTTTGCATCGACGATCAAAATTCTCGGATCCAAATTATTTTCTACCATTCCATTAATCACGGAGCGCTCTTCGAGTTAGGGCTTTTGATGACCATCCGCCTAGGGGATGAGTATCAAAAATCCTCTAACCCATTGACGACTATGCAACCGTACTTCTCTCGTTTAGTACGGTTGCGGCAGAGAATTTGCGCTCTCTGTTCAGAATTTGTTCCGAAATGATTAGCAGGGGAAGGAAGCGGAGAATCGGTCTCTGGTACAGAAGCGATTGAAAATCTTGAAGAACAATCAATTTGTAACCGGACTACGGCGTCGGAATTTCGTGAAATATTTTTTCGGTCAATGGCGGAGGGGATGGGATTCGAACCCACGAAACGATTGCTCGTTTACACACTTTCCAGGCGTGCGCCTTCAACCACTCGGCCACCCCTCCGCAAAACTCCAAACTCTTTAGCCTTTTCTGCCTCGTGGTTGAGACAAGGGATGCTCGCCTAAGCTCGCGGGCACTCGGCCACCCCTCCGCAAAACTCCAAACTCTTTAACCGCTCCTGCCTCGTGGTTGAAGCAAAAAGTTTGCTCGCCGGAGCCTGCCCCGTGCTACGACACGGGGCTCGCGGGCACTCGGCCACCTCTCCACCCCGGAAGACTGCACGGTATACCCTGTCTTTTCCTGCAAATAAACAGGTATTCACACCTTGGCAAAACGGGCTTTAACCCCCATATTTTCGCATAAGCTTCCTCTTTACCAAATCCAAGGGTCACTCTATGTCCGCCGAACACATGCATTTTCGCGCCGAAGTCAGCCGCCTTCTCGATATCGTCGTCCACTCGCTTTACAGCAATAAAGAAGTGTTTTTACGCGAACTTATCTCGAACGCCTCCGATGCCTGCGACAAGCTCCGCTACGAAGCGCTGACCCGTCCCGAACTCCTTAACGGCGAGCCTAATTTCAAAATCAACATAACCCTCGATAAAAAAGCCCGCACCCTCACGGTTACCGATAACGGCATCGGCATGACGCGGGACGAGCTGGTTGAAAACCTGGGCACGATAGCCCGTTCCGGCACGTCGGCGTTTCTCGATCAAATCAAGGACAAAGCCGACCTGACCCAAATCGGGCAATTCGGCGTCGGGTTCTACGCCGCCTTCATGGTCGCGCAGGCCGTCGAAGTCAATTCGCGCAAAGCCGGAAGCGCCGAAAGCTGGACATGGGAATCCGACGGGCGCGGCGAATTTACGATCGAGGAAGGCGACAAAGCCGAAAACGGAACGGAAGTCATCGTTTATCTCAAGCAAGGCGAAGACGAATACCTGAACGCCGAGCGTCTGCGCGCCATCATCGCCAAATACTCCGACCACATCGCTATACCTGTGTATCTGGAGAACGAGGAGAAACCCGCCAACCGCGCGAACGCGGTATGGATGCGCCCTAAAAAGGACATCACGGCAGAGCAGTACAAAGAATTCTATCACCATGTCGCGCATGCGTTCGACGAAGCGGCGTTGACGATGCATTGGCGCGCCGAAGGCAAAATCGAATACACATCCCTTCTTTTTGTGCCGGGCATGAAGCCGTTCGACTTGTTCGACCCCAAGCGCGCGCACAGCGTCAAGCTCTACGTCAAGCGCGTGTTTATTACGGATCAGGCCGAGGGGCTTATTCCGCCGTGGCTGCGGTTTGTGCGCGGCGTCGTGGACAGCGAAGACCTCCCCCTTAACGTCAGCCGCGAGATGCTGCAAAACAACCCGATGCTCGCCAAAATCCGGCAGGGCGTGACCAAGCACGTTTTGTCTGAATTGAATAAATTCGCGAAGGACAAACCGGAAGATTACGCCAAGGTATGGGAAAACTTCGGCGCTGTTTTAAAGGAAGGCCTGTACGAAGACATCGAACACCGGCCCGAAGTATCCAAGCTTGTGCGCTGCCGCTCGACGGCGGGCGACGGACTCGCGTCCTTGGCCGATTATGTCGGACGGATGAAGAAGGGGCAGGAGTCCATATTCTACATCTGCGGCGAAAGCGTTGAAAAACTCATGCGCAATCCGCATCTGGAAGGCTTCACCTCCAAAGGCATTGAGGTGTTGCTTTTGACCGAAACGGTCGACGATTTCTGGCCCGGGGCGCTCGGCGAGTTTGAAGGCAAGGCCTTCAAATCCGTGACGCGCGCGGGCGAAGACTTGGGCAAAATCGAAGGCGAAGAAAAAAAGAAAGATGACGAAAAGCCCAAAACGCCGGAAGCTTCCGCCGATCTCATCGCGCTTATTAAGCTGACGCTCGGCGACGCGGTCAAAGACGTACGCGCCACGGACAGGCTGACCATGAGCCCCGTTTGCCTGACGGCGGACGAAGGCGATCTGGATATTCATCTCGAACGATTTTTGAAGCAGCACAACCAAATCCGGACGCCAAGCAAGCGCATTCTCGAAATCAATTCTTCGCATCCGCTTATCGCGCAAATGGCCAAGCGCGCCAAAGAATCCGGCGCGGCGGATAACCTTAAAGACGTCGTATGGTTGCTGTTCGATCAGGCGCGGCTGTTGGACGGCGATCCTTTGTCCGATCCCGCAGCCTTCAGCGAACGATTAGGCAAAATTTTAGCAAAATTGATGGATGCATAATCCTTTGGCAGCGCGGTCCGGCTGCGTTCAGACTTTGTTAGGCATGTAGGCGTAGACTTTAAGTTGTCCCAGGATAGGAAGACAATTTGGAGCCGGAGACGTGCGCATCGTTTTTCAAATAAAGGACTTAGCCGGTCGCGGCGTTTGTGTCTTAACCCTCGTTGCGGGACTGGGGGCCTTCGGCGCTCCTTTTCCGGCTTATGCCCTCGAAGCGCCTTTTGACATAGATGCCGGCGGTTGGGTCTCGTCCAGAACTTACGAAGACAACCTGCGCCGTCATAACTCCAAACAGAAGAAGGAAGAAAAAAAGGAAGCCCCCCTGCCCCAGCCGGTCGTATCGAAACCCACGTCCGATGAAGCCGTCGCCGTTTTTAGGCCGCCGACAATGCCGGCGTTGAACAAGGGATTCGTCGTGCAAGTCAATTCGACCGAGGATGAGAAAGAGAAAAGAATCCTTCTTTTTACGGAGCCCCCGTCGGATGACGTCTCTTTGCCCGAAAAAAAGTGGAAGGCGACATCCTCGAAAGACGTTTTCTCCAAACTGGGAGAGGATGAAGACAAAGAATTGCTGCCGCTTAACGTCCGCATGAGCTTCTTGCCCGCGCAAGGCGACTCGCCCGTTCCCTTTTCCACGCGCGACTCGGCACAGAAAAAAGCGCGTGAGTTGCTTATGAAGGAGGCCGAGGAAAAGGAGCGGAAAAAAAGGGAAGATGCCGAAGCCCGCGCCGCTTTGGAGGATTTCAAAAAGCAGCAGCTTGACGCCATTCAAAGCGACCGGCAGACGCTTACCTTGCTTCAAAACGCCATTCGATCCTTGGGGTTGACGAAGGAGCTTGGCTTTATGACGAAACAAGACAGCGCTCTTGTCGAAAAGAAGGATCAGTCTTCCGCGCCCACGGCCGTTCGCGCGCCGACAAAAACAAGCACCAGATAAAAAACAAAAGACGCGAAGACGCGTTTCTTCATTCCATTAAAAAAGGAAAAACTTAAGCCGTCGTCGCCACGGACTTGGGCGGAATCGCCGTATCGGTCGGCATGCCGCTGGCAGAAAGCCCCTGACGCAGATAAGCGACGGCGATGGCCGAGGGCGCTTGCGAAATAATCTGGCCGCTGTTCATATTGACGTACTGAGTGATAAAACCCGCGACCGGGTCTTGGATGATCTGCGGATTACGAACTGCAGCCGCCGAGGCGACCGTAACCGCAGGTGCATTCGAGGCGGCCGACGGAGATGCCCCGAAGCCCGAAGAAGCTCCTAAAGATAAGGTGACTGTGTTTACAACCCCGGCCATCAGAACGGCCCCTCTTCTAAAACGACGCATGAGCGGAACCCCGAAGGATCGCGCCACGCATACTACAGCACTGCCCGCTACTATACTCCAAATAATTTATCTTGACAACGATAAAGACCTGTGTTTCCGCCACTGGGCAAAAGTTGCCGCCTATGTGCAGCCCCTTGATCTGAAACGGAAATAATTGATAAAAAATGTCCGGAATACTCCGCTAATTAAGATTGGAATAACCATTTTGTAGGTAATATGGGTATGACAAAGAATCACGTCGATGGTAGGAAAGACCAACGGCGTTTTGCGGGACGAATCGTCCGGGTTTTTTAATTCGTTTTTGCGCGGGAGCGGCCTATGCAAAAGAAAAACAGAAATTTGTTTTTAGCTCTGATCTGGGGCGCAGCTCTTTTTGCCTCTTTCGCACAATCCGCCAACGCGCAAGCCATTTATGTCAGAGACGATGATAATGATTATTTAAATACCCAGCTGGAGTGGATAGCAACTTCAATTGTTGGATCGAACCCGTATCAACTGAATATAAGGGGTGGAGGGTTTCTTCCAACAGGAGATTTTAACACAAATACTATCTTGAACTGGCGCCGCAATCCGACACAGTATTACAACACCAACCATCTTATGCAGCAAGTTATGTTCGAGATTGGAGGATGTTGGTCTGGCGGCGCTGGATGTACAAAAGAAACCTTTGGAAATGTCGCTCCGGATGAAGGGATTGGCACATCCACCTCGCTTTTCAACACCAACACGCTTGTGCAGAATGCTTTTTTGGGCAGCAGCGGAACAGACAAAAAAATAAGCCTATACGCACGCGCCCCGGTGCCGCAAAACCTTAGCGAGCTTATCAGCGACACAAAGTTCGGGGCTCTTTTGCCTGAGCCGACTCAAAAAACCGTAGAAGGCTTTTCAGAAAAAATCGGCGTGGTTATTGCGGATGTCCTGAAAGGCGCAGATCAAGCGATAAAAAGCGCTGCCGTAAAATCAGTCGCTGCACCCACGTCGCAGTCGGCTTTAATTGCCTGGTACAACAGATGTGAAAACGGATTTAATCCAACCAGCACTGAGAAAAATAAGGACGGCATAACCTTTAAAGATCCGGAGGGGGCTTATAATAAAGAGATCAAGAGTTGCACCACCAGATTTGACAGGAAACACGAGCGGCAAGACCGTTCGTTGGAATCGCTTCTTGGCCCCCTGCAATATTCCGCCCCCAAAGGAATGGCGGAGCCACCGGAAATGGGCAATCCTTTGTATGTTCGTTTCCCGGACAAAATAACTAATGAAGACGATTATCCGATATATGCGGCGGCGGGTTTTTGCCAGAACATCACGCTGAACGCGGCGCCTATGGTGGATCCGGGCCCAGCCGAAAACAACGTGGACTATTTACTTAACAAAGCCATGATGCACGAAACCCATGACAGCAGAATCGTTGCCAACTGCTGGCATTTCTTTGAAGAACGCGTACAGTATACAAAAGGAAAACGCCTTGAACAGCAAGCGGCGCGCTGTAAAGACGATTATGAAATCCGGCACATTATCGACCAAAAAACAAGCGACGACTGTCAATCCAAAGGGCGAAGCGTATTAAAAGCCCGCGCCGATATGGCCTACAGGCTCGACTCGCCGGAATACATAAAGTACCTAAACACGTTGGGCGTTACGGTTAGGGCGCAGCTTATGGCTCAGGCTCTGGATGCTCCGGAAAAATTTGAGCAGAGTCTTCTCCTTGAGCGCCAAATCATGACGTCAGCAATGGCTGCGGCAAGAAGCGAAAGCCAAACTTATGGTAGAGGCGGTTCTTTGACGGACATCAAAAAAGATTAGAGATAAGGGTAGACGCCGTGGCGTCTTTCCTTCCGTATTTGCCTTCCGAAATCGGTCGCAATTTGCAGCCCGGCGCTCTTTGCCTGTTGCTGGCTTTATGCTTTGCTCATTATGCCATAATTAAAGCGTGGATTTTCTAAGTTTGGCGAGGGCGCTTATTACAACCCACGAACAGCCGTCAGCAATATTTTTAGTGGTTGTGTATTCGTCTTTTCAAAAAGCCCTAGCGTCCGCCGCCGCTCGCTCCGCCACCGCCAAATCCGCTTCCCCCGCCGAAGTTGTTAGCTCCGTTGGAGTCAAAACCTTGATCGCACGGCTTGGTCGCTTCTTTGGGGCAAATAGTGGGCGGCATCACAGGAGGGGGCTCAAACTTACAGAACTGATATTCATTTAAAGTGTTGGGACATCCCCAGCCGGTGTGCCCGACACCCGTGCGTCCCGTCCACTTCATCTCGCATTTTGTGGGGCCAAGGCAACTTTGAAAAGCAATTTTATCCGGCCAATTTGCGGGGCCTTCGCCGGGGTTTGAAGGCGGCGAATGCGGAAGAGTGTCGTCGTCTTCCCAGGCGTGTTCGGCGCCGGTGCACTCGGAAACCAGATAATCATGCCGGCACGAGGCTGTTTTCCCCGGACTCCAACACAAGGGGAGCGCGCAGAAAGGACGGCAACAGACATAACCGCATAAGCGGAAATAACTGTGAGGTATTATATTTGTCGCCATGTTGTTTGGGGAGGAGTTGCAATTAAGTCCCCCAAAACCGTTATCCTTCTCGGTTCCGTTCATCAAAGGCCCCGGCCCCTGAAGCAATCCGCCAAGGCAGAGCAGCCCTTTACATGCTGAGAATTCCCGGTGCCCTGCGGCGGGGGAGTTGGCCAAGGCCTGTGTCAAAGGCAATGCCAGTATGCCGATAAGGCCCAGCGCGGAGACAAAAAACAGAATTTTTTTCATGATAAAAGCCTCCGCTCCTTTATTTAATCGGCAACTTGGGTAAAACCAAGCGCCCAACCCTACCACAGCACCTTGTTAGGAAAAAAGTGTTTAGAATCTGTTTATTATCCATCCATATCCATCTCTTTTCAGGGGGGTAGCGTTTATCGGAAAAGAGTTTCTTTCATTATTTCCTAACATTTCAATGGCATCGTTAAGCGCCGAGCCCATGAGAAACGGGGCTTCACGCGGCAAGGGAAGCTCTCTATAGTGCGGTGCCCTTCGCAAAGCGTTTTAGGCGGAGCCGGCGGACTTTTGCATTAATGAGGATAAGGTTATGGACGAGAATTCCGACAAATCGCGGATGCAGACGCTTCTTGTGGCTTTCCGCCAATTGGGACTGCCTTTGTTGCAGGCCGTGAGCGAATCCCAAAATAAACAAGGGGGCGGGACGCCCGCGCCTTTGAATGTTGAGGCCTTAGGACCTCTTGTCGAAAGCACGGTTATGCTTAGCCAGAAACTTGCGGCGCAAGTGGGCGCAAGCGAGGATCAAATCGATGCCTGGGTGCGTTGGGCTTTGGCGGGAGCGGCCGCGCAAGTTGTTGGTTCGACTTATAAAACATCCGGACGTTTATTGACGGAAGACGAAGCCAACCGCATCGCCTCGATCGCTATCGATCTGCAAAGCAAATTCAAAGCGCAGATACCTGCCGGACAAGAAAATCTTCCCAACACCATCGCGACGTTCCGCGCCAAGATGCTGGAAGCCATGGTCCCCGTCGTCGGCGCCGTTGCACAGTATTCTTTTGGCCGTTCCGAACACGCGCTTTTGGCGGAAGTTGCCGAAAAACTCGTTAAAACCGCCGATCAGGTTACCCGCGCTTTGGCGCCGACAGGCGCGACGCCGGATGAATGGCGGATCTTGTGCTGGCATGTTCTTAAGGCCGCGGGGCAAGTCTACATGGAATCGCATTTTGCGGAAGCCGACCGCCTTCTGTATATGCCGACGGAAGAGCGCGCCGCTTATTTTGCGCAACACGGCCAAGTCGTTCCGATGCACCAAGTATGGCAAACATTCAACCAGCGAATGGCCATGCTCGCGACTCTGGCGACGTATCTGGACGTTCCGGAATCTGCCCGCATCGACGTCGGAGGGTGGTAATATATGGTAACTGCCCAAGCTTTTGCGGCATGCCTTCTTTTAGCGGCTAACACCTATCATGTGCCGGCGGCAGTCATGATCGGAGTCATGAATGTTGAAGGCGGCCATATCGGCCAGGAAGTGGGGCCGAATTCTAACGGCTCCTACGATCTCGGCCCCATGCAGGTTAATACGCGCTGGTTGCCGATATTGCAGAAAACGTGGAACGTTAGCGCTCTGACCGCGCGGTCATGGGTTCGCGACAACGGGTGCGTCAATGTCCATGTCGCCGCGTGGATTTTGCGCCAAAAAATCGAAGAGTCCGGAAGTTTATGGGGCGGCATCGCCGCCTATCATTCTTCGACGCCCCGCCACGGCATCCCTTATGCGAACAAGGTTATTGCCGTGATGGATCGCAAAGGACTGGTCAAACATGACGTGCCTCTGTATCCTGTTAAACGGTATGCGCGAAGATAGGAGTCGGGCCGATGGGCGGATGGATGCAAAAGATCCTTGGAACAACAATTACAGTTAAAAACACGCGGAATTTGCCGGTTCCATCGTCCCAAACAAGACATTTACCCGCACACCCCCTAAAGCCGGGAGAGGCCTTGCCTCAAACCCTGCCAAATGCCACCATTATTTACGGCATTGGGGCCAGTCTTTTGTTTGTGGCTTCTTTTTCTCTGTTTTTGGCCGGGAATTGGTTTTCGGGTTTATTGGTTGTGGTCATAGGCGGGTGTCTTGTGGGGTTTGCCCTTCACCTTCTTAAACATCAGGATTGAAGGATGCGCGGGTGTAAGGTATTAAATAAGAAAGACGAATCAGTCGGAAGTGAAAAAATGACAACCTACAAAAAGATACTCATGATTTCCGGCACCGCCCTCTTATTGGCTGGGTGTAGCGATCTTAAGTCCGGATGGAACTCTATGTTTACTCCGGATCCGGATTATCCTGCCGGAAAAGCCATTGCGACGGAACCGGACATCGTTTCCGTCAAGCTCGCGCAAGCGGCCGACAAAGCGGCCAAGGCCTTGGACAGCATCGCGAACATTGAACAGCAAAAATATCCTTCCGCGAAGCCGCTGGAAACGGATTATGCCAACGCGGCGCCGGGCGTTTTACAGCCCGTTACGTTGCGTTGGTCAGGCCCCATCGAGCAAGTCGCGCGGGTGCTCGCCGAACGCGCCGGAATGCGTTTCCGCGCTCTCGGGCGCAAGCCGGATGTTGCGCTGGTTGTTAATGTCGACGCTTATCAACAGCCGATCCTTCATGTTCTGCGCGATATCGGCTTGCAAGCGGGAAGCCGCGCCGATCTTTCGGTCAACCAGAACGAAGGCGTCGTCGAGGTGCGCTATGCCGCTGCTGACCAGTCCCGCTAAGACAATGAACCTGAAACTTCTTGTTTCTGTCGCCCTTTTTGCGCTTTGCGCGACGCCTATTCAGGCCTCTGCCTGGGAAGGGGATGTTCTCGGGGTCGGCATTATTTCTGACGATGACATCGGCGTTTCGCCGCCGCCGCCGACGTTGGCCGATTTGCAGGAGCAGACGGCGGTTGAAGGGGACGACGGGCTTAAAATAAACGCTATCGGTCTGCAAATCCGCGCCGACGCCATTCGCGAAGCGGCGATATCTTACGGCGCACGCGGCGGCCTTGCTCACCGCACTTTTGAAATTCAACGCCGCCTTGCCGAATACGATACCAGCATGTCAAAGGCGTTCGATTTTTCACGCCTTCTGATTGCAGCGCCCTCCGGCCTTTTGGTCGAGCCGCCCATCGTTTCCGAAGCGCAGCAGGCCGTTCTCGTCAGCTCCGGCGGGCAAGCTGCCGCTGTTGCGGATCGCATCTATCGCATTAATCGCGTTGCCCGCATCGTGACGGCGGCGCGTAACTGGCGTTTGTATTTGGAAAGGGACTGGGGGCGCGTCGATCTGCCCGCCGCCATCCTGCTCCCTAAAACCGACGAAGAAAGAGTCGCTTGGGTGGCCTATGTCCGGCAGGGCTGGGAACACGGGATCAAGCAAGCCGAAGAGACTTTCGAATCCGACGTTGATCGCATGACAAACGACTACACCGGCATGGTGCGTTACCGTGAGCTGTTGGCGCAGGGAATGATATCGAAGCCCTATGCCTTGGCCGACGATCGCGGCGTGACGGGCGGTGGGCGAGAGATGCGCATCGGCGACCGCGGCGTGGCCATCACGGGCCAATCTTCTCTCATCTCCAAGAGCAGCGTATGGACTCCGGCGAATCGCTAAACAAAAGAATTGAAGAGCTGACGATCAAGCTCGGCACGTGGCCTAATGAGCCCATGCGCATCGGCGGCGAGCATCTCGACGATTTGCTTCAATGGTGCGTATCGCAAGGCGCCAGCGATACGTCGCTGCAGACGGATCGCCCCGTTTACATCGAAGTTGACGGCATTTTGTTTCCCATCACGCGCCGTCATCTGGACAGCGCCGACATCGCCAATATTCTCGGCAAGATTTACGGCCCCGACGCGTTGGCCAAATTGGCATCGGGATGCGATCTCGATTTGTCTTACGAGGTTCGTCCTGATCGCAATACGCGCATCCGGTTCCGCGTCAATATCACGGCTATTCTCAGCAAGGGGCGCGATTCCGTTCAGGTCACAATGCGCACGCTGCCCAATTTGCCGCCGACGCTGGTCGATTTGGGCGTCGAGAAAAAACTTATCGAAAACTGGTCGCCGCGTCAGGGCATGATTCTCGTGACAGGGCCGACCGGAAGCGGCAAGACAACATTGCTAGCGGCAGGATGCCGCATGCTGATCGAGCGTGAACAGGGTTGCGGCAAAATGCTGACCTACGAAGCGCCGATTGAATACGTTTACGACGGCATCGTAGGGCCGCGTTCCTTGGTGGCGCAGTCGGAAATCCCCCGCCATTTACCGTCCTTTGCCGCAGGCGTCCGCAATGCTTTGCGCCGCAAGCCCAATATCATTCTGGTGGGCGAAGCCCGCGACAGAGAAACCGTTTCAGCGGCGATCGAAGCGGGGCAGACGGGACACCTTGTTTACTCGACCGTTCATACCATCGGCGTGGCCGCGACGGTTCGCCGCATGATCAGCGTCTTCGATCCGACAGAACGCACGGAACGCGCGTTTGCGATGATGGAAACGTTGCGCATGATCGTCACGCAAGTGCTGGTTCCGAAAGTCGGCGGTGGCCGCGTGGGCCTGCGCGAATACATGGTCTTCGACGAAAGCGTGCGCGAAACGCTTCTCGACATGCCGATTGAAAAGTGGACGTATGAAACCCAGCGCCTTTTGATGCGTTACGGGCAAACGATGGAACAAACAGCCACCAAAGCCTTTAAAGGCGGCGTCATCGATCGGCGCGCTTATCTGCTTCTGACGAAGGGCTTTACCTCCACCGACGACAGCGATGCCGGAGACGAGGCAACGCTGGACGATGTGTAAGGACGGGATCGGCGGTCAGCCTTTAGCCTTCAGGTAAGAACAGTAACTTATAATAAGGTGTTTCTTAAATACTGAACGTTAATCCCTGAATGCCCTAACTTTTAGCCTAAGGTTCTTTTATGGACGTTCATTGGCGCAATACGCAAAAACCGGCGCGTTTTTTCGCGCTTGATGCGCGCGCGTTTTCCGCAATCCTGTTGTTTTTGGTTCATGCGCGTTTGTGGACGTTCGCTATCGCCGTCCTCGTCATGGTTATTTTTTGGATTTTCGAACGGCGCGGCCTGACGTTCGAAGCCGCTTTGCGCGCCATACGCGCCTGGATTCTGGGGCGCGATCGGCCGGCGACGTTGAAGAAGAACAGGCGGATGTGGATCGATTTCGGCTAAAGCGTGTACAATTAAGCGATCTTGGGCTTCCGGCTTCGCCCAAAGGGCTACGTCGGACAAGGCAAATTGCGCTGAACGATAACTTGCCAAATTGAGACCACGCTTTAAACTCTCCTTCATGTCCAAATACCTTCTTTTAATATTTCTTGTTTTGTTTGCGTCCTTATCGGCGGAAGCGGAGGTGTATTCTAAGCCTCAAACGGCGTTTGCGATGGCGGGCGAGCCTTTGTATTCGGCGAATTTTGACCATTTTGATTACGCCAATCCCGAAGCGCCTAAAGGCGGAACGTTGAAACTGGGAACGACGGGCACTTACGACAGCATGAACCCGTTTATCGTGCGCGGGCAAACGCCTTTCGGCATCGGGTCGGGCACCATGTCGCTTGTGTACGAAAGCCTGATGACCCGCGGCTGGGACGAGCCTTTCACGCTTTATGGATTGATCGCGGAATCCGTCGAAGTCGCAGACGATCGCTCGGGCATCATTTTTAATTTGAACAAGTCCGCGCATTTTTCCGACGGTACGCCGATCACGGCGGACGACGTGCTTTTTTCATATCAAACCTTGCGCGATAAAGGCCGCCCCAACCATCGCACGTATTATAAAAAAGTCGCGTCGGCGACGAAGCTGTCTTCCGGCCGCGTCAAATTTGTTTTTAACCCCGACGAAAGGGGCGTCATCGATCGCGAAATGCCGCTCATCATGGGTCTGATGCCCATACTGCCGAGGCACGATTGGCTGAATCGCGATTTCAACCAAACAAGCCTTCGTTTTCCCGTAGGCTCCGGCCCTTATAAGGTCGCCAAAGCCGATATCGGAAGATCGATAACTTACAAGCGCGATCCGCATTACTGGGCGAAAGATTTGCCGGCGCAGCGCGGGCTTTATAACTTCGATAGAATCCAGATCGACTATTACCGCGACGACAATATTTCCCTGCAGGCTTTTAAAGCCGGGCAATACGACATCAGGCGCGAAGCCGACCCGACTAAATGGGCGAAGGCCTACACGTTTCCCGCCGCCCTTGACGGGCGTGTGCGGCTGGAAAAGCTTGAGCATCACAGGACGGAGCCGGCCTATGGATACATTTTCAACACGCGGCGCCCTTTATTTGCCGACCCCGTTTTTCGCGCCGCGCTTCAATACACCTTCGATTTCGGCTGGGTAAACAAAAACCTGTTCTATGGGCAGTTCAAACGGACGGGCAGCTATTTCCCGAATTCCGAGCTTGCGGCGTCGGGACTGCCAAGAGGAAAAGAGTATGAAATTCTCGCTGCTTATCGCAAGCAATTGCCGCAGGAAATATTTACGACATCCGTCGCGCCTCCTGAATCTTCCACCCAACTTCAGTTTCGCGTGAATTTGCTGAAGGCCGAATCGATGCTTCGCGACGGCGGATATAAAATCCAAAACAACACGCTTTTTACCCCCTCCGGCGCGCCCGTAGCCTTCGAGATTTTGCTCAGCGATCCGATTGAGGAAAAAATCGCGCTCACTTGGGCGGCGGGGCTCAAGCGTTTGGGCATCTCCGCGCGCGTCCATACGGTAGACAGCGCCCAATACCAATCGCGCCTCGCTTCTTTCAATTACGATATGACGGCTAATAAATGGTCCAATTCGCTGTCCCCCGGTAATGAACAGGTTTATTTTTACGGCGCGGCGGCGGCTGCGCAAAACGGCAGCCGCAATTATGCGGGCATTAAGGATCCCGTCGTCGATGCTCTGGCTTCCGCGATTTCAAATGTCTCGACGCGCGAAGAACTTGTGGCTACGGCGCATGCGCTCGACCGCGTTTTGATGCAGGGGCATTATTTTATTCCCCTCTATTATCTAGGCGCGGACGACATTGCGTCGTGGACGCGCGTCAACCATCCGCCCACAATGTCGCTTTACGGAAATGTGATGGAAGCGTGGTGGGCTAATAAACCCACGGAATAAGGCGCTTGGTGCGTTTGGCGTAATCTTCATATTCCGGAAAACTTTCCTTCAGAATTTTCTCTTCATAATGAATGCGTATTAATTGCCAGCCTAATTGCGCGACAAAAAGGAGTATCGCCAAAGGCGACAGGAAAATAATCACCACGCCCAAAGCGGCGACGGCTTCGGCCAGGTACAAGGGGTGCCGCACGATGGAATACGCGCCGCTTGTGACGAGACGCCTGCTTTCCGGCAAAATCGAAAAAGACCTCCCCAGTTGCGAAAGAATAAAAACGGCAAACCCGTTGCCGGAAATAATCAGAAGGAAAGAAAAAATCTGAGCCCAAAACGGCAGGTCTTCGCGCGGTGAAAGCAGCAGCAGCGCGAACAAAAGAAACCCGCCAAGAAATGAGGCAATAGCCGGAAAAACGCCCGGAAAACGGCTGGCGGGCGGCAGTCTTATCGCGTAGAGAAAAGCCACCATTGCGGCGTATAGGCCGACGACGAAAATCGATAGGGCGTGCCCCGTTTGATACGCAGGGGCGTTTGAAAAATCAATTTTACCGAGGGCAGCACTGCCGTTTTGGAAATAGAGACCCGCCATAACGGCAAAAGAAAACGCAAGCAGGATGCGGACAAAGATCTCGACTTTCTGACGACGCGAGAAAGACATGGGGCCGATCATGCCGAGCGTCGCTTAAAACTTGATTAAGTTTACGATCTGACCCTAAATGGATAAGAATTTAAGTAAAGGATTAGCCTATAAAATAATGTCATTCCGGAAAATTCGCTTTTTTGCTCTTAGCAAAAATGCGAATTTATCCGGAATCCGATTTGTTTTTTTGCTACAAGAAAACTAAATCGGATTCCGCATAAACTTTCTTTCGCCGCAAAAGCGGCGAAGAGAAAATTTTGCGGAATGACGATGTTATGTTGAATCCAAACTCTAAAGCTGCAAAAACACAAAGTGTAAAATGTCCAAACCAGAAATTCGTTCAACTGTCCACGGTTGGCTTGCGCTCGACAAGCCACTTGGTCTGACTTCGACGCAAGCTTTGGGTCGCGCACGGCGTCTTCTCGGCGGCAAAAAAGTCGGGCATGGCGGCACGCTCGATCCTCTGGCGACGGGTGTTTTGCCTTTGGCATTCGGCGAGGCGACCAAACTTATTCCCTACATTATGGACGGGGATAAGGAATATGAATTTACGGTGCGTTGGGGCGAGGCCCGCTCGACCGACGACGCCGAAGGAAAAGTTGTTGCGCAAAGCCCCGTTCGCCCGACGGAAGAGCAAGTGAGGGAAATTCTTCCCGAATTCACCGGCGTTATTTTGCAGAAGCCCCCTTCTTTTTCGGCCATCAAGGTTCAGGGCGAGCGCGCTTACGATCTTGCCCGCGCCGGTGAAGTTGTCGAACTGAAGCCGCGCGAAGTCGTTGTTAAACTATTTGAACTGATTGAATTCGTTGACAAAGATAACGCTTCGTTTCGAGTCCTGTGCGGCAAGGGAACCTACGTTCGCGCTTTGGCGCGAGATATGGCTGTTCGCCTTGGAACGCTGGGGTACGTAAGCGCCCTTAGGCGCACCAAAGTTGGGCCTTTCGGAATCGAAAACGCCGTTTCGATGGAGCGTTTGGAACGATTAAGCGCCGAAAATGCCGCTTTGACCGTTTTATTGCCTATCAAAACAGGGCTTGGAGTCGTTCCAACCCTATCCTTAACCCCAGATGAGGCAAATACCCTCCGTTTAGGGCAAAAAATCCTGATCAAACCTCAACACGGCACACTTTATGAGGCTCCACTGGTATTTGCTGAATACGATGGTGTTCCTGTGGCTCTCGTTGAAGTTGTTGCGGGCGAATTCAAGGTGTTACGCGGCTTTCATTTCTAATAGACTGGCGTCATGAATCGTTCTCGCATCATTCTCGGCATCGATCCCGGACTTCGGCACACGGGATGGGGAATCGTTGCGCAAGAAGGAAACCGACTAAGCTTTATTGCTGCGGGACGGATCAGCCCGTCGCCGGATTTGCCGATGACCGCGCGCTTGTTGGCTTTGGCCGAAGGCATTGCCGACATCGTTCAGGCGCACAGTCCTACGGAAGCGGCGATAGAAGAAACATTCGTCAATAAAAACGCGCGCTCGGCGCTGTTGTTGGGGCAGGCGAGAGGCAGTGCAATCCTGGCTTTGGCGCAAAGCGGGCTAAGCGTTGCGGAATATTCGGCCAACAGGATCAAGCAATCCATTACCGGTCACGGGCACGCCGAGAAGACCCAAATTCAGGCGATGATCGGGATTTTATTGCCTAATTCCGGGAAGTTAGCGGTAGACGCGGCGGACGCTTTGGCGGTAGCCATCACACATGCACATCATAAACCCCTTGCATAACCCTAACTCGGACGGGCGACTGCTTCGTCGCTGCGGTGCTCGAATCCTCACGTACGTTAGAGTACGCTCCGGTTCTGCGCTCCTAGCTCCTCGCATTCACCTCGTCCGAGCGGGTTCTTCAAGGGGTTTAACCCGCTACTTGCTAAAAGGGCAAAAAGGAGTACAAATAGAGAACTAATAATCGGGTTATTCATGATCGGCAAGCTTAGAGGCCAAATCGACAGCGTTTCGGGATCGCGCGTCATCATCGATGTCGGCGGAGTCGGGTATGTCGTCACGTGCTCTGCCCGGACGCTGCGCGAGATGGGCGCGGCGGGAGATGCCGCCAGTTTGCGCATCGAAACCCAAGTGCGCGAAGACGCCATCAATCTCTTCGGCTTTATTGATGCTCTTGAACAAGACTGGTTCTGTTTACTCACGACGGTGCAGGGCGTCGGCGCGAAAGTCGCGCTGTCTATTCTCAGCACCGTTTCTCCCGAACAACTTGGGAATACGATCGCGGCGCAGGACAAAGTTCTGTTGACGCAGGCCGACGGCGTCGGGCCGAAATTGGCGTTGCGTCTTGTGACGGAGCTGAAAGACAAAGTGCCCGCGTTTATGGCGTCCCCCATTCATCTTGCTTCGATCGGCTCCGCCGCCACGGCGTTGCCGCCGAGCCTTGCGGGAGATGCTCTGTCGGCATTGATTAATCTTGGCTATCGCCGCGCCGAAGCTTTTGCTGCCGTTTCTGCCGCGAGCCAACATAACCCTGACGCAAAAATCGACGCCCTCATTCGCGCGAGCCTTTTAGAGCTTAGCCGAAAGGAGAGCGCGGCATGAAAAACGCAACGGCTCCCGCTCCCGATCGCCTCGTTGAACGCAGTGCTTTGCCGCACGATGTGCCGGATGTTGCTTTGCGCCCGCAAACGCTTGCCGATTTTATCGGGCAGCCGACGCTACGCGCAAATTTGAAAATTTTTATCGAAGCGGCCAAACAACGTGCACAAGCTTTGGATCACACGCTATTGTCGGGGCCTCCGGGTTTGGGCAAGACGACATTGGCACAGATTATTTCGCGTGAACTCGGCGTCAACTTTCGCGCCACGTCCGGCCCCGTGATTGCGCGGGCAGGGGATTTGGCGGCCTTACTGACAAATCTGGAGCCGCACGACGTTCTTTTTATCGATGAAATTCATCGCCTTAGCCCTAATGTCGAGGAAATCCTTTATCCCGCGATGGAGGACTTTCAGCTCGATCTGATGATCGGCGAAGGGCCTGCGGCGCGGTCGGTTCGCATCGACCTGCCGCCCTTTACTCTTATCGGCGCGACAACGCGCAGCGGGCTTATCACGCGGCCTTTGCGCGAACGCTTCGGCATTCCTTTGAGGCTTCAGTTTTATTCGCCGGAAGAGTTGCAGCAAATTATTGTCCGTGCTGCGGCAAAACTCGACATGCCTTTGACTGCCGACGGAGCTACCGAAATTTCCCGCCGTGCGCGCGGCACGCCGCGCGTCGCCGGACGTCTCTTGCGCCGTGTCCGAGATTTTGCTGCAGTGGCGGGGCACAAGGAAATAGACGCCAAGGCGGCGGACGAAGCTTTGGGCCGGTTGGAGGTAGACCGTCTGGGCTTTGATGCGATGGACAGAAAATATCTTTGCCTGATTGCGGAAAATTACGGGGGCGGGCCTGTTGGCGTCGAAACTTTGGGGGCGGCGTTGTCGGAACAGCGCGACGTTTTGGAAGAAGTCATCGAGCCTTATCTTATTCAGCAGGGCTTGTTGCAGCGCACGCCCAGAGGCCGGATGTTGACCGAAGCCGGGTATAAGCATATTGGTCTTAATCCTCCCGCCGAACGGCAGGGAGATTGGCTCCCGAATTTGCAGGAAAAGACCGATGACGACAACGCATGATTCCAAGAAACCTCACCACATTCAGGTTCGGGTCTATTACGAAGACACAGATGCAGCAGGCATTGTCTATTACGCCAATTATCTGAAATTCGCCGAGCGCGGCCGCATGGAGTTTTTGCGCCGGTTCGGTTATGACCACCAGCAGACGCGCACCGATCATAATTTGTTTCTGGCTGTCCGGCATGTGGACATCGATTATCTGTCGCCCGCGAAACTCGACGAGTTGCTGGACATTGAAACCGAAATTTCTGAGTGCAAAAACAGCTCCTTAACGATGCGGCAGGTCGTCCGGCGCGGCGAAACGGTCTTGGTCGAAGCCTCCGTCGTCATTGTTGCCGTCGGCGCTACTTCCGGCAGGGCCGTGCGAATTCCGCCTCAATTACGCCAGATTTTCGGGCAATAATCCTTTAAATTGAGAGATAAAGAGCTTAGGAAGAGAGGCTTGCTTTGACCTGTCCTCGTTGACTATTGTGGCTTGTTTTTCTCGGTTTGGTTCCCTGATTCCCCGTTTGTCCTTAAACCCCTAACCCCTGTTTGTTCCAATGGATGCCTCTCCCGCCATTCCCGTTAATGCCCTGCAACTCGCCGGTTCAATTTCTTCCAACGACATGTCCCTGATGGGGCTTTTCGGCCATGCCGATATCGTCGGAAAGGTCATCATCCTTTTTCTTCTGATCATCTCGATCCTGACGTGGGCCATTATTTTCGACAAAATCGGAAAAGTGATGCGCCTTAAAGAAAAGGCCGAGTACTTCGAGGAAAGATTCTGGTCCGTCGGATCGCTCGATATGCTTTTCGAAAAAATCAAGCGCCCCGCCGATCCGATGCAAGCCGTTTTCGTCGCTGGCATGAAAGAATGGCGCAACGCGCAAGACAAGGGCTTGTTTGCAAATCCCACCAGCCGCGCAACGGTCATGTCGCGCATCGATCGCGTGTTGCAGGTTACAATTGGCCGCGAAATGGCGATGGTCGAAACATGGATGACGTTTCTGGCTTCCGTCGGCTCCGTCGCGCCGTTCATCGGCTTGTTCGGAACCGTCTGGGGCATCATGCACAGCTTTATCGGCATCGCGCAGGCGCAAAACACAAGCCTCGCCGTTGTGGCTCCCGGCATCGCCGAAGCGTTGCTTGCAACGGCTGTAGGCCTTGTTGCCGCTATTCCCGCCACGACCGCGTATAACAAATTTTCGACGGAAATCGGGCGGTACGGAGCGAGGCTTGAAAATTTTGCCAACGATTTTATCGCGACCCTCTCGCGTAATCTGGAAGACACGCGAGGCGCTTCGCCTGCGCCCATCGCAGAGGAGGATAGCGGATGGCGGCACAGATGATGAACGCAGGCGGAGGCCGGAGCGGCCGCCGCCGACAATCGCGTCCGGTCTCGGAGATCAACGTCACGCCGTTCGTCGACGTGATGCTCGTGCTGCTTGTCGTGTTCATGGTCACGGCGCCGATGATGACGGTTGCCGTTCCTATCGATTTGCCGAAAACGCAAGCCAACACTCTTAATCAGGACAAAGAACCTTTGGTCATCAGCCTCGATGCCGAGGGGCGCATTTATCTTCAAGACAAGCCCATCCGTCTCGAAAGCATTGTGCCGAAATTGAAAGCCATTACCGGAGCCAATTCCAAGGCTCGCATCTTCGTGCGCGGCGACAAGGGGCTTGCTTACGGAAGAATTATGGAACTTATGGGGGCCATCAGCTCTGCCGGGTTTACGAAGGTTGCGCTGGTTGCTGAGCTTCCCAATCCAAAGGGCCGCGCGCAAAAGCCATGAGATACATTGCAACCGTCAACGATGACAGCCTGAAAAACGGCCTTGCCGTATCGACGGGGCTGCATTTCCTGATGTTTTTGTTTTTGTTTTTCGGCTTGCCGCGCCTGATAACGCCGCTGCCGTCGCATCACGAACCCGTGCCTTTCGATATCGTGACGCTTGCCGAAATCACCAATACGCGCATTCAAGACGAAGTTCCGGAACAAAAGGCGGCACCGCCCCCTCCGGCCGAATCCAAGCCTCAGCCGCCCACGCCGAGTCCGGCTAAACAGGAAGCTATGCCCGAAGCCGTGCTGCCGAAACCCATGGATAAACCAAAGGCTCCGGCCGAAAAACCTGCGGCTCAACAACAGGATTTGCTGGGAAGCGTGCTGAAAAACGTCGCCAAGCTCAAGCCCGTTCAGACGGCCAACACGGCGGAGCAGAAAGCAGACACCAAAACGACGTCGTCGTCCAGCTTCGGGCCTGCATTGTCCTCGCGCCTGACGATTACCGAAGAAGATGCGTTGCGCCGCCAGATATCGCAGTGCTGGAATCCGCCCATCGGCGCGCGCGACGTTCAAAGCCTGGTTGTCGAGATTCTTATCGACGTCAACCCCGATCGCACCGTTGCTAATCTCGAGGTTGTTGACAAAGGGCGGTATGCCAGCGATTCTTTCTTCCGCGCGGCGGCTGACGCTGCCGTGCGCGCCGTGCGCAACCCAAAATGCAGTCCGCTGGAACTTGTGCCGGAAAAATATGAGCAATGGAAACGCATCGATTTCACTTTTGATCCGAGGGACATGTTATGAAGACAAGAAGCATTTGGGATTCAGGATTCGGGATTCGGGGCATAATTGCGCTTGTCGCGCTTGCCGTTCTTGGGTTGGCGAACCCGGCACGAGCCGAAGTGAAAATCGATATTACGCGCGGCGTCGTCGAACCTATTCCTATCGCCATTCCAGCTTTCTACGGCACCACGTCGTCCGAATCGAATTTCGGGCGCAATATCGCCGAGGTCGTGTCCAACGATCTGGTGCGCTCCGGCTTATTTTCCTCCGTTGATCCGCGCTCTTTCGTGCAGGACGCCAATTCACTTCTGGTGCAGCCGCGCTTTGCCGACTGGCGCGTTCTTAACGCGCAGGCCCTTGTCGTCGGAAAAATTGAAGCGCAAGCCGGCGGCAAACTGAAAGTCGAATTTCGCCTGTGGGACACGTTCTCGGAACAGCAGATGACGGGGCTTGCCTATTTCTCCATTCCCAGCAATTGGCGGCGCGTCGCCCACATTGTCGCCGATGCGATTTATAAGCGCATTACGGGCGAAAACGGCTATTTCGATACGCGCATCGTCTATATCGCCGAAACGGGTCCCCAGACCAAACGCATCAAAAGGCTCGCCATTATGGATCAGGATGGCGAAAACAACCGCGTCTTGTCCGATGGTCGCGCGCTCGTTTTAACGCCGCGCTTCTCGCCGACGATGCAACAGATCACCTATATGGCTTATTATAATAACCGCCCCCGCGTTTATTTGTTTAATATCGACACAGGCGCGCAGACGGTCTTGGGCGACTTCGACCACATGACGTTTGCGCCGCGTTTTGCGCCCGACGGCCAGCGCGTCGTGTTCGCCTTGTCGGATTCGGGAGCCTCGAACATCTACACGATGGATCTGCGATCGCACCGCATTCAAAAACTGACGAGCGGATCTTCGATCAGCTCGGCTCCGTGTTACGCGCCGGACGGCAAGCGCATTACGTTTGAATCCGACCGCGGCGGGTCGCAGCAAATTTATGTGATGAACGCGGACGGCAGCGGCGCCAAGCGCATCAGCTTCGGCGACGGCAATTACGGAACGCCGGTTTGGTCGCCGCGCGGAGATTTGATTGCCTTCACAAAAATGCATGGCGGAAGATTCTACATCGGCGTCATGCGTCCCGACGGAACCGGAGAGCGTGAACTCATAGAAGCGTGGCACGTCGAAGGTCCGACGTGGGCTCCTAACGGTCGCGTACTCATGTACTTTAAAGAGGCGCCTTCCAGCCGAGGATCGAGGCCGAAGCTCTATTCAATTGATTTAACAGGCTATAATGAGCACGAAGTATCAACGCCAACAGACGCTTCCGATCCGGCGTGGTCTCCACTGCTTCCTTAAGCGCGCCATCAATCGAGCGATCTTGGGCTGCAAATTGGCTTTTCTCGATTTTCGATGCTCACGTACGTTAGAGTACGCTCCGCTCGAAAATCTCGAAAATCGCAATTTTCGCCTCAAGCTTGCTCGATTGAAGTCGCGCCCCGCAGGTTAGAAAAATTTTAGATGTTGACGACCTTGCCGGGAAACCACAGGCGGCCTTTCTTGTCTTCAATTTCGACAAGCCAGACATCGGGATCAGTGTTGGTTTGGCGCGCCATATAACTTTCCGCCTTCGCGTCAGACATTGGGTCTTCGCCCGTTGCGGGAGTCCAAACGCGTTCGTCATTAAACCGCGCTTCGATGAGGACGCGCGCCGTTCCGTTCAATAAATTAATTTTCAGAATAATCGTGCCGCTATTGGGGTCCCCCCGATGGACGACGGTTATCGGCACGCCTTCGCGTTCGGCTCCCCGCGCAATAGCGCTGACGTAGAGAGATGTCGGGGGACGAGCTTCGCTCATTCTTTGATTTTTGGGGGAGATGATGTCGGCATTGTAAAGCTGCGCGTCAGCGCCAGAACGCTGATTGAGATAAAGCCGCGTTGAAGGGCATCGGCGTCGCTGTCGGGCGCAAGATCCGTTTTGGGGTGATGGTTGGGGTATACCCAGAAAAATTCCTTGTCGCGCAAATCGAGCCCCTGTTTGGTCGCGAAGGCAGGCGTCAATCCATGAGCGGGGCAGGTCCAGCAACTCCCGTTAATTTTTTCGGCAGGCAAGTTGGGAATATTGATCGACAGGCAATGATCTTTTTCCCATCCCTTATCCAAGAGTTCGGTAAGAAGGGCTGGCAATAAAGCCTGCGCCGTCTCCCAGCGCACGTCTTTGTGCTCGGCGCGCTTCATACTGATGGCGATAGACGGGACGCCGTACATGAGGCCGGTAAACGCTGCGCCCAATGTGCCCGACAGGTTGACGTCGAAGCCGATATTAAGTCCCGCGTTGACTCCCGACAAAACAAAATCGGGGGGGCAATCCTTCATGATCTGCTGAAGCGCGATGACGACGCAATCTGCCGGCGTTCCCGACACGGCAAAACGGCGTTCGCCCATCGGGTGGATGCGAACGGGGTTGATCGTCGTAAAGCTTTGGGAGGCTCCGCTTTGTTCCGTCAATGGCGCGACGACCCATACTTCGGCATGGGGCGCGAGTTTTCCGACGGCTCCGACAAGAGCTTTTAATCCGGGGGCGTCGATTCCGTCATCGTTTGTTATCAGAACGCGCATGCCCTTTTTCATTCAAACCCAACCTTCTCGGAAATGAAATACAAAGGCCGCGCCTTCACTTCGGTAAAAATACGCGCCATGTATTCGCCGATAACGCCGAGGCTGAGCAATTGAAGGCCGCCCAAAAACAAAACGCCGACCATGAGAGAGGCATAACCCGGAACATCAATGCCGAAAAGGATGGTGACAATGATGAGATAAAAAGCATAAGCGAGCGCGGCAAAAGACACTAAGGCTCCGCACCACGTCCATATTCGTAGAGGCAGCGTGCTGAAGGACGAAAGACCGTCAAAAGCAAAGCGCAGCAAGCGGAAAAAGCTCCAATTCGTATGGCCGCTGTCGCGATGTTCAACTTCGAAAGGAACCGTACTTTGGCGGAATCCGACCCACGAGGTCAGACCTTTCATGAAGCGGTTGCGTTCGGGCAGCGCGTTAAGCGCGTCGATGGCCTTTCGGTCGAGCAGGCAATAATCGCCTGCGCCTTCGGGCATCTCTATATCGGCAATCTTATGAAAAATAGCGTAAAACGCACGCGAAAACAGGCGGCGGAAGCCGTCGTCGGTATTGCGGTCGATGCGCGTGGCGTAGACGACCTGAAAGCCTTCGCGCCATTTTTCGATGAGCTTCGCAAAAAGTTCCGGAGGATGTTGAAGGTCGCTGTCCAGCGTTATGGCGACTTCGCCTCGCGCCATATGAAGTCCGCAGGTCAGGGCTGTCTCTTTGCCGAAATTACGGGCGAACCGGATGATTTTCAGTCTTTGGTCGAATTGGCGCTCGTGCACGAGCGCATCAAAGGTGGTGTCGGAGCTTCCGTCGTCGACGCAGATGATTTCGTATGAGAGACCAAGCTGGCCGAGCGCAGGATACAGGCGTTGAAGCAAATGGCGGACGCCTGCGGATTCATTATGAAAAGGAAGAATGATGGAAAGCTGGGGCATAAAAAGGCCAAAGTTCAAGATTCGCGAGACTCAAACAAAAGCAAAACAGACAATACCGCATTTTCTTTTGAAAGCCGAATCCCGACTCAAACGCTTAAAACCCTTCGCGTTCCTTGCGCTTGCGTTCGACTTTGCGCTGGCGGCGGACGGACTCGGACTTTTCGCGCGCCTTGCGTTCCGACGGCTTCTCGTAATTGCGGCGCAGCTTCATTTCACGAAAAACGCCTTCGCGTTGCAGCTTTTTCTTTAATGCGCGGAGCGCCTGATCAACATTGTTATCGCGAACGAGTACTTGCACGAAGCATCCCCTCCAAGGGAAATAGAGTTAAACGGTTTGGGTCAAAAAACATTCCGGAGACCCTGCACGGGCGACCGGAGGGTGAGGGAATAACATAATCAATATGTTAGGGCAATAAATTATCGATCTGTTTGCTTTCGCCCCATTGCAGAATAAATGTTATATTTATCAATAGATTGGGTTGTTTTAAGTTGAAGGAAAAGAAAGAACGGGGCACGATAACACAATCGTCATTCCCGCGAAAGCGGGAATCCGTCTGTGTTGCGTCTGCAACGCATATAAGGTTAGCTGTAGTTCAGACAGAAATGTCGGTTGACTCTTAGGCTCGCTATCGCGAGCGCTGGATTCCCGCTTTCGCGGGAATGACGATTGTTTTTGAAGAGAGGCCGTTGATGAAGAACAACCTGTTTACGCCTTTCACGTTACGCGGAATCACGTTCAAGAACCGCATTTTTCTCTCGCCGATGGATCAGTATTCCTCGGAAGACGGAAGGCCGAACATCTGGCATCTGGCGCATTACGGCAGCCGAGCCATCGGCGGCGTGGCGTGCGTCATTCAGGAGGCGACGGCAGTTTTGCCGGAAGGACGCATCAGCCCCGGAGATTTGGGCATGTGGGACAACGCGCATGTTATCGCGTCGCGGCCTCTTGTTCAGTTCATTAAAGAATGCGGGGCTGTTCCCGGAGTTCAGTTAGGCCATTCGGGACGCAAAGGATCGACGAGCATTCCTTGGATGGGAACTGGATGCGTCTCCAAAGAAAAAGGCGGATGGGATGTCGTAGCTCCGTCGGCGCTTGCGTTTGACGACAAATCGCCTACGCCGCGTGCGCTCGGCGAACAGGAGATTCAAAACATCGTTGCGGCTTTTGCCAAGGCGGCGGAGAGATGCGTGGATGCGGGATATGAGGTGATAGAACTTCACGCGGCGCACGGCTATCTGATGCATCAGTTTCTTTCGCCGATTTCCAATCAACGCACCGACAAGTACGGCGGCAGTTTAGAAAACCGCATGAGGTTTGTTTTGGAAGTGGCGGCGGCTGTGCGAAAGGCTTGGCCTGACCAATTACCGCTTCTTGCGCGCATTTCGGCCACCGACTGGGTGGACAAAGGCGGATGGGATGTTCAGCAATCCGTTGCGCTGTGCTCAAGGCTTAAAGAAATCGGCGTCGATTTTATCGACGTTTCGACGGGTGGGCTTATACCGGGGACGAAGATTGTCACGGGCCCCGGCTATCAAGTGCCGTTTGCCGACGCCATCAAGCAGGGCGTTCAAATTCCGGTTGGGACAGTGGGGCGCATCGTCAGCGCTCAGCAGGCCGAGCAGATTATCGCCAATCATCAGGCCGATGCGGTGGTAATAGGCCGCGAGCTGATGCGCGATCCTTATTGGCCGCTGCATGCCGCGCATGAATTGGGCGAGGATGTTCAATGGCCGGTTCAATATGAGCGGGCTAAGCAGTAATTAAGTTTACTGTATCGCCACGACAATGCCGAGGACGGTCAGTTCGACGACCTGTTGCAGCGTGCCAAGCAGAGCGCCGCTGTAGCCGCGCAGGTGGTTGGCGCCGATCAGCGCGACAATAAGGCCGGAGAGAGTTCCCGCGATGAGAACGGTCGCCGCATTGTCTCCCAAAGCGATAAAAGCAATCACGATGCCGATGCCGAACGCAAGCACGACGCGAAGCGCGGGCGGTTGCTGAAAGTGATCGGCAACAGGATCGCCTTCAATGGGACGCAGCCACGCTGCCGCAATGACCATAAGGATGCGCGACCAACTTCCGGCAACGACCAGAGTTTGAAAAACGAGAAGGTTGTCGGCAAGAGCGGCTATCGCCGCGATTTTCATAATAATGACAAAAATAATGCCAAGCGTTCCGTAACGTACGGTGCGTTCTTCTTTCAGCCAATCAACGTGATCGCTTTTTTCGAAGCTTTCCCCATAGATATCGACCAGATTGGCAAATTCCTCTTCGTGCAAGGCGCGCGTAAGAAACAACATTCCAACGACGGCGGCTGTTGCCGTGATAATGCCCGGCATTCTCATCAGGGTGATGATCCAGTCGATGAAGGCTCCCGAAAGCCCGATGAGCGCGCCGATGATGGGAAACCACACCATCGACCGGCGAATGAGGCCCGAACGTATTTCGTTTTTAAAGGGCAGGTTAAAGCGCGTCAGGTAGTTAACGGCGACGGAAATCTCCGCCCATATGTTTTCCGGCGAGGGAGGGTTAATGGTCAGGGCTGGTTTTTCAGTCGATTCGCTCATGATGGTCGGTTTATAGGCTCCAGAGGTTCAGGCATCAACGACGTATATCACAAAAGAGAGATGAGGGGAGGGGCTGATCTATATTGATGATAAAGGGATTTAGGCCTTTTTTACCCCATAAAAGCCGTTACTATTTTGTTTACAAAAACCCCGAAAAAACGGATGCTTCGATCGCTTTAATACATTATTTTCTTTAACAGATTATGAGTAATTGATGAGTTAATCCTAGTTCGGATTATTTTCTCCTTTATTTCAGGAGTTTTTTTACGTGAGCGATAACGACGCAACATTACCTCCGGCGACTCCTTCTTCAACCGGAGCCGATCCGTCCGGCCTCTCTTCCGTGACGGTTGGCCCCAGTTGGCAGGAACAGGACGTCCTTTTGCGCGATTTGTGGTCTCAAAATAAATCGCCACAAGAGATATCGACCCTGCTGGGGCGTTCCATCGCCGCGATCATGACGCGCGCCGCGCGTTTGGGATTGCCGCGCCGGTCGGCGCCCGGTCGTAAACCGGGAAGCCGTCGGCTTCCGCAAGACGGAGAGGTACGCGTGTCTTCGCCGCGCCCCTCCTCAAACAGAAAACAAGAAAACGCCAATGACGTGCAAACGTCCACGCGCATCTGCCTCATGTGTTTGCGGCCGTTCCCGTCTCTGGGGCGCCATAACCGCATCTGTTCGTCGTGTAAAGGTTCATCAGAATACGAATCCGCCGCCGCCCTGTCCGATATCAATCTTCCTGCCTAACCTATAAGGTGATCTCATGCCGATCAAAGACGCTGTCGCGACAATTCTCAACCGCAACGCCTTCTATCGCGATGGATATAGGCTGCTCTTGAAGATTAGCCTGGTCCAAGCCTTCGTCATCATCTTGCTTGTTCTTTCGATCGTAGGGCTGTCTTTAGCGATGAAGACGCGCTCGGTCTATTTTGCGACGACGTCGGACGGCCGCATCATCAACATTGTCCCGCTCAGCGAGCCCTATTTATCTACGGCGCAAGTCATTGCATGGACGGCGGCGACGGCGCAGAACATTATGCGGTTCGGCTATCACGATTACCGCGACAGATTGCAGCAGATTTCAAGCAGTTTTACGCCGACAGGCTGGACGAGCTTCAACAAGGCGCTGAAAGAAGCGAATTTTATCGATGCCATTCAGGCGCGCAAACTTGTTGTGACGATGGACATCAATGCCGCGCCGGAAATTCAAAACGCCTTCGATCATAACGGCGTTTATACTTGGTATGTGCAGTTTCCCGTGACGATCAAGTTCGACGGAAATTTGCCTCCTCAGCCCATTAACACGATGTTGCGCCTGCAGATCGTGCGCGTTTCGACGTTGCAAAATCCGGACGGCATCAGCATCGAACAATGGGTTCCGACAAGTTCGGACGGCAGAAGATGACCTCCATGCAGACGCTCCTCAAGCCGCCGCCCAAGCAGCCTTCCTCTCCGGCGGCACCAGCGCGAAAGGGGACGGCTGTTTCCGAAGAATCGGTAATCATTTCTTTTCGTCGCCTTAAAAAGCGGGTTGTTCTTCAGACATGGATTATTGCTTCTTTAGCGGTTTTGCTGTTGCTTCTTTTGCCGTTCGCCAAGCCCGTCGATATGTTCTTTGCGCTTACTCCCGAAAGAAAAGTCAAACTGATCAGCGGACTTACGATGCCCAATTTGACGGATCGCGCCGTGTTGTCTTGGGCCACGACCAGCATTACCGAAGTTATGACGATGGGATTCGGCGATATGGATGTGCGGCTGCCTAAACAGAGAAACCGTTTCACCGAAAAAGGCTGGGCCGCCTACATGGAATCCTTCGAGACCCTGAAGGTCAGGGAATCCTTTAAGCAAAACCAGTTGGTGTTGACGACGGTTCCGTCAAACACGCCGGTTGTCGTCGGTCGAGGCATAAATCCGGAAAATATATATCAATGGAACGTCGAGATGCCGATCATCATGAATTATGCCACCAATAACAATGTCACGAGAAGGCAGCGCGCGACCGTGGCTTTGTCGATCGTTCGCGTTCCTATAGAGGAAAATTCTTTCGGCATCGCGATACGAAACTGGAGACTCCAGTAGGGGCTTTTCCTCATTCCTACAGCATTCGTTGTGCAATGCCCTCGACCAGAACTTCGCGTATGTTTTCTGTCCCGATAATTTCGCCGACGGCGGTTTTCGCCGTGGTCTTGATTCTGTCGAGGTTGACCAGCTTTCCTTTTTTCAGAGTTCCTTCGTCGAGGCCGCCATAAAGATGGCGCAACAAAGAATCCACCACGCGCGGCATATTTTTATGTAAGGTATTGGCGGTGTCGAGGTCCTTGACGTGAACGGAGACGATGAGAGAAACCAACTGTTCGATGCCGTCGTTGCTGATAATGGGCAAAACCATCGGCGCGATATGAACATAAACCGGGTCCCCGTCAAAACGCCCTCCCGTAATGGTGTCTTCTTTCTTTTTCTTTTTTTCTCCTTTTTCTTCTTTACCGCCCTCGCTTTTTTTAGCGCCATGCGCGGCGAGCGCCGAGGAAACGAAGTTTTCCTGCAAAGCGCCAAGAGCCAAAAAGCTGAAAAGGAAAAAGAGGAAGGGAGCCTTTTTCATAGGCCGAAGGCTAGAGGACAATCTTTGATGAGACGTTAATGAAAAAATCAGGAACGCAGCTTTTTTGCCAAGCGGTCTAAAATGCCGTTGATAAGCCCAGGTTCTTTGGCGTTAAAAAAGCCATGTCCCACATCGACGTAATCGTTAACGATCACGCCTTCGGGGGTTTCGGGGCGGTGAAGCAACTCGAAGGCTCCTGCGCGTAATATAATTTTCAGCAGAAGCTCCAGGCGATCGGTTGAAAAGCGCGGGTCAAGTGCCCCTGCAATCATGCCGTCCAGATCGGACTGATTCTTGTGGACGCCCGCGACGATAGCGCCGAATAGTTCTCCATCGATGGCGACGATCGTTTGCTCTTCCTGCAAAAGGACGGAAGGGTCGTCGCAAAAACGGCATATCAACGTCTCTGCCGGTTCTGCTGAAAGCGCTATTTGATAAAGTCCTTGCACGGCGGCAAGGCGCGCCAAACGGCGCATGGCATTGTCCGGTTTTTTCTTTTCTTTTTCCATTTGAATAAAAATTCCCATCCGCCCGGAGGCGATTATTTCTTTGCAATCCAGCGCCGCTTGGGCATCAGGTGAAATTTGTGTTTCAGCTCAACCATGCGCAAACAAGCCTCTGCCGCCGCCCCGCAGCGATCAAGACGGGCGGGATCCGCCCTTTCCATCGCTTGTTCTAACGTATTGCAGGTTAAAATGCCGTTTCCTATCGCCAGCGCGTAACGCACGGCGAGGTCTTGCAGGGCGCGCGCGCTTTCGAAGGATACGATCTCATCATGATGCGTTCCGCCTTTGATAACGCACCCCAGCGCGATAAAGCCGTCGCTGCGGCGGCGCACGGGATCGAAATCCAAAGCGCGGATGGAAAAAGAAATCGCAGCGGGAATTTCCAAGGCGCCCGGCACCGTAAGAAGTTCATAAGTGGCTTTGACGCGATCCAAAACCGCTAGTGCGCCCTGCCTTTGCAGGGCGGTGACCTCGGGATAAAAGGAGGTTTCGATGATCGTGAGGTGCGGCGGTTCTTCAAAAGAAAAAGTCGCAGGAGGGCGCTGAGAGTCCATAATATTTCACCTGTCTTACTTGCGTTTGTCTGCTGTTTTAAGGGCTTGGCGATAAACGGCAAGATCGGAGATCGTGCCGATCTTCATATCATGAATGGCGGCAAAAGAAACGAGGTCTTGCATGCGCGCCATCGTGCCGTCGTCTTTCATGACTTCGCAAATGACTGCCGCTGGCGTAAGTCCCGCCAAACGCATAACGTCGACCGAACCTTCCGTTTGCCCCCTGCGCCCCAGAACGCCGTCCGGATTCGCCTTTAAGGGAAAAACGTGCCCGGGACTGACGATATCTTTCGGGCCTTTGCGGGGGTCGATGGCGGTTTTGATGGTATGTGCGCGGTCGAACGCGGAAATGCCCGTCGTCACGCCTTCGCGGGCTTCGATGGAAACGGTGAAGGCGGTCTGAAAGCGCGCGCCGTTATTATTTGTCATCATAGGCAAATTCAGGCGATCGACAAGATCGGGAGCCATAGCGAGGCAGACTAAACCGCAGCCAAAATGCGCCATGAAATTAATAACTTCGGGCGTCGCAAAGTCGGCCGCAATGACGAGATCGCCTTCGTTTTCGCGGTCTTCGTCGTCTGTTAAAATGAACATACGGTGCGCCTTTGCTTCGGCGACGATTTCGTCAACGGAAGCAACGGCAGACGGTTCTTTTGGGGCAGGGTTTGTGCGCATAGAGGAGGCTTATAGCCGGTTTTACAGTATTGAGAAACGTTTTCTGCGTAGGCGCTTTCTTTTCTAAAAGACCATATTATGGAAGGCATGTGGGGGATGTTGATAAAGCGGCTTTCTCCCTTTCTAAGATTTTTAGAGGCCTTTTTTATGCGCCAGTGACAGTTGGTGTGAAGGCTTGGTTGGACAAGCGCAAGATTGGAAAAGGCGTTGGTTCCTCCCAACGAAATTGGCTTGATGTGGTGTATTTGGTATTTTTTAATTTTTGCAGGAATGCCGGTTATTCCGACGGCGGAGTTGCCGTTGTCTTCGTTTGAACAAAGGTCGATTACATAAGCGTAGAAAGTTTCATGAATTTTTTCTCTTTTATAAACATTTCTGATTTTCTTGATTTCTTCCTTTGAAATGTGAGTGACTTCGACAGTCATATATTCCATCTCAATAGGCAACAACCACTTATTCATACTCTGCTCTTTATGCTCAATAACTTGTTCTAATTTTACGATCTCAAATATAGGGAAGAAGGTGTGTATCAGAACGCCCGCAAAGATAAAGGAAAATCGGATATAAACGGCAAGAACGTTCCCCAAAAATAGATCATGACGAAAGGAGGGCAGAAGGGTATTTTGAGTGGGTGAAAATTAACCTGACCAGAGGCAGCGTGGCTTTGCGTTTAACCGGATTCCTTATCGCTTTTTTTCTGCTGTCTGCAACCGCTTGGGGAGGAGACGCCATGACAATGATCCTAGAGTCCCCCGTTTTCGCTCCGGGGAAAGAAATACCCATTCGTTACACGGGCGAGGGCGCGAATGTTTCGCCGCCTCTGACGTTTTTGGGCGTCCCGCCTTCCGCCAAAAGCCTTGTTCTTATCATCGACGATCCGGATGCTCCCGATCCCGCTGCGCCCAAGATGACGTGGGTGCATTGGGTTCTTTATAATATTCCGCCTTCAACAAGTAGTCTTTCCGAAGGCGTTCAAACGCTTCCTAAGGGAACGGGAGTAGGGCTTAACGATTTCAAGCGCAAGGATTACGGCGGGCCGCATCCGCCTATCGGTAGGCATCGCTATTTCCATAAATTATATGCCCTTGATGCGACGCTTTCTTTTGCGGCGACGCCGACGAAGGCCGATGTCGAAAAAGCGATGATGGGGCATATCATAACCGAGGCGTCGTTGGTGGGGACGTATCAGGGGAAGAAATAGTTTGCAGTGCGGAATCACGCATTAACGATGTATTCCCCTTCACGGGAATTCCGTTCTGTGCTTCAATCGCCTTATGACAACGAAACCGCCTGATTTTTCCGATATCAACGCCCTGGCTATGGAGGCTTGCGACATGTGGCAAGAGCATTTGTCGAATCTTGCCAACAATCCGACAGCGCGCGCGGAATTAACGCGTTTTCTTGAGCCGCAACGCCGATTGTTTGCCGACTGGGCGTCGATGATGCGACAGGGAGGCCCCGATGACCCAAACCGCGCCAAAGAAGATCCCTCCGCAACCAAAAACAATGTCCCCCCAGACCCCTCAGCCGCAGGAGCTTCGGCCTCTGCAACGGCATCGGGCGGCGCTGCACATGGCGACGACCCTCTCCGCGTTGCTCAGCTTGCCCTCCGTTTGGCCGAGCTTGAAAAACGTGTCGCGGAACTCGAATCACGCGGCGCTGACGCGCCTAAGTGAACTTAGCGCTACGCATGCCGATCTTGGCCCGTATTTAACCCGTGAGATGCTGATACGCGCGCGCGGTTTTATGACCGGCGTGACGCAGTACCGCGACCATCCGGTGCGGCGCGGGGTTGAGGCGACGCCCGTCATTTGGCGTTCGGGCACGACGAGTTTGCGCGATTACGCGCCTGACGCTGTTGGCGCGGTTCCGGTGCTTGTGGTGCCGTCGCTGATTAACCGGTTTACGATTTTAGACCTTGAGCCGGACCATTCGTTTATCCTCTTTCTGAAGGCGCAGGGGTTCCGCCCGCTTGTTGTCGATTGGGACATGCCGAGCGAAAGCGAAAAAAGTTTCGGGCTTAACGACTATGTGATGCAGCGCCTTATGCCCGCGCTTAGAATCGCTTCGGTCGACCAGCCCGCGCATATTGCGGGCTATTGCATGGGGGGCGCTTTGACGCTTGCCATGGCTGCGCTTGCGCCGCACCGCGTGCGGAGCTTGACGCTTCTGGCGACTCCGTGGGATTTCCACGCGGGGTACGACGCGATGGGTCAGGATGGCGCAACGCTTGAAAGCAAGCTGGATGTTTTTCTGAAAGGAAACGAATTTCTGCCCGTCGAAGTCTTGCAAAGCGTTTTCACGGCGTTTCAGCCGCTTCATGCGTTCCGTAAATTTTCAAGGTTTGCGGGGTATGACCCGTCAAGCGCCGAAGCGCGGCGGTTCGTGCTGACGGAAGATTGGCTGAACGACGGCGTGCCGCTCACTATTCCTGCGGCGCGCGAGTGTTTCGGCGACTGGTTTGCGCGCAACGTGACGGCAAGGAACAAATGGAAAATCGGAGGCATGACGATCGATCCGCGCAAGGTCATGACGCCGTCTTATGTCGTCGTGCCGGGCAAAGACCGCATCGTGCCGCCGCAATCCGCCATGCCTTTGGCGCAAGCTTTGCCGCATGCCGTGAGGCATGAGCCGATGATGGGACATATTGGCATTATGTCGAGCCCGAAGGCGGTTCACCAAGTGTGGAAGCCGCTGGTGGCTTGGCTTGTTGGGCATTGAGCGATTCTTTCGCGGGTTCTTTCGCGTGAGGCCGGGCTGCAAAGCGCGCTTTTTTTGATTTTCGATGCTCACGTACCGCAAGAGTACGCTCCGCGCAAAAATCTCAAAAATTACAATTTTCACCTCAGCTTGACGCGAAAGTGAATGCAGAGCGGGTTTTTGAAAAAGGCGGAGATACTTGAGAAAATTGCAGCACTAGATACCTTGCATTAATTTATGCTATGCGGGGACATGGATAAATACTTGGCGCTACGTCACCACCTCAATAATCTGAGACCAGATAGCTGGAAAGCCAGCTTTTCAGATATTGAAGATATTATTGGTGCGGTTCTACCCCCGAGTGCTCGGCGCTTTAGAGAATGGTGGGGTAATGATGAACAAAATGGTCGTCATTGGCTTAAGGTGGGCTGGAAAACGAGAAATGTTGATCTCAGGACAGAAACAGTCACCTTTTTTCGATTTGACGCGGATAATTTCAAGTATTCAACAAGAAACAAAACAGAAATAAATAAGGGGCTGATGTAGCTAAGGCTGTTTAATTTCGGAACGATACCAAGATTTGAGCTGATTTAACAGGGCTTTGTGGCTGCCTCCGTTGAACCGCCACTCACACTCTTTCAAAAACCAGAAAAAACT